>Ga0302320_10002309_pt1 | contig 45114 bp, 41 predicted proteins | sample Bog_T0_3_FD_202130 | JGI IMG/M metagenome (GOLD analysis project Ga0302320, IMG submission 202130) | Peat permafrost microbial communities from Stordalen Mire near Abisko, Sweden - Bog_T0_3 | ecosystem: Environmental > Terrestrial > Soil > Wetlands > Peat | place: Sweden: Abisko, Stordalen Mire...
TTTTTGCGTAGTCCGCCGGCTTGGGCGTGGAATCGTCCCAGTATTTTTGCACACTGGCGGATTTCAAGTTCATCTGCGCCTCGCTCCGCACCCAGCCATAATGAAAAATTGTCACGCCCGTGTGTGCTGCGCGCGGGTAGCGCGATTTTTTATGGTTTTCCACCACGTTGAAAAAAAGCGCCTCGCTCGACCACGCCGGAATCGTGTTGCGGATGATGCGGACTTCGCTGCGATACCAACCGGGCGACCACGCGATGGTGTTTTGGTTGCCGTAAAAATGCAAATAATCGAACGCCAGCGCCTCCACCCGCGCGTCGCCCAAATGTTTTTCCATGGCCGCGCGGATTTTCGGCAGGTCATCCTCGTGCAGCACCTCGTCGGCTTCGAGATAGAACGCCCAGTCGCCGGTGCAGTTGAAGAGCGCGATGGACTTCTGCTGGCCATAGACAAAGCCCTTCACGCTGTAATCCGGCTGGAGGCGCTCGTTCCACTGCGTCGGGATGATGCGGATTTTGGGATCGCCGATGTCACGCACCATCTTTTCCGTTTCATCCGAACATGGGCCGAGCGCGATGACGAACTCGTCCACCAGTGGCAAAATCGAGCGGATGGACGCGACGAACGGATAGCCGAGCCGCTGCCCGTTGCGAAGGAAGGTGAATCCGCTGACTTTCATGCGCTAATTTTAGCAAAGCGGACATTCGTTCGCAGTGCAAATCTGTCGCCGGATAAAATGGCGGCCCGGCTTGCTTCCACTAGGCCGGCGAATGATTTTTTGCCGTTCCTCAAGTTTGACATCACCCGGCCCGGGAATATACTGGCCGCCAGTGAGCGGTTGAAGGTGATTTTTTTGCCGGTCCACTGTGATTTTCAAGATGTTTTCCCTGAATCCATTTTTATACTTCAAAAAAAATAATTTCATCGGACAGCTTTGCACCTGTGATGTGGACAATTTCGGGGACATTCTCTATCCGGTGATTTTCCAAAAAATGGCCGAACAGCAGGGAATAACTTCCCGAATTGTCCCGTTGAGCTTTTTTCGGGGGGCTTCACCACGGGAGGCGGATTTTACCATCTCCGGCATCAACGAGGCCATCAAATCCCCCACGACAAGCCTGTCCCATCTGGTCATCGGTGGCGGGGATATTCTCCGGACCGATGTATACACGGTCGCCTCGCACTATTACTCAAACATCGAAAAAATTGCCCGGAAGCGTTTCTGGTTCTGGAAGAAGAAACCCGTGTTTGACCGGCGGCGTCTGGAGGAAAAGTTCGTGCAAAAGTACATGGGCTATAGTCCCATCGCTCCATTTATTTTAAACCGAGCGAATCATGCCAACGTCGGCTCGATAGTCTACTGTTCCTGCGGGGTGCCGTTCCGGTTTCCGCCGGAAAAATTTCACATCATCCGCGAGGCGTTTGAAGCCGCCGCATTTGTCTATGTGCGGGATGGCCAATCCCGGAAGAAGCTTGAGGAAGCCGGCGTGCGCCGCGACATTGAAGTTGCCCCCGACCTGATCGTGACCTTGAGCGATTTTTTCGACCGGGACGAAGAGCGGGCGAAGGGCCTGGCGCTCCTCGCCCGCTGCGGCGCGGACACGACAAAAGACATTGTCTGTTTCCAGTCTTCGCCGCAGCCTCCGGAGCAGGCGGATGAATCGCTCCAGCAGTTGACCCGGCTGAAGGAAAAAACCGGGGTGGAAATTGTTCTTCTGCCTCTGGGTTTCTGCCATGGTGACGATATTTTTCTGCGGCAGCTCGCGCAAAGGTCCGGCGGCTCGCTGGTTTATGTTGATGCGCATTCGATCCGCGATGTCATCTCGGTGATTGCCGCCTGCGAGTTGTTCATTGGCACCAGCATGCACGGTAACATAACCGCCTTTTCCTTCGGCATACCCCACCTGTTCGGACCCATTGCCGTGGACAAGGCGGAAGGCTTCCTCGAAGTGGTCGGACTCGGCGCCGATTTCAAGCTGAAATCGTGGTCGCAACTCGTCGCGAAGCAGGCGATGGTCGCATGTCTGCCCCAGGATTATTTTCTGACCCGGGCCGCGGCGGCCAAGCGGGCCGTGCATGCGACATTCGGGAAAATGGCGGGAATCCTCAAAACCTCGGTCTTGAAATCAGGACGCTGATTTAAATGGGGGATTTGCTGCTTTTTGATCCTTATCCCGACCATTCCCTTTATTTCGAATGTCAGAAGTGACTGGCTGACCGGCGCCTCGAAGCTTCATGCCTTGGTCGTGGCCGGCAGCCATGGTCGTGCCGGAAATTTTTTCCGCAGCCAGCGGTTCAGGTTATAAAAGGGGCTGGAGATTTTGTGTTCCAGCCAGTAGAGCGCATACCATTTCACTGTGAGCGACGCCATGATATCGCCGATGTACGGTCGGGCGTGTCCGCCGTGATGTTTTCGCAGGTTGTAAATTTGCTTGAAAAGCACGCGCCGACCGGCCACCTTGCGCAGCCAAGGACGGGCAAGCCAGTATTGCGCCAGCATCAATTCGTCCTGAATATGCGCACCCGACTGGCGGTTCACCGCCGTTTGCTGTTCGAAGTGCTCGCGAAATGCGCACAACGGCTCGGCCAGATAAGCAAACCGTCCCTGCTCCAGCAGATGAAACCAAAAATCCAAGTCAATAAGTTGCCGGTAGCGTTCATCAAAACCGCGCGCGGCCTGTTTGCGCCGGAACATCACCACTGATGGCTCGCCGATAAGATTTCCATTGCGCGCCAGACACTGCATGATGGCCGCCTTGCCATCCATCACGCCTGACCGCCGGAAATTGTTCCGGACTTCAAGCTGGCGTGACTGGTCGTCAATCACATGCGAGGCCGAGCCGGCCAACGACACGGCCGGGTCGGCGTCTAGCGCATGAACCATTTGCCGGATGGCCGATGGCGCGAGCAGCAGGTCATCCTGCAAAACATATTTGATGTAGTCGTTCCGCGCGGCGCGCAGGCAGCAGTTAAAATTGGCCGCCAAGCCCAGATTGGCCGGGTTGCGCCACCAGCGGATGCGGCGGTCCTTTTTGGCGTAGCGTTGGATTAATTCCAGCGAGTCATCCGTCGAGCCGTCATCCGCGATCAAAATTTCCATCTCGGTGAAATCCTGCGCCAGAATAGAGTCCAGACATGCCGCCAGAAATTTTCCGCCATTATAAACGGGCACCAGCACGCTTACCAGCGGATGGTTGCTCCGCCCGGGCATGGTCGGTGCCGGAAGCCATTGCTCCGGCAGCGGTTCGTCTGCGGCCAGGTGCCACCAGTTCTTCCAAAATTTCAAATCTTGAAACAATCGCCACACTCGATACCGAAGCAAATAGCAGATGTACCAGCCTTTTCCGAGCATCTGCTTCAGTTTTGCCTGCAACTCAACCGACGGTTCATCGGGAGATTTCCGCAGCCGGCGAATTTGGTTGAACAATGCCAGCCGACTGACCAGCCGCCGTTCACAAACTCTGGGGTAATACATTACTTTTAGTAGAACCTCGTCGCGCTGGCTGGCCCCGCTGTGTCGGCTCGTTTCCGTTTCCGGTACTGCGTGTCTCCGGAAGGCGCTCAAAGGATCAGCGATGCAGGCGAAGTTGCCCTGCTCCAACAGGTGAAACCAAAATTCTAGATCCAACAACTGGCGGAATCGTTCGTCAAACCCCCGTGATGCTTGCTCACGTCGGAACATCACCACCGAAGGCTCGCCAATCAGATTAACCGGTTGCTCCAGGCAGCGCACCAGGAGTTCCATGCCCGCCGACCGCCGGGCATCTCGAAGGGGGTCGCGTAGTTGAATCATCCGGTTGCCGGAGGTGATGACGTATGAAGCTGAACCGACCAGTGCGATGGTGGGATCGGCATCCAAAATTTGAACCATCTGGCGCAAGGCGGCAGCCTTGAGCAGCTTGTCGTCTGCAAAAACAAATTTGATATATTTACCGGACGCCTGACGCAGGCAAAGATTCAGGTTGGCCGCCTGCCCTAGGTTGACTGGATTGCGCCACATGCGTATGCGGGGCTCCCGGGCCGCGTAGCGCTCAATGATCATCGCCGTGCCGTCCGTGGAACCGTCATCGCTGATGAGCAGTTCATAGTCGGGGAAATCCTGCATCAAGATGGAGTCCAGACACTCCGCCAGATATTTTTCACCGTTGAACACCGGCACCAGCACGCTCACTTTGGGTTGCGACCTCATTTTATTTTCAACCGGCGACGCGAAAATCATCGTTGTTTCGACTGAATAAGCTAATTCCAAAGTAAAACCACCCGGTGGTCAACTTTGTTTATTTTTTCCTCATTCGCCAAATAATTTATTCATCCGTTCGCGCGCCGCCGCTTCGCGGGAATTGATTTCAGATTTGGGCACCCACGGGCACCGGATGAATTCAAAATATTCGCAGAAGTTGCCGGCGGCCTTTTCCAGCACCGGCTCGGACCGGCGCTCCCGGCATTGCTGCGCCACGCGCGGATCATAGTGCGTGCAGTTCAGGCAGACGCGCAGGTCGGCCCGGCATTGCATGCAGGTTTCGCCGCGCCCCGGCTGGCCGCTCAAGGTCCAGGTCTCGCCGCAGTTGTGGCAATGACGGGTCATTCGGTTGATGATTTATGATTGATGATTTGCGAATGAGGAAATTTCCGCAACGAATTGCTCCGGGTTTTCCGGCGAGACGACGAAGCTTCTTGCCGGAAACCGGAGCACCACCGTCCGTTTCAAATCCGTGACGAACGCCCGGTAATTGCCCAGCGCGCGGTTGCGATACCAGCCGGTGATGGAAAACAATCCGCCATTGCCGCAGAGCCGCAGGCTGCCGCGCATCACATCGGGCGTCACTTCCGCCGATTGCAAACCCGCCAATGAAAGCCGGGTTGTCCATAGCAGGCGACGGATGACGAGTTCATTCCCTTCAATCGTGTAGCTGCGGATGACAAACAACAGGGTGCCCGGCAAAATCAAACTGACCGCCGCAGTCAGCCAAAGTGCCGCCGGTGGCCTGGTTTCGAAAATCAAGGGCAGTGTCGCCGCCAGCAGCAACAGGCAGCTTAACCCCGACACCCACCGCAAGGTCTTTCCCCACGGCGCCTGGTATGTGTTTAAGCTCATCTTCCCTCTTATATTCCCAAAAAAGCAGACCTTTGTCGAGCGGGTTTGGCTGTTTCGGCGGCTTGCGCTCCGGCGTCACGTCGGCTTTAATTGCGGCCTTCAAAAATGAAAACCAGCGAATCCATCCTGCGCGAAATCCTCAAGCCCGCTGTCATCGTCGGCGCGCTGGGTTATTTCGTGGATGTCTATGACCTGATCCTGTTCAGCATTGTCCGCAGCGCGAGCCTGAAGGATCTGGGGTTTTCCGGCGACCAGCTTCTTGTCCAAGGCATTCATCTTCTGAATCTGCAAATGCTCGGCATGCTGGTTGGCGGCATTATTTTTGGCATCCTGGGCGACCGCCTGGGCCGGGTCATGCTGCTCTTCAGTTCGATCCTGCTTTATTCCGTGGCCAACATCGCGAACGGTCTCGTCCATTCCGTCGAGGCTTACGCCGTGTGGCGGTTCATCGCGGGCGTCGGACTGGCCGGCGAACTCGGCGGCGGAATCACGCTCGTTTCCGAGGTGCTCTCGAAGGCGGCGCGCGGCTACGGAACGATGATTGTGGCCACGGTCGGCGTGTTTGGCGCGGTCGTGGGCGGACTGGTGGCCGATCTGGTTCATTGGCGGAATGCCTATTTCATCGGCGGCGGGCTGGGTCTGCTTCTGCTTGTATTGCGCATCAGCGTGGCGGAATCGGGCATGTTCCAGAAACTGCGGGCCGGCCCGGCGAACGTGACGCGCGGCAATTTTCTGGCGCTGTTCACCAATGGGAAATGCCTTCTTAAATATCTCCGCTGCATCCTCATTGGCCTGCCGCTTTGGTTTGTCATCGGCGTTCTGGTGACGTTCTCGCCGGAATTTGCCAGAAATTTGAAAATTGACGGGATCGTCAACGCCGCCCATGCGATTGCCTTCGCGTATCTCGGCATCACCTTCGGCGGCTTTGCGAGCGGTTTCTTCAGCCAGCAACTGCGTTCGCGCAAGAAGGTGATCTTCGGCCTCATCCTGTTCACGCTGGCGGCCATGGCCGCATATTTCCTGGCCGTCGGACAGCCGGCCGCGACGTTTTATCTCATCATCCTGTTCCTCGGCTTCGGCGTCGGCTACTGGACCGTGTTTGTGACCGTGGCGGCGGAGCAGTTTGGCACGAACATTCGCGCGACCGTCGCCACGACCGTGCCGAATTTCATCCGTGGCTCCGTCGTGCCGCTCACGCTGGCGTTCAATTATCTGAAATCCTGTCAGATCGGCGGCACTCCGCTGGGCGTAGTGACCAGCGCCGCCCTGGTGGGAACGACCTGCATTTTGATCGCGCTCTGGGCCTTGCGCGGCCTCGACGAAACTTACGGCAAGGAACTGGACTACATTGAACCGCTTTGAGATCGGACGCCGCGTCGGGCGTGGCAAATAAATCTTCATTGTCACGCCAACGTTTGTTATGAAATCAGCAACCGATGACGCCCATGACCAACGCTGAGCCGGCGGGCGCAACGCAATCCCAGGCAAAGCCCGCGCTGCCGCATTTTCAAAAGCAAAAACTGTTTACCATCGGCCTCCGCTGCGGGCGGCTGGCCAACCGGTTGATCCTATTCGCCAATTTCGTCGGCCTCGCGGAGGAACAGGGACATCGCCTCATCAATTTCACCTTCCATTCCTATTCCGAGTTTTTTGAAGGCACTCGCGGAAACATCTATTGCCGGTATCCGCGACCGAAGCGGCGGAGTTGGCTGGAGCTGGTCCCGGGCGTCGCCGCGTTCCTCCGCAAGACCCGGATTCCTTATCACCTGACCCGCGCCACCAGCGCCTTGAACGAACGCTATCCTGTCTTCGGGGCTGCCGCTGTCACCTTGCACGAACTGCCGGGACAACACGTCACTCTGCTGGACGGCCCGGAATATCAGGAGAAAATCCGTCTGGCCCGGATTGTTTTTGTGTATGGCTGGTGGCTGCGCACGCCGAGCCTGGTGAAAAAACACGCCGACAAAATCCGCGCCTACTTCCGCCCGGTCGAAAAGATTGAAAGCGCCAGCCGGGACGCGATTGAACCGTTGCGGCGCGACGCGGATGTCGTCGTCGGCGTTCACATCCGGCAGGGCGACTATCGCGGCTGGTTCGACGGAAAATATTTTTTTCCGGTCGCGCGCTACGCGGCCTGGATGCACGAACTGGCGTCGCAATTTCCCGGCCGCAAGGTCGCCTTTTTTGTCTGCAGCGACGAGCCGCGCAGCCTTGGCGAATTCCCCGGATTGACCGTCGGGCTGGGCGCCGGTCCGGCGGTGAGCGATATTTACGCGCTGGCCCGCTGCGACTACATTATCGGCACGAAAAGCACCTTTACGCAATGGTCCTCGTTTTATGGCGGGAAACCGCTGCTGCAGGTCTGCGGCACCGCCGAGGCGATCAAACTGGAAAATTTCCGCGTCTCATATTTGGATTGGACTTGAAAATGAAACTTGGTTTGTTTGGCGGATCATTCGACCCGGTTCACCTCGGGCATCTGCTGGTCGCGCAGGCGGCGGTCGAGGAACTCGGCCTGGACCGGCTGTTTTTCATTCCGGCGGCGCAGTCGCCGTTCAAGCCGGAAAACCCGCCCGCACCGGCCGCCGTCCGCCTGCAATTGCTCCGGCTCGCGCTTGCGGGCAAAACGCATTGCGAAGTGGACGATCAGGAAATCCGGCGCGGCGGCATTTCTTACACGGTGGACACGCTGCGCGATTACGCCCGCCGGTTTCCCATGGCGGAAATTTTTTATCTGATCGGCGCGGACAACGCCGCGAAGCTGAACGAATGGCAGGAACCGGCGGAACTGGCAAAGCTCGCGGAATTCATCGCCGTTCCCCGGCCGGGTGGCCTCCCGGCGGTCTATCCACCGCCGTTTCGCGGAAGAACGCTCAAGGGTTTCCCGGTCGCCATTTCCTCGTCGCAAATCCGCGCCCGGGTCAAAGCGGGCTTGCCGGTGGAAAATCTTGTGCCGCCATTCGTGGCCGGGGCGATCCGCACCGCGCGGCTTTACGTTTAGAAAAATGCCGCACCGAAGCGCGAAGCTTTTAACCACGCCGCGTTTGACTATTCAAGCCCGATTCACTAACGTCAGCTTCCGTTAAATCAAGAAATCTAACCGGGAAATTTTATGGCCGCCAAATCCGAGAAGTCAGTTGAGAAATCCGTCGCCGAAACCAAGGCCACGGCGACGCGCGAACGCGAACTTGATGCCGCGATCTCGTCCATCACCAAAGCCTATGGCGATGGTGCCATCATGCGCCTCGGCGACGCGCGGGCCCAGGTGAAAATTGAGGTCATCCCGACCGGCGGGCTGGCGATTGACCTCGCGCTCGGTGTCGGCGGCATCCCGCGCGGACGCGTGGTGGAAATTTACGGGCCGGAATCTTCGGGCAAGACCACGCTGATGCTGCACGTCATCGCCAACGCCCAAAAAGCCGGCGGCTTGGCGGCGTTCATTGACGCGGAACATGCGCTCGATCCCGGCTACGCGAAAAAACTCGGCGTGAATCTGGACGACCTGCTCGTGTCGCAGCCGGATTCCGGCGAAGAGGCGCTGACGATTTGCGAAACGCTGGCGCGCTCGAACGCGCTGGATGTCATCGTCATTGACTCCGTTGCCGCCCTCGTGCCAAAGGCCGAACTCGAAGGTGAAATGGGCATGGCCACGATGGGCATGCAGGCGCGTTTGATGTCACAGGCCTTGCGCAAGCTCACCGCCATCCTCGCCAAGTCCAAGACGACGTGCATTTTCACGAACCAGTTGCGCGAAAAGGTTGGAGTCATGTTCGGCAGCCCCGAAACGACGCCCGGCGGCAAGGCGCTGAAGTTTTACGCGAGCGTGCGGATGGACATCCGGCGCAAGGACCAGCTCAAGGACGCCGCCGGCAATGTTTACGGCAACCACACGCGCGTCAAGATCGTGAAGAACAAGGTCGCGCCGCCGTTCGCCGAGGCCGAGTTCGACATCATCTACAACCACGGTATTGACAAGGAAGGCAGCATCCTCGACGTGGGCATTGACTGCGGCGCGGTGGAAAAAAAGGGTGCCTGGCTGCAATTTGAGGGCACGCTCATCGGCCAGGGCAAGGATGCCGCCAAGAAGGCACTCGTGGAAAAACCCGAGCTCGCCCAGAAAATCATCGCGGCCATCCACGCCAAGCGCGCCGCAACGCCCTTGGCCGACACAAAATAAATTTTAATCTTTTGAATTTCATGAGCACCGCTTCCGATCTCGACCTCAACCTGGAAAATCTCTTCCAGCCCGCCTGGGCGCAGGGAAAATCCGAGGCCAACCGTTTTGAAAAGTTCACCGGCAATGAAGGCGTCAAGCCGGAACGCAGCTTCAGCGGCAAGCCCGGCGAACGCCGCGCCCCGCGCCGCGATGGTCCTGGTGGCGGTGGTGAACGCAGAAGCGGCCCGCCGCGCAGTGGTTCCAAGTTTGGGGGTGGCGAACGCCGCGGCGGCTTCCGGGGTGACGACCGGCGCGATGACCAACCGGAACGTCCCGCCCCACCTGCGCCGTTGCCGGACTTGAATGTCGCGTTCATCCCGGATGAAAAAGGCGTCGAACAACTCGCCCGGCAGATCAAGATGACGGGCCGCGCGTATCCGCTGTTCCAGATCGCGCTGCTGATCTTGCAGAAGGCGGAACGCTATTCCGTCCAGCTCACCAAGAACAAGACCGGCGACACGGCGCAGACGCTGTTCGTCTGCGCGCTTGACGATTCCCCGTGGACGAGCGAGAACGAGGCCGTCGCGCACGTTCTCAAAAATCATTTCGGCACGTTTTACCAGGCCGAGCGCACGGCGACGGAGCCGCCGAAGGGCGTTTACACATTCGTCGCGCAGTGTGGTTTGAGCGGTGCGATCCTTGGGCCGCCGAATTATCACGATTACCAGAACCAGTTGCGCAAGCTGCACGCGGAAAAGTTTTCGCGGATGCCGTTTGATATGTTCAAGGCGCGCGTGAAAATCGTGAAGGACGAGGCGGTCGTCAAAAAATGGGTCGAGGACCAAAGCTTCAAGACGCAATACATCTGCCTCAACATCCCGGAGCCGCTCACGCTGGCGACGCTCGACGATGTGGAGAAGCATTTCCGCGCGACACACAAGGATTCCATCATCAAGCCGGTCGAGACGCTCGCGGTTGCCGGCCTGCCGAGCCGCAGTCTGCGCTCCGCCGGCTTGCAGCGGCTCATCCGTCAGGAATGGGAGCATCAGAAATTTTTCCCGCTGCCCATCGCCACGAAGTTGAGCCAGCAGTTCGCGTCGCACGGCCTGCAATTTTTCAAGGTCAATAAGACCGTCACGCATGTTAGCGTCGCACGGCCGCAGTTTCTGGATCTCGAAACCACGCCGGTCTCGGAAAACATCAAGCGCATCGTGGAGTTCATCAACGCGAACGCGAAATGCACACGGCGGAAACTAGTCGAGGCGCTCGCGCCGACACCGCCCAAGCCGACGGTTCTGGAAATCAAGCCGCCCGCGCCTGCCACCGCAGACGAAGCTGCCACGCCCCCGGCCAAGCCCGCCGAGTCCCAGGCTCCTGAAGCCACGCCCGAGCAGACCGCGATCATCGGAGATTTGCACTGGCTGATCCATCAGGGCGCCGTGCTGGAATTTGCCGACGGCCGGATGGAAACGGCGAAGAAACCTTTGCCCCGTCCGCCAAAGCCGGAAAAGAAAAAAACTGCGGTTGCGACCACTGAAACTACGCCGACCGCGGAAGCCGCCGTTGAGGCGGCCGCCGAACCGGTAGCGGAAACTGCGGTTGAAACTCCGGCACCCGCCGAGATTCGTGCGCCCGATGTTGAAGCGGAAAAACCGGCGGTCTGATTTATTCGGAGGGCCGGATTTTGCGAATCCCGTTTTTGTTTCGGACTCGTGGGACTCGCCCCTCCGATTTCACCGCAATTCATTGCTTTCCCTTAACCCGCAGAATGGCTAATCTAGCTCATGCCTTTTAGTAAATTAGGCCTTTCGCCCGTCATGTTGGACGGCGTCAAGGCGATGGGTTATGTGGATCCGACCCCCATCCAGCTCCGCGCCATTCCACTGGTGCTGGCCGGTCGCGATGTGATCGGCAGCGCGCAGACCGGCACCGGCAAGACCGCCGCGTTTGCTTTGCCCATCCTTTCGAAGCTCGGCCAGCACAGCGACGTCGGCCCGCGCGTGCTCATCCTCGAACCGACCCGCGAGCTCGCGGCCCAGGTTGAGACCGCGTTTCACGATTATTCGCGCTTCACGAACTTGAAAACCACCGTCGTCTTCGGCGGCGTGGGTTATGGCAGACAAAATGACGAGCTGCGCGCGGGCACGGACATCGTCGTCGCCACACCCGGACGGCTGCTGGATCATCTCGAACAAGGAACGCTGAAACTGGACAAGGTGGAATTTCTCGTGCTCGACGAGGCCGACCGGATGCTCGACATGGGATTTTTGCCCGACGTGCGCCGCATCGTGGAAAAATGTCCGCGGGCGCGCCACACCTCGTTGTTTTCCGCCACCGTTCCGCCGCAGATCGAAACGCTCATCCAATGGGCGATGCAGAATCCCGAGACCATCGAGATCGGCGCGCGCCGCACGCCGGCCGAGACTGTCAAGCACGTCATCTATCCGGTTTCCGACACGCAGAAAACCGACCTGCTGCTCGAGCTGCTCAACCGTGTCAACTACGAGTCCGTCATCATTTTCTGCCGCACCAAGCACGGCGCCGACCGGGTTGCCAACACGCTCAAGCGCGCCAACCACGCCGTTTGTGTGCTGCACTCCAACCGGACACAGAAGGAGCGCGAACAGGCCCTGCAGGGATTTCGCGACGGCAAATACGAAGTGCTTGTCGCCACGGACATCGCGGCGCGCGGGCTGGACATCGCGGACGTCAGCCACGTTGTCAACTACGACGTGCCGCAGCATCCCGAGGATTACATCCACCGCATCGGGCGCACGGGCCGCGCCGAGGCCACCGGCGATGCCTATACCATCATGATCGCCGAGGACGCCCCGCACGTCTTCGCCATTGAACGCTTCATCAGCCAGCAGATTCCGCGGGTGAAGCTGGAGAATTTCAATTACACCTACACCGCGCTGTTCGAGGAAAGCAAACCCGGCGCGAAACCCGGCGGCTTCCCGGGCAAGGCCCGCGCCGTGCGTGTCCACGGCGGCTACCATTTCGGCCCGGCTAAACGGAGAAAGTAGATTGGCGCAACGAAATTCAAGGGGCGGTGCTAATTATTTAAATGCCGCAGCAGAGCGTGATAAACGTCAGTTGATTCAATCTCCTTCGCCCCCAACAATTTCAACTGGCTGGTGATGAACACCGGCCAGTCTTTTTTGTCCGCCGGCCGCCGGCCGTGCGAACCTTTCACCAGCGTCGCGTCGAGCGGAATCACATCCATCAACATCCGGAAGCCAAGTTTTTTTTGCAGCAGCCGCCAGGCGATTTTCAGCTTTGGCAATGGGATTTTCGAGTCGAGAAATAATTCCACCGGGTCGTAGCCCGGCTTGCGATGGATGTCCACTGTCCGCGCAAAATCCGGCGCGCGCGTGTCATCAAGCCAGTAATAATAGCTGAACCACGCATTTTCTTCGGAAACGGCAATCAAATCACCCGCGCGCGGATGGTCAATGCCCGCCGAGATTTTTTCCGCCTGGCCGAGAACGTGCCCAACGCCGGCAGTTTTTTCCAACAGCTCACGCACGGATTTTTCCAGCGACAAGTCGTTCAGATAAATATGCGCCACTTGATGATCGGCCACGGCAAAAACTTTGCTCGCGCCGGCATCAAGAATTTCCCGGCCGAGTTCGTCCTTCACCGCCAGCCAGCCATGCTGGCGGAAAAGGCGGTTGAGATGCACCGGCGTGTCCACATTCGTGATGCCGTATTCGGAAACCAGCACCAACGGAACACCGCGCTTGCCGAAGAAATCAATCAGGTCGCCGACCATGGCGTCAATCTCGCGCAGATCGCCGAGAATGGCGGGATTGATTTTGCAGGCGCCGCCGTCGGAGGGCGCATTTAGATTCGCGCCTTTTGGAATGAGACTCGTTACCTCGTTTCCTGCGACGAACGGCCCGTGCCGCTGCAAATTGTAATCCAAATGCGGCAGATAAACCAGGTTCAGTGTTGGCGAGTATTTGTTTTCAATCCACTTCGCGGATTCAGCAATCCAGCGAGTTGCGCAATCGGCGTTGCCTTGCGGCGAATCCACGCCCGCCGCCGGCCCCCAGAAGCCGAAGAACGGAAATTCGCCCAGATCTTTTTTGATTTCCTCGCGGATGGAATACGGCCAAGAATAAACGTCGAAAAACTTCCGGCCGTCGGCGGGATACAGCGGGCGCGGTGTGATGGCATAATCCACGGTCGAATACATGTTGAACCACCAGAAGCAATTGGCGATTGATGATTTGCGATTTTCAATTTTGGATGGATTGCGAATCTCGTCCCAAAGTTTTTGCGACTGAACGATGTGGTTTGATTGTTTCCAGAACTGGACTTCGGACAGCTCGCGGTTATACCAGCCGTTGCCGACGATGCCGTGCTGCGCCGGAGTTTTGCCGGTGAGATAATTCGACTGGGCGGTGCAGGTGACGGCGGGAAAAGCCGGCACAATCTGCGCGAGCGCACCGCTCTGGCGGAAGGCCGCGATGCGCGGCGTGTGCTCGCCGATGAGTGCCTCGGTGAGGCCGACAACATTGATGACAGCAAGCCGGTTCATGGTGTGCGTCCGTGCAGCTCGTGGACGGCCTCGATGATTTTTATGTGATGCATCTCATGCACTTCCACGCCGCGTCCGATTTCCTGGAGCAGCGTGATGGTCAGTTCGCCGCCGAGATGTTCGCGGAATTCTTCGAGGCCGGCCAGGATTTGCAAATCGCCGTTGGCGTCGATGTTCAGCAATTCTCCGGCGAACAGTTTGAAGCCGAGTTGTTCGAGCAAACCGAGGATGCGCGAGGCTGACCGGCCATCCAGCAGGCCGAGGTTGCGCGAGTAAATCACGTCGAGCGCGATGCCAATGGCGACGGCGTCGCCGTGGGAAACCTTGAAGTGCGAGAGCAGCTCCAGTTTGTGGGCGGCCCAGTGGCCAAAATCGAGCGGCCGAGCCGAGCCGGTCTCAAAAGGATCGCCGCCCGTGGCGATGTGGTCGAGGTGCAGTTCGGCGCAGCGGCGGATCAGATGCCGCATCGCCGCCGGCTCGAATGCCGCGAGTTTTCCGGCGTCACGTTCCAGCTCGTTGAAAAATGCCGTGTCGCGGATGCACGCGACCTTCACGGCCTCGACGTAGCCGCCACGTTTGTCGCGCGGTTCGAGCGTGGCCAGCAGATTGAAGTCGTTGATGACGGCAAACGGTGGCGCAAAGGTGCCGATGAAGTTTTTTTTGCCGAAGGCGTTCAGCCCGTTTTTAACACCAACCCCGGAGTCGGCCTGCGACAAGGTCGTCGTGGGAATACGCACATGACGCACGCCCCGGTGCGCGGTGGCGGCGGCAAAACCGGCAACATCCAGCAACGCGCCGCCGCCAACGGCGATGAGATACGAATGGCGGTCAATGCGGTGCCGGTCAATGTGCGAGAGGATTTCGTTGACGATGGTTGGGGAATTCTTGGCGGTTTCGCCGCCACCAACGAGCAGCGGCGGGCGCACAAGTTTCAGACCGACGGCGTGCAGGGAAAAATAATTTTCGATCCGGCGTTCCAGTTCCGGCAGCGCCTGCGCGAGGGAATCTTCCATGACGACAAGGGCTTTTCGCGTTGCGAGGTCGGCGAGTGCGTCCTTCAAGACCGGATTGCCCGGCGCAAAGACGTCTTCGGTGAAAAAAACGCGCAACTGCCAGCCGACTTGAATGGTTCGCTCAATCACGGACACCAGAGCAATCTGGAAGCTGTCCGCGGCATTTTCTAGTTTTTATTTGAATTAAAAATTTCCCCGGCAGGAACGGGGCTGGACGGCGGTTGGTTCGACAAACAAAAAAGCCTTCCGATGTTGGTCGGAAGGCTCCGTGCAAAATGCTGCTGCCAGACATTTTTACGCACCGGTCTTCAGCGTGCTTGCGCCGGCGACCAGCGTTTTGGGACCGGGCGGGCGGGCGAGCTGCCGGTCCGTGGCCGTGAAGGTTTTTTTGGCGGTCGGCGGCGCTTCGTCATCACCCAGCAGCAGCGGGATGACTTTTTCCTCGGGGATGCGCATACAGTAGAATGAACGATAAATAAAGGTCAGGGCGATGGCGGCGAAGAACAGCCCGATGCCGGTTTTCACCGGCTGGCTGGTCATCGTCACGGCGATTTCGACGGCGAGCAGGCCGAACAGGGTGGTGAATTTGATCACCGGATTCAGCGCCACGGACGAGGTGTCCTTGAACGGATCGCCCACGGTGTCGCCGACGACGGTGGCGGCGTGCAGGTCGGTGCCCTTCTGGCGCAAGTCCACCTCGACGATTTTCTTGGCGTTGTCCCAGGCGCCGCCGGCATTGGCCATGAAGATGGCCTGATACAAGCCGAAGAAGGCGATGCCGATCAGGTAGCCAATGAAGAAATAGGGGTCAAAAAATGCCAGCGCCAGCGCCAGGCAGAAAATGACGATGAAGATGTTCCACATGCCCTTTTGCGCATAGACGGTGCAGATACGGACGACTTCCTTGCTGTCCTTTTCGGTTGCCGTGGTGGCGTCCAGATTCATGTTTTCCTTGATGTAGACCACGGCGCGATAGGCACCGGTCACGACGGCCTGGGTGGAGGCACCAGTGAACCAGTAGATCACCGCGCCGCCCGAGAGCAGGCCGAGGATGACCTCGGGCTGCACGAGGCTCAAATGGTTGACCACATTGCCAAATTTATTTTCCAGCAGCATGATGATGCCGAACACCATCGTGGTGGCGCCCACGACGGCGGTGCCGATGAGCACCGGTTTGGCGGTGGCCTTGAAGGTGTTGCCCGCGCCGTCGGCCTTTTCGAGCAGATACTTGGCGTTTGCAAAATCCGGCTTGAAACCGAAATTGTTCTGAATGTCCTCGTGGATGCCCTCCCGGCTTTCGATCCGGCTCAATTCATAAACCGACTGCGCATTGTCCGTCACCGGCCCGTAGCTGTCCACCGCGATGGTCACCGGTCCCATGCCGAGAAAGCCGAAGGCCACGAGCCCGAAGGCGAAGATGGGCGCGGCGAACGTGAATTTTTCCGGCATGATGGCCAGCAGCGCCGGGTTGTGGGAGAAGTAGTAGGAAATGAACATCAGCACCAGGATGACCAGTCCCATCCAGAACGCCGACATGTTGCCGGCCACCATGCCGGACAGGATGTTCAGCGAAGCGCCGCCGTGCCGGGAGCAGTTGGTCACTTCCTTGACGTGCATGGACTTCGTGCTGGTAAAAATTTTTGTGAATTCCGGGATCAACGCGCCGGCCACCGTGCCGCAGCTGATGATGCAGGACAGCACCCACCACAGGTCGGGGCTGATGCCGGGTTGACCGACGAGCAGCACATGGCTGGCGGCAAAGGTGACCGCGATGGACAACCCCGAAGTGATCCAAACGAGGTGCGTGAGCGGTGCCTCGAAATCAAAATCCTTCAAATGGTCGAACTTGGCGTTGTTGAAAAAGTTGTTCACGAAATAGGAGGCGAGCGACGTCGCAATCATCAGGGCGCGCATGACGAAGAGCCAGATGATCAAGGTGGCGCAAACCTCGGACTTGTTGGCCAGGGCCAGCGCGAGAAACGAGATCAACGCCACGCCGGTGACGCCGTAAGTTTCAAAACCGTCGGCCGTGGGCCCGACGCTGTCGCCCGCGTTGTCGCCGGTGCAGTCGGCAATCACGCCGGGATTCTTCGGATCATCCTCCGGCAGCTTGAAGACGATTTTCATCAGGTCGGAGCCGATGTCGGCGATCTTGGTGAAGATGCCGCCGCAGATGCGCAGCACCGAGGCACCCAGCGATTCGCCAATGGCGAAGCCGATGAAGCACGGCCCGACCAGCTCACGCGGCAGAAACGTGAGGATACAGATCATGAAAAACAATTCCACGGACACCAGCAGCAGCCCGACGCTCATGCCGGACTTGAGCGGAATCAGCAATGTTCGCAGCGGCCGACCCTTCAGCGCCGAAAATGCCGTGCGCGAGTTGGCCACGGTGTTGATGCGGATGCCGAACCACGCCACGCCGTAGGAACCCAGGATGCCCAGGACCGACGCCAGCAGGATGACGCAGCCGTTGCGGACCAGCAGGCCGTGGCTCAACTGGTTTTCCGGGTCATGCCACGGCAGCCCGATGAAGTAATACACCATGCACGTCGCAATCAGCAGCCAGAGGATGAGCAGAAATTTGCCCTGTTGGAACAAATAGGTCTTGCAGGTTTCCCAGATGATGTTCGACACATCGCCCATGCTTTGATGCACCGGCAACGCCTTGGTCTGTTTGTATTGAAACAGGCCGAACGCCGCACCGAACAGGCACATCACCAGTCCCAGATACATCAGCGTCACGCCGCTCACGCCGCCCAGCCCGGCGAACGTTACCTGCGTGAGGTCGGGAATCTTGATGTTGGTCTCGCCGGCAAACGCGGGGGTGGCAAAGCCGCAGAAAAGCAGACCAACCAGAAGCCACGAGGGGATTTTATTCCTGTTCATAAAAAGTTTAACAAATTTCACAAGCTTACCTTACGGAATCCTTATCCATCCCGGCTAACCGTTTTTTGGCAAAGAGTCCCCCAAAATTGAACTGCCACGCCGCCGGTTTCGACGTCCGGGTTGAAGCCGCGCATTTGCCTTGTCGCTCACGGCGTGTTTCCGCAAGCTGGTTGCGATGTCCGAACGTCCCGTTTCCAACTTGAACAAGCCCGACGTCGCGCTCGAAATGACGCTGCGCCCGTCGCTCTTTTCCGATTTCACCGGCCAGCCGAAAGTGAAGGAGCGATTGGAAATCGCCGTCACTGCCGCGAAACAACGCGGCGAGTCGCTCGACCACATTTTGCTCTCCGGCCCGCCCGGCCTCGGCAAAACGACCATCGCCAACATCCTCGCCAAGGCGATGGGCGCCAGTGTCAAGGCCACCAGCGGCCCGACGATTGAAAAGGCCAGTGACCTCGCCGGCCTGCTCACGAACCTGGAGGAGGGCGACGTGCTCTTCATTGACGAAATCCATCGCCTGCAAAAAACCATCGAGGAATATCTCTATCCCGCGATGGAGGATTTCAAACTGGACATCATCATTGACCAGGGGCCAAATGCGCGGAGCGTGCGCCTGAACCTGCCGCGTTTCACGCTCATCGGCGCGACCACGCGCAGCGGCCTGCTCACCGCACCGCTGCTGACACGTTTCGGAATGCGCGAACGGCTGGATTATTATTGCACGGCCGACCTGGACAAAATCGTCGTCCGCTCGGCGAATCTGCTCAACGTGGAGATTGACCCGGCCGGCGCGCACGAAATCGCCCGGCGCAGTCGCGGCACGCCGCGCATCGTGAATAATTTATTGCGCCGCGTCCGCGATTACGCGCAAGTGCGGCACGACGGACGCATCACCGCCGCCGTGGCCGACAAGGCGCTGGCGATGCTGGAGATTGACGAGAACGGCCTCGACGAAATGGACAAGCGCATCCTCGAAGCCGTCATCACGAAATTTGGCGGCGGACCGGTCGGCGTGAATTCGCTCGCCGTCGCCGTCGGCGAGGAACCGGACACGATCGAGGAGGTCTATGAACCGTATCTCATCATGGAAGGCTACCTCAACCGCACCTCGCAAGGCCGCGTCGCGACGGAATTGAGTTACCAGAAACTTGGCTTGAAACCGGCGCCGGGAAATCAGGCGAAACTTTTTTAGCCACAGATGAAACACGGAAAGGCTTTTGCCTTTTAATCTGTGTTCAATCCGTGTTTAATCCGTGGCTAGTTTTCGTTTATGCCCAAACGCACCGACATCCACAGCGTCCTCATCATCGGCGCCGGCCCGATCATCATCGGCCAGGCGTGCGAGTTCGATTATTCCGGCACGCAGGCGTGCAAAGCCCTCCGCGAAGAGGGTTATCGCGTCATCCTCATCAACTCCAACCCGGCCACCATCATGACCGACCCGGAGTTCGCCGACCGCACCTACATCGAACCCATCACGCCCGAATGCGTCGAGAAGATCATCGTCCGCGAGAAAGCGGAAATGAAACGCCTCGGCGCGAAGGGCAAACTCGTTTTGCTGCCGACGCTCGGCGGTCAAACGGCGCTCAACACCGCGATGGCACTGCACAAAAACGGCGCGCTTGAACGTCACGACGTGGAAATGATCGGCGCCAAACCCGAGGCCATTCACAAGGGCGAGGACCGGTTTGCGTTCAAGGAGCTCATGTTGCAGATCGGCCTCGACGTTCCCATCTCCGGCGTCGCGCATAATCTCGACGATGCCCGCGCCGTCGCGAAGAAGATCGGACGTTTCCCGCTCATCATCCGGCCCGCGTTCACGCTCGGCGGCACGGGCGGCGGCATCGGTTACAATCAGGACGAATTTGAAGCCATCGCCAAGAACGGCATCGAACTTTCGCCCGTGAACGAAATTCTCATCGAAGAATCCCTCCTCGGCTGGAAGGAATACGAGATGGAAGTGATGCGCGACAAGGCCGACAACTGCGTCATCATCTGCTCCATCGAAAACTTCGATCCCATGGGCGTCCACACCGGCGACAGCATCACCGTCGCGCCCATCCAGACGCTGACCGACAAGGAATTTCAGATCATGCGCGACCAGAGCTTCGCCGTCATCCGCGCCGTGGGCGTCGAGACCGGCGGCTCGAACATCCAGTTCGGCGTCAGCCCGGAGAACGGCCGCATGGTCATCATCGAGATGAACCCGCGCGTCAGCCGCAGCTCCGCGCTCGCGTCCAAGGCCACCGGCTTTCCCATCGCGAAGATCGCCGCCAAACTCGCCGTCGGCTACCTGCTTGACGAACTCAAGAACGACATCACGCGCGAAACCCCCGCGAGCTTCGAGCCGAGCATTGATTACGTCGTCACCAAGATTCCGCGCTTTGCCTTCGAGAAGTTCCCGCAGGCCGACCCCACGCTCACCACGCAGATGAAAAGCGTGGGCGAAGCGATGGCCATCGGGCGCACGTTCAAGGAAAGCCTGCAAAAATGCCTGCGTTCGCTGGAGATTGGCCGCAGCGGCCTGGGCGGCGACGGCAAACCCTGGCGCATCGGCACGGAAGTCTATGGCGACCGCGACATCCTCCCGCGCGACGTCATCAGCCGCAAACTGAGCGTGCCCAACGCCGAACGCATCTTCTTCATCCGCCACGCCCTGCGCGCCGGTTTCAGCATCGAGGAGATTTTCAACCTCACGAAAATCGACCGCTGGTTCCTAGTGCAGATCAAAGAGATCGTGGATTTCGAGGAAGAACTCGCCACGGCCAAGAACTAATTTTATGAGTGCGATTGCGAATGTCATTCCGTTGGAACGAATCGACCGTTCCATCCTCTTGATTCGCGGTCACAAGGTGATGTTGAGCACCGAACTGGCAAATCTCTACCACGTTGAGCCGCGCGCCTTGATTCAGGCCATAAAGCGAAATCTAAATCGTTTTCCGGACGACTTCATGTTCCAGCTCTCGGCTGAAGAATGGGAAAACTTGAAATCACAATTTGTGATTTCAAGTTGGGGTGGCGTTCGCATACCACCATACGCTTTTACGGAACAAGGCGTGGCAATGCTATCGAGCGTCTTGAACAGCGACCGTTCCGTTCAGGTGAACATCGAGATCATGCGCGCCTTCGTGCGGTTGCGGCAGATGCTGTCGTCCAACGTGGAACTTGCGCGCAAGTTGGAAACGTTGGAGAAGAAATATGACGCGCAGTTCAAAGTTGTCTTTGATGCCATCCGGCAGTTAATGTCACCGCCAGCCAAGCCCAAACGAGAAATCGGGTTCCATGTGAAATATGACGACGACAAGCCCAAGGCCAAAAAGCGCTGACCATCACGCCCTACGTGCCGGCTTCACCATCGAGGAGATTTTCAACCTCACGAAAATTGACCGCTGGTTTCTGGTGCAGATCAAAGAGATCGTGGATTTCGAGGAAGAGTTGGCGGCGGCGAAGAATTAAACTATTCCTTTACTCATATGCGTGAAACCCATCGCGATTTAGCGCAATGTTTAGCTCAAGCAATCGGTCAGCCACCCTTGGCAACCGGTCAATCCGGTCGGGTCAGCGCGTTGATCATTCCGTTGAAGATGAAGTGGTGAAACGGCAGCACGGCATACCAGTAGAGACGGCCCAAAACGCCGCGCGGGCGGAACGTGGCGGTCTGCATGAGTTGGTCGCCGTCCTTCGTCGGGAGAATTTGAAATTCGAGCCACGCTTCGCCGGGCAGACGCATTTCGGCAAATAATAAAAGTCGTTTGGCCTGCTTGTCCGCCACGAGCACGCGCCAGAAATCCAAGGCGTCGCCCGGCGCGATGTCATGCACCTGGGTGCGACCGCGATTTAATCCGACGCCGCCGACCAGCTTGTCCAGCAAGCCGCGCAACGTCCAAAGCCAGTTGCCGTAATACCAGCCGGTGTCGCCGCCAATGCTCCAGACGCGTTGCCAGACGGGTTCCACGCGACCGGTGACGGTTCGCGTCCGCACATCTGTGTAGCAGCCGTGCTGCGGCACATTGGCCGAGTGCATCAGCGCCAGGCTCGCGCCGGACGAGGCGAAGGAATCTTTCCAGCCGCTGACGACGTTGCCGGATTCGATGCGTTCCAGCGCAAGCGCCACGGCCTGCTTGTAAGTGATGAGCGTGATGCCGAGTTTTTCAGCGAGATCATTTTTGCGCGGGACGGTGTCAATCTTCATGCTGTCCACGAGATTGGCCGCCAGCGCAAAGGACGTGGAGGTGATGAAGTAAAGCCAGTAGGAAGAAAGGCGCGGCGTCATAACCGGAACGGTGATGATGAGCCGCCGCAAGCCGCGCACGTCGGCGAATTGCGTGAGCATTTGCCGGTAGTCCAAAACCTCGGGACCGCCGATGTCAAAGTCTTGGTTGAAGGTTTCTTCCCGCAGCATCACGCCGACAAGGAACTGGATGACATTGCGGACGGCGATGGGCTGGCCGCGCGTCTTCAACCATTTCGGCGCGATCATCACCGGCAGTTTTTCGACGAGGTCGCGGATGATTTCGAACGAGGCACTCCCGGAACCCACCACGATGCCGGCGCGCAAAACGGTGCAGGGAATGCGGCCGGACCGCAAAATCTGCTCGACCGCCAGCCGCGAGGAGAGATGGGTGGAAAGCTTTTTTTCGTTCACGATGCCGCTGAGATAGACAATCTGGCGACAGCGGGTTGGTTCCAGCAGTTCGCGGAAACGGTTGGCCGACTGGCGTTCCGGCGCCGCAAAATCGCCAATGACACTGTTCATCGAATGGATGAGATAGAACGCGACGTCGAGGTCTTTGGGAAATTCCGCTGCCGGTTCCGCTTTGAGAAAATCCAGTTCGAGGGTGTGCAGGCGTTCGTGCCGCTGATGCCAGTCGAAGCGCGCATTGTCGCGCACGCAGCAGAACAATTCGTGGCCCTGTTCCAACAACACGGGAATCAGGCGGCGACCAATATAACCGTTGGCCCCGGTGATGAGAATCTTCACAGTCTGACAGTCTAACCCAATCCGGCACTCCGCACCGAACTATTCCACCCCTCACCCCACAAAATTACCAGCCCAGCCAGTGCGCTCCATGACGCTCTTGTTCGGTTCTCGAATCTCAGAGTCCAACTCTGGCCGATCAAAGCCGGACTTCGGTCAATCAAAGTTCAACTTTGGTCAAATCGCGGACAACTCGGATTGGCCATTGCCATGTCGCGGTGGACGGAAGTTTTATTGTAATTGACCGGAGCGGAAGTTGAAATGGCGCGAGTTGGTCTTCGATTGTTCAATGAACTGTCATAGCCGTCACCCGTTTCCCCCGCGCTTCCGCCTTAATTCCAGTCTCCGCTACTTCATCGGAGGCCGGTAATCCCGCCAGAGCCATTCGAGCGCTTCGGGCAGCGTTTGTTGTTTCGTTCTGCCGTCCACATGGGCGGCGTTGCGGGCAAAGACGAACTGGTAATGATAGCCTTTTTCGGCGAGAACTTTTGCCATGTTCTCATTGGCGAGGACCCAGTCGTGCATGTTGTCGCGCATGATATTTGGATTAAACAAGTCGCGGTCGCCGACTTCCATCCAGATACGAATGGGCTTGGGCGGGCTGTTTGGGATGAGATGTTCATGGAATTCCCAGGCGCCGTGCGGGGTTCTGGCATTCGGCGGCCATTGCTGGTTCACTGCCGTTAGCGAATAAGTCAGCACGCGATGATAGAGTTCGGGATGATACCACGCCATGATCAGGGCGCAGGAGCCGCCGGAACTGCCGCCCATGGTCGCGCGGGCGTCGGGATCTTTGGTCAATTTCACCTGGCATTGCTCTTCCACGAGTGGCAGCACCTCTTGCTCGACGAACTCGGCATACAAGCCGGACAGGGTGTCGTATTCCAGTCCGCGTTCGCTGCCCTGGGCGTCGCCGCTGCCGTTGCCGATGGAGATGGCAATCATCACCGGCACTTTTTGTTCCGCGATCAAATTATCCAAAGCGGTGAACAACAGGCGGTCCGGCCCGTCCGCGCCGACGATGAACGGCGCGGCCGTGCCCCGGACGTATTGCTTGGGAACATAAACCGCCACGCGGCGCGTGTAAGGTGCCGGATGACTGGTGGTCACGATGAGCTTGGCAGGGTCGGCGGGGTCGGGTGTGCCAAACGTATTCGGCTCGCGCGCGATGCCGGGATAAATTTTGCTGTCCGCCGAACTCATGGTGAACTCGAACACCGTGCCTTGCGGCACGTTTGTGTTTAAAACCATTTCCGGCGCGCGGACGTGGGTGGGACCAAGGATGAAATTACCGTTGGCATCCACCGGCGCATTGGTGCCATCCGGCAATTCCCTGGCCGTGACATATCCGGGCGTGTTCGGATCGCGTGTGGGCGCGGCCATTAAGGGGGCCGCGCCGGCCATCAAACTAAAGACCGCGCAAAGCAGCGCGGCACCATGGCTTGTTCCGGCTATGTTCATCCTGATGTGGCGAAAACTATTGATGATCGAAGCGTATCCATTCACAGATGCGTGATGCCAGAAAAAACCGGTCCCATTGCGAACGTCCGGTTGTGCATTTGATTCCGCTGGCCGGAGATCATTTTGGAGTCATATTCGTCCGGTGGCTATTCGTGCTGTTCTTTTGCCTGCCGCGTCCCGTGCATCAACGAGCGCTCTCCTGAAATGAGATTTAAAGTTGAGCTTAAAACGCGTTTGAAGCATCATGGGCCGACAGCGATCTGTGCCTCTGAAAGAAAGATCAACGGTTGATCCCTTTTCCCGAAAAGCGCAAAACCAAAATCCGGCGATCACCTCGTTTATGTGGTCGCAGTCCGAATAATTATTTATGAACAAGCATGTGAAAAAAGTTGGAATCCTGACGGCCGGCGGCCTGGCTCCGTGCCTGAGCGCCTCCATTGGCTATTTGATTGAAACCTACACGCGCAAGGCACCGAAGGTGGAAATCATTTGTTACGTGAACGGCTACATGGGCCTGCTCCAGGGCAAGAGCCTCAAGGTGACGGCGGCCGTGCGCAAGCACTGGCAGGCGCTTGTCGAACACGGCGGCAGCCCCATCGGCAACAGCCGCGTGAAGCTCACGAACGTGAAGGATTGCGTGAAGCGCGGGCTGGTGAAGGAAGGCCAGGACCCGCAGAAGGTCGCGGCGGATCAACTCATCAAGGACGGCGTGGACGTGTTGCACACCATCGGCGGCGACGACACAAACACCGCGGCGGCCGACCTCGCAAAATTTCTCAAGACGAATAATTATGACCTCACGGTCGTTGGCATGCCCAAGACGATTGATAATGACGTGATCCCGATCCGCCAGAGCCTGGGCGCGTGGACGGCCGCCGAAGAAGGCGCGCATTATTTTGCCAACGTGGTGGCGGAGCACAACGCGAACCCGCGCATGTTGATCATACACGAAGTCATGGGCCGCAACTGCGGCTGGCTTACGGCGGCGACGGCGGAGGAATACCGGAAGTTGATGGGAGCGATGAGCTTTTTGCCGGATCTTGGCTTGAGCCCGGAGCGCCGGGAAGTTCACGGGGTTTTCATTCCCGAAATGGCGCTCGACATCAAGGCTGAGGCCGCCCGCCTGCGCAAGATCATGGACAAACATGATTGCGTGAACCTGTTCGTTTCCGAAGGCGCGTGCGTGTCGGATATCGTCAAGCAGATCGAAGCTCGCGGCGATGAAGTGCCGCGCGATGCCTTCGGTCACGTGCGTTTGGACAAGGTCAACGTCGGCGCGTGGTTCGCCAAACAGTTCGCCGAGATGATCGGGGCGGAGAAAACCCTCGTGCAAAAGAGCGGTTACTACAGCCGCGCCGCCGCCGCGAATGCCGCCGACCGCAAGCTCATCAAACGCTGCGCCGTCAAGGCCGTGCAATGCGCCTTCGCGGGCCACGGCGGCGTGGTGGGTGAAGACGAAGAACGTGGTGACGCGCTTCGCGCGATCGAGTTTGAGCGCATCAAGGGCGGCAAACCTTTCAACATCAAAACCAAGTGGTTCGGGCAGTTGCTCAAGGAGATTGGCCAGCCGATAGGCATCGCGGTTGAAGTGAAGCACTGATCAGCCGTTCATCATTTCTACGGGAGGCGAAGTGGCCGCAAGGCGCTTCCCTCCCGTTTTCGACTGGTAAAGGATTTCGCGGTTCGCCTTCCGCCGCCACAACGGGCGTGGTTTTCATTTTGCCCGGCCATCCGCCGTTTTCCCGAGGCTTATTCAGGAGCGAAATCTCCACAGTCACCCACACCACAAAATTCGACAAAGACGGGAATCGAGTTTAACTTTCACTGCCATGCAAAATTTGCGGCAAGCGTTGATGGTGACGGCGGTACTGGCCGCGGTCTGGGCCATTGGCGCAACCCCGAACAAACCCGGGCCGGTCAACGCGGTGCATTATGAAACGGCGACGCTGGCCGGCGGCTGCTTCTGGGGTTTGCAGGAGACGTTGCGTCAGATCCCCGGCGTCATCAAAACGACGGTGGGTTATACCGGCGGCACGCCGCCGAATCCGACTTACGAACAGGTGGCCGGCGGCAAAACCGGACATGCGGAGGCGGTGGAAGTGGTTTTCGATCCGGCCAGATTAAGCTACGATAAATTGGTGGCTGATTTCCTGATGGCGCGCAATCCCACGCGCCTGGTCACAAGCGCGGGCAGACCGCATCGCGCCGCAATTTTTTATCAGGATGAAGGGCAACGTCGAACGGCCGAGCGAGTGATTGGCAAAATCAACCAATCCGGAAAATGGAGTTCTCCCGTGGTCGCCGAGATCAACCCGGCCGCGAAGTTTTATCCGGCGGAGGAATATCAGCAGAATTATTTGCAGAAAATTTCCGCCGGCCACGCCTGTAGTTTTTGAGCAGGATTCGCCGCCTTGTCGCGCCACCGTTTCCACGCCGCCCTTCAACGCCCGATGCCGCCCATGCCGGCCGCGCTGGCTTTGCCGCCGTCACCCGTATTTTGCCTCCGCTTCGTTTCATTCTGGCGGTTTGGTTCTGCGCACTTTGCTCAAATCGGCACAGGGATTTCGTCCGGCACAATTCATTTTTCCAGCATTTTTGCGCATGGCAAAGGCCATGCTGAAATTATTTGCATGAATGCGCGCAGAATTTTGGGAATAGCCGAAGGTGATTTCCCGGCGAACGGTTCGCTGCGAAAAAAACTCGAATTTGCTCTGAAGTATACGACGCTGGCCCCTGTTGAGGGTGGCTGGCCCCCATGGTATTTCCGGCTGGCAGATGCGCAGGTCGAGTTGATGGCCAAGAACAATCCAGTGCGCGAGGAGGCTGACCCGGAGCGGCGCGGGTTTATCATCGGGTGCGGGTCGGCGCTGCTGTATCTGAAGCTGGCGCTGAAACATTTCGGCTGCCTGGGCCGGGTGGAGTTGTTTCCCGATCTCGGCCAGCCTGCGCTGGTGGCGAGGGTTCACTGCGGTTTTGGCCGCGAACGGGACGCGCGCGAAAAACGCCTTTTCGAGGCGATGACCGAAGGCCGTGTCAATGTTTCACCGTTCGGAGCCACCCCGGTTTCTGAAACGATGCTCGCCGTGCTGGGTCACGCGGCGGCGGGCGAGCGGGGCTGGCTCGACTTTGTCCAGAGCGAAACCAGCCGGCAGCATGTCCTGCAGGCCACGCTGGCGGAAAATTTATGGAATGGAGCGGTTCAACCAGATGTCCCGCCAGCAATTTCCACGGCAACTTTGGCGGTGGTGAAAACCAAGACGGACGACAAGCACGGCTGGCTGGAGGCGGGCCAGACGATGGCGCGGACTGTTTTACAGGCGCAGGCGTTGGGCCTGTCGTGGGCGTTCTTTGATCCGGTGCGCCGCCGGGCCGCGCGCGAGGGGTTGCGGCTGGGCGTCGGGCACAAAGGTTTCGCGCAGGTCATCCTGCGTTTTGATCCGCTCGTGGCTGATGAAATGTTTCCCTCGGCCGTGGCGTCGGCTGAAGTGGCGCTTTTTCGGTGAAATAGAATCGCCTGTCTCCGCCCGCGCAGCTTTTCCCAGCATCCCGTTTTCCCCGTGCCATGAAAATGGTTGTATCAGCGAAGGCCATTTGCTGCGACAATGCGTTGTTGGTTTTTGATTGTGATCATTTCATCCGCCATCTTTGACTGCAGCGCGCCGGACCTGGCTTCGTGTCCGGACGAGTCGCTGCCGGAATTTGCCTTCATCGGCCGCTCCAACTCCGGCAAGTCCTCCCTGCTGAACCTGCTCTCGGGCAAAACGGACCTGGCCCGCACCTCACCCAAGCCGGGATTCACCAAGCTCATCAATTTTTTCACCATGAACAAAACGTGGCGGCTGGTGGATCTGCCGGGCTACGGTTTCGCCGAAGGGGCGAAGAAAGACAGTGCGCGGTTCAATCAGGCGGTTTCCCACTACCTCAAACGCCGCCCGAACCTCTGCCTGGTTTTTGCGCTGATTGATTCCGGACTGAAGCCGCAGGAAATGGATGTGGACTTCGTGGAATGGCTTGCGCGCAACGCCGTTCCGTTCGTGCTCGTCTTCACCAAGACCGACAAGGAACCGCCCGCCACGGTGCAGGCCAACATCGCGGCGTTCACGGCGCGCATCGCGGGCTGGTTCGAGCGATTGCCGGCCATCTTCACATGTTCCGCGACGCTGGGGCAGGGCCGGAGAGAACTGCTGGGCGAAATCGGCGCAACCCTGGCCGCCATCCCGTCGGATACGGAACCCACCCCGCCCGCCGTGCCGCTGCCGCCGGAAATCGAACCACCGTTCAGTCTGCAAGTGCGGGCTGGATCTACGCAGGAGACCAATCCGCGCGCGAAAAAGCAATTCAAAGACTCGCGCCCTTGGTAAGGTCCTTGCCGACGGCCACCTCTTCGGGCGGCGGCACACAACTCGCCCGTCTTCCACGCCGAGAGACGGTTCGTTGTCCTGAAGCCGGAAGTGTTTGGAATTGAAAATTAAAACCCCGCACGGTTTTCACCACCCGGGTGCTGGTTTTGAATTCAGCCGGATGCCGGAAGGGAAAATTTTATGGCGATGCGATGACCACGGGACGTCCCCTTCCGCCACCTCAAGCTGCACCTGGTCCTGGAAACCGGCTTGATTTCCAAAAAATTGCCGTGATGATTTCAGGCATGGCATTACCGATTGAGCCGGTCACTTTAAGCGTGGAACAAATCAGCGAATTAAACCGCAGACTTTCCGCCCTGCGCCACGATGTGAACAACAACCTTTCGCTCATTGCGGCCTCCGTGGAACTGATCCGCTGCCGTCCCGAGAACACCGGGCGGATGCTGAACACCCTGGTCGAACAGCCCCAAAAAATCGCCGAAGCCATCACGCGTTTTTCCGCGAACATGGAATCCGCGCTTGGCATCACTCAGCCGTGACCGGCCTTGTCAAGGAGGCTTTTGACTTTGACCCTGTCTCCGGCACACTAGCAAAATGGAACGGACCGAAGCGGAGCTGATAACGGCGGTGCTGCAGGGCGACGCCGTCAGCTTTGAGCCGCTCGTGCAAAAATATTCACCGCGCGTTTTCGCCACCGCGCGCCGCTACGCCCGCCGGGAGAGCGAGGTTGAGGACATCGCGCAGGAAGTCTGGCTCAAGGCGTTTTCAAAACTCCGAAGCTTCCGGGGCGAGGCGCCGTTCGAGCACTGGCTCATGCGGATGACGGTGCGGACGTGCTACGATTTTCTGCGCGGTCATCAGCGCAACCGCGAGTCTTCGTTCAGCGAAATTTCCGAGCCGGAGGACGACTGGCTGGAGCGGTTCGTCGCCGACCCAGGGAGCGCCGCCGAAGACGCGGACGCGGCCAGGCTGCTGGTCGGCCGCGTGCTGGAAAAGCTCTCGCCGCCGGCGCGGCTGGTTATCACGCTGCTGGAAATTGAAGACCGATCCGTGAAGGAAATCGCCGAACTCACGGGCTGGTCGGTGCCGCTGGTGAAGGTCCGGGCGTTCCGGGCGCGTGGAGAAATGGGGAAAATTCTGGCGAAAATGGCGAAGGAGAAGTATTTGTAACCCGGCGCGACAAGGTCGCGTCTGAAAAATTGGAGCGCTTATGAATCTGGCCGAACTGCAAAAGAAGCTGATCGCTGCCGCCCGCGCAGATCTGCCGGGCGGACAGGTGCCGTACGCTTTTGAAAAGCGCGTCACGGCGCTGCTCGCGTCGCGCGTGGCGCCGGACAACGTGGCGTTGTGGGTGCAGGGACTTTGGCGCGCGGCGGTTTCGTGCGTTGCCATCACCCTGCTGCTCGGGACATGGGCCGTGCTGAATCCGGTGACTAAAGGCACGCCGGCCGACGACCTCTCGCAGAATTTGGAGAGCACGCTGCTGGCATCGGTGGACCAAAACGACCCGGCGCAGTGAACTACTGGAAAGTCATTCTGGCGACCGTGGTGATTTTTGGCGCGGGGGTTTTGACTGGCGGCCTGTTGGTGAATTACGTTGATCATCCGCACTTGAAAAACTGGCATCATGCACAGGTCAATCCCGCCGCGAATCTGGCCGCCACCAATCACAACCAGTCGCGCCCGCAGGATTTTCCCATGCCACGCATTGCGCGGGAAATGGGCAAACAATTTGTGCAGCAGCTCAACGACACGCTCCAGCTCACGCCGGAACAGCGCGAAAAAATTGAGAAAATCATCGCCGAAGGGCAGGAGCGCAACCGTGAAATCTGGACGAACATCACCCCGAAAATGCGCGCGGTGATGCAGGATGTGAACCAGCAAATCCGCGCCGAGCTCACGTCCGAACAGTTGAAGCCGTTCGAGGAACTCCTCAAGCATCCGCCGCGCCGCCCGTCCTCCGGCACCAATGCGCCGCCGGTTTTATCCCTGCCGGCAAATCCTCCGCCGGCGGTGCCGACGAATGCGCCGGGTGTTTGACCTTCAGGGCTTCTCCAGCAGAGCGCCGATTTTTTTGCGCAGTTCCTTCGTCACAAAATCAACGGACCGGTTGCCGTCCACGATCGTGAAGCCGTAGGTCTTCTGCAGCTGTCGGAACGCCATCTGCATCGCGGTCTGATATTTCAGAAAACTGTCGAACATGTCGCGCGACAGGCCGAGATCCATGCCGCTTTCCCAGTAATCCAGCGTGGCGCTTTTCGCGAGGTTGCGCTGCACCAGCTCCTGGGCGGCGACCGACAGGTAGAACACCGCGTCGGGTTCGAGAGCGATGCCGTAAAGGTTTTTCAGCCACGCACCGTTCATGCCGCGCACCATGTCGCGCGCCATGAGCGTGTAAATATAGCGGTCGGCCAGCACGATGAAACCGGCCCGGAGCGCGGGCAGGATGATGTTTTCCAGCTGGTCGGCAAAATCCGTCGCGTAAAACAGGCTCAAAGTCGAGCGGCTCAAAATGTTCCCCTGCTGGGCCTTTTCCAGTTCCTCGCTGACCAGCGAGGAACGCTTCAGGCCGACCTGCACCGTCGGGTGGCCGCCGGTTTCCAGCCAGACCACCAGCCGCGCGATTTGCGTGGAACGGCCCGAACCGTCCGCGCCCTCGATGGCGATCAGTTTGCCCGCCAGTTCCTCCAGTCTGACACCCGGAATGCCGTGCCCGTAAAAACGGCGGCAGTTTTTTTTATCGGTCGAGTTTTTCATGCGGCCACGTCCTCCCCGGCTTCCGGTGTCTTGTCCTCCACGCGAACCGCCGGCGGCAGCGGCAGCGGGCTGCGGCGCTTGAATTTCGCCAGCGCGATTTTTTCGCTCACGAGTTTCCGCACCAGCACCTGCTGCTGCTCGACGTGGTGGTTGGCGTCCATGACCATGAACTTGAACTCGCCGCTCATGGCCATGTATTGCTCCAAGATGCGCCCCTGGAAAATGCGGAAGCTTTCATAGGGATCATTCGACAGGCGCAAATCCATGCCCGCCTCGAAAAATTTCAACTTGGGCCGGCCGTCGAGAATTCGTTGCAGCGACACCTCCAGATCCGCCTTGAAGAAAAACGTAAGGTCGGGCAGCGCGGCAAAATTATACAGGCCGCGCACCCATTCCGCCGGGCAGCCGCGCACGACGTCGCGCGCAAACGCCGTGAAAATATAACGGTCGCACAGGACGACATAGCCCGCGCGCAACAGCGGCAGCAGATGCCGCTCGTACCGGTCGGCGAAATCGGTGGCGTGGATCAGGCTGAACGTCGTCGGCGTGAGCAGTTCGCGTTTTTTGCCCTTGCTCGTCGCTGATTTGACCAGCTCGGAAGAATTCCACTCGCTGAAATAGACCTTGATGCCCTCGGCTTCCAACCAGCGTTTGAGCAGGTATATCTGCGTGGACTTGCCGGAGCCGTCAAGCCCCTCGACGGCGATCAGCCGCCCGGGAAAATTCAATTCCGCAAAAGTTTTCATGGTATGCGCCACTCGCGTTCTTTGATTGTCCCGCAAGTCGCCGCCCGTCACAAGTGTAAGTTGATGGCGAGGCCGCCGAAATTAGCGGCTTCGATTCCGGTCAAATTCGTAAACCTTGTGAAAAAAATCACAAATAAACTTGCCTCGGTTTTGGGTCGGGTCTAGTCTAGTTTTGTTTATATTTAAGACGCACAAGTCTAATGCAAACCCAAAGCGAATACGGCTATAATTCAAAGATCGAAGGCGATGTCGTCCTGACGACCGTGGACGCCGCGCTGGCCTGGTTTCGCAAAAATTCCGTCTGGCCGATGCCGATGGGACTGGCCTGCTGCGCGATTGAACTGATGGCCGCCGGTGCCAGCCGGTTCGACATTTCCCGATTTGGCTCCGAAGTCATGCGTTTTTCGCCGCGTCAGGCGGACTGCATGATTGTCGCCGGAACGGTCACCTACAAGTCCGCCGGCTTTCTCAAACGCATTTACGACCAGATGCCCGAACCGAAATGGGTCATCGCCATGGGCGCGTGCGCCTCGACCGGCGGGATGTATCGCAGTTATGCCGTTTTGCAGGGTGTCGATAAAATTGTGCCCGTGGATGTTTATATTGGCGGCTGCCCGCCCCGTCCGGAGGCGGTGCTGGATGCGCTGATGAAAATCCAGGAAAAAATCGGCACCCAGCCCATCCTGCAGGAAACAGTGATCGCCAGGATGATGCACCTTCAAAAAGCTTAATTACGTGGCCGCCCTCGAATCTGCCAATAAAATCAAGGCCAAGTTCGGCGACTTCGTCGCCGAGCCGACGGAGTTTCGCGGCGATACATCACTGAAGATTTCCGACGCGGAAAAGATTTTTGAAGTCTGCAATTTTGCCAAGCGCGAGTTGGGTTTTGATTATCTTGTGGATATTTCCAGCGTGGACAATTACGGCGAAGATCCGCGCTGGATGGTGGTTTATCATTTGCGCGGTGTGGCCAGCGGCGAAGAATTACGCCTGAAAACCGACGTCAGCGAGGAGAAATCTGAGTTGCCGAGTGTTTTGCCCATTTGGCGCACGGCCAACTGGCACGAGCGCGAGATATACGACATGATGGGCATTCGTTTCAAGGGGCATCCTGATTTGCGCCGGATTTTAATGTGGGAAGGTTATCCGTATTTTCCCTTGCGCAAAGATTTTCCGCTGGCGGGCAAGCCGACGGATCTGCCCGGCGTGGCGTTCACCCAGCCGGCTCCACTGGAAGGAGGTCCGTTTGTGACCGTGCCCAGCTCCGGTGATGCGATCGGCCGCGAACCGCGTGTGCGCACACCCGAAGAATAAATTTCATGGCGCAAGTTCAAGACATTGACATTCCTGATTCCGCCGCCCGCACGGCTGCGGCGGTGGAAGAGCTTCAGGATATTCAAGGCGAGAAGATGGTGCTGAACATGGGGCCGTCGCATCCGGCCACGCACGGCGTTTTGCGCATCGTGCTGGAGTTGGACGGCGAAGTCATCACCAAGGCCGATCCGGACGTGGGTTATCTGCATCGCGGCGACGAAAAAATCGCCGAGAACATGACCTACACCCAGTTCATCCCTTACACGGACCGGCTGGATTATCTCGCCCCGCTCGCGAACAACGTCGCCTATGCGCTCGCCGTTGAAAAACTGCTCGGCATCCACGACAAACTGCCGCCGCGCTGCCAATACATCCGTGTGATGTGCGCGGAATTGGCCCGTATTTCCGCGCATTTGCTGGGTCTCGGTGCCTTTGCGATGGACACTGGCGCGGTCACGGTTTTCTTGCTCACGTTCACCGAGCGCGAAAAAGTTTACAACCTCGCCGAAGCCGCAAGCGGCGCGCGTTTGACCACGAGCTACACCCGCATCGGCGGTTTGATGCGCGATGTTCCACCGACTTGGTGTGATCAAGTCCGGCAGTTTCTGAAAGAATTTGCCGTCGCGCTCGAAGAGGCAAACACGTTGCTCACGCGCAACCGCATCTGGGTGGATCGTCTGCGCGACCTTGCCGTTATTTCGAAAGAAATGGCGATTGATTACGGTTTGAGCGGCCCGAATTTACGCGGCAGCGGCGTGGAATTCGATCTGCGCAAAAACCAGCCGTATCTTTGCTACAAGGATTTGGATTTCGACATCGCAATTGGTTCGACCGGCGATTGCTACGACCGCTATCTCGTGCGCATGGAAGAAATGAAGCAGAGCATGAGAATTTTGGAGCAGTGCTGTAACAAGATTCCGGGCGGCGGCGAAAACAAATCGCATGAGCCGGTCAGCATTCAGGATGGAAAAATCACCTTGCCTTCGAAGCAAAAGGTTTTGTCGAGCATGGAAGAATTGATCCACCAATTCATGCTCGTCACGGAAGGCGTGAATTGTCCGCCGGGTGAAATTTATTTCGGCCACGAAAATCCGAAGGGCGAACTTGGGTTTTACATCAACAGCAAGGGCGGCGGCACGCCGTATCGCCTGAAAATCCGTGCGCCCTCATTTGTGAATTTGAGCATCCTTGGCGAATTGCTTCCCGGCTGCATGATCAGCGACGTGCCCGTCGTACTGGGTTCACTCGACTTTGTGATGGGAGAATCTGACCGATGAATTTCCAAGCCACACCCGAACTTGAAGCGGAAGTGAATGAGTTGATCACGCACTATCCGGTGAAACGCGCCGCTTCACTCATGGTGCTGCACGCCATTCAGGAACAATTCGGCTGGATTTCGTCGGAAGCGGTGCAGTGGACGGCGAAAAAGCTGGAACTTCAGCCGATCAACGTTTTTGAAATCCTGACGTTTTATCCGATGCTCCGGCAGGAGCCGCAGGGAAAATACGCGATCAAAGTTTGCCGCACGTTGAGTTGCGCACTCGGCGGCGCGTATGAACTTCATCATCATTTTTGCGAGAAGCTTGGCCTGGACGCGCACAAGCACGGCGCGCAGACGACCAAGGACGGCAAGTTCACTGTTGAATTTGTCGAATGCCTCGCGAGCTGTGGCACCGCGCCGGTAATGATGGTCGGCGACAAATTTTATGAAGGTGTCAGCCACAAAACGGCCGACGAAATCATGGACGGATGCAAGTGAAATGGTTGCCCGACGTGGATTTGAACCACGACAAACAGATTCAGAGTCTGCTGTGCTACCGTTACACCATCGGGCAGGATGGGACGAGTTAGGCTAGAGAATTTATTTGAAGAGTCAAGTTGCTGATATGGCGCAAGAATACAAATTAATTTTGAAGCACGCCGATGGACCCGGTTACACGCCGGACATCGAGTGCTATTTGCGTCATGGCGGCTACGCCGCACTCAAGAAGGCACTCGCCATCCAGCCGAAAGATTTGGCCGACGGCAAAAAACTTTCCGGCGCGGAACAAATCCGCGAGGACGTAAAAGTCTCCGGCCTGCGCGGTCGCGGCGGCGCTGGTTTTTCCTGCGGACTCAAGTGGAGCTTCGTGGACCGAAAGAGCGGCAAGCCGATTTATCTGATTTGCAACGCCGACGAATCCGAGCCGGGCACGTTCAAGGATCGTCAAATCATGCATAAAGATCCGCATCAGCTGATCGAAGGCATGATCATCTCCTGCTTCGCGAACGATGTGAAGCTCGCCTACATTTACATCCGCGGCGAAATGCCGGAAGGTGCGAAAATTCTGAATCGCGCCATCAAGGAAGCGCACGCGAAAAATTTCCTCGGAAAAAATATTCTCGGCACGGGATACGACCTGGAGATTTACGTCCATCGTGGCGCGGGTGCTTACATCTGCGGCGAAGAAACCGGTCTCATCGAATCGCTCGAAGGCAAGCGTCCGTATCCGCGCATCAAGCCGCCGTATTTTCCAGCGATCCTTGGTTTGTGGATGTGCCCGACGATCGTCAACAACGTTGAGACGCTTTGCAACGTGAAGCACATCGTCGCGATGGGCGGCGCGGAATTCGCCAAGCTCGGCACGCCGAACAACACCGGCACGCGCATCGTCAGTTTGAGCGGCCATGTGAAACGTCCCGGCTACTACGAAATCGAAGTCGGCAAGGCGACGCTCCGCGAATTGCTTTACGACCAGAATTTCGGCGGCGGTCTCCGCGACGGCCGGCAGTTGAAAGCCATCATTCCCGGCGGTTCATCCTCGAAAGTTTTGAAGGCTGGCGAGAAGTTCAAGCTCAAGAAAAAAGACGCCGAGGGCAAAGAAATTTTGGTCGAGACCGACATGCTTGATTTGCCTTACGATTTCGATTCGCTCGCGCAGGCTGGCACGATGTCGGGTTCCAGCGCGATCATCGTGATGGACGACAGCGTGGATATTGTCAAAGCGCTCGCCAATCTTTCCGAATTTTACGCGCACGAAAGCTGCGGCCAGTGCACGCCGTGCCGCGAAGGTTCCCTCTGGATGAACAAAACTCTGTATCGCCTCACGCATGGCGAAGGACGCGCGCAGGACGCGGATTATTTGGTGAAGATCGCCGACAATATTCCCGGCGGCCGCACGATTTGCGCCTTCGGCGAAGCCTGTTCCTGGCCGGTCCAAAGTTTCGTCGCGAAATTCAAAGATGAATTCGTCGCCAAAGGTGCCGCCGATGAAGCCCGTCGCGCGAAGGAGGCTGCCGCGCCCGTCGAACAAAAACAATTGGAAGCCGCACATCACTGATTTCAATGTCAACCGCCGCCTCAACTGAAACGAAGCCCGCGCCGACCGCGATTGAAAAAATCAAAGTCAAGGTGGACGGGCGCGAAATCGAAGTGCCGCGCCTCACGGCCGACTGGTCGGGCAAACTCACGCCCACGACGATGATTCAGGCGTGCGAACTGGCCAAGACCGACGTGCCGCATTATTGCTGGCATCCGAAGTTGCCGGTGGTCGGCAACTGCCGCATGTGCCTCGTGGAATTTGGCACGCCGGCGATGGGACCGGACCGCAAGCCGGTGCTGAATCCGGACGGCTCGCCGAAAATCGCCAAGTCGCCGCGTCCCGCGATTTCCTGCGCGACGCCGATTTCGCCGGGCATGGAAATTTACACGAAGACGCCCGCCGTTAAGCAGATGCGCGAGGGCGTTCTGGAATCGCTGCTCATCAATCATCCGCTCGACTGCCCGATTTGCGACCAGGCCGGCGAATGCAAGTTGCAGGAATATTCGGTGGATTACGGCCAGAGCGCGAGCCGCTTCGTCGAAGCGAAAGTTCACAAGCCGAAGGCCGTTGATCTCGGACCGCGCATCATGCTCGATGCGGAACGCTGCATTCTCTGCACGCGTTGCATCCGTTTCACGCGCGACATCGCGGGCGACGACGCGCTCGGCATCATCAATCGCGGCAGTTACAACACGATCGCGACGTTCCCCGGCATGCCGTTTGACAATAATTACACGCTGAACACGGTGGACATCTGTCCCGTCGGCGCGCTGACGTCGAAAGATTTTCGCTTCAAGATGCGCGTCTGGTTCCTCAAGGAATCCAAGAGCCTCTGCACGAGCTGCGGCACCGGCTGCAACATCATCATCGGCTCACGGGAGGAAAAAATCCAGCGTTACACGCCGCGCGAAAACGATGCCGTCAACGGCCCGTGGATGTGCGACGCCGGTCGTTTGAATTACCAATGGATCGGCCGTGCCGACCGCGTGAAGGATGTTTTGGTGCGCGGCCAGAAAACGAGCTGGACGGCGGCCTTGAACGAGATTTCGGACAAGTTGAAAAAAGCCCCGGCCGGTTCCGTGGCGATCGTCGCCTCGGCGCGGCAGACGAACGAGGAACTCTGGCTGATTTCAAAACTGAAAGGCAAGCTCGGTGCCGTGAGCGATTCCGTTGCGCGCACCGGCGCAGGCGACAAACTGCTCATCAGCACCGATAAAAATCCGAACACGAATGGCGCGCGGCTCACGGGCATTTGTTTCACGGAAATCGGCTCGAACCTGCCGCAAATCGCGAATGAAATATCGAGCGGTAAAATCAAGACGCTGATTGTTTTCGGCGAAGATGTGACCAAGCACGGGATTGGCGCGGATTTACTGGACAGGCTGGAGACGCTCATTGTCAGCGATATTTTGCCGAACGCGACGACGAAGCTGGCGCACTATGTTTTGCCCGGGGCGGCGCACGCGGAAAAGCGCGGCACGTTCACGAACACAAAAGGCCGGGTTCAAAAATTCATGAAGGCCGTCGAGGCGCCGGGCGCCGCGCGCGCCGAATGGGAATTTTTGCACGACCTCGTTCACAATGTCACCGGCCAGAACGGTTTTGTGAGCATCGAAGGTCTGTTCAACCAAATGGCGAAAGAAGTTCCCGCGTTCAATGGCCTGACGTGGCAGGCCCTCGGCGACACCGGCGTGACGGTGCCAATCTAAATGAACTGGAATTTCATCATCTTCAGCGTGATCAAAATCGCCGTGGTCGTCGGCCTGGTGCAGGGGCTTGTCGCCTATTCCGTGCTGGCCGAGCGCAAGATTTCGGCGTGGATTCAAGACCGCGTCGGTCCGAACCGCACCGCCCCGCCGTTTATGAAGTTCATTCCCGTTGTCGGCCCGTTTTTGGTCCGGCTCGGAATTTTCCAGCCGCTGGCGGACGGCTTGAAGTTTTTGTTCAAGGAAGATTTCACACCGGGCGGTGTGAAGAAGATATATTTCTGGCTCGCGCCGGCGATTTCAGTGATTCCAGCGATGCTGACGGTGGCGGTGATTCCGTTCGGCTCGAACATCGGCGCGCAGAAAATGGTCATCGCGGATTTGAACGTCGGCATCCTCTACACGTTCGGCATCGTCTCGATGGGCGTTTATGGCATCGTGCTGGCGGGCTACGCGGCGAACTCAAAATATCCGATGTTCGGCGGCATCCGGTCGAGCGCGCAGATGATTTCGTATGAAATTTCCATGGGCATGTCGGTCATCCCGGTGCTGCTCATCGTCGGCAATTTGAATTTGGGCCAGATCATCAGCTGGCAGTCCGCGCACGGCTGGATGGTGATGTTTGCGCCGGTTTCATTCATCATTTTCATGGTCGCGTCCTTTGCGGAAACGAACCGCACGCCGTTCGATTTGCCGGAAGCGGAAACCGAGCTGGTGGGCGGCTACCACACGGAATACGGCTCGATGAAGTTCGCGCTGTTTTTCCTCGCGGAATATTCCAACATGGTTGCTTCGTCGGCCATGATGGTGACGCTGTTCTTCGGCGGCTGGACGCTGCCGTTCTGGGGACTCGATCACCCGGCGCAGTCGCTGGGCATGGGCGTCGCGCAGATTCTGGTTTTCCTGGCAAAGATGCTGTTTTTCATGGTGGTGTTCATCTGGGTGCGCTGGATGTTTCCGCGCTTTCGGTATGACCAGTTGATGGATCTGGGCTGGCGGCGGTTTCTGCCGCTCGCGTTGGTGAACATTTTGGTCACGGCCATCTGGCTGTGGATGAGGAGTTGATATGGCAATTACCGTCAACCGCAAAAAGCTCACGTTCTGGGAAAAACTTTATCTACCGGCCATCGTCGGCGGATTGAAGGTCACGCTCAAGCACGCCTACAACACGCTGATCCTGCGCAAAGTCGTGACGATGGAATATCCCGAGCAGAAATGGACGTTGCCGTCGGATTATCGCGGTGCCCCGTATCTGGTGAAGGATCAGGATGGCAACACGAAATGCGTTTCGTGCCAGCTCTGTGAATTTGTCTGTCCGCCGAAAGCCATCCGCATCACGCCGCCCGGCGAACATGGTCAGAAGGCCGACCGCACGAACGCCGAGAAAATGCCAGTGGAATTCGAGATCAACATGCTGCGCTGCATTTTCTGCGGTTTCTGCCAAGAAGTCTGTCCGGAAGAGGCGATTTTTTTGCAGAAGGATTATTCGCTCACCGGCACCAGCCGGGAAGAGATGATTTACAACAAGGAAAAACTCCTGGCGCTCGGCGGCGTCAGCCCCGGTATTCAGAAATGGAAATTGAAGCTGGAAGAAGCGAAGGCACAGGAAAATTTCCCGGTGAAGCTCTAATCAGCAATGGAACAAATCAACAACTTGGTCAGCGGCGGCGCGGTGGAAGACGTTTTGTTTTACGTCTTCGCGACGTTGACGCTGCTGTGCGCCATCCTCGTCGTTGCGAATCCATTCAGCCGCAATCCGGTGACGAGCGCGATGTTTCTCGTGCTGACGATCATCTCGATGTCCGGTTTGTTCCTGCTGCTGCATGCGTTCTTTCTCGCGGCGGTGCAGATCCTCGTTTACGCCGGCGCGGTCATCGTGCTGTTCATTTTCGTCATCATGCTGCTCGACTTGAAGGAAGAGCAGCGCCGTCGCATCAATTTTTTCGGCCTTGCTGCCGGTTTGGTATCCGTTGGCATTGTGGCTGGAATTTTCATCAAGTCGCTCAAATCCATCAAACCCAATGACGCTGAACCCACGCTCGAAGGCGAAACCTATGCGCTCGGCAAACTTTTGTTCACGCAATACACGCTGCCGTTTGAAATCGTCTCGGTGCTGCTGCTCGTGGCGATGGTTGGCGTGATTCTCATGAGCAAAAAGAAACTCGAATAACATGCACGTCGGCCTCCATCATTATTTGTTCGTGAGCTTCATGCTGTTCAGTCTGGGGCTGCTCGGCGTCATCATGCGCCGCAACCTGCTGGTGATTTACATGTCGCTCGAGTTGATGCTCAACGCCGCGAACCTGGCGCTCGTCACTTTTTCGCGGTTCAACAACAAGCTCGACGGCCAGGTGCTGGTGTTTTTCATCATCACGGTGGCGGCGGCGGAAGTGGCGGTCGGCCTCGCGCTAATCGTGGCGCTCTACCGCAAACGCCAGTCCGCGCATGTCGAAGATTTGACCTCGATGAAACTCTGACGGATGAAATACGAAAATCTACCCTGGCTGATTTTGTTCCTGCCGCTGCTGTCAGTGGCGGTGACAACGCTTTTTACTCTGCGGAGCAAAACCGTCAGCAGCCTCATCTCCATCGGAGCCGTCGCGGTGGGTTTCTTGATGACCTGCCTGTTCGTCAACGCCAACGGAATTCATTACAGCGGTGAAACGGCAATCAACTGGCTCACCATCGGCGGTTTGAATGTGGACTTCGGCCTCAAGCTCGATGCGTTGAGCATGATGATGTTGTTCGTCGTCACCGGCGTCGGCGGTTTGATCCATATTTACTCTTACGCTTATATGGATCACGACCGGAGCAAGGCGCGCTTTTTCGCGTTCATGAGTTTGTTCACGTTCTCAATGCTCGGCATCGTGCTGGCGAACAATTTCCTGATGATGTTTATTTTTTGGGAACTCGTCGGCGTGTCCAGCTACCTGCTCATCGGCTTCTGGTTTGAAAAACCCAGTGCCGGCGACGCCGCAAAAAAAGCCTTCATCACCAACCGTCTCGGCGACTTCGGTTTTCTCGCCGGCATCCTGATGGTTTGGGGTTTGCTTGGTTCGCTGAATTTCGGTGAGTTGCAAACGGCAATGCTGGCAAATCCCGCTGTGCTCGGCGTGGGCGCTACCATCGCCGGCCTATTGGTTTTCTGCGGCGCGGTGGGCAAGTCCGCACAATTTCCGCTGCACGTCTGGCTCGCGGACGCGATGGAAGGCCCGACTCCCGTGTCCGCGCTAATCCACGCCGCGACGATGGTGGCCGCCGGCGTTTACATGCTTTGCCGCACACTGTTTTTATACAATGCCGACGCGCTCCACGTCATCGCCTACATCGGCGGGTTCACCGCGCTGCTGGCCGCGCTCATCGCCATTCAGCAAAACGACATCAAACGCATCATCGCCTACTCCACGCTCTCGCAACTCGGCTACATGGTCATGGCCGTCGGTTTGAGCGGCCCGACGCCGGCGATGTTTCATTTGACCACGCACGCATTTTTCAAGGCACTCCTGTTCTTGAGCGCCGGCTCCGTCATTCTCGGCATGCACCACGAGCAAGACATCTGGCAAATGGGCAACATCCGCAAAAAAATGCCGGTCACGTTCTGGACGTTTCTCATCGGCGCGCTGGCCTTGAGCGGCATTCCGCCGTTCAGCGGTTTTTATTCCAAGGATTCGATCCTTGCGCAGGCTTTGGGACAGAAAAATTATTTGCTGTTCGCCGTCGCCGTTTTCGTCGCCGCGTTGACGGCGTTTTACACGTTCCGTTTGTTCTTCGTCGTTTTCTTCGGCAAGGAAAAATCCGACCACGCGAAACACGCCCACGAATCGCCGCTGGTGATCACGCTGCCGCTCGTGGTGCTGGCCGTGTTCGCGGCCATCGGCGGATTCATCGGCATCACGAACAACTACGGCTCACAATTCGCCGCCGACCACGAAACCCTTTCCGTCGCACAACAATTTCTCGAACCGCTGCACACGCCCATTCCGATGTTGATCGGCATCGCCGTTGCGCTTCTTGGTATTTTCCTCGCATTCGGGCTCTACAAAAATGCCGCGACCGATCCGCTGCCCGCGAAACTCGGCGCTTTGTCCACGGCGATGAAAAACCGTTTTTACTTCGACGAACTTTACGCCGCCACATTCATTCGCGCGCATGATTTTCTCGCGGCGGTGGCCGACTGGATTGACCGTTGGATTTTGGAAGGCGCGATAATCGGCGCGATTCGGGGCGGCACGGATTTGAGCGGACGCGCATTGCGTCTCGCCCAGACCGGCAACCTCCAGACCTACGCCTTCCTGTTTGTGCTCGGCGTGGCGCTGTTGCTCTATTTCGTTTTGGGAAAATAAAATGTCCATACTGACTTACATCGCAGGTTGGCCGCTGCTGGCGGCGTTGGCGCTCATCGTCGTGCCGCGCAATTACCGCGTCATCATCCGCGCCATCGCGGTGCTGGCCACGCTCATCTCGGCGGTGCTCGCGGTGAAAATGTTTTGCCAATACGGCGGCGCAACGGTGGACGCGGATGGTTATCGTTTCGTGCAGCAAATCCCGTGGGTTGAGTCGCTCGGCATCAGCTTTCACGTCGGCGTGGACGGCCTGAACGTCGGCCTGATTTTGATGGGCGCGATCGTCGCCTTCGCCGCCGCGCTCTGCTCGTGGGAAATCCAGACGCGCGAAAAGGAATTTTACATTCTGCTGCTGGTGATGACCGGCGGCATCCTCGGCGCATTCGCGTCGCTCGACCTGTTTTTCTTCTATTTCCTGCACGAACTCGCGCTGGTGCCGACCTTCATCATGATCGGCGTCTGGGGACGCGGCGAAAAGAAGAATTATGCGACGTTCCAGATCACGCTGTATTTGAGCATCGGCGCGCTCATCGCGCTCATCGGCCTCATCGCACTTTATCTGCAATCCGGCGTGAACACGTTCGACATCCCGAAAATCATCGAACACGCCAAGACGAATCCGCTCGCCGTCAACGCGCAGAATTTCATCTTCCCGCTGCTGCTGTTTGGCTTCGGCATCTTGGTTTCGCTCTGGCCGTTTCATTCCTGGGCACCGCTCGGTTACGGCGTTGCGCCGTCACCAACCGCCATGCTTCACGCTGGCGTGTTGAAGAAATTCGGTCTCTATGGTTTGATCCGGATTGCGCTGCCGCTGTTACCGCAGGCCGCGCAAAGCTGGGCGCACGTCATCGCGTGGCTCTGCGTTGGAAATATTTTATACGTCGGTTGGGTCGCGATGCGGCAAAAAGATTTGAACCTGCTGATCGGTAATTCCAGCGTGGCGCACATGGGCTTCATTTTCCTCGGCATCGCCAGCCTGAACCTCCTCGGTGTGACCGGCGCGGTGCTGATCATGGTCGCGCACGGATTCCTCGCAGCACTGACGTTCGCCTTGAGCGGCTACATTTACAAACAGACCGGCACACTGCAAATCAGCGAACTCGGCGGACTCTGCCGCAAGCTGCCATTCATTGGCACCGCGTTGTTGATGGCGGCGATGGCGGGCTGCGGATTGCCCGGCTTCGCGAATTTCGTCGGTGAAGCCACAGTTTTTTTTGGCGCGTGGAAAATGTTTCCGAGCATCACGGTCATTGCACTTTGGGGCGCGCTGGTCATCGGCGGCATTTACATGACGCGCGCCATCCGAAATATTTTGCACGGCCCGCTGCCAGAAAAATGGAATTCACTTTCCGACGCGTCGAACGCCTGGCGCAAGCTCCCCTACGCGCTGCTGATCGTGAGCCTGCTGATGTTCGGCTTCGTGCCGAAACTGCTCACGGAAAAGATCAATCCTGACGCGCAGAAAATTGTCGCCATGGCAACTGCCAACGTGGTCGCGGCCAGCGAGACGAGTGCGCCCGCAGTCAATTTGGTTGCGCAAAACAAATGAATTCCTCCCTGATAATGCTGGAAATTTCGGTGATCGGCCTCGGCCTGGTGCTGATGTTGGCGGATCTGTTTGTGCCCGCCGAGCGCCGCCGTTTCATCGGCTACGCCGCCATTGTGGCGCTGGGGGTGTTGCTGGTCACGAGCTTGAGCGGCAACGGCAGTTGCGGCCAGTTCGGCACCGCATTCAACGGGATGTTTGTAAACGACGCGCTGTCACTGTTCTTCAAGCAGTTGTTCATCGTCACGGCGATTTTGGTGTTGTTCATGGCCGCAGAATTTTCCGACAAACTCGCCGAAGGCAGCGTGGCGGAATATTATTCGCTCATCCTGTTCGCACTGGCAGGAATGCTGTTTGCCGCGTCGTCCAACGACTTCACGATGCTGTTCGTCTCCATCGAACTCATCACCATCACATTTTACGTCCTCGTCAGCTTTCAGCGCAGCAAGCTTCAGTCGCTCGAAGCCGGTGTGAAGTATCTGATTCTTGGCGCGCTGTCCTCATCCTTCATGGTGTTTGGTATTGCGCTGATTTGGGGAACGACCGGTGAGCTCAATTTCACCAAACTCGCCGCCGTCGCGCCACAGTTTGCCGACAGCCAAATCTTTCTACTTGGCGTGCTGTTGGTTCTGGTGGGGCTTGGTTTCAAGATTGCCGCATTTCCGTTTCAGATTTGGGCACCGGACGTTTATCAAGGCGCGCCGACGCCGACGACCGCGTTTCTCGCCATCGGCTCAAAAGCCGCCGGATTTGTTTTGCTTCTGCGCGTGCTGTTCACTGCGGTGCCGAGCGTGACGGCGCATTGGGCGAACCTGCTCATCGTCATTTCCGGCATCACGATTCTTTACGGCAATCTTTGTGCAATCCCGCAGCGCAATCTGAAACGTCTCCTCGGTTATTCCAG
>Ga0302320_10002310_pt1 | contig 45103 bp, 40 predicted proteins | sample Bog_T0_3_FD_202130 | JGI IMG/M metagenome (GOLD analysis project Ga0302320, IMG submission 202130) | Peat permafrost microbial communities from Stordalen Mire near Abisko, Sweden - Bog_T0_3 | ecosystem: Environmental > Terrestrial > Soil > Wetlands > Peat | place: Sweden: Abisko, Stordalen Mire...
AGAGCGAGCTCTACTTCGAGTACCACCGCGGCGTGATGACGACGCAGGCCAATCACAAGCGCAATATGCGCGAGGCTGAGGTTGAAGTGCTGGACGCGGAAAAGTGGGCGTCGCTGGCGTGGCTGGAGGGCCGCGAGTATCCGGGGAAAGAACTGACGGAGGACTGGAAGAAGGTGCTGTTTAATCAGTTCCATGATTTGGCGGCGGGGTCGGGGATCGGCGTGATCTATAAGGATGCGCAGAAGGATTATGACGTGGTGCGGTGGTCGACGAATGAGATTGATTCTGGGGCGCTGGCAGCGGTCGCGGATGAAATCGATACCGCTAAAGGCCAAAAGGATGGGGAGGGGCAAACGATTGTTGTGTTCAATCCGCTTGGCTGGGCTCGTTCCGCTGAAGTAAAGGTCCACATGCGTCATTCGGTCGGCACAGTGGAGGGAAATCAGTACGAGCTTGAGGCTCTTCTCGATCCTGAAGGGAATGTTGTAGATGGAATAATCTCGAACTATGACCCGACCACTGAAATGGAGGACGTAACAATTCCCGTCAGCGAGGTTCCCGCGCTCGGCTACGCGGTGCTTAGAGCACATTCACACAACGCATCAACCCCGGAGAAATGGGGGACGAGTATTCAGCACAGCAACGGAGATAAGGCTCCGCGCTGGAGCCTGATAACCGATTCTACATTTGATAACGAATTCCTCCGCTTGAGAATTGATGGCAAGACTGGCTGCATCACCAGCCTGCTTGATAAGCGCTCCAATTATGAGATGCTTGCGCCTGGGTCGTGTGCCAATGAACTCCAGGCTTTCAAAGACACGCCACGGGACTACGATGCATGGAACATTGATCCAGGAACGCTTGATCAGCCTCCGACTGTGATATCTGAGGTCGATTCAACCGAATCAATCGTGGAGCAAGGAGCGAATCGTGTGCGGATCACGCGGCACTGGCAGAATTCAAAATTTGTCCAGACGATAGCTCTTGCTCCGAACTCTGACATCGTCGACATTGACAACGAAATCGATTGGCATGAGTCGCACGTTTTGCTGAAGGCGGCCTTCCCGCTGGCGGCTTCCGGGCCGTTTGCTACATACGAGATTCCTTACGGGAGCATCGAGCGGCCGACTACGCGGGATAACTCGTGGGAGAAGGCGCAGTTTGAGGTTCCGGCGATGCGCTGGGCCGATCTTTCTGGAGCCGGCCCGGACGGCAAGATTCACGGGCTGAGCATTCTGAACCAGAACAAGTACGGCTACGACGCGGTGGGCAACACGCTGCGGCTGACACTGCTGCGCTCGCCTAAATGGCCCGACGCCGAGGCCGACATGGGCCATCACCACTTCCACTACGCGCTTTATCCGCACGCCGGAACGTGGAAGGATGCGCTGACCGTGCGCCACGGCTACGAGTACAACTATCCGCTCACCGCCGTCGTCACCACGGCGCATCCCGGCTCGTTACCCGCAAGCCACTCCTTTGCTTCGGTCGCGCCGGAGAATGTCGTAATGACCGCGGTGAAGAAGGCCGAAGATGCGAATGGGCTGATTTTCCGCGTCTACGAGTGGGCGGGCAAGGAGACGATAGCCGAGTTCCATGTGCCGCCGGGAGCTACGGGCGCAACGGTGACGAATCTGATGGAGACGCCGGAGGGCGCGCCGCTGGCCGTGACGGGCGATGTGGTGAGGGCGCCGATTCATCCCTACGAGATTCTGACCATCCGGGTGGATTATCCCGGCGGAGGACCGAAGCTGTAGGAGAGTGGGCGGGTTGGGTTCGTGGTATCCCGCCCTTTCCGCAAAGTGTCGAGAAGCAGGTTCTTCGACTCCGCTGCGCTCCGCTCAGAAGGATGGGGCACCCAGCTCAGCCACGTGCATGGGGGCCCAGAAAACGGCGCACTTCGGTCTTTGATAGTCTACGGATAGGAGTCTGCGCAATGAACCTTACTTCCCCATTCGCCGTCGTTGCCATTATCGTTCTTGTCTTCACTGTGGCGATCTTCTTTGCCACCAGCAGCAAGGAAGACGGACCCTCGTCGCACTGATCCCAGGCAGCAGAGAGATATCCCCCGCAACACGATTCGAGGAACCTTTGCTCAGTTTCAGGCGTATAACGGGGCTAGAGGGCGATTGCCATGATGTGGATGACGATGGGGAAAAGGATGCGGCAAGCGGCGACTCTGGGCGCTGGCTTGGCGCTGGCCACCGGCCTGGCGGGATGCAGGGTCCACGTGGACAAGGATGCCAACGGCGAAGACAAGAACGTCCAAGTGGACACGCCATTCGGCGGCATACACGTGAATACCGATCAAACCACCGCCGTGGACCTGGGATTGCCGGTTTATCCGGGCGCCAGAGCCGTGCAGAATGACGACAAGCACAAGTCGGCCGACGTGCATCTGGGCTTTGGTGACTGGGAGCTGCGAGTGCGGGCGGTTTCCTATGAGAGCTCCGATTCCCAGGAGAAAGTGATTGCCTTCTACAAGAAGGGGCTGGGCCGTTACGGGAACGTGATTACCTGCCAGGGAAACTCTCCGGTGGGTGCGCCAGCAGCTACTTCCGAAGGGCTGACCTGCGCAGACGACAAAGGGAACGGCAACGTGAACATCGATCAGGGGGATTATCATTTGGGCAGCGGCGGCCTGGAATTGAAGGCCGGCTCGAAGCGTCACCAGCACATTGTGGGCTTTGAGAACCCCAAGGACAGCAAGACCCGGTTCGCCCTGGTGGCGCTGGATCTGCCCGCTGCCGTGGATTCAAGCTCCGGGAAGAGCGATTAGAAGGATTTCACCGTTATAGAACGCGAGATGCCGCATCCTTCACTACAGTTCTGGAAAACATTCCAGGCGCGGGGCGGCAGGCACAACAAAACCCCGTCCGGGCTGGACGAGGTTCGCGACGCTCCTGAATTTCCCTCAGAATGCGGGTTCTGAACTCAGCCGGAGCTGGAGACGAACCCGGCCAGCTCTGCGCCTGACCGGTCTTATGCCTTGGCTATCTTGCCGCTCTTGATGCAGCTGGCGCAGACCCTGAGCCGCTTGGCGTTGCCGTTTACCAGCGCCTTCACGGCCTGCAAATTCACGCTCCAGCGACGGCGGGTGACGTTGTGGGCGTGTGAGATGTTGTTACCGAACTGCGGACCCTTTCCGCAGATGTCGCATACCTGTGCCATGACCTTGCTCCAGACTTTCTGTTTCGCGCCGCCGGGACAAGCCGCAGTCGCGCATGCGATGAAGATGCACGCAATCCGGGCCTGCCCAACAGGGCGCAAAAACGCACTCAACCCCGCCGGCTTGCCGAAATTCCATTATACCCGGAACCGTCCGCCAGGCCAACCCGCGCGAGCCGGTCGGCCTGGGAGGCAGCGGGGCCGACCTGCTCCGCGAACGTGGGACCACGCTGGCCACCCACGCGCCGCTTCACTGGAACTTCGTCGAGTAGCAGGTACTGCACGCCACCGCGCCGGAGCATAAACCTGATCCCTTTTTGGCGGCTGGTAACAACCAGAGAGCGCTTATCGTGGGTGCGAAGAAAATCACGCAGCTTGTTGACAAGCTTGTTGACAAATTGCGGATCGTATTTTCTTTTTCCGGTCTCCTCCAAATAGGCGAGAATCTCCGCGCGGGATCGAAACCCGATCAGCTCATCCCCACCGCCATCGGTGTCCGGCCGGGAAGCCAGGAACCTCAGCAGGCCCCCCAGCCGCGCACCTAAACTGAACCAAACCCCATTGTTGTCAATCTCGAACCAGAGAGATGAGTCTGGGCCTTCCCCGATCCGCAGGCAACACACCGGCAGCTCGCGACCGAAGACCGGAGGCTTAAACGGGACCCAAGGATCGGCGCCCTGGAGGAGCTTATCGAAGTGGGCAATCAGGCGCTCGATTTCACGCAGGCGGGCGGCCTGCCGAACCCCAACGAGCACGGCCTGGCGCTGCAGGTCCGCCAGCCGATCCTCGCCCCCCTGGGTCAGCCGGACCAAGTGGTTCAGGTCTCGAATAATCGGATCTTTGGGCGGGAAGCTGGCCCATCCCCTTTGGAGATCATTTCGCGCACCGGCGGGGCTGGCAGACAGGGTCTCCGAAGCTCCAACCACCCGCGCCGCAGCATTGACGGCCGCAGTCCGCCCGACAGGGCCAGTCGGCCCAACACGAGCAGCAGGCAGCGGGGGAAAGAGCGCGCACCCGGTCTCCGCAGCCGCTTCCCGCCTGGTGGAGTTGGGTTCAATGCTAATGGTCCCCGGGTTTGTGGCGGTCGCCGACGCGCCGGTCCTCAGGGGGGAAGCGGCCGCTTGCGGGGCTCGCGCATCCGTGCAGTTTTTGCGTTCCAGATTTTGTGTCGTAGCCATGCCTGAAATCACCTTTCCGAACATAGATACCATGAAAAAAAGCAAATTACCGAGGGACTTCATGGGCGTGTGTTGGAAGCTGACAGGTTTGGCTCAACCCTTTATTTGTCAAATATATAGTAGAAACCTTGTCTTCTCGGCGCGGAAACGGGAGACCATAGGAGGCGCGCTGCCGGCAGGCCTGATTCTATGCGGTCCGAACCATCATCGATGACGCACTCGATTGGGCGGGGATAACCGCGATTTTGCAGTTGTCGAGTTTGAGTTGAAGGCTCGAAGCGCCCACCTCAATAATCCCATTGAAGCTGCGGCGCTGGAGATGGTCGCGGAAGAAAGTGCAAGCCCCGCCTTTCACCGGGCAGATGCCCTTCGGCCATAGCCTTTGATCGGAGACCAGGTCTTTGATGGACATTTCCGGCTGCTCATCGATGCAGTACTTCACGCACACAGCGACCGCCGCCGCATAGTCGACGGTTCCGAACTCCATTTCATCATCGTCAAAGAGCAGGTATCTCACGTCGTTCGCGTTTTGCACCGAGCCTGAATCTGTCGCCACCGAGATGCGAGCCGGAACCTTCAGCAGATTCCGGCTCTTGTGCAGGAAGAGGCCCCGCTCCTCAATCTCGGGCCTCCAGGGCCGGGCGGGCTTATGCACCCTGGCTGACACGGTGAGAAATGCCTCGATTCTGGTGGAGCTGTCGATGGCATCAAGCCCGGCGACTCGGGCAAACTCGTTCCTTCTGGCCGCGCCCCATTCGAAAGCGGAAGCCCACTGCGCGGCGCCAAGAGTTCCGACACTGCTGCCGCCCGCTATCACCACGACGGTCACATCTCGCCCGCCCATCCTGATCACGAACCTCTGAACGATTGCGTGGTCGTGCCGCCGCAAAGAGTCTTCTGTGGTGGGATACATCAAGCGGCCAGCCTTGGGACGATTCTGGCTGACGCGGAAAAAGCCCTCTGGCTCATCGACGTCTGGCGGCTCAATCGAAAAGCGAAGATCGGAAGGAAAATGGTCAATGATCCGGCAGTCCTTGAACATGCTGGGGCGGCCAATGAAGCAGATGGCTTCGGCACGATTCAAACCAACGTCAGCCCAATCCGGGGATTGAAGGGCAACATGGCGGAAGACCGTCTGGGAGTACCGGTCGGATGGAAGGCGCCGCGCAACCTCCACCAGAGCCTGGACATCGCGGACATATGCGTCGTCGCATACCGTCACAACGAGGGAATGTTTCGTTGCCTGCTTGCCCTCCCCGCGGGTTTGCCTGAATGAGTGGAACAACCAATCATGGAAACCCTCCTCCGGGGCAGGAGTGGGCGAATGAAGCATCTGGTCCAGGCAGATGATGCCTGTGGTGCGCACGTCGGGATCCGGCTCATCCAGGAGCAGCAATCTAAGTTCGTTCACTTCTCTTGGAGAGAACGGATGGTCGCCGTACTCCTCGCGAAGCCTCTTCCACGAAACCTTACGCGCCAGGGCGTCCTTGTTTCGGAGCCCCGAATACCGAGTCAATATGTCCATCTGCTGTTCTCGCTGATTCAGGAATTATGCCACACATCAAGCCTGTTGGGCTGGTCCCAAGGCAACCTGCCGCAAATCAACCAGATGCGTTGCACATGCTGTATTACCCGGCTTTGTGTGGATATGACTGAGGAGGGTTCAGGGAAGCCTTGACGGAGGATTGGTTCTTCAAGGAAGCTTCGGGAGTTGGTGTTTAGAGCCGATCTGAACCCTTGTGAGAATGGCCCGGCGCGATCTGGAAGACCTGCTTGAGCGATTGAATTCAGAGGAAGATCACTGAAAGGAATGGAGGCGCGGGCCGGGATCGAACCGGCGCATAAAGGTTTTGCAGACCTCTCCCTTACCACTTGGGTACCGCGCCTTGGCAGGGCTGCCTATAAATGAACGCCCCATGCCGCCGTAGCCAACCCGGCTCGCGCCGGAGGGCGGAATGGAGCGGGAGACGAGATTTGAACTCGCGACCCTCGCCTTGGCAAGGCGATGCTCTACCACTGAGCTACTCCCGCTTGTTGCAAGATTGAGTATACCGGGTGGGGAGAAATCCGGTCAAACCGTGGATGGTGTTTCCGGTGTGCTCCAAGCCGCCGGGGCAGATCGGGAGCCGTTTTCCACTCGAATAATCTCCCCATCGCGCATGGTGAGAATCCGGCTGGCAATCGCGGCCGCCTCGGGATTGTGCGTAATCATCAGGGTCGTCTGGCCCAGCTCCCGGTTGGAGCGCAGCAGCATGTTGAGCACGGCGTCCGAACTCTTGGTGTCCAGGTTGCCGGTGGGCTCGTCGGCAAGCACGATGGCCGGGCGGGTAATCAGCGCGCGGGCGATGGCTACGCGCTGCTGCTCGCCGCCGCTCAGCTCGCTTGGCCGGTGGTCGAGGCGTCCCCGGATTGACAGCAGATCGCTGAGGTGGTCGAGATACTCGCGGTCGAGCGGCGTCTTGCGTCCGCTCACGGTGTAGGCTATCTCGATGTTGCCCATTGCGGAGAGCGTCGGCAGCAAATTGAACTTCTGGAAGACGAAGCCGATGCGATGCTTGCGCAGCCGGGTCCGCTCGGCATCGCTCAACGTGGCAAAATCCACACCGTCGATGACTACGCGGCCTTCGGTGGCCTGTGTCAAGCCGCCCAGCAGGTAAAAGAGCGTGGACTTGCCCGAGCCGGAAGGACCGACGATGGCGACGAACTCACCCGGCTGGACGGCCAGCGAGACATTGCGCACGGCGGTGACCTGAAGTCGGCCCGCCGCGTAGACCTTGGTCAGGTTCTCGGCGAGAATGATCGGCTTAGACTGTTCGGGCTGCACAACAGCTATTGTAAATGGATGATCAGGCTTGTTCATGATTTGGGGATTTCCCAACGGAAGATGAACATCTATTTGATTTCACAAAAGTCAGGAGAAATCTCTCAGGGTTGCAGATCGGAACGCAAATAATATGCAAGATTTTGAAAATAAAAAAGGTAGGGTGGGGGCCATCCGTCGCATCACAGTTTCACGGTTTCACCGTAAATAGGGGGGTGGGGGGCCTCGGGGCGGTACGGACCAGGTTCGGATTGCGGGCTGCCAGATCCGCCACAAACGACAGGGCGGATATGCGCGCCCGCACCCGCTTTCTTACCCGCTAATTGCCAGCGTACGCCAACGAAGCGATATTTTCTGCAACTTAAGTTTGGCCACGCGTTGGGCGTTCCGCCAGGGGCTGAAGCCCAAGTTGATTTTGCGGCACTTGCGGCACGACTGAAGAGGCTGCGGAAAAACTCGAGATTTCAAGTGAAACAAGCGGAAATCGTCCCTCCGGGGCTGAAGCCCTCGCTGATTCTATTGGCCTTACACGGGGGTTAAAACCCCCGTCTCCCTCCGCGGCGAGTTTTTCCGCAGCCTGTGAAGTCGTGCCCTGACACAAGGCCGACTTGTTCGGGGGTTCCCTGAACAGGAAGCATTTTATATTCCGAAGTATGGCCACGGCTCTGCACATCCCGTTGAATGAATACCTTGGCGCCAGCTACCGGCCGGACCGCGAGTACGTGGATGGAGAGATCAGGGAGCGCAACGTGGGCAAGTGGGAACATGCACGATTGCAGTGGCTTTTGGCAGCGTGGTTCTTTGCCCACGAAAGGCAATGGGGGATCATCGGCAGCACTGAGCAGAGGGTGCGCGTGTCGGAGAGCCGGGTCCGCGCGCCGGATCTGGTCGTGCTTACGGCTGGAGCGCAGCCGGATGTGCTGACAGACCCGCCGCTGCTGGTGATCGAGATCCTCTCTCCTGAAGATAGCTACTCCGACACGCAGGAACGCGCCCTGGATTACCGCAATATGGGCGTGGAGACGGTTTGGATCATCGACCCCAAGACGCGCACCGGCCGTATGTGCTCTGGAGCGGAATGGGTCGAAGCCGAGCGGCTGGAAGTCAAGGGGACGTCCTTGTACGTCAGCCTGCCCGAGATCTTCAGCCAGTTGACCTCGGCCTGAGGGGCCGCGTGTCTTGCAAAATACCCGCTTTGAGGGAATCCGGATCTGGGGCACTCGGCGGCTCGGCCTGCCTGATTACGACGGCCTACTACAACAAGGCGATGCAAGACGCGAAGAGCCGCATTGCTCTGGCTGGCGCGCGGCTTGCCAATGCCTGGCTCGCGGCTCTCCGTTTTCACACGCCGAGCGCGCGGAATGCACTAGGATGGAGACGCAACGATCTCGGCTTTACTCGAACGGAATCTCCACCTCGGTAAGGCTGCCCGGCGTCGCCGCGTTCACAGCCGCCGCAATTCTTTCCATGTGCAATCTAAGACAAGGCCACTGCGGAGTGCTCAACACGACAAGGGCTATGCGGCGGCCTGTGAGGTTCTGCTGATAGCGCATGTTTTTGTCGGCGGTAAGCAGCACGTCGAGACCGGCTCGCTCCGCTTGGGCCAGCAAGTTTCCGTTGGTTAATCTATCCCACCCTCGCTCTTTGGCTTTGGTGACGATGTGGCCGGGAAGGAAGCGGGCAATGCCGCGCGGCGTTACATGATCAAAAAGAATGCGCATCGATCAACGCGCCGCGCCAGCAAGAACGGGGGGCGCGTCCAGGCTGCGGGCGGCAAATTCGAGCACGGCCTGAATCTGCTCCCGCGTGATGTCGAACTGGTCGATGATTTCGTCTATAGTGGCTCCGGCCTCAAGGTTCTCGAAGACGGCGGAGACGGGCATCCGAGTATCGCGAAAGACCCATGCGCCACTCAATCTTCCCGGCACGCTTTCCACGGCGCGGCATTGGGACCAATCGATAGTAGTCATATTCTCGCCCTCCTATTCATCATAATCCATGAACTGCTGCTGAATCATTGCGACCTGGGATTCCCGATCCCCGGAATGCTCTAAAATGAAGATGCAGCGATCTCCGATTTAGGATTCCCCACCTATGACCGAAGCATTGAAGTCCGCACTTGTTTCCGCTCTTGAAGCGGCCGCCGCTCAGGCTGGCCTGGTTCTGGTTTCCGCTACCAAGGGCGCCGATTTTCACGGCAATCCTACGGCGGTTTTTCTGCTCGGCCTGGCCGGGGCGGAGGCCGCCGGGCGGACGCTCAAGCTGGAGCTGAGCGAGGGCTTTGAATTCAACAAGCCGGAGCTGCTGCCTACGATGACGGCGCATCTGGCGGCGCAGGCCAAGCGGCTGAGGAATCCACGGCCCGATTGCTATGTGACGCTGGCGGGGCTGCCGGTGGCCTTTGGGCAGTTCGAGTGGCCGGCGCACCGCTCGACCTCGGGGGCGGACACGTACATTGTCCACGGGGAGATGCACCTGGCCGACGGCGGGACGCACAACCTGCACGCCAAGGTGGCCGCCTCGGTGACGCTGACCTTTGCCGAGATCGTTCCGGCGATGGAGCAGCCGTATGCGGAGACCTTTATTTACAACGCCGTGCGCAAGACGGTGGACCTGGGGCAACTGGAGTTTCTGAAGTCGGGGAACCGGCAGCCGGTTCCGGTGACGACGCGCTACTATAGCCGCTGGCAAAAGAAGTTTCTCTTTACCGAGACCAACGACTCGGAGCGGCTGGAGTATCTGCTGCGCAAGGTCTACTGGCTCTCGGGCGTACTGGGCGAGAGCAAGCCGGTGTGGATTGCCGACCCGAGGGATGCGCAGTATCTGAACACGACGGTGGGCGATCTGCTGCGCATGGCAGGGGACAAAGCGGGCGAGGGGCTGCTCAAGCTGGAGGGCGAGTTTGCCGCCGCGACGCCGCCGCTGCTGGAGCGGGGGCCGGAGTACCAGGCGAAGCTGGAAGCGGCGCTGAACTTTACCAAGCCGCAGTTCAACGAGTCGATGCGCTCGGGGCATGCGAATATGTAGCGCGTGCAAAGTTGCTGCGTTTTGGATGAGGCGGGGAAGTCGACTAGAATGGGGCGGTCGAGGGATTTCTCCGATCATGAGTGGGCATTCAGTTGTCGCGGGCGCAGGATTGGTTCTTTCTTTCATTCTGGTGCTGCCTGCCGGCGCGCAGACGGCGGTTCAGCCGGTGAGCTCAGGCGCTGTGCTGCACGTGGAGACCCGGCGGGTTGTCGAGGACGTTACGGTCACCGACAGCCATGGAAAACCGGTTCAGGATTTGACGCAGAGCGAATTCCGCATCTTTGAGAATGGCGCCGAGCAGAAGATTGTCTCCTTTGATGAGCACCGGCAGGCGGCTGCCGCGCCGGTGGCGCTTCCATCTTTGCCGACCAACACATTTTCAAATCTCTCCGAGCCGAAGACACCCGGACCGCTGAACATCATTCTCTACGATCTGTTGAGCACCGCGCCGGAATATCAGCACTATGCCCACGATCAACTGACGGCCTTTCTCAAGGCCCGGCCGCCGGGGCGATACGCGATCTTTGTCCTGGGCGACCGGCTAGTGCTGTTGCAGGGGTTTACGGCGGATCAGGATGCGTTGATGGCCGCGGCCAACAACCGCCTTGCGACCGGCCAGGCGAGCTACGTGGATTCCCCGGACAAGGATATTCACGAGGAGAGCGACAAGGTGGCCGCGGATCTGAATCCGCTGGACACGGTCGGGGCGCAGGCCGCGGAACTGCTGGCGCAGATGGAAAACAATGAGCGCGACTTCCGCCAGGATCAGGAGGTGGCAATCACGCTGGACGCCTTCACGGCGATTGCGCAGTTTCTGATGCCGTTGCCGGGGCGCAAGAATCTGCTCTGGCTCTCCGGGTCGTTTCCGCTGGCGGTTCTGCCGGAGACTTCGGATTCCAATGCCGATCAAAGTCAGCGAAACTACAGCGCCGACCAGAAGAAAGTCGCCGATCTGCTGAACCTGAGCCATACGGCGGTCTATGCCGTGGATGTGCGGGGATTGATGAACAACCCCGCTTTTTCGGCCTCGAGCCGGGTCGATCTTGGGCAGCACGGGGGCGGGGGGGGGATTTACAACACTGCGGGGCAGATGAACCCGTCAGTTCGCCAACAACAGAGGTTCGCCACATCGCAGGCGGCCGAGCACGACACGCTGACAAACATTGCAGCCGAGACCGGCGGCACCGCTTTCTTCAACACCAACGGGCTCAAGGAGGCCTTTGCCAAGGCTTTGGAAGAGGGCAGCGATTACTACACGCTGAGCTACGATCCTACGGACAAGAAATTCGACGGGCTGCTGAGAAAGATCCGCGTCGATCTCAGCCGGCACGGTTACGAGGTCTCCTACCGGCGCAGCTACTTCGCAGACGACCTGGAAGGCGTGGCTCACGAGGTGGATTCTCTCGGAGCGGCTCTCAACCTGGGAACCCCGCAGATTGCGGATCTGCCTTTCCTTACGCATTTAACCGCCGGCAAGCCAGTCTTGGCGACTCCGGAGCAGTTGGCCGCATTGGCGAAGTTTCAGGGCGTGCCGGAGGTGAAGCCGGTGGATGTGCAGCGGTATACGGTGGATTTTGCGGTGCTCGGCCGGGATCTGACCCTGACTCCCGGCGAAAATGGGAGCCAGCATCTGGTGCTGGAGTTTGCGGTGCTGGCCTACGGGCCGGGCGGACAGCGGCTGAACGGCTCGCGCACACAGATCAGGCGCACCCTCGCCCCGGAGATGCTGGCCGCGACTCAGAAGAGCGGCTACCCCTATCGGCTGCAGGTGGACGTTCCGGTCATTGCCCGCTACCTGCGCGTGGGGGTGCGTGACAATCTGAGCAACAGGGTGGGCGTGGTGGAATTGCCTCTTCCGCTGGCTGCGCAACCCGGCGGGGCGCAGTAAGCTAGGCCAGCGGCGCACCGCAACCGGAGCAGAAACGCGCCCCCGGCGAATTGGTCTGCGAGCATCGTCCACAGGCCAGCAGCGTGCCCGGCTGCGGCTGGGGCGGCACGTTTACCGTTACGTTGAACGGCCGGCCCCACCCCGGCGCCGGAATTCCCAGCATCGCGGCAATCCCCGCCGCCTGAATGGCGTTGAACTCCCGCACGCGGCCCGGCATGAAAAAGCACTCGATAAAACCAAGAATCCAGGGAAAGGGCGTCCAGAAGAAGCAAAGATAAAGGATTCCCAGCCCGGTCTGCCGCAGATAGAAGTGGTGCAAGCCGATGCCGCCCAGAAAGAGCGCCAGCAGAACGCCGACCACCTCATCGCGGCGCACCGCCTGATATTGCTGATAGAAGACTGCCTGCGCGTTAGGGTAGGGTTGGCTGCTCATGGCCGGTTCTCCTTGCTCTGTGAATATACGCAACGGCGGGCCTGGGGGTTCCTGCGAGCCAAGGCGGGAGACCAGGAACCCAACCCGCACCGGGCGTTCAGTGCCGTGCATCCAATGGAATATGAGTACACCAATCTTCCCCGCACACGTTAGTGGCAGATTCCTTATCGGCGGCGACCTGCCGGTTTATCGTCTGGGCTATGGAACCATGCGCCTGGTGGGCGAGGGCGCCTGGGGCGAGCCGGCCGATGCAGCCGAAGCGCACCGCGTCCTGCGCCGGGCTGTCGAGTTGGGCGTCACGCTGATCGACACCGCGGACGCCTATGGGCCGGAGATTGCCGAGCGGCTGATCGCCGAGGCGCTTTACCCTTACCCGGCGGGGCTGGTGATCGCCACCAAGGGCGGCATCACGCGGCAAGGTCCGGCCAAATCCGAGTATGTAGGCCGCACAGGCTATTTGATTCAATGTGTCGAGATGAGCCTGCGCCGGCTCCGGCTCGAACGCATCGACCTCTACCAATTGCATAGAATTGACCCGCGGACTCCGCTGGAAGAGTCGCTCGGCGCGCTGAAGCGGATGCAGGAGCAGGGCAAGATTCGCCACATCGGCTTGAGCGAGGTGACTCCGGCGGAGATTGAGGCGGCGCGGAAGATCGTCTCGGTGACGACTGTCCAGAATCGATACAGTCTGGCCGACCGGCGGCATGAGGAAACGTTGAAGTACTGCGAGCAGGAGGGAATCGGCTTCCTGCCGTGGTACCCGATCAATGCCGGCAAGCTGCTGAAGCCGGAGAATCCTTCAGCGCAGGCGCTGGCCGCAATTGCCGCGCGAAATTCGGCTACGGTGGCGCAGCTTTCGCTGGCGTGGCTGCTACAGCGGTCGCCGGTGTTGCTGCCGATTCCGGGAACGTCGAAGGTGGCGCATCTGGAGGAGAATGTGGCGGCGGCGGAATTGAAGCTGAGCGCAGAGGAGTGGGCGGAGCTGGAGAAGGCTGCGCAAGGCTGACGGTTTTTGAGAGCTGCCCAGGAAAAGATCAGTGAGGCGCTGGGGGTATGACGCGCAGCGGGAGATTTCTGGTGAACGCCGACAGGTGATTCCTCAGCATATCCGCCAGATTGGTATTGCCCTGTTGGACCGCGATGCTTATCGCCTGTTGCTCCGTATCCATGGCATCCGGAAAGCGGCCAGCCTCGGCGTATGCTGCCGATAAGGTATCAAGCACAGAGGCATTTTGTCCTTTGGTGAGCGTCTTCGCGCGCTCGGCTAAAAGGACCGCGGCGTCGCCATTGCGGACCGAATCATCCGGACAGGTGGCGAGGACGATGGCGCTCAGATTGAGCACGAAGACGCGATCCGGCTTCAGGCCGGCTGCAATGCGCAGATGAGCCGCGGCGTCGGAGTATTTTTGCTCTGAATAATAGGCCAGGCCCAGGCTTTCATGCGCTTCAGCAAGTTCCGGCTGGACGCGAACGGCACTCAACCAGGCAACAATGGCCTCATCAACGCGCCCGGTATCATTGAGCGCCAAGCCCAGGTTGTAATAGGCTTCAGAATATTCCGCGTGTAACTGGGTTGCTTTTTGAAAATAAGGGATTGCCTCCATCGGTTTTCCAGCCGACGCCAGAGAGACTCCCACTGAATTGTTGGCCCGCGCATCGTTGGGGTCCAGTTCGAGGGCTTTCTGCCACTTGGCGAACGAGCCTGTCCAGTCGCCGCTTTTCTCCAAATCCGCGGCCTCGTCCACGACGCGGTAAAAGTCGGAGGCCGGGACTTCAATACTCTCAAGTCCGTTGGGCGCGATATTGATGAATTCCGGCAGGTTGACAGCACGGTTGGCAGCTTTGGCGTTGTCAATATAGATAGGCGGGCTGTCGTTTCCCAGCTGATCGATGTGGGTGAGATACATTTGCGTGTAGGGCGAACGGCTCTTGGAGGAAAAAACCATCCAGCGGCCGTTGGGCGAGAAGCTATGCCACGAATTCATGAGCGAGGTATTGCATCTCATGCGCCGCGCCACGCCGCCCTTGAACGGCACCATGTACAGCTGACTGTCGGGGCGCATCAACTGGCCGTTGCGGCACTTGACGAAGACGATCCACCGGCCATCGGGAGAAACCTTGGGGAAGTTGTTGCTCATCCCATTGTTTGCGGCTCCCTCGATTGGCTCCGCAACGCCGCCCTTGCCGCCGTTGAAGGGAATCCGGTACAGGCTGTACTGAATCTGGATTTCGTTGGGGTCATTGGCCGCGAGTGCCGGCCTGCCTTCCTCAGGATAAGGCTCCTTCGCCTCGGCGCGGGCAAAGATAATATATTTGCCATCGGGACTCCAGACTCCATCGGTTTGAACATAACGAGGATCGTCGGCGCCGGGCAAAGGTTCTCTTCGCCCGGTAGTCCGGTCGTACCAGGCCAAAATGCCGCGGGTAGGATAAAACACCTGGAGAAAGCGATAGTCTTTGAAGTTTGCCACAAAGTAGGAACTACCTATATTCAGGTCTTGCCCGGCGAAAGTAGAGAGTACATACTTTCCATCCGGCGAAACCTGCGACATGAATCCAATGCGAGACTTGCCGAGACTGAGATCACTGTTCCACGAAAGGACATCCTGATTGCGAATAACGATATTCCGCTTGACGGGAACCAGAGCATACAGGCCTTTGTCGTTTCTGGGCCCATCCACATCCATCCCCATCGTCTTGCCATCGGCGGAAAAGGAGTGGCAGTTGGCGCAGGTGTGCATATCGTGCAGCACAATGCGGCTTGACGGCTGGCTGATATCCCGAACCCGCCAGTTAATCAGAAACATCAAGGCGCGACCCAACGGTTCAATCTGCCCCTTTACCCCTTCGGTCGGCATCAAGGGAACATCGCGATAGAAGATTGGCGCTCCTACAGGGTCCTTCGATGTGGAGAAAGTGACGCGTCCATGGGAGACCGGGCGATCCGAAGCATCCATGCCGGTGATCGTAACTCTGGCCAGGTGCAACAAGGAGTGTTGCTTGATGCGCGCCCAGGTCTCAGCGCCGGGTATCCAGGTGTGCGCGGAAGCTTGCTCGGGGGTCAGTGAGGGAGGCGTATTGTTGATGGAAACCGTACGTGGATCAATCTCTCCCAGTTGAATGGGTTCACCGTCAGAGACGGCGTGTATCTGGTTCGAGTCCTCTCCGAAGGAGATGTCTATCCGCCATTTTTTCGCGTTCGCATCGCCCTCGCGCCAGATGAAGGTGGGAGGCGTAATCTCGGGTGGGAATATGGATCCATCTTCAGGATAATCGACTGTGATCGATGCGCTCACCGGGACCGGCGAAGCAGCCAGGACCGTTGCCAGGTCGAAGCGATGACGGTGCGAAAACGCTTCATGCGCCAGCAAAGACACAATCACCGCTGCTGTTGCCAACAGAGCGGCGGGGATGGCTTTGAAAAGGGGGCTTTTCTGATGGAGCAATTCGGTCCACCTCCCGGCATGATGCAGACCACCAATTCTCGCAAGGAAGATGGCGCTTGAAGAGAGCCGCGATTGAATCGATCCTAACATCAGTAAGCTTGCCCCGCAAAACGCTTCCCTTCGCATACTGCTTCGACGCGAAAGAGAGGCGAAGATGAGGAAGGCGCAGCGGGGAGGTTGCGCACTTGTGTTCAAGCAAGAGGCGACATGACATATTGAAAGCTGGGGTTCCGTAGCCCCTGTGATTCGCCACTACGTCTTCCGCTTGGTGTTCTGTGGAGCAACACTTCGATCTGGCGCTTTTCAATTTGCCTTCAGCCCATAATAAAGCCGCAGCCCCTTGCGAGGCTGCGGCTCCAAACTGGAACTCCGAGTCGGCTGAGTTACTGCCGAGTTACATCTCCTTGGCGCCTTCGACAAACGCCTTCAGCTTGCGGCTGCGCGACGGATGGCGCAGCTTACGGAGGGCCTTGGCTTCGATCTGGCGGATACGCTCGCGGGTTACCTGGAAGCTCTGGCCTACCTCTTCTAACGTGTGCTCAGAGCCGTCTTCGAGGCCGAAGCGCATTTTGATGACGCGCTCCTCACGCGGGGTGAGGGTGCGGAGAACCTGCGAGGTGTACTCCTTGAGGTTGACGCTGATGACGGCCTCGGAGGGCGAGACGGCCTGACGGTCTTCGATGAAGTCGCCGAGGTGGGAGTCTTCCTCTTCGCCGATGGGGGTTTCCAGCGAGATCGGCTCCTGCGCGATCTTGAGGACCTTGCGCACCTTGGCCACCGGAATGTCCATGCGCTTGGCGATCTCTTCGCTCGAAGGCTCGCGGCCTAACTCCTGGACTAACTGGCGACTGGTGCGGATGAGCTTGTTGATGGTTTCGATCATGTGCACCGGGATGCGGATGGTGCGGGCCTGATCGGCGATGGCGCGGGTGATTGCCTGGCGAATCCACCAGGTGGCGTAGGTGGAGAACTTGTAGCCGCGGCGGTATTCGAACTTGTCGACGGCCTTCATCAGACCGATGTTGCCCTCCTGAATCAGGTCGAGGAATTGCAGGCCGCGGTTGGTGTACTTTTTGGCGATGGAGACGACCAGGCGGAGGTTGGCTTCGATCAGCTCATCCTTGGCCTGCGCGGCGTCCATGTCGCCCTGGATCATCTCGCGCTGGGTGCGCTTGAGTTCGACGATGGAGACGCCCGCGTCGCCCTCGATCTTTTCCAGATCGGCCTTGCAGTTCTTCTGCTGGCGGCGGTACTCCTTCTTGAGCTCCTCGCTGCGGCTGGCCTCGTGCTTCTGGTCGAGCGAGCGGATCTGGCGCTCCAGGGTGCGCATGGTGTCCACGGTCTTGTTGACCTTGTCCAGCAGGCGCTTGCGCTCCTGGGCGGTGTACTTCAACTCGCGGACGATGCGGGAGATGAGGACCTTTTCGCGGGCGACGAGCCAGCGAGTGTGACGCGCCGCCGCAATTTTGGCCTTGGTGGCGGGCGCCGGGGCTTCCAGCTTCTCTTCAAGCGCCGCGATTCTCTTCTGGTGCTTGACGAGCGTGTCGATGCGGGCGACGGTCGCCTTGACGCGCGTCAGGACAATCTCTTCGGTGAGCTCCTCGTCGTCGAAGATCACCACTTCTTTGACGTTGCGCACGCCGCGCTTGAGGTCCTCGCCCAGCGCCGCGACCTCGCGAATAACGATGGGAGAGCGCGAGATGGCCTTGAGGACACGCATCTGGCCGCGCTCAATGCGCTTGGCAATCTCGACCTCGCCCTCGCGGGTGAGCAGGGGGACCGTGCCCATCTCGCGCAGGTACATGCGGACCGGGTCATTGGTTTTTTCCAGGGTTCCGGGGGTCAGGTCGAGCTCGACGTCTTCGCCCTCTTCCAGCTCGAAGTCCTTGTCGCCGTGGAACTTGGGACCGTCCAGCAGGTCGATGCCCTGGGTTCCGATGGTGGTAATCAGGTCGTCGAGATCCTCGGGCGAAGAGGCCATCTCATCGGGCAACATGTCGTTCACGTCGCCGAAGGTGAGATAGCCTTTTTCCTTGCCGACCTCGATGAGGGTGTCGATCTCGGGATCGTGCTCGTGCTCCGGTTCAAACTTTTCGTCGATGGCCAAAATGCTCCTACTCTTCTGCACAAGAAAGATTCAGCACCGTCTTGCGCGCCGGTGCGGAGTCCGGTCGAGGGCGCGCCAGCATGGATCTTCCGGTGAAAAAGAAGGAAAATCGGCGCAATCGGACATGGATCTGCGGTCACCCGCATAAAAAGCGGTTTCAGGGGTTTGCTCGGAACAGGATGACAAGCGCTTCAGGATTCACCTGGGTCGCCCGCGAGCCGAAGCTCATAGTTGGGGCAGAGGGGCGCGCATCCGCACAGAGACTTTTAGATTACCACAGTCCGGCTCTCTTCCGACACTCCGGAATCCGAGTCAGATCGGGAACCTATCCGGTTAACCTCGATACCGGAACGGGCCTTCTTGCCTTCCGCCGGCTCCCGCTTCTATCTATTTGACGCGGAAGAAACAGATTCGACGCAGGATTTGCGGACCTGTGCCACCCGCCCCTCCCAATCAGACCGATTCGACCGTGAAGATCCCACGGCTCAGCAGAAACTCAACCCTGAAATGCTCGAAAAAACCATCCTGGCCAAGCAGGCCCAAACCCATCAGGTCCATTCCCTGAGTGAAACCTGTATACGCTGAAAACGCAATTCCGTTCCCGAGATCGATTGTGATCGTGTCGTAGTAGGTGGTGTTTGCGTTGGTGCCCACTCCGCCGGTGAGCGATTTGGGCAGCTTGAGAACGTCAAGTTTCAACAATATGGCGAGGCTCAGTGGAAACAAACAGGCATCAGCCCCGGAATCAGGCATCACGATGCAACGGGTGGATTCACCATTCGATGCCGTGACGGTGGCAAAGGCAAGGGGACGATGTGCGATCGAGCCTTTCGGATGCACTTCATTGGTGGGTAGAGGAAGCGCGACGTATGGGAATGTAGCAATTGGCATCTTTTAGAAGAACATTGCCGAGTTTTGATCGGGTACGCGCACCATGAGGGGCAACTTCTCGCCTTTTTGCAGAGCTTCCTGATGAACGGCCTGGGCATCGACCCCGTAGGCGAGGGCTCTATTTTGGCTCTCGGAGATCGCAACCCACGCACCTGCTGGAATTCCCTTGAGCAGGTCGGGGAGGTTGGCTACCGTGGTCGGCATGTTTTCCTCTTTTCTCCGCGAATCCAAGGCAGGCGGAGCACTCTTGCCTCTTTATTATGCTCTCATCGGCAGAATTGCGGAGTGGTTCGGCAAAGCCTACCGCTCCGGCGGCCGCTGGTTGTGCAACTGGCGGAGCGCGCGGTCGAGATCGAGCTTCTGCTGGGTGAGGACGGCCAGCTCGGCAAAGTCGGCGCGGCGCTCGGCCTCGGCGATGAGGGCGCGGAGGTCGCGCTGGCGGCTTTCGATGGCCCGCTCATGAATCTCCTGGATGGCGCTCTGGACCTCGCCCTCCTCGGGGGGCCTGGTCTCGGCCAGCAGCGCCTCGGCCAGCAAGGCTCGCTGCCCCTCGTCCTCGACCACGTTCATGGGGTCGTTGGCCTGGCGGCCTGCCAGCGCCTGGAGGGCCGCGAAGACGCCCAAGTGCTCGAACCAGGTGGGCTGCTCGGCCAACGCCTGGCTGGCGAGCCGCCGCGCCTGCTGGAACTCCGGATCGTCGATGGCCAGGGCACGGAGCAGTACCCGCTCGACCTCGGTGAGCGCGGTAGCTCGCGTTTCGATGTGGTCGCGGCGGCGGAGCGCGGCCTGGCGCAACTCCTCGCGCAGCACGGCCGAGTCGATGCCCAGCTTTTGCGCGGCGTCGGCGGCAAACTGGTCCCGCGCCAGCTTCTCCGGCATGCGGCGGATGTGGGGCAGGAGGTAGTTCATCGCCTTGACCTTCTGCTCGGAGCTGGCTCCGGGAAATGCCAGCCGGGCGCGCTCGATGAGGTAATCGGCCTGGCGGCGCGCGCCGCGGAGGGCCGCCGTGTAGGCCTCGACGCCCCGCTCGCGGATGTAGCGGTCCGGATCGAGGCCTCCGTCGAGGGTGACGAGCTTGATGTTGAAGCCCTCCTCGGTGAGCAGGGCGATGGATTTCTCCGCAGCATTCGAGCCGGCGGCGTCGGGGTCGAAGTTGACGACGACCTGCGAGGTGTGGCGCTTGAGGAGGGCCACTTGATGCTCGGTGAAGGCCGTACCGCTGGTCGCGATCACGTTCTGAATGCCGCGCAAGAAGACTGAGATGCAGTCCATCTGGCCCTCGACGAGGAGGGCAAACTCATGCTGGCGAATAGAGGTGCGCGCCTTGTCTAAATTGAAGAGGACCTTGCCTTTCTCATAGAGCGGCGTCGTCAATGTATCGAGCCATTTGTCGCGAGTAACATCATTGGGGAGCAAGTCTTCTTTGGAAGAATGTGGCGTCTCGGGCGAGTTGATGTACTTGGCCCCCGCCTTTTCCCCGGTTTCCAGGGTTCGGGCGGTGAAAGCAATCACTCGGCCACTTTCGTTGCAAATAGGGAACATGACGCGCTTGCGAAAGCGGTCGTAGAGCGGGCCAAACTGTGGATTGCCAGCTTCGTCCGTGCCGGTTTCTTTGGCGCTGAAGAGACCGGAGGCCCGGAGCGTCTCCTGGTCGGCCATGCCGCTGAGCCGTTCGCGAAGCGCATTGAAACTGTCGGGCGCGTAGCCGATACGGAAGGTCTTGATTCCCTCCGGGGTGAGGCCGCGGCCGGCCAAGTACTCGCGCGCCACGGCCCCCTCCGCCACGCGCAGTTGCTTCTCGAACCAAGCTGCGGCCTCCTCGTGCAGGTCGAGAAGCTTAGCGCGCAGCCGCGCTCCGGCAGCCTCTTCCGGCGAGGAGAACTCCCGCTTGGGCAGCGGAATCCCGCACTTGCCCGCCACAATCCGCACCGCCTCGGGGAAGCCCACGTTCTCGATCTTGGCCACAAAGCTGAAAACGTCTCCCGAAGCCTGGCAGCCGAAGCAGTGGTAGAACTGGCGGACGGCATGGACGGAGAACGACGGCGATTTTTCTTTGTGGAAGGGGCAGAGGCCGGTGTAGTTCTGCGCCCCGGCCTTGCGCAGGCGGATGTAGCCCTCGATCACCTTGACGATGTCGGCCTGCTGCTTGACGGTTTGTGAAAAGTCGATCATGGGGTCTGTATTGAGGATAAGGCCCGAGGGTAGCGAGACAATGTGGAAGGCGTGGATATCAAGAGAGCCTGGAAATCCGACAATGCGCTCAGGATCGGAGCTGAAGTTGCGGTAGCCCGCTCATTGTGCTTTATTTCGGCGGATACGATTATTTGGCTGTCAGCCAAGCGGTGAAATCCCTGCGCGGGATTGAGGCAGACATCCACGATGTATCTGGCATTGGAAGTCGTAGCGCTTCCTTTACACTCAACCAACCACTCTTCAAGGGCATCGAAGACGGAGTACCCTTGCGCGTTATCCATTGAAGGCTCCCACGCTGCTCGCAAGCCTGGGCGATCTGTAGTGTAACTCGCACGTCTTGTGCGACGTAATCGAGAACCTTATTGAATTGGCCCTCCGCCCAGAGCTTGGGAGCTTTGACACCACTCATACCGGCGGGCTTCCCCGGTAGACCCATGCCCTGTGCAGCCTTTTCCAGCGCTATCGGATAGCCTAGGAAACAAAATGCATGAAACATCATGTCCACATGGCCGAGCGCGCATTCTCTGCAAGGCGCAGCAGCATCGGATTCTTCCGCGAGTATGTCGAAATCAAACCCTAGCCCGTTCCAAGTCAGGATTTTGTAACCCTCGGTCGCCATTTTCACCAAATACTGAACGAGCTCCTGGGCATCGTCCCGGCTCATTCTCGGTGCAGGGGATCCGTTCTGCATCTTGCCGTGCCAAAGAACTGGTTGGTCTAAATCACTCGTCAATGTTGCAGCGCAGGATATCCCAAGTGGCCGGTGCGGACGCCAAATGAAATCTTCACCGGGAATGTCTTTCGCGGTTTCGATGTCAAACGCCAAATAACGTGGTTTCATTCTCCCTCACCTATTTGTTCGAATCTCTTCAAGCCAAACCCGCCCGTGCCATAGCTGAAATGCTAACGATTCGGCCCCATATGAATCAAACAACATCGAGTGTCCATCCTGAATGAATCACAAATGCTCCGCAGGAACCAAGAAGAGGCGCGTTTCGTACTATGGAAGCATGAGGGGTTGGGCTTGCGGGGCGGCCGTGTGGCTGGGGATGATAGTGTGCGCGGCTGCCGGTGCTCAGAGCGACAAGCCGGCTGCGCTTCCCGCAGAGTCGCTCAAGGCGCAGGCCGCAAAGCCGCAGCCTGCCGCGCAACAGCCGGCCGGCAACTACACTGTGCCGCTGCTTAGCGAAGGATTGAAGCTTTCCGACTTCGCAGGCATGGAGCCGCGGGCGGAGCTGAAGGGCAAGCTGCTTCACATTTCCGGTTTTATACAGAATTATCCGCGCGACGGCCAACCGGCGACTGAAGAGACCGAGGTTTGGCTGGGGTATACAAAGAGCGCCCTGTATCTTGTTTTCATTTGCCACGATCACCATCCGGAGGAGATTCGCGGACACCTGGCGCGGCGCGAAAACATTCTGAAAGACGATACCGTCTCGGTGCTGCTTGACCCCTTTCAAGACCACCGGATCGGCGTGCTGTTCATCGTGAATCCTGCCGGCGTGCAAGCTGACGCGGCATGGAGCGAGGCCAACGGCCAGGATTACAGCTATGACCAGGTCTGGGACTCGGAAGGGCAGGTGACGGACAAGGGATGGATGGCGCTGATGGCGATCCCGTTTCGCAGCGTGCGCTTCAGGCCCAACGGCGCGGATTGGGGGGTGGTCTTCGGGCGCAACTTTCCGCGCAACAGCGAGACGGACAACTGGCCGCACATCTCCGCCAACATCACGGGTGTTCTGAGCCAGGAAGCAACGCTGCACGGCATCCAGGGCGTAACGGGCTCGCATAATGTGCAGATCAATCCGTATGTTTTGGGGCAGAACGAGCGCACGCTGGAGACGGTGGACCCGCTCAATCCCTATTTCAGCTCGCGGCATCTTGAAGGCACGGCAGGCGGCGAGGTCAAGGCTATTCTCAAAGACAGCATTATCTTTGATGCGACGATCAATCCGGATTTCAGCGATGTAGAGTCTGACCAGCCGCAGTTTACCGTCAATCAGCGGTATCCGGTGTACTTTCCCGAGCTTCGGCCGTTCTTTCTGGAGAATGCCAATTACTTTGTTACTCCAATAACGCTGGTCTATACGCGCAACATCGTGCATCCGGAGTATGGCGGGCGGGTAACTGGAAAGATGCATCACACGAACATGGGCCTGTTTGCTATCGACGACCGGGAGCCGGGGCAGACGGTGGCTCCCGGCGATGCGCTCTATAACAAGCGCGCGACTATCGCAGTGGGGCGCGTCTCCCAGGACCTGGGCAAAGGATCGAGCATCGGCGCGATTTATACCGATGAAGAGTTTGGCCAGGGTTGGAACCGCATCGGGGGCGTCGATTTCACCTGGCGGGTGAACAGCAAATGGACGGCGATGGGGCAGATGGTGGAAAGCTCGACCAAAGGCACGGTGGATAGCGGGACGCCGCCGAGTTACTCCGCCGGGCCGGCGAGCACCTTCCAGTTATCACGCAACGGGCACGCGTTCAACCTTCAGTCAATGTATCAGGATATGAGCACAGGGTTCCAGACTCAGTTGGGATTTATTCAGAGCTCGAACTTTCGCAACGGCCAAGCGCACGCGACCTATCAGTGGTATCCCAAGCACAGAACGCTTCAGAGCATTGGCCTGGAGTCGAGCCAGAATATTGCCTTCGACCATCAGGGCGATCGAGTTTTCCGCTACCTGTCTTACGATCCCTTTTTCCTGTTGCCGCGCAACATTGTGATTGCGCCGATAGGGGGCGAGAACTCCGACACCGTGAGTCCGCAGAGTTATCCAGCGCTTACGCACTTCACTAATTTCACGGAGAATTTTGGGGGGATTGTCTTTCGCGGAGCGCCCTTCCCGCAGTTCAACTTCAACATGAACTTCTTCCGCGGCGGCAACGTGAACTACAACCCGGTCGCGGGCCATGCGCCGTCGCTGATGAACCAGGAGAGCTCGCAGGTGCTGTTCACCTTGCAGCCGCTGCGCCAGTTGACCGCGGACAATACCTATCTGCTGGATCGCGACCACTCCGTAGCCAGCGGCGCGCTGGTCTATGAAACCCAGACCTTTCGCACCAAGGTCAACTATCAGTTCACGCGGGCTATCTCAGCGCGGGTGATTGTGGAGTACGATACGACGCTGGCCAATCATAACGAGACATCGCTGTTGCGGACCAAGGAAGTGGGGACCGAAGCTCTGTTCACATGGCTTCCGCATCCGGGGACGGCAATCTATATCGGGTATAACAACGACATGCAGAATCTGGACCGGGCTCTCTGCAACCGGCTCCCGGGCGGGGCCTGCGATCCTGACAATACAGTGGCGCCGCGCGCGCCGCATTTATTGAACGATGGGCGGCAGATCTTCATCAAGGCATCTTATCTATTCCGTTTCTAGGGGTTGCTCCTGCCGGATCTACGTTCAGTGCAATCGCATGAATGTGGTTTAGTTTCGACGAGGAGCTTCGACGCGACCCTACGGGGCGCGCAAGGCCTGGTCTAGATGCTGTCCCAGGGTTGCGCTGCGCTTCACCCTGGGCTATCTTCGTCTCTTCCCTCCGGGAAGACTGCGGCTGGTCCTCTTTTTGGCGGCGAATGGAAGCGAATGGAAGCGACTGGAAGAACAAAAGGGCATTCATGCGATTGCCCCTGGGTCTGCGTTCAGCTTGCGGATGGAAGGACGGTCTTGTGGTAAACTAGTTCGTTTTGATGGAATGGTTTCAATTACCACGGTGATTCAATGTCGTTTCCGATTAAAGTCTGTGTTGTCTGCTCAGAAGAGTTTGAGCTGAGGCCGGGCAAGCCCGGTTTCGCCAACCGCTGTCCGGCATGCAGCGAGCCCGAAGCAACGGAGCCCGCCGCCGCGAAGCGCCCCATGGACGCCGTTGAGCGCAAGGCAGCCAAAGAAGCCGACGCGGCGCGCAGGAAAGCGATCCGCGATCTGCTTTACAGCAAGGAGAGCTGAGGCGGATGGCGGTCCGGACCGGCTTTCCGCTTTTTTGACCCGGCAGATACTTGTTGCAACGAATATCACTCCACGCGCATCCAATCCTCAGTAAGGCAGAGGAGGTTTACCGTGTCGCTTCGCCCCGTGAAGCAGATTTTTGAAACCAAGCCCACCGTCGAGGGAGCAGGCGTCAAGTTGCAGCGCGCCTTCGGCTTCGGAAAGACCGCCGAGTTCGACCCCTTCCTGCTGCTGGATGATTTCCGCAGCGACAACCCGGCCGATTACCTGGCCGGCTTCCCCTGGCATCCCCACCGGGGAATCGAAACCATTACGTATGTGCTGGCCGGCGAGGTGGCCCACGGCGACAGCCTGGGCAACAAAGGCCGCATGACGGCCGGCGATGTGCAATGGATGACCGCCGGCAGCGGCATTCTGCACCAGGAGATGCCGTCAGGGGACGCGCAGGGCCGGATGCACGGCTTTCAGCTCTGGGCCAACCTGCCCGCCTCGCTGAAGATGACCGATCCGCGCTACCAGGACATTCCGGCGAGCGCCATTCCCGAGGTGACCGAGGACGACGGCTCGCGCGCCCGCATCATCTGCGGCGAGTTCTGGGGCCAGAAGGGGCCGGTGGAGGGCGTGGCAGCCGACCCGCGGTACGTAGACATCTCAATTCCGCCCGGCAAGACCAAGCGGATCAAGGTGGAGACGACGCGCAATGCCTTTGCTTACGTCTTTGCCGGAGCGGGGAGTTTCCGCGACGCATCGACGCCCCAGGCCGTGCTGACCGAGTCCGCCGTGGACCCTAACGCTGCCCCGGTCTACGATGCGAAAAACCACTCGCTGGTGCTCTTCGACCGCGGCGATGAGATCGTGGTCCAGGCCGGTCCCGAGGGCATCCGCTTCCTGCTGGTTTCGGGCAAGCCGCTGGAGGAGCCGGTGGCCTGGTACGGGCCGATTGTGATGAATACACAGGCCGAGTTGCAGCAAGCCGTGAGCGAGTTGCAGAGTGGAAAGTTTATCAGGCACAGGTGAGGCGAGGGGCGGCCGGTCTTAGCTCGCGGGCCGGCCGCCATTCACCCGTTCGCTGTTGCGGCGGTTGCAGGATGAGAGGATACTGCGTCTATGGCGAAACTGCCCATCGGCGAACGGGTTATCTCCGTGGAAGAGTACCTTTCCACCGGCTATGAACCCGACTGCGAATACGACGAAGGCGTGATCGTGGAGCGCAACTTGGGCGAATTCGAACACTCTTTCCTGCAAACGATTCTGGCTACGATTTTCACCGTCAACATGAGTAGTTGGAAGGTCTTTGGGCTTACCGAGCAGCGGGTTCAAATTGCGGCCCGCAAATTCCGCGTTCCCGATGTGTGCGTGCTCCGGCTGGGCGCCCCGGCCGAGGACATTCTGACCCATCCGCCGCTCATCGCCATCGAGATCATGTCCCCGGAAGACACCATTCGCCGGGCCGCCAAGAAAGCTGCCGAGTATCACCAGTTTGGAATTGAGCATGTGTGGGTCATCGATCCGCAGGCGCGCGTCGCCTATCGCGGCGCAGCCAATGCGCTGGATCGGATTCCCGGCGGCGAACTGACGGTACCGGGGACGCCGATCCTGATTCGCATCGCCGATCTGTTCGAGCAACTCGACCGGATTCGCGCCGGCGGTGAGCGGTAGTCAACGGCTTTTCTATCAGCCTTCCACGGGCAGTTCACCCGACAGAATCCGCATGGGCGCAAGCCCGCGCTCGCGGAGGACTCGCAGACTGAGCGCGTCGTGGCGCTTGGCGAGGCGGTGGCCGTTCGCATCGACCACCAGGCGGCAATGGAACCAGGCTGGATTCTCGAAGCCCAAAGCGCGGTTGAGCAGAATCTGCCGCGCCGTGGATTTCAGCAGGTCTTCGCCGCGCACGACCTCAGTGATCTTCATGGCCGCATCGTCGGCTACGCAGGCAAGCTGGTAACTCGGAACGCCGTCGCGTCGCCAGACCACAAAATCCCCGAAGTCCACGCCGGCGACGAAGCGCTGCGGGCCAAGATTCTGATCCTCAAACTCAACTGCTTCACCGTCAGGGACTCGGTAGCGCCAGTTGATGCCATCGGGCGCATGGATCTCGCTCGCCGTGAGATCGTGCGGCTGCGGGGTTCCGACCGCAAGAGGCCGGCAGGTTCCGGGGTAGATGGGCTCGTCGTCCAGTGGCTCCCGCTCTGCGCTGCCATTCAAAGCGCACTCGTGCGGCGCGCTGAGGGCGGCTTCGAGATCCTTTCGTGAGCAGCGGCAGGGAAAGAGAAAGCCGCCCCGCAACAACTTGCACCATGCCTCAAGATAGACGCTTCGCCGGCAGCTCTGCGCGTACGGCGCGAAAGGCCCTCCCTGGTCGGGACCTTCGTCCCAGTGAATCCCCAGCCAGCGCAGATCATTGAGAGCGGCTTCGGCATACTCCCGGCGGCAGCGATCAGGGTCCAGATCTTCCATGCGCATCACCAGCGTCCCGCCAGCGTCGCGAGCCCTTTTGAAGGCAGTAAAGAAGGTGCGCGCGTGGCCGAGGTGCAGATAGCCCGTGGGCGACGGCGCAAGGCGCCCGCGATAATTCGACACCGGCGATGAAGAAGGGCTATTCATGCTCGTTCTCAGTGTAGCCAGCCTCGGCCGAGCAGCATAGGCGGTTGCACATTCGGACCCTCTTAGCAGGCCTAAGTTGTGGTCTAACATTTCCTCCGGGGCTAAAGCCCACGTTGATATTGCTGCATTTGCGGCACGGCTGAAGCCGTGCCCTTTCAAGACATCAACTGATGCAGAGGTTCCTTCATTGATGAAAACTTCAGGGCTGAAACAAACGGCCCCGGATCTTGTGAGATCCGGGGCCGTTTGCGGGTGATGAAGCGCCTGAAGGCGAGCCTTCCGCGGCTTTAGTGAATGAGAACTACGTTCATACTCCAGGGCGTGAGCGTGAGCGTCAGCGGCAGGGTCGGCGAACTGACATTGGTTGTGTTTGGCCCGGCCCAGGTGCTGGTCCCATGCGGATCCGGCGGAGTTCCCGTGGGCGAACCGGACAGGTCATAGATGGCCTTGTCGTAGGTGATTACTGTGACGGTAGTCGCGGTGGTTTGCCCAGAAAGCGCGATCACAACCGGCTCGCTGGTGGTTTCGCTCCGGTTGAACAACACCAGCGCCGTTCCGCCGCTATTGGTCGCGGCATACGCGCGCACATCCGTCGTGTCGCCGGTTACGCCCGCGGTCAACACGTTTTCGCCGGTGACGGCGACGTTGCTGAAGAGCTGAAACGCGCGCGCGGTTGGCGACATGGCGCCGATTGGCCCCGCGTTCGGACAGCCGCCATCGGAGGGTCCATCGGAGAAGACATTGTAGGCGCCGAAGTCCTGCCAACCGTAGAGCGAAGCGCTGTCGTTTCCGCTGCTGCCGTTACAGTTGCCGAAGCCAATCCACCAGGTCAGGCGCACGACTCCTTCGTTCATCATTTCGCCTAATACCTGGCCGGCATACAGGCCCTGAGTGATCGACCAGCTCTGCTTGCCCGGATTGCTGTAAGGGCCGCCGATCTCGCCCACGTAAATGGGCGTGCCCTGTTTGCCGGCTGTATTCAATTCCGACTTGATTGTGTTGATGGTATTGGTCAACCCCTGCGCCCCGGAATTCACCAGGAAGGAGTCGCTTTCCTGGCCCGGCGTCTCAGGATAGTAATGGTATTCAACGAAATCATAGGGCGCGTTCTTGAGCACAATCGGATCCCATGAGGGATAGTTGCCGGGATTCACATCGACGCCGACCAGCGTGTTCGGAGAGGCCGCCTTGATGAGGGCGTAGTAGCCGCTGCTTCCCGCCACCGCGGCGGCGTAGGTTGTCGCGTCGTTCTTCTTGGCGTGGAGATCCGCTTCCCAGCTTCCGTACTCCTCGTTGCCAACCGTCATATGGCTGACCGTGACGCCGAGTTTCGACGATTCCGCCACCCATGCGGCAGCCTCGGTGGGGTCGCCCGGTCCGGTGCAATTCTTGCCCGTGCCGTAGTCTGCCGTCAGCGCCAGGTCAAGACCGGTCGGGATGACAAGCTTGTTGACGACATCCGTGAAATCATCATCTGTGTTGGCATAGTTGCCGCACTCGGTATTGGTCTCCCAGTTATACGCGTCGGACCACGATCCGCCCGGCCACCGAATCGCTTTGATGCCCGCCGCCTGGAATGCATCCTTGATGGCGGGGGCGTTGGTGCTATTGGTGACGTCGTACCAGGCGGCCAGATTCATTCCCAGAAGCTGGTCGGTCACGGCCGGTCCGGTGCTCGACTGGTCCACCGCAATCACCGCGTTCCCGACGCCCACCGGCGAAGATACGCCCGTGGCTGTGCTGTAAGTTGAAGAACTCGCTGCGTCCGGCGTATAGGTGACTGTCAGCGTATCGCTGCCTGTTGCCAGCGATCCGGCGGGGAGATCGATCGTCGCGTCGCCGCTGCTGAGCGCCACTGCCGCGGAAGTGTAGCTTCCGCTGGTCAGCGTTACACTTCCGGTGGGTGTCGGGTTGCCGCCGCCGCCGCTGACAGCAACCGTCACCGTCAGCGCTTGCGTTGAGGTGATGCTCGATGCGGACGGCGTCACCGTCACCGCCGGCGTGATCATCGCCGGACCGGTTACCGTTACCGAAGCAGTTCCCGAAGCGCTGCTATAGATCGTCGCACTCGCGGTATCGGGGGCATACGCGATTGTCAGCGTATCGCTGCCTGTTGCCAGCGAACCGGCGGGAAGATTGATCGTTGCACTGCCACTGCCGAGCGTCACGGCGGCCGCAGTGTAGGCCCCGCTGGTCAGCGTCACAGTGCCGGTGGGTGTTGCGCCGCCGCTGGGGCCGGCGACCGTTACATTCACCGCCAGTGACTGCGCCGTGGTAATGCTGGAGGCGCCGGGCGTCACCGTGACCGTCGGCGCCACAATGGCCACCGGATTCACGGTTACGGTGACCGTCTTCGTGACCGCCGCTCCACTGGAACCTGTAACCGTCAGGGTATAGATGGTGGTCGTCGCGGGGCTGACGCTGACCGGCGTACCACTGGTGGCGGCAAGATTGCCGGGAGTGATCATGCCGGCGCCGTTCGAGAAGACTCCTGTCAAGCTGGAGCTTGCTCCTGCCGTAATGGTTGCGGGACTCGCTGCGAAACTGGCGATCGAAGGGGTGAGAATCTGTTGCTGGCTCGTCGAACCGCCGCAGCCGGCCAAGCCTGCCAAGCCGACACTGAGAGCCATGGCCCAGGCTGAGTATGCAAGAAGTCGTTTCATCATTTTTCCTGTGTGGAATAGAGTTGCGCGCTGATCGTTCTTTTTGCATGATAACGCTCCCATTGAGGTTTTGAACAACTCACCGGGGCAACGGTCCCCGTGGAACGCACCCGCTAGAGTCCGGCTGCGAGCGCCGCCGGACTCCAACGCAACTCCAACTGCTTTTGAATCAATGCATGTTCACCTGAAACAGATATCGCGCAGGCGCATTTCCCGCGCAACATCCTTCTTAGAGGCGTTGTCCCCAGACAATCGGCGCGGCCCTATTTCCGCCGGAAGCGGCGGACAGGAGCCGTTAATTCGAATCGCTCGCGCTGTCATCGCCCTCGTGGCGGGGTTGCCGATAATGGCCGATGTTCTCGTTCAGATGCTCCGAATCAACCGAAACCTGGATCACGTCCATCTCATGGCCGTCCAGATCGACAATGAAAAGACCCATCTGTTCCCCTTCGGGGTGAACAAAGATCAGGGTCTGCTCATTGCCTTTCCGGCTGGTCTCGCGGATGATCCGTTCCCAGCCCGGCCCCAGCTTCTCCTCGACCATCCGGTTCAGTTCCTCGCCATCCACCGGTCCCGAGAACGAATCGAACTCCGCCACGTGCAGGCCGCTCACACCCTGATGCGTAGCCCCTCGGGCGACCATGCTGACGAGGCCCATGAAGGGAATGCGCGTGGCCCGCACATGGTATTTGCTCTCGATCGAATGCACCACGCCGTCGAATCCGTCGCCGCCGCCTGCCAACACCACAACCGGAACGAGCAGCACCGCTGCGCAAATGGGAATCCACAGAAGCCGCCTCATTGATTGCCTCCCTTTTTCTTGCCGTTCGCGTCCCTGGCAGCGTCGCCCACCCCATTTGCGATCCCGTCCATCATGCCCAGACCGGCAACGCCCTTCAGCTTATGCAGGTCTTCCATGCGAATGGGGCCGAGAATCAAAACGATGGTCAACTCTTTAGGCTCGACATCGAGGATGAACATTCCCCTGGTTTCGCCGTTGACCAGCTTGACCATTACGTCGGTGGACTCGCCGGTCTTCCGCTCCCGCTCGCGCACAATGGGCGACCATTCGCTGGTCTCGAAGTACTTGCGCAACTGCTCGACCTGCTCGGCGGAGAACTCGCCTTCCTTGTCGAACTCATAGTCGCGGACGTAGATGCCGTCGAGGCCTTCGATCAGTTGGCGGGTGGCGGCTTCGTCCTGATCCTTGCCGTTCATGAATTTGGCCGCGAAGGCCAGCATGCTCTTGCCCAGCGTGACTTCAGTGACGTCGGAGGCGCGGGCGGCCAGCTCCTTCTCGACCGCCGGCGGCAAGGGCAGCGGGGACGTTTGCGCCACGGCCGGAATGGCCAGCGCGACGGCTCCGAAGATGAAAGCGATGATTCGGTTCTGCATGAAAGTTCTCCTTACTCCTGGCTGGCGCGGTCGTGAGCCGCGAGTTGCCTGTTCATCTGGTTGAGAGCGTGGCTGGTGATGCGCAGCGCGGTCAGCACCTGCTGGCGGGCGGCTTCGCCCTTGCGTTGTTCTTCTCGCTGACGCCAGAGAGCCGCGCCGGCCAACACGGCGGCCAGCGCCAGGGACGCGGCCAACCGCTGCCAAAGCACAGCATGGCCTCGCCAATCAGGCTTGCGCCGGCGCGCCATGATCCTCGTCTTCAGGCCGGGCGGCGCCGGCTGGCGCCGGAAGGCATGGCGCAGCTCCTGTTCAAACTCTTCCATCTCCTCAGCCGGTTCAAACTCCACGGACGTACTCCTTCAAATCGGTTGCCGCCCTGGCCCGCAGCAGCTTCAATCCCCGCTGCAAGTGGCTCTTCACGGTGGCCAGCGGCGCTTCGAGCGCGTCCGCAATCTCCTCCGGCGTGAGGTCTTCCTGATAGCGAAGAACCAGCGCCGCGCGTTGCGGTTCGGGCAAGGCCGCGAGCAGTTGCTCCAATCGAGCGCCCAGCGGTGAATGGCGTTCTTCCGCCGGGATGCTTTGCGCTTCGTCGAATTCGACCCACTGATCCATTCGCCGCACCTTGCGCCGCCGCAGCGCATCCGCCGAACGGCTCATCGCAACGCGACGCAACCAGAAACAGGCGTGTTGCGCGGACTCGATCCTGCCCAGATGCCTGTCCAACTCAAGAAAAACATCCTGGGCAATCTCTTCGGCCAGGCCGCGGTCGCCGGTCATGCGCAGGGCGAGCGAAAAGACCATCGACTGGTGCTCGTCCACGAGTTGTTCGAAATCAGGCTGCCAGTCGTGGGCCATGCGCTTCGCTTCTACTCTCTTATCCGCGGAAATCAGGGCGCCGGGATGCAGAGAGTACGCGATTGGGCAGAAAAAGTTCGAGGCGAGCGGAGCCAGCGAGCTTAGACTCGGCTGGAATGGAGAGGCGGCCGGCGAACCGCACACTTGGCAACCAATCGATTGCAGTGGTATTTTTCATCGGGGGCATTGTTCCCCGGAAATCACCCTGGTTCCGATAATCAAGCAGTTAATCATCTGACCTGCCCCGAATGCAGAATCGCGCAACGGGAGGTTCAATAGGAAGGTTTGCGTCTATGCTTTGGACTATCGTAGGTTTGCTCATCGCAACGGCGGTTTCGATAGAAGGCGCTATCTCCAGCGAGAGAAGCAGAAATCTCAAGCTCTTTCTGATTGGGCTTGCGCTGGCAGGCGCTACTGTTGCAGCAGTTTCCGCCCACCAGGACAACGCAGAGAAGAATAGGCTTGGCGATCTTCTCCAACAAGCGAATAAGCAGGCGGAAGACGCGAATGGGCAACTTGCAGCCCAGAAGCCTATCCTCGATTTGGTCGACCAGACAGTTGGCGACCTGGGCACCTTGAATCGCCTCTCAGCGGGACAGAAGTACTACGTAAGAATCTCAGCAGGCTCGAAGAGCGATATGGAACGCTTCCTTACCGGAATCGAGAAACGTTTTCAGGGCGCGGGCTCGAGCGGGCTGGTTACAGTCCGAGAACTTAGAAAGGACTGCCCTCCAGACGACCCCCATGTTTCGTGCTGGGGGCTGGTGTTTGGCGACAATCTGAACCCCGCGGCTGCTGAGGTGTTCGGGAGATTCGCGAATGAAAACGGCTTTCCACCGCCGGGGCAACGAGCTGAGATCATGCCGGAGGCCCGGAACTGAATCATCCGGCAACCTGCTCCTTGGAGCTCGGCCGGGAAAGCCGGCATTTCCAGGTTTTCCCGGCCACCGGAAGTTTGAAGCGGATTGCTCTCGGCACCGATCGACTGGCAAAAGGCGGGACGCTTTATCTCAAAATAGCTTCGGCCAGATGGAGACAGCAGCCCAGTGCACTCAATGGGGTTTTCAGGCCGCTTTCGCGTTCAAAACAATTCCGGAATCGCGTGGAAGGCGATGCGGGTGGGCGCGGCTTTGAAGGCGGTGAGCATGGTGGCGGGCGCCAGCGTGCTGAGGCCGTATTTGTTGTTGATTGCATCCATGGCGGCCAGCAGGCGGGTACGGCTCTGCTCATCTTCAGTTCCCTCGAAAAGATTCAGCGAATGAAGCCGGTCGGGCACGAGGCCATTCAGGTGCACGCCGATGAAGTAGGGGTGGGCGAAGTCCTGGCCGGACGGGCGGGATTCCCATAGCCGGCGTAGCGCCGCGATCAGCGTCTGGTTGTCCTGGCACTCGCTGAGCTTGAGTTCGCTCTTCCATCCTTTTTTGGGCACGCCGAAGTTGCTGACCGGGCCGCGCTCGCCGTGGGGGCCCGCAAAGCCGATTGCGAGGCCAATGCTGCCGGCCCACAGGCCGCCCGCGCGCAGGCGCATGGCGGCCTTGTGCAAGAGCTTGTGAGCCACGGCCCAGGCTTTTTCCGGCGTGCGCATCTCCGGCCCGAGGACATGCTGGTGGCTCAGCGACTTCGGATGCTCGGTCTCCGACATGTCGAAGTCCTCGCCGCGAAGCCAGTGCCAGAGGCGCTCGCCCCAGACCGAGCCCCAGAGTTCGCCGGCCTGCTCACAGGTGAGCGCCAGGAGGGCCTCCATCGATTCAATGCCCTTCTCGTTGAGCCGCTTCTCCGTTTGCGGGCCGACCCCCGGCAGATCGCGCAGGGTGAGCTGGCGCAGGGCCTCGGGGAGAATGTCCAGCGGCAAGGCCACCAGGCCGTCGGGCTTCTCCATGTCGCTGGCGACCTTGGCCAGATAGCGGCTGGTGGCCAGCCCCACCGAGCTGCGCATCATGGGGCCGACGCGCTCCAGAATGCGCTGCTTGACCTGCCGGCCCAGCGCCATGGCGGCCAGCAGCGGCCGTTCCCGGCCCATCAGACGGCAGGCCATCTCGTCGATCGACTGCACCGCCGTCACCGGCAGGCAGCTCTCGACAGCCTCGACGATGCGGTGATGGTATTCGACATACAGCTCGTGGCGCGCCTCGACCAGAACCAGGTCAGGGCACATCCGCTTGGCGTCGGCCACCACGGTCCCGGTTTTCACACCGTGGGCCTTGGCCTCGTAACTGGCTGCAATGCAAACAGTTGTGTCGGCCATCATGGGCACCACGCCCACCGGACGGCCGCGCAGCTCGGGACGGGCATCCTGCTCCACCGAGGCGAAATAGGAGTTCAAATCGACAAAGAGCCAGTTCAGATGGGGACCGGCCGCCGGGAGAGGCTCAGGCTCCCGCGGGGGGCCTGCCGGCTGCTGGTCCTGAGGCAGCTCGGGTGCCCGAAGCTCCTCCGGCCACTCGTCGGCCGCAAGCTCCGGCGCCGAATTGGGACCGATGACCATGATGTAATTATTTTCGCCTTTTCTTCTCTTGAAAACAAGGGGGGAAATGTGAAAGATTGCCGATAACCTCTCCTGTGCGCCGTGATTCCGGCCAAAAAGGGATCAAGAACGGGTGTGCCGCATGATACATTCAGCGGCGGCGCGGCGGGAATACCTTGTTCATGGTGATTGACGATGGAAACGCTGATTCACTGGTTTGCTTTTGACGGAAACGCCCTCGACCTTCTGGTCACAGTGGGCGTGACGTTTCTGCTGGTCTGCTGCCTGGAATGCTCGAAGTGCCCCAGCCGGGAGAAGGACGACATCTTCAATCGCCACGAGGGTTGAGTTCGGCGTGTGCGCCAAGAGGATGGGCGCGGAGCACGAAGCACCGTCCCTACAGGACTCCGGTTCTCTTCTTCTATTGCTCCTTCCCAGCGCTGAAGCGCTGAGCTAATCTACATTGCGCCTACGGCGCGGGTGACAAGTTGCTGCCGGCATGGAGCGCTTCTACACAATGCCCTTTTGAGGAACCAGCAGCCATGAAACTTCCGGCACAGCCTGAGGATACTTACTAGGTCCTTGACCGGATGAAGATGTTCTATCCAATGAGTGAACGTAGGCCGGGAGGCCCACGCTACAGCCGGCCAGGAGGCCAGCGCTACATTTCCAAATAGAACATTTTCATACGGCCAAAGAACTAGTGGATTCGTTCACGCACCGCTGTTGGATATTAGGAGGCTGATTCGCGCTCATTGAACCGGCGGCTTCAGATACTCCTCAAAGTGCTCCAGAATGCTATTGAAGAGATGCGTGCGCACATCCGGGCCGATGATGGAATGCGTTTTGCGCGGATAGATCTCCAGGTTGTAGGGAATATCCGCCTTGATCAGCTTCTGCACAAATTGCACCGGATTCTCCATGTGGACGTTGTCGTCGCCCGTTCCCTGCGCCAGCAACAAGCGGCCCTTCAGGCTGGCCGCCGAGTTGACCACCGAGAAATCCTTGTAACCCGTGGCAAAGCCGGCTGGCTCGCTCATGTAGCGCTCGGTGTAGATGGAGTCGTAATTGCGCCAGTCGGTGACCGGCGCCACGGCAACCCCGGCGCGGAAGCGGTCAGAGTGCGCCATGGCGTAAAGAGTGAAGGTCCCGCCCCAACTCCAGCCCCACCAGCCGAGGCGTTTCGGGTCCAGTTGCGGATACCGGGCCAACGCCGCGTCCATCACCGTCAGTTGATCTTCCAGTTGCACCGCGCCGAAGTTATGCCAGGCCGCCTGGGCAAAGGCGCGTCCCCGGCCGCCCATGCCGCGATTGTCAGCGTGCAGCACCGCAAAGCCGTGCTGGGCCAGCAGTTCGTCGAAGAGCAAGCTGCTGGTCCAGCGGTTGACGATGGTGGGCGCGCCGGGCCCGCCGTAGGGGTTGACGATCAGCGGCACGCTCGCCGCGCCAGAGGCGCCCTCAGGCAACAGCAGCGTTGCGTAGAGCGTTGTCCCGTCATGAGCCTTCACCGTGAGCTGCTCGGGAGCTCGCAGATGGTAGGGTTCCAGCGTCCGCGCCGACCAGAAGGCTTTGCACTTGCCCGCGTCCGCGCACAACCAGAGAGTCGGCGGCACCATGAGCGAGGACTGCCTGTCTACAAACGCGGTGCCTGTGGGAGCGAAGTTGCCGGCGTGGTAGCCGACGCCCGTGCTTAACTGCTTCCGGTCGCCGTTGAAACCGACCTGCCATAATTGCTGATCGAGTTGGCTGCTCTCGTTCGAGTCGTAGTCAACGAACTTGCCTGCGGTATCCACGCGCAGCACCGCGCCCACCTCGAAATCGCCCTTGGTCAGTTGCCGGACCAATTTAGCTGTCGCGTGGGCCGGGTCGGCAGAGTCATAGCTGTAGAGATAAAGATGGTTGTGGCCGTCACTCCAGTTCGTCAGCACGATGCTGCCGTCGCCCACCGAGAGGTCGTAGTTGTCATCGAGGAACTTATCGTCAGTGAGTTCGAGCACCGCGCGCGCCCGGCCCGTGGAGGCGTCGGCAAAGTAGAGATCGCGATGCTCCTGGTCGCGGGCGAGAGTCTCGATCCACAGCGTCTTCGCGTCTAACCAGCCGAAGCGCGGAATGTAGTCCTGCCCGGCGCGAATGGGCAGCTTGACCCAAACCGTCTTTCCGCCGCGCGCGCTCACCACGCCCACCCGCACATCGGGGCTGGGGTCGCCGGGCTGCGGATAACGCTGCATCTCGACCTTTGCGTGCGTGGGAATCCAGTCGGTGATGGGATACTCCGGCACGGCGGTCTCATTCATCTCGAGATAGGCCAGGCGCTTGGAGTCCGGCGACCAGAAATAGTTGCTGCGCGCGTCGAGCTCCTCGAGATAAATCCAGTCAACTTCGCCGTTCAGGACTGCCTCGCCGTTGAGGGTGTTTGCGCCGGGCGCCGGAGCGACCATCTTCATCGGCATTCCAGGCTCCTTCAGGCGCACAACCGCCAGCCCATGATCGCGGATGCAGGCGATTGACTCGCCGTCGGGCGAGAACTGGGGGTTGTCGCCCGAGGCCGCCCCGGCGGAGCCCACTTCAACAGCTGCGTCCTTGCTCAGGTCATAGAGCCAAAGGCGGCCAACCTCGTCGAAGAGCAGATGCGTCGAGTCCGGCGACCACAGGTAGCTGGCCATGTCGTAGCGGGCGCGATGATCGCGGTCCTGCTCGGTGTCAGGCCCGGCGGTGAAGGAAGCCAGCTTGGCCCGGCTGACCAGCACGCGCGCCTGGCCTGTCGCCGGGTCCATGTCCATCAGATCGTCGTCCATCATATAGGTCAGGTGCTTCGCGTCCGGAGACCAGGCAAATTCATCGGGCGGAGTCCCAGTCAGCGGTTCATGACCAAAGATTGCATCGACGGTCAGAGGCTTCGCGGGAGCCTGGGCGCCCAGCGGAAGAGTTGAAAGCGAGATGGCGGTAACGGTGGAGATCAGAAGATCTGTTGCGCGCGTCAAGGAGTTCCTCCGGGAGCGGAGCGCGGCCTCGCGCCGACGCGAAGCCGCATGAAAGAACTATAAACTCCGCGCCCCTGGGCGACAGGCAATGCACCCTTACCGCATCGCCGCGGCGCGCTTGCGATAAGAGTCCAGAATCATCCGCCCGCTTCCAAAGAGCAATTGCAGAATGGTGATGGCGCAGATGACGATCGCGCTCCACTGGATCGAGAGGTTGATTGAGGTCAGTGCCGCGCCATAGCGCGCCTGGTCGAGCCCTGGATTCCTAAGGAGGACGAAGGCATGATTCGGGACGGAGAGTAGAATCGCCAGCGGAATGAGTCCGATGGCGCTGATTACCATGTTCTGCGCGGTGCGAGGGCGCGGCCAGCTTCCGCGAATCAGATCCGTCGAGCGCCAGACCAACTGCACCACGTTGACCACCACCACCCACCAGTAGAACAGGATCAAGACCGGGGCCAACTGGAAGGGAGAACTATGCCAATAGAGGACCCCCGGCCCAATCAGCAGATACGGATGCCGAGGAACCAGCAACCACCAACCCAGGAAGAGAGAGCCAAAGACCACTTCGGCAACGGCATGAGCAAAGCTGCGCGGCTTCTTTCCGCCTGCGGCTTCCGTCTCCATCGGCGGCAGCGTGCCAGGCGTCCAATCGGCCGAGACCCTGGCGAACGCCGGGCATTTCGCAGGATAGTGCGTTGCAGTGAACTCGATGGCGGCAAAGGTGAGAGTGACCCAGGCGGCAGCGATCATGAGAACGCCCGGCACACGAAGGACAGCTTCAGACACGGCAGCCCAACTGGGAGTCTGTGCGGCGATCTGCGCCGCGCTCCCGATCAAATAGGCGATCGTGGCCCAGAAGCACGCCAGCCGCAGAACGAGGAGATACGTGGGGAAGACGGCTGGCCCGATCAGGTACTTCTGCGGCTGATAGCGCGCGGCCACCCGCATCGGCGGCCCGATTTGCCGGAGCCAGTCCTCCGCTTCGCCCACGGTGAGCGGCCGGCCCAGCGCGGCCTCCTTGTCCTCAAGCTGCGCTTCGAGGTTGGCCCGGAGTTCGGCGATAATATCGTCCTGCCGCTGCCAGGGCAGGTGCTTCTTCACGGCTTGCAAATAACGATCGAGAAGTTCCATGGCGTCTTCCTTCAGTGCTTACAGAATGTTGTCAATGGATGTGTTGATGGCCCGCCACTCTTGGAGCAACTGGCCGAAGATCTGCTCGCCGTCGCTGGAGAGGCGGTAGAACCGCTTGTTGCGCTTGTCTTCTTCGCGCCATTCGCTGGTCAGCAGTCCCTGGGCTTCCAGGCGCCGCAGCAGCGGATAGAGCGTGCTTTCATCAATCTCCAGGCCGCGTTCAGCCAGAGCCTTGCGCAGCGAGTAGCCGTAGTGCTCCTGGCGAAGCTGCGCCAGCGCCGCCAGAGTCAGGCAGCCGCGCCGCAGTTCCAGGCGAAGGTTCTCGAAGAGGTTCTCGGAGAGGGTCATGCTGTACCTCATACACTGTACATCGAATACTGTATTATATACAGTGTATGATGTCAAGTGTTATTTTGAAGTTCCTTCGGAGGCGCAAAACTTCCGGCCGGTCAGCCGTGGCCTGGCTTCAGCTAGTTATCAGAAAGGGCAAAGACTGACGGCGGAGGAAATAGGTCCATTGTCCGGCTGAACAACAACTTGCGCCGCGTTGGCCCAGCGTTGTATCTTCCCTCTCATGCATTGGGCAACTCCGAAAGAGCGTCGGACTTTGGGCCAGGCGCGGCGCAAGCAGGTGGGCCGCCAGGAACACAACCAACTCAACCCCAAGGCGCGGAAGACTCCGGCACCGGAGCTGCTGGCCCGGTCGATGCACGGCCGCATTCCCGCGCTCATCAAGCTCAAGTACATGCTGATGGTCCAGTCGCCCTTCGGCTACTTCCGCGGCGCGGTGCCGGTGATGGCCGCGGACCTGGCCGTGCTGCCGTCGACAGGCATTGCAGCCCAACTCTGCGGAGATGCTCATGTGCGCAACCTGGGTGCCTTTGCCGCGCCCGACGGCCGACTGGTCTTTGACATCAACGACTTCGACGAAACCATCCGCGGACCCTTCGAATGGGACTTGAAGCGCATGGCGGCCTCGCTGGTGCTGGCCGGCCGCGGCTCCGGGCACAAGGAGACCTCAGCGCGGCGGGCCGTGGAGACGTGCATCGAACGCTATGCCGCGCAGGTGCGCGCCTTTGCCAAGATGCCCTTGCTCGACGTGAACCACTATCAGGTCCACCGGCTGGGCATGGTTGCGCCTGTCCACCAGGCGCTGTTGAAGGCAGAGCGCGCCACTCCCATGCACGCATTGGAGCAGCTGACCGAACCCACGCCCTGCAAGCCCGGTGAACCGCGCCGCTTCAAGGTGATCAAGCCCACGCTCACGCGCGTCACCACCTCTCAGGCCGCGGCGGTTCTGGCCGCGCTCGGCCCCTATCGCCAGATGCTCGAGCCGCAGCGGCAGCACCTTTTGTCGCTCTACCGTCCGGTCGACGTAGCCTTCAAAGTGGTTGGCACCGGCTCGGTGGGTCTGCGCGACTATTGCATCTACTTCGAGGGCAATGGCCCCAACGATCCGTTATTCCTGCAGATCAAGGAGGAGCCGGCCTCCGGCTACGCTCCCTATCTCTCCGACGCCGCGCCGCCCCACCACAACGGCCAGCGCGTAGCCGAGGGGCAGAAGGCGATGCAGGTGCAGTCCGACCCGTTCCTCGGCTGGACGCACTTTGGCGGGCGCGACTACCTGGTTCGCCAGCTCAACGACCACAAGGGGTCGATCGATTTAGAGGATCTGGCCGGTGGCGGCCTTGAGGCTTATGCCGAGGTCTGCGGCGAACTGCTGGCCCGGGGTCATGCCCGCTCCGGGGACCCGCAGATTCTGGCGGGCTACATCGGCGACGGCGACGGTTTTGCCGAGGCGCTGGCCAAGTTCGGCTCCCTCTATGCCGACCAGACTGAAAAGGACTGGAAAGAACTCTGCCGCTCAGCCAAAGCGAAGGCGGAATCCTAGAGGGTTTTCATCGCGAGTGAAATGTGGGCCGCCAACCCAAGTTCAATCAGGCCGAGGGTTGCAGCGCAGCCGCGCGCTTCCGCGTCTCGGCGACGAAAGCTTCGTCCTCCGGCGATTCCGGCTTCATTGAATCGAGGTTGACCGCGACGTTGGCCAACGCGCCTTCAAGAGCGGCTCTTGCCAGGGCGATCGCGGTGGTCAGATCTGACTTCATGTTGGGGTTGGTGATCGGCCTGAGCGAAGCGGCGATTCGCGCAGCCTCGACGGCCTTTTCGGCGACACCTAGAGGCACACTGGCTGCCTGCCGGAGTGCTGCGTTGATGGCCGAGGCGGCGGCGGAAGACTCTTTGGCTGCTCTGTAGGCCTTCATCACGGCGTTGTAGGATTCGGCGTCGGCGTCGATGGCGGACTTCAGCTCCTCGCGCAGTTGGGCGAGCCGGGTGATGGCTTCGCTAAGCTGGTTTTCGTACTGCACGTAGGCTTTTTTGCCGCGCGACATGGAGGCGACCATGCCGGCGAGTCCGGCGGCCATGGCTGCTGCTGCCGCTGCCGCACTGCCTCCGCCGGGGGTCGCTGTGGGGGCGGCGAGTTGTTCGATAAAAGGCTCTACACCGGCGCGAAGTCCGCCGACGGCCAAGTTGCCGCTCATCGTCTTTTCTCGCACTACGGCGGCGAGGCGGTTTTCCAGGATAAGGGAGGAGTCGAAGTTCTCCACTTGCAGGAACCACTCGGCGGCCTGCTCCAGCGCCAGTTTGGGAATCAGCCCGACGATCTCGCTCGAAACCGGAACGACGCCGTAGCGCGCGGCCTCGCGTTTCACGAATTCGAAGACGCGGTGGATCGGCGTCTGCTCGAAGTCGGTCAGGTTCATGGAAACCTGAGCCATGCCGCGCACCAGGAATCCCGCGCCTTTGACGTAGCGCAGGCCGCCGGAGGAAAAGCGCACGGCCTTGGCGATCTTCTTGGCGATGGAGAGATCGGCCGTATTGAGGAAGATGTTGTAGGCAATGAGCGGCTTGCGCGCGCCGACCACGGTAGCTCCGGCGGTGGGATGAATGCGCGGCTCGCCGAAGTCGGGCTTGCGGACAGGGTTCGTCGCGATTTCGTCGCGAATTCCCTCGAACTGGCCGCGGCGAATGTTCTCGAGATTCTGGCGCTCGGGCGTAATGGCGGCGGCTTCGTAGAGATAGACCGGAATCCCGAAGCGGCGCGCGATCTCGGCTCCCACGTGGCGGGCCATGGCGACGCAGTCTTCGAGGGTCACACCGTCGATGGGAATGAAGGGAACCACGTCGGCTGCGCCCATGCGCGGGTGCGCGCCCTGGTGCCGGGTGAGGTCGATCAGCTCGGCGGCCTTGCCGACGCCGCGGATGGCGGCCTCCTGAATGGCTTCGCGGTCGCCGACGAGAGTGATGACGCAGCGGTTGTGGTCGGAGTCCATCTCCCGGTCGAGAAGATAAACGCCGGGGAGCTTCATGGCTTCGACGATGGCATCGACTTTGGCGGCGTCGCGGCCTTCGGAGAAATTGGGAACACATTCTACGAGAGTGTTGGGCACGACAAGAAGGATAATGAGCGGCGGGCGGTTTGGGCAAACTAGCTCCTAGCTTTTAGCTTCTAGCCTCCAGCTTTTGGCCGGGGTAGGTGCGTGGGCTCCCACCCTTTCCGCGGTGAGCTGCGGAAAGAAATGGGGCACCCGGAAGCGCCCGGCGCTTTCTTGTTGACCGGGGCAGGATGGCTGAGTAGTCTTGCGAAAGTTTCCCCAATTCTGCAACTCGGAGGTTTTGAAAATGAAAAAGGCATTACGATTCGCACTGGCAGTGCTCGCCGTTTCATTGGCGACTGTAGCAGCCGCGCACGCTCAGGTTCCCTACAACGAAGGGCCAGTGGAACGAGTGGTCCTGCTCCATGTAACGCCGGGCCACTTCGACGCGCTCATGGACGACTTCAAGAAGAACATCGTCCCGATCTGGGAGTCGGAAAAGAGCGCCGGGCTGATCGTCAGCTACGATATCTTCCTTAACACCACACGCTCCGGGCCTGACGACTGGGACATCGGCTACTCCCTCACCTACAAGAACATGGCTGCCCTGGATGGCCTACCCGACAAGGTGTATGACATCCGCATGAAGCAATATGGCGACCAGTCCGCCGAGCAGAAGGTCATCGACAAGCGGGTTGAGAATGCGCATGTAGTCAGCAGCATGCTGCTGCGGGACATTACCCTGCGGTAGCTTACTTCCTATCAGCAAGCATGGCGGCGCAAGGGAGCTTGCGCCGCCATTTTTCTTTTTGCGGAGCGGGGCTGGGTTCGTGGTATCCCGGGGTACCCGACAGTGGGCGTTTGCTCTTCAGAGAAATGCTTCCAATCTTCCGCGAAGGGAGTCAGTATCTCGTGTCCAGCATTCCCAAATGACAAGCACCTCCCAGCCATCCTTGCGGAGAGATTTAATGTGCTCCCTGTCCCTTTCTTTGCTTTTATCGCGTTTGCCGTTCCAATAGTCTGAGTTAGTAACCGGCGAAATGCGTCCGTGACGGCATTTGTGCTTGTGCCAGAAGCAGCCATGAACGAAGATAATCTTTCGGCGGGAAACGAAAACGAGGTCGGGCTTCCCTGGCAGACTCTTGGCGTGGAGTGCATAACGATAGCCCATGGAGTGAGCTAGCCTTCGGACGCGCATTTCCGGCGTTGTGTCCCTGTCCCTGACCGCTTGCATGCACACCTTGCGCTGTTCCGCAGTGAGGATGTCAGCCATGCAGCAGCAAAACCCACCTCCGAGTCCACAAACCTTCGCATCAGGCTTGCGGAAGTTCAGAGCTCCGTTACTGTGACCTTGATGCCTGTCCCTCCGCTGGGTTGTTGTCTAGGCTTTGCTAATTCCGCCCGTATGTGGGCAAGCTGTCTAATGGCTTCAAGAATCTCATGGTTGTCAATGGGGCACATTCGGTAGCCCCATATGTCTCCGTCCCTGTAGTCTTCGAACCGGCCTAAGGGCAATCGGAACTCGGAGGCACCGTCCTTGCGCAACTCAATTTCCGCAAAGGCATACCCCCAATCTGGGCCAAATACCGACCCAACCAATGGAGGCCCTGGGCAAGCCAGTAGTTGGCCATCTTCCAAGAACTGTCTGCTTACCGCCAGTAACGAGTTAAGGATTGACCTACTCGACAAGAGGAATACGTCAGGCGGCTTTGGCTCCTCGCTACGCTCCTGACATATACGCTCTATATCCACGTTGGGCTGCTCAAAGCCGATGACCGCGCACTTCTCCTGTGCTGAAGAGACACAAGCTTCTAACATTCTGTTTCCTCCTCAATTCTTACCGCTAGACTGTCGTCAGCCAAGAGACTTGAACCATGACTCTCTCGGTCTTTCTGAAATGGAGATTACCGGATAGCGGATTCTGGAAAATCTGGTGAGACGGCAATTCTCGAAACTTTTTTACAACGAAAAGAAAGAATCGCTCCCTCATTATCGAGGCAACATCGTATTCCTTCGGTGTCATTGACAGGCTTCCAGTTTGATCCTTCAGGCCTTTGACCTCTACGGCTAAATAATCCTTGTGATTTGGTTCTGTACGCAAACGGAAGTCGTATCCGCACCCATAGCGCGTCGTATTCTCCACGGAGTAGCCTGCGAATTCGGGGATCTCTGTATGTACAGACTCAAAATATCGCTCGGCGGCGAGACCTGTAATCAGTCTCTGTGCAAACGCGGATGCGCCCGCCTCCTGGTCCATGGGCGCAGGTTCAATCCATGCGTTTTGGTCAAACCCAAAAAATGACTTCACGAAGCCGGTGAAAGATTCGATGTCGAGACCTTTGTATTCTTCGAAGTGGGGTAGCTGCCTGAGTACAGTAGACTCTACATATAGTGGTTGCTGATCCTTCAACTCCGGAAGTTTACCCTCCCTATCCGGGAACATGGCAGGAGTTTTGCTCCTGGTTTGCTGATGAGCAGGCCTGCGCCGCTTATCTGGAGCGATTGCGATGGCCAACCGGGGTTCGTTG
>Ga0302320_10002313_pt1 | contig 45091 bp, 43 predicted proteins | sample Bog_T0_3_FD_202130 | JGI IMG/M metagenome (GOLD analysis project Ga0302320, IMG submission 202130) | Peat permafrost microbial communities from Stordalen Mire near Abisko, Sweden - Bog_T0_3 | ecosystem: Environmental > Terrestrial > Soil > Wetlands > Peat | place: Sweden: Abisko, Stordalen Mire...
CGTCAACAATTCAGGATGGGGCACGCTTTTGACCATGATGCTTACCGTCATGGTCTTTTGGATAATCTGGGCGTTCATCTTCCGCCGTTCCACCAGGGCGGACTCTCCCGAAGCGCTCCTCACCCGCGTCACACGCTGGCTACTGCGCGGCAGCATCCTCGAACTTATCATCGCCGTGCCCAGCCACGTCATCGTCCGACGACGCGACGATTGCTGCGCGCCCGCCGGCACCTTTTGGGGCATCGCTACCGGCATTTCCATCATGCTGCTGTGTTTTGGTCCCGGCGTGTTCTTCCTGTTTGTCGAACGGTGCCAAAGGTTGCAGCCGAAACCGCCGGATGTGAATAAACAAAACTGAACCCAAATAAGTCGCGCGAAGGTGGCGAAGGGGTTTTTAGCCCCGTCAGGGGCGGGATCTCTGTAGAAAAATATTACCATCAAGTTTAAAGCTCCAGCGGAGTGACATCTTCTGTTCAGGTAGGGCGCGCCACTCTGTGCGCGCCGACTTGGTAATCAGACCGCGCTTGTTGGCAAAAGCGCGGCGGGCAGAGGACTGCCCGCCCTACCTGCTCCGATGTATCAATCTCAATGTGAACGGCTATCCAGAAATCGCGATGCGTCAACGACGTTTTTGGCACCAAAAACCCGCTGGACAGGAACTTAAACGAGAAATAAAGTCAAAATCATGAAACAGGACAGGCCGCAAAGCAGGCCGTCCATTCTTTGTTAAGCAGCATCAGGCCCACTATGAAAACGAAGCCGTTAGTCTTTTGGCCAATCATCCTTCTTCTGACGTGTTGCTCCAGACATTTGGCATTTTATGAGCCAGAGCTGCAAGCCAATGACCCACGCACTACGGGCGCGGTACAGGATGTTCGTTGGGGTTATGACGGCGACCAACTCTTGTTTGTAATTTTCCAGACAAGCATAAATGGCGAGTCGCATACCGAAGGCAAAATCACTCCCATTCCCGCCCCAAAGAACGCCGATGTGTACGTACCACATTATGACCATTGGATTGAGTTGCCCGATGGGACTCGGAAAGACTTGTCCGGTTCACGGACGATGTTTCAGTACGATTTGGGTGGAGCATTTACGAGCCGGCCGATTGATGTGACTCTGGATGAGTACCGGAGGTGGATTGCGTCGCGTCCTCAGATTTACTCAATTGAGAAGCTGGAGGATTTTGCAGCGCGGCAGCAGAAGCAGAGGTGACTCGCAGTGTGAAGATGCTGCCTAATCAAGAGGCTATACTACAAACTTTCCTCACCCGCTTCGCGTCTTTGCGCCTGGGCGTGAGATTTTAACTTTTCTTTCGCCGGTTCCAGCTTACTTTGCGCGAACGCAAATGGCTCTGAAACTGTTCAACACGCTCTCGCGCTCGATTCAGGAATTCGCGCCGCTCGACCCAAGCGGCAAAAAGGTCGGCATGTATTGCTGCGGACCGACCGTTTATGACTTTGCGCACATCGGCAACTGGCGCACCTTCGTCTTCGGCGACCTCGTACGCCGTTACCTCGAATTCAAGGGCTACGCCGTCACGCACGTGATGAACATCACCGACGTCGAGGACAAAATCATCAAGCGCGTTCAGGAAAGTAAAACCTCGCTCCGCGAGTTCACCGGCAAATACGAGACCGCGTTTCTGGAAGATTTGAAGACGCTGAATTGTGTTAGGCCGCAGCAAATGCCGCGCGCCACCGAACACGTTGGTGAAATCATCGGGCTCATCGAAAAGCTCGTCGCCCGCGGCATTGCCTACCAGGCCGCCGACGGCTCGGTCTATTTCAGCATCGAGAAGTATCGGGGCTGCGGCTGCGTTTACGGACGCCTGCTCAAGCTTAATTTCGAGGAAATGCGCGCAGGCGAGCGGGTGCGCAGCGATGAATACGCCAAGGAATCGGTGGCCGACTTTGCGCTTTGGAAAGCGCGCGTGCCGGAAGACGGTGACGTATTCTGGCCCAGCCCATGGGGCGAAGGCCGGCCCGGCTGGCATATCGAGTGCAGCGCCATGAGCCTGAAAATCCTGGGCAACAGCTTTGACCTTCACCTCGGCGGCGAGGATTTGATTTTCCCGCATCACGAGGATGAAATCGCGCAAAGCGAAGGCGCCACGGGCCAGCCATTCGTCAAATACTGGCTCCACGGCGCGCATTTGCTCGTGGAAGGCAAAAAGATGAGCAAATCGCTCGGCAACTTTTTTACATTGCGCGATCTGCTCGCCAAGGGCTTTACCGGACGCGAAATCCGTTATCTGCTGCTCACGGCGCATTACCGCGAAACCTTCAATTTCACGCTGGAAGGTCTGGCTGGCGCCAGGACGGCGCTGGCGCGAATTGACGAATGCCTTGGGAAATTGCGGGAGATTGCCAGCCAACCCCTCACCCGTCCTCCGGACACCCTCTCCCCGCCCGGCGGGGAGAGGGATGGGGCGAGGGGCGCGTCGAAAATGATTTCTGATTTCACCACCGCGCTGGATGATGATTTGAACATTTCCGCCGCGTGGGGTGCAGTTTTTGAATGGATTCGTGAATTGAACCGGCGCCTGGCCGAAAGTTCGCTAACCGCACTGGAAGCCGGAGCGGCGTTGGCGGCGTGGAGCCAGATTGATTCCGTGCTCGGCTTGGGCGCACCCGCGGAAACTGAAGCGCCATCGGGAATTGTTGCCTTGCTCGACGCCCGCCAGGCCGCCCGCAAAGCCAAAGATTTCAAACGCGCCGACGCGATCCGCGACGAGCTGAAGGCCAAAGGCTGGGTCATTGAGGACACGCAAAAAGGACCAAAATTGAAAAGGATTTAACCTTGAAAGAACATCGAACATCCAACCTCGAACCCTTAACATCCAGTCATTCCGGCATTGGATGTTGGATGTTCAATGTTGGATGTTTTCCATTCACTCATGAAATCTCTGTTCATCACGTTCGAGGGCACCGAAGGCTGCGGCAAATCCACGCAGATTGAGCTGCTGGCCCAACGGCTGCGCATCCTCGGCTACCGCGCCCACATGCTGCGCGAACCGGGCGGCACGCCCGTCGGCGAAGAAATCCGCCACACCCTCAAGCACAGCAAGGCCAACGTGGCCATGACGCCCGAAACCGAGTTGCTGATGATGAACGCCAGCCGGGCGCAGCTCGTCCGCGAAATCATCCGCCCCGCGCTCACCGTGGGCGAAATCGTCCTGTGCGACCGTTTTTATGATTCGACCACGGCCTATCAAGGATATGGGCGCGGACTCGATCTGCCGCTGGTGAAGAGCGTGATTGATTTTGCCGTCGGCGACACGCGGCCCAATTTGACCCTGCTGCTGCACGTGCCGCCGGACGTCAGCGCGGAACGGCTGCTTTCGCGGCAATCCACCCTGCCCTTCATCCGCGACCGGATGGAGGAAGGGGACAACAATTTCTTCGCGCGCGTGGCCCGGGGTTACGAGGCCATTGCCGCCGCCGAACCGGATCGCGTGCGCGTGCTGGACGGCACGAGCCCGATCGAAGTCGTTTGCGCGAAAATCTGGGAATGCGTGCAGCCCCTGCTGCCGCGCGTCGGTCGCTGGTGAACGCGCTTGCTGAATTTCCAACAACGAATACTTTTGAAACATGATTGAAACCACCCTGAACGAAATTGAGGCGAAAATCCGCGCGGCGGAATCCGTCAGTACCGAGCGCAAACGCGAGTTGCTCCAGCTGCTCGGCACATTGAAAGCCGAGGTGAACAAGCTTTCCAAGACCCATGACGAGCAGGCGCAGAGCATCGCCGGCTTTGCCCGGCTTTCAACCCAGGAAGCCACCCGCACGCAACAAAATCCGCAATCACTTCATCATTCGGTTGAGGGACTGCGGTCCTCGGTCGAGGGCATCGAGAAATCACATCCCAAACTGGTTCAGATCGTGAATAACATCAGCAACACGCTCTCGAACCTGGGTATTTGATTGAGGGAGGGACGGCGTGTCGCCATCCCTCCCAAACACAATTCAATCTTCCCGCGGCTCCAGCTTTGCAATCGCCGCCATGATTTCGTCGGCAATTGCCTGGTAAATTTCCTTGAGCCGCGGCTTGGAACAATCCTTCGCTTCGGCGCGCAGTTTCTCAAACTGCATCGGCTGGCCGTATTTCACGGCAATCCGTCGTGGACGCGGAAATTTTACGTGCCGGCCATAGGCTTCATAGGTGCCAAACACGCGCACCGGCACAACCGGCGCGGTGGATTTGATCACGACCAGGCCGATGCCCGAACGCGCGGGCCGGAGATTGCCATCACGCGTCCGCGTACCTTCAGGGAATAAAATAATGCCGCCGCCGGCCAGCAACCGGTCGAGAATCGCCTTCAATCCCGCGGCGCCGCCGCCATCGCGATCCACCGGCACGGCACTCCACGAACGCAGAAGCGCGCCGATGCCCGGAAACCGGAACAGGCTTTCGCGGGCGAGATAATTGATGCCGCGCTTCAATCCCGCGCCCACCAGCGGCGGATCGAGAAAGCTCGCGTGATTGGACGCGAGAATGACCGCGCCGGTCACCGGCACGCGCTCCGGGTTGAAAACCCGCCAGCGAAAGTACGTCGCGTACCAAGCGCGGAAAAAAGCCCAGCCGAGACGGTAGGATAAATTCATTTGGCGGCCAGCCGTTTCCTGACCTCCGAGATGATGAGTCCGCTCGTCTGTTCGGATGACAGGTTGGAATTATTGATGACCTTCGCCCCCAGCGGCACCATCAACGGCGCGACGGCGCGCTGGCTGTCGCGTTGATCGCGCGCGGCCAGATTTTCCCGGACGCCATCGGCGGCGCGGCGGCGCGACCGCTCCTCCAGCTGGGCATCGAGGTAAAATTTGAAGTCCGTTTCCGGAAAAACGTTCGTGCCGATGTCGCGGCCTTCCATGACGAGATTGCCAAATTGCGCGCACTCGCGCTGGCGTTTGACCATCCACTCGCGCACTTTGGGGACGGCAGCGACGTGCGGCACCGCGGCGCTGACGTCGGCGGTGCGGATTTCCTTCTCCGGAAAATAGCCATCCACGAACAGACGCCCGGTGCGCAAGCCGCCGGTTTCCACGCAATGCAAGGCGGCCTTCCATTTGCGGCACGCGGCGGCAACCGCCCGGGCGTCCTGCACGTCAATCCGGTGCTTCAGGCAGTACCACGCCAGCGTGCGGTACATCGCGCCGGTGTCCACGTAAACACAATCCAGCGCCCGGGCGACCAGCTTGGCGTTCGTGCTCTTGCCGCTGGCACTGGTTCCGTCAATCGCGATGATTAGGGGGGATTTCAAGCGTCAAGTTCTCAGGTTTCAGTTTAAAAAATCGCAATCTTGATCTTAATCCGCAAACAACTCCTCAACCGCCAGTTTCCGCCCGGTCCGGGCATCCAGAATCACCGCGCCCAATCCATGCGGCAGCGGCGCGGCAAGCTTCTGAAAGAAATTCGGGAACGTCTTTTTTACACAGGCCGGGTTTCGAATTTTAATGCCCGGCACCTTCAATCCGAGGGTCGCAAAACACATCGCCATCCGATGGTCGTTGTAGGTCTCAATCTCCGCGCCGTGCAAGGACGACGGATAAACCGTCAATTGGTCGCCGTCCTCGACGACTTTCGCGCCGCACCGGGCCAATTCCGTGTGCAGGGCGGTAACCCGGTCGCATTCCTGAACGCGGAGGTGGGCGAGGTCGGTGAATTTCACCGGATGATCCGCCAAAGGCGCGGTCACCACCAGCGTCATGATGCTGTCGCCCAGGTCGGCTTCCCGGGAAACCGTTTCCGGCAGGACCCGGTAATTTGAAAAATTGGTGTCAATTTGAAAGCCGGCCCCGAGCACGGGCCAGCGCGCCACGGTGACCGGGAACGGTTCATTTTGAGCGGGATCGGAAGCCAGCCACCCGGCGGCCAGGAAATAGCTGCCGCTGGAGGAATCGGGATCCACGGGATACACGCCACCCTTCATTCCGCGTTCCGGATGCCGGCTGTATTTCCGGCTCCAGAAAAAATACGAGCACATCTCGCGGGTCATATAGACATACGGGGATTCCTCCTGGTTTTCACCGAACATCTCGACCTGCCAGCCGGCCACCAGCGAACACATCAGCAACGCGCTGGCAAACTGTGAACTTTCATCAAGACTCACCCGGCACTGGCCCGCGCGCGGACCGGTCCCGTGAATGACCGCGGGCAGCCGGTCGTTGGGCGAATCCACCCGGTAACCGAGTTGCCGCAAGGCTTGAAACAATGCCGCCTGCGGACGCTCGTGCATGCGGGGCACACCGCTCAAACGATAAACGCCGGTTCCCAGGCAGACGAAGGCCGCCAGAAACCGCGCCGCCGTTCCTGAGTTGCCCACAAACAATTCCAGCGGCTTTTCCGCCGTGCCGGCGTTCGCAATCTTCCCGCCGCGGCCTCCCACCGTGATGGTGCGGTTGCAAAACTCCTCCGGATCGGGCGCAACGTTCACCGCGAAACCAAGCTGCTGCAGGCACTCCACCATGATTTGCGTGTCTTCACTCCAAAGCGCGCTCTCCAGCGTGACCTCGCCGTCCGCCAATGCGGCCAGGATGAGCGCGCGATTGGTGATGCTCTTTGAGCCTGGCACGGTGATTTCCGCGCGCACGGGCTGGCTGAGCGGCACTATTTCAACAAGGTCGGGCAGCACGCTGGTTTTAAGTTTTAAGTTGCTGGATTTTCGGCAGTCGTCTTGACATTTAAAATCAAAATACGTTTTGAAAACGCCTTGGTTTCCAACGCAAAGAGAAAGTTTTTATCACGAATCACGTTTCTGGCCATAACTCAAAACTCAAAATTTAGAATTCAAAACTATTCATCATTCTGGCGACGGCGAGGCGCAATGCGCGCACCAACGGTCGCGACGGTTTTTGGCCGTTTCAAAAAATGTCGTGACGGCCTTCCCATCGGCTTTGGCCAGCAACGTTTGAAACTGGCGCAGTTCCGCGATGAAGCCGGTCAATGCCTTCGTCAGATTTTTGCGGTTCGCCAGCGCGATGTCGCGCCACATTTCAGGCGAACCGGAGGCGATACGGGTGGTGTCCCGAAAACCGTTGGCGCAAAGCGCAGCCTGATGCCGGGAACGCGCCGGATCCAAAATATGGCCGGCCAGGCCCGCGGCAACGACGTGCGGCAGGTGGCTCGACCGGCTCACCAGCAAATCGTGTTGTTCGGGCGCCAGCCGCAACGTCCGCGCGCCCAGCGACTTCCAAAACTGTTCCACCTTGCGAACCGCCGCCAAATTTGATTTTCCCGTCGGCGTCACGACGCAAATGGCGTTCACAAACAAATCCGCGCTGGCGGCGCCCACCCCGGTCTTTTCCGCGCCGGCCATGGGATGGCTGCCGACAAAATGCGCGCCGGCCTTGGCCACGAGCGATTCCAGGTCACGCGTCACACTGGCTTTCACGCTGCCCACGTCGGTGACCAGCGCGCCGCGTTTCAACGCGGGAAGCATCTCCTCGATGCGCGAACGCATTTGCGCCAGCGGCGTGCACAGAATCACCAGGTCGGCATCCCAGACCGCGGCCAGCAAATCGGTGGTGGCAAAATCCAACGCGCCGGCCTTTTCGCAGTCCTTCAGGCTGGCGGTGCGCCGGACGAAACCGGCCACCCCGCCGGGTGAAACGAGTTTCCGGCGTTTAACGGCCAGTCCAATGGAACCGCCAAGCAGGCCAACGCCGATGATGGTGATTTTCCGAAGACGCACGCGCAGAGGATACGGATGAAGGAAGCCGGTTGAAAGATGGAAATGATGCGTGAAACGTAAAACGTGAATCACGCATCACGCATCACGTTTCACGCCTGAAGGCAGACGCTCACAGCGCGACGTCCTTGTTTGTTCGGGCAGATTCATAACATGCATCCATCACCAGTTGGGTCTGCAGCGCCCACATCGGCCACGCCTCATTCAATTTACCGGAAAAGACCTGGTTGGCAAAGTTGCGGAACATGACGGTGTTCTGTGCGTTGGCATGTCCAAGTTCGGCCGGGTCGGAACCCGGCGCCGATGTTTTCGCACCGGCACCAGCTGGAACGCGGATCTCCTTCCGGTTGACTTCAAAAGCCGGTTCGCGGCCGTTGAAGGGGTGCACAAAATCGGGCATCCACAGCCAGCCGTCCCGGCCGCCCACAGAAACCCATTGTTGTTGGGCGGCGAGAAACGAACAGTAAAATCCCGCCGAAACGCCGCCGTCGAAAACAAGTTCGGCGGAGAAGTCGGTGGGCGTGGGTGGCCGCCCGCCAACCGGTTCGGATTGCAAGAGAATCCGGCCGGTGACCGTGCGCGGCCGTTGCCATTGGAGCGCCCAAAGCGTGAACCGGATGCAATACCAGCCCAGATCGCCGAGGCAACCGGTCGGCTCCAGCCGCCCGTCCACGCGAATGTTGCTGTCGGAAAATCCGCCGGTACCCAGAAAGCTGAACGCCGACGAAATCCGCCGCACCGGTCCGGTGCTTTTGCCATCGTCCAAAACCTGCCGAACCTGCGCCAGGCGCGGGTTGTGCATGAACATCACGCCATCCATGAATTGCACACGGTTTTTTGCACAGGCACCGGTCATCTCCTGCAGGTCGGCGAAGCTGAGGCCGCACGGTTTTTCACACACGACGTGTTTGCCCGCCGCCGCCGCGCGCAAAACCCATTCCTTGCGGAGCCCGGTTGGCAGCGGAACGTAAACGGCGTCCAAATTCGGCGAGGCGAGCAGTTCCTCATAGCTGCCGAGCGCGAGCGGTTCGGCAGCGAACGGAAACTCGCGCTGGCATTCACGGATAAATTCGCGGCTGCGTCCCGCGTCACGACTGGCAACCGCCGTAATGATGGCATTGCCGGAATTGAAGACGGCCTTCCAGTTTTGGCGGCCAATCCGGGCCGTGCTTAAAAAGCCGATTCGGAGTTGTTTCATAAAATTTACGGCGCGTTTCAGGATTGAATTCAACTGACCGGGACGGTCCCCGGCGCCACGGCCGCCTCCCGCACCCGTTCCAAAATCACGTCCGCCAGATGTGGTTCGCTGCCAACGGCGTGTGAATACCAGACCAGTTTGCCATTTTTTTCAGTCGGATTGCGCCATACCGGCTGGCCCGCGGCGAGCCGTTGCTGGACCACCGTTTTCGCTTCGCCCAGCAAAACCGGAATGTCTTCCCGGGTATGCAAACCGTCGCTGATAAAAAAAGGGACGACCACCAGATGCTTCGTCTGCGCCAGCTGGTAGCATTCGGAAATGCGCGGGTTCTCTTCAAGGAAAATCGCGTGAACCCCGCCATAAAGGTTCAGCGCGCGGATCAATGCCACCTGCCGGTCAATCGGGCGGCGCGAACTTTCATTCTTCTCCGTGCCGTGCCCGGCGATGCAAAGCGTGACCTCCCCGGGCTTGGGCGCGCGCGGGAACGGGAATTTTTCCACGATTTCACGGGCGCGCGACAAAATCACGCCGGTCATGCTGTCGTGCGAACCGACGGGACGGCAGTAAAACAGTTCCGAGTTTTGAGTTTTAAGTTTTGAGTTTTCGGCAAAACCAAGCTCGCGGGGGATGATTTCACTGGCAAAATAGCCTTCGCTGATAAACAGCGGCGCGATGAACACCCGCGCCGCGGAAACGTCCGCCAAAACCTTGTTGATCTGCGGTTCCTGCTTCCAGAACGCCTCGCGGACCTCGCCAAAGATTTTCCGGCGGCGCAGCTCCGCCGCGTGCTGGCGGACGGGCGCGGCGGAATCGGCGTTTTGTTCCGTGCCGTGCCCCAGCACCACGAGCACGGCATCGCTGAAATCATCGCGGTTCACGCGAAAGGGTTAGCCCAGGAACCGGCCGGCCGCAAGTTGGCCCTCCAAAAAAATGATTTTTGATTGAACCCATTTGCCCTTTGGAACATCTTAAGCTCAAATTGTCCGACAAATAAGAAGACCATGAAAACCAAGACCTGGATCAAACTGACCTTTATCCTGACCGTTCCGCTGGGATTGGCCCTCGCCGAGGTTGCCCAAGCCGACGATTTGCCGCCGGTGGCGGTTAAATCGGGTGTGACTTATGCAACCGACATCAAAGCTATTTTGGACAACTCCTGCGCCAAATGCCATAGCGGCGAGAAACCCCGGGGCCATTTGAAGCTCGACAGTCTCGACGGCGCGCTCAAAGGCGGCAAGGACGGCAAGGTCATCGCCATCGGCGACAGCGCCAAAAGCATGCTGATTCAGGCGGTCGCGCACGTGAGCAAGGACGATCACGATTGGATGCCGCCGTTGCACAACAAGGCGAACATCGGCCCGCTCACGCCGGATCAAATCGGCCTGCTGCGCGCCTGGATTGATCAGGGCGCGAAATAATTTCTTGTCTTGATTTTTATTGGGCGGGACGCCGTGTCGGCGTCCCTATTTTTCTGAGAATCAGTCAGGGACGGCGGCACGCCGTCCCACCCACTTTAAACCGGCGCGCGCTTTTGTTCGCGCAATTTCTGCTGCTCGCGCAGCAGTTCAACTTTCACCGCGTCGGAAGTTTCCGCCTGGTTGACTTTTTGCATCAGAACGGCAATCTGCCGGTCCAAAAATTGATTCCGCAATTTCAACACGACATCACCCAGTTGCTGGTCGGGATTGGGAATTTTCCGGTCCTCGGCCGCGGCCCCGGTCACCAGGCTGCGCAGCTCCGGCGTTTCGCATTCACCCAAAAAGGCGGCCGGACCTTTCCAGGTTTCATTCGTCTGCGCGGCCAGCCGTTGGCTGACAATTTGCCGCACGAGCGGATGGGAAATCCAGTTCACGTCCAGATGCAACGCCGCCCAGGACACCAAATCGTCGTGCAACAACAGCAGTCTCAGCAGATGCGTTTCGTGCGGCGAGGGCGGGTTCGGCGTTTCCGTTTCATCCGCCATCAAATCTTCGTCGTCCAAACTCCGGGCTCCGGACTGTGGACTTCGGACTTTGGCAAATTCCGCGCGGACCGCTTCGGGAGAAACCCCAAGCCTGAGCGCGGTTTTCTGCGCGTACGTGTCAATCAACACGGTGTTGGCGGTTTTATGGACAGCCTCGGCCATGCCGCGCAAAACGGTGTTCCGGCCCTTGTCGCTGCCCGTGTCATTTTGAGCGCATAGCCGGTTCAAATAGTAATCAAAATATCCCCCCGCGCCTTCCACGAGCTTGCGGAAGGCCTCGCCGCCATTGGCTTTGATGAAGCTGTCCGGATCATGCGGCGGAGGCACGACGGCGACGCGCACGGCGAGGCCGGATGCGAGCAAATGGTCGAGCGACCGCACGGCGGCATTCTGGCCGGCCTCGTCCGAATCAAAGCACAGCACGACTTCGTCCACGTAACGCTTGAGGATGCGGGCCTGCTGGTCGGTGAAGGCGGTGCCCTGCGGCGCGACGACGTTTTGCACGCCACCCATGAAACAGGCAATCAAATCAAGCTGGCCCTCGCAAACGACGGCAAACCCGGCGTCAAGCAGCGCCCGTTTGGATTTATCGAGGCCGAAGAAAACCTTGCTCTTGGTAAAAATGGGTGTCTCCGGTGAATTGACGTATTTGGCGGTTTTTTCGTCACCGGACAAAATCCGGCCGCTGAACCCGATGACGCGGCCCTGCTCATCGCAGATGGGAAACATAAGCCGCCCGCGAAATCGATCGTAAAAATGGTCGGCACCTTCCTTGCGTAAAATCAAGCCGGCTTTCTCAACCACCGACAAGTCATGGTCCTTGTTTTTGGCCCAATTGACCGTGTCATCCCATAAATCCGGCGCCGCGCCCAGCCGGAAGAGTTTCACCGCTTCGGCGGACACGCCGCGTCTGGCCAGATAATCGCGGGCGGTCTGCCCGGCCGCCTCGTTGAGCAGGCAATTGTGCCAGCGTTGCGCAATCTGTTCGTGAATCTGAAGCAGTTGATCCTTGAGCTGGTGCGATTGCCGCTCGCCGGGGCTTTGGTCGAATTCGAGCGGGATCTTGGCGCGGTCGGCGAGGCGCCGGACAGCGTCCAGGAAGCCGATGTTTTCATATTCCCGGACAAAGGTGAACACGTCGCCACCCTTGTGGCAGCCGAAGCAATGGAAAATCTGCCGGTGGGGATTGACGTTGAAGCTGGGGGATTTTTCCTTGTGAAACGGGCAGAGGGCGACGAAGTTTGCCCCCGCCTTTTTCAACGGCAGATATGCGCCGATGACGTCCACGATGTCACTGGCGGCGCGGATGCGTTCGAGGATTGCGGGAGGAATGGTGCCGGCCATGCTGGTTTCAGCTGGTTTTTCCGCCTGCTGGCCGCAGCCGGTTATGGGGCCGGCGCATCGGGTGCGGGTTTGCTGCCGGCCAACGTGGGCTCAATCAGCAGCACACCAAGATAATTTCTGATGCAAGGGCCGGTGAAGGATTTGTTAAAAACCTGATCCTGCACGGTGTATAAATCAGGGAAAAGGTTCGAGCCGAATGTGCTCGTCTGAAAATTTTTGCCTTCCTCGATTTGCGCCGAGGTATAGTGGCGGGCGTTTAGAAAGGCCAGGGCGAACATCAACATGCAGGCGAACCGGATCAGGCCGGAGAGCATGCCGAGGTAGTATTCGGCGCCGCCGAACAGGTTGCTGCCGAACAGCCGCAAACCCAGGGTGCGTTTGACCACCGAAAAAATCAAGAAAATGGCCAGCGCCAGAATCACATACGCCAGCAGATTACCGGTCAGTGAGTCCAGGCCCGCCAGCCGGGCCAGCAGCGGGGCCAGCAGCGAATAAAATAATCCGCTGACCAGGACCACCGCGAGCCACTGAAAGAGCGGCAGGATTTCCTTCGACATGCCGTTTTTCCGGCCGCGAAAGAGGCCGAACCCCAACATCAGCACCACCACCACGTCGAACCAGTTTGCCGGCAGACTGGTTGACGACAGCGAATTTAGGGCGTTGGCAAACATAAGGCTGAAATTAAGGTCTCTAGCCGCACATTCCAGCAAAATCCGTTCCATGCCTCAGGGCGGATTTGCCGAAAGCCAGAATTGGATGTCGGCCGCCTGCGAATTGCGCGGATCCAGTTGCAACACCCGCAGGTACTGCGTCCGCGCCCGTGTCAAATCATACATTTGCCGCGCATAGAGATTGCCCAGTGCCAGATGCGCGCGGACATCTCCCGGACGTGACGCGAGAATTTTATTCAATTCATTCACGGCATCGGTCACATAACCGGCCGCCTTGAGCGCCAGGGCAAAATTGTAACGCGCATCCGCTGAATCCGGCCGGAGCGCCAACGCCATTTCGTACGCGGGCAGCGACTGGTCAAAATCCCCCAGCCGGTAGGCCAGCACGCCGCAATTGTATTGCGCCTCAAACCAGCTGGGATCCAGTTGTGCCGCCGCACGATACGAGTCCAGCGCCGCCCGGTATTGCCGGTCCCGCTCGAACTGCTGCGCCTGCGCAAAAGTGCGTCCCGCGGCCAGCCGGCTGCCCGGCTGGGGCGGGGACGGCGAAAGATACAAATATCGCGGAAACGCCGGCGGCGCGGGTTGAACCAGGCGGACGGGTTTTGTCTGATTGTGCGTGGGCGTGCCAAACGCTGTCAGGTCGTTGGCATCCGGCGCTGGCGGCGTCGCCTCCTGATCGTTGTTCGCGTTTGATGGCGCCAACCGGGTCACCTTGGGTTCCGGCGACGCGGTCCGAAACCAGTTCAAGGGGTTGAGCTGGCGAAAAGCGCCCGGTTTCCCATTGCCTGGCGGCGGCGTTTCCGCAGCGGCGGAACGCCCCGCCAGACTGGACGAATAACGCGTTCCAGCTCCGGCGGACGACGACCCGTCTGCGGCGTCGTCCGACGACGAATCTGCGGTGGACGGCGCCCAGGTGCTGGCCACCGGCCGCGTCGGACGTTGTGCATTGGAGAGCGAGGCAGCCGCGGTGCCGGCCGTTTGTTGCTCCAAATCACTGGCCAGGGTGTTGACCTGGTCCCAATCCGCCCGGCGCGGGGTCAGCGCGAGGTAGGTGCGGTAATTTTGCAAGGCCAGCGTACTGTCATGCAGATACTGCCGCGCCACCGTTGCCAGATTCAACAATGCCGGCGCGTAGTCCGGTTGCGCCTGCGCGGCGGCGGTAAAATACCGGGCCGCTTCGCGCGGATGTCCCCACTGCATTTGAGCGAGACCAAGGCCGTTCAATGCCTCGGCATCATTGGTATTGATTGAAAGTGCGAGGTTGAAGTTTTTTTCCGCCGACGCGAGATCGCGCAGGCGCAGTTGGGCAACCCCCAGCTTGGTCCAGCCTTCCGATTCCTTGCTCCGGCGGAGCACATAGGCGATGAACTCGGTCCTGGCCACGTCCGGCTTGTTTTGTTCCAGCCACAAACAACCCAGATTGTAATGCGCCTCCACCAAATCGCGGTCCAGCGTCAGGGCGCGTTGATACGCCAGCATGGCGTCGGCAGGATGACCGGCATATTCATCTGCCACCCCAAGATAATTCCACGCCTGCGCGTTGGTGGACATCAGCGACGTCGCCGACTTCAATTGCACAACCGCATCGGAATAATCGCCGCGATCCAGAAGTTTTTTGCCTTTCAGCAACGCGCGGGGACCCGGCGGACCGCAGCCGGCCGAAAAGACGGCCAGCGCCAGAAAAACGATTACTCCGCGGCGGGTCATGTTTTTTGTGGCCAGCATCGGCGCTGGTGGTAGCATCCACACCTTGAAGTGTCAAGAAACGCACTGGTCCAATTTATTCAAGTGTTAGGCCGGCTGACGGTGGTCGGCGCCCTCTGGTTTGCCCGGCCCGGGCAGGCCGCCGATTTGTCGTTTCGGCCGGCCGGTGGCACGCGCGCCCAGGTGCTGATCGTTGAAGACCCAAATGCCACCTACCAATACCAGCCGGAAACCGCAGCCATCCAGAACATGGTCGACCGCGGACTCACCAATTTCACGGGCCAGGCGACCGTTGCCGGGGCCTGGCGCAGCCTGGTTTCGACGCAGGACGTTGTCGGTATCAAGGTTTATTCCACCGCCGGGCCGATCAGCGGCACCCGCCCCGCAGTCGTCACGGCGGTGATTCACGGGCTGCTCGACGCGGGCCTGCCTCCGGCCCACATCATTATCTGGGATAAACACGCGGACGATTTGCGGGCCGCCGGATTTTTCCAACTGGCCGCCCAGCTCGGCGTGCGCGCGGCGGGCAGCGCGGAGACGGGTTACGACCCGACCAACTTTTATCTGCCCGGCTCGCCCATGATCGGCCAGCTCGTTTGGGGCGACCTTGAATTTGGGGAAAAAGGGCCGGACATCGGCAAAAAATCCTTTGTTTCCAGACTCCTTGGCCGGCCCATCACCAAAATCATCAGCATTGCGCCGCTGCTGAATCAGGACTCTGCCGGCGTTTGCGGCCATCTTTATGGCCTCGCCATGGGCAGCGTGGACAACACCATGCGTTTTGAGGACGATCCCGGGAGGCTGGCCGTGGCCGTGCCGGAGATTTACGCGCTGCCCACGCTCGGCGACCGGGTCGTGCTCAACCTCACCGACGCGCTCATCGGCCAGTATGAAGGCGGCGCGAAGGGGTTATTGCAATATTCGACCGTGTTGAATCAGCTTTGGTTCAGCCGCGACCCGGTGGCGCTCGACAGGCTCGCCATCCGGGAACTCGACCGCGAACGCCAGGTCATCAAGGCCCCGGGGTTCAAACCCAACCCGGAACTTTATGCCAATGCCGCCCTGCTCCAGTTGGGCGTGAACGACCCCGCCAGAATTCAAGTCGGGAAACTTCATTAATACCCGGTCTGGCAGGGCACGGCGGCTGATGAGCTGACACTTTCACCGAAAGCAACTCCCTTCCATGCTGATATTGATTTTCTCGCCGGGCCGGAATTCACATCGCCGCCGGCGAAATCAGATCCGCATGGAACGTTCTGATGGCATTCAGCATGAACTGAATGGCCACTGACGCCAGCAACAAACCCATGATGCGGATGGCAATGCTCATCGCAATCGGGTTCAACCAACGGGTGCCCCGGGCGGCGATCCGCAAAATCAGATAGCTCATCAGCGAGACCGCCAGGATGCAGCCGTAAAGCGCAATATGTTGGGTGAAATCCCTGGCCTCGTTCTCCAGCAGAATCGTCGTCGAAATTGCGCCCGGCCCCGCCAGCATGGGAATGGCGAGCGGCGTCACGGCGATGTCCAGCTTTTCAGTGCCGGCCTTGGTTTCTTCATGGGTTTCCTGAACCCGCGAACGCTGGGCGCGCAACATGTCGAGCGCCACGAGCAGCAGCACGATGCTGGCGGCGATCTCGAAGGCCGGCATGGTGATGCCCATGACCTTGAAAACCAATTGCCCGGCCACGGAAAATGCCAGCAAAACTCCCGCGGTCACACAGCAGGCCAGGCGCGCCGTTCGGATCCGCTGTTCCGGCGTGTCATTCGGCGTCATGGCCAGAAATGCCGGTACGGTGGCCAGCGGATCCACAATCACAAACAGTGAACCAACCGCCAGCAAAATGTATTCGGACAAACCCACGCGATGGAATTAGCGGCAGATTGCAGTGAAAGTCAAACGAGGAAAAATTGAACCGCCGGGTCACCGGGCCGCCGCGCAGGACTTTCATCTTCGTTTCACTTCGACGCGGCCCGCCGGGAGGAAAGATCATCCGGCATCCGACCGAACCATGACTTTTAGCGAACCCGGCGTCGGTTGCGCCGCCAAGACAACCGCCCTGGCCGTCTCAACCAATGGAAAATAGTGCGTCATCAATCGGCGCACATCGAGCCGGCGGGAAAACACCAGACGCGCCACCTCGTCCTGCAGCATGAAATCCGACGAGTAACTGCCGATGAGGTCCTTTTCATCCAGGCAAATGAACGAAAAGTCGAGGGTCGAACGTCGGGCGACAAGGTCTTTTTCCGCTTCGCGTTTCGTATGGGCGAAAAGGAGCACCTGTCCACCACCGCGGACGAGCTGGAGCGCCTGTCGCACCACTTCATCCGACGGCACGGTGATGACACACGCATCCAGGGTCCGATGCCCAAAGTCCAAAGCCATCGGCGTTCGACCCCGGACCCGGAACGTCCATTTCGCGCCAAATTTTCTGGCCAGCCGCAAGCGCGGCTCGAGCAAATCGGTGGCCAGGACGCGCACCCCGGCCAGTTGCAGCAGGCGGGTGAACATCAACCCAATCGGCCCCTGCCCTGCCACCAGCACCGCGTCGCCCGGCAGCAGGTTCAAGCGGCGGACGGCCTTGAGCACGGTGTTGACGGGCTCAAGCATCGCGCCTTCCGCGAAGGAATTGCGCGCGGGAATTTTTACAACGCCGGGCAGCACAAAATTCATGACGCGGACGTATTCGGCGTAGCCGCCGCCGGCCGGCTCGAAGCCGGCGGTGATGCCGGTGCGCTTGTAGGCGGCGCACTGGGCGAAGGCGCGATGCCGGCAGAAATGGCAGTCGAGGCAGGGCACGTGATGATGCAGAGAGACCCGGTCGCCGGGCTTGAACCCCCGGAGCCGCGCGCCAACTTTCACGATGGTGCCGGCGGTTTCATGGCCAAAAACGCGCGGGGGTGGAACCGTACCGTATTGGATTTTTTTTATGTCGGTGGGACAGACGCCGCAGACGGCAACCTTGACGAGCAGTTCCCGGTCGCCGATGCGCGGGACGGGCACGGTCTCAAGGCGCAAATCGTTCACACCGCGATAAACGACGGCGCGCATTTCCTTTGGAATTTCAGGCACAATGGAGTTTAACCGCAGAGACGCCCGGACACAGAGAAAAAATTCACGCGCAAATTTTCTGACTTTTCGCGAAGGAGACCCCGCAAAACCGGCAGGGTGGCCGTAAACATCCCATAATCCGGCTGCAACGATTCTTGTAATTCTTTCCCGCCGGGCTAAGCTTCAGCACCGTGAACGAGAAGTGGAATCGCTGGCTGCCGTTTGTCTTTGTGGCGGTGGTGGCGTTAAGCCGCTGGCCCGGGCTGTTTCCCCCAAGTTTCAGCGCCGTGTATGCGCTCATGTTTTGTGCGGGTGTGTTTTTCACCGGGCCCAGGGCATGGTGGCTGCCGCTGGGGACGGTGATGCTCTCGGATCTCGCGCTCAACGTCTATTATTGGCGGCACGGCTGGCCGGTCTGGAACCTTTCCGTGCTGAGATATCAACTGGTCAACTACGCCGCGTACTCGGTGCTCATCGGGCTGGGCCGGCGGTTCAAGCCGCATTCATCGTTTGCCGGCCTGCTCGGCGGCGGCGTGCTCGGCGCGCTGTTGTTTTACCTGATCACCAACACCGCCTCGTGGCTGTTCAATCCGTTCCAGGCCCCGGAATACACAAAAAATGTCGCTGGCTGGTTGATTGCGCTGATCAAGGGCACCGGCGGCTGGCCACAAACATGGGAGTTTTTCCGCAACACCCTGCTGAGCGGCGGGCTGTTCACCGCACTGTTTGTCGCGGCGATGAAGCTGACGGCCCCGGCGGAATCGCCCGTGGAAAAAGAGGCAGGCGTGCGACCGGCGGAGCCATCGGAAACCGAGAAAGAGCCGGAGGAAGCCAAGGCGTGACCCGGACGTTTTCGGAGGGGCGGGTTACCCGATCCCCATTTTCAAAATTCTGCCGGGGATTGGTATTCGCCAGTCAGGAACTTGTATCACTCGTCCCTCCGATCATATGAAAATCGGCGTCATTTCGGACACCCATAATTTTTTGGACCCGAACCTTCCGGAGCGGTTTGCCGGCGTGAACCACATTCTGCACGCAGGCGACATCGGATTGCCGTGGATTCTGGCGGAACTGGAACTGGTCGCGCCGGTCACGGCGGTGGCCGGCAACACGGACGACCCGGGGTTGCGCTATGCCCCCGCCAAAACCGTCGAACTCGCCGGGCGGAAATTTTTCATCCAGCACATCGTCCAGCCGCAGGCGCTGGACGAGAACCTGCAGCAGCGCCTCGCGCGCGAGCGGCCGGACGTGGTCGTGTTTGGCCATACGCACAAGCGGTTTTGCCAGACGCTGGAGGGCGTGCTTTTTTTCAACCCCGGTTACGCCGGCCGGCCAAAATCCGGCACGGAGCGGAGCATGGCCATCTTGCAGGTTGATGCGCAAGGCATCCGCGCGGAATACCTCGAGCTGTAATTGGCCCCGTAAATTTGCTTTCACCCCCCGTCCGACTTTGTTAAAAAAAAACCGTGCGCATACTGTTTTGGATCATTCTGGGTTTGGGGCTGGTCGGCGCGTTGACCGCCGCCCGCGCTGACACGTTGCAATTGATCGACGGCTCATCCGTGTCCGGCGACATTGTTCTGTTCAACGAAGGCGGCATCACGCTCCGCACGCCCAGTGACAGTTATACCAACGTGGTTTGGCCGAAGTTTTCACAGGACGCGCTCAAGCAACTGTCGGAAAATCCAAGAATCAAACCCTTCGCCGCGCTATTCATTGAAACCCCGCCGGTACGGGCCAAAAGCGAGGAAATTAAGGTACAGGTTTCCCGACTGGTATTGCCCCCGAAACAATCGCTGTTGGCGGCGCTGCTGTCCTCGTCGGTGGGCTTCGTCGCGCTTTTGTTGATCTACGCCGCGAATGTGTATGCCGCCTATGAAATCGCCATTGTGCGCTCGCGGCCCATCGGACAGCTCATGGGTGTGGCAGCCGTGCTGCCGATTTTGGGGCCGGTCATTTATCTTTGCCTGCCGGTGCGCAGGGAAGCCGGGCCGTCCGATGAGTCCTCACCCGAGGCGCACTCCTTCAGCGTGCCCGGCGGGGCGGCGCCGGCGGCGGAAAGCCTTGTGGCCGGCGGCGTCCATGTCGCCTCGGCCGGGGCGGGCCGGGGAACCGCGCCACCGGAAGCCCAAATTTTCCAGCGCGGCCAGTTCATGTTCAACCGCCGTTTTTTTGAAACAAAATTTTCCGGTTTCTTCAGCACCATCCGGCGCCCGGCCGAAAGGGACCTGGTGCTGGTGGTGAAGACCGCGCGCACTGCGCTCGTGGTGCAACGCATCACCCGTATCGCCACCAATGAGGCGCACTTCGAGATCCTGCAGGGCACCGCACGGCAGGAGGTCATGGTGCCGTTCGCCGACATCCAGGAAATTCAAATCAAACACAAGGACGCTTGAAATACCGTACGATTCTCATGTTTGGCGCGCCCGGGTCGGGCAAGGGCACGCATGGCCGGATTCTCGGCACGATTCCCGGATTCGTCCATTGCAGTTGCGGCGAAGTGTTCCGCAATCTGAATCCGGAAACGCCGCTGGGAAAGGTTTTTGTTGAGTACTCCAGCCGCGGGCAGCTGGTGCCCGATGAACCGACCATTGAGCTGTGGAAGCAATACGCACACGGCCTCACGGCCAGCGGCCGGTTCCACCCCAAACGCGACACGCTCGTGCTCGACGGCATCCCGCGCAATCTGCATCAGGCGGAAATGCTGGACGGTTTTCTCAACGTAATCGCCGTCTTCTACATGTGCAGCGGCAATTTCAAAAATCTCGTCCGGCGCCTGCAACGCCGCGCGCTCAAGGACAACCGCCTCGACGATGCCAGCCTGGAGGTCATCCGCGCGCGCCTCAAGACTTATGAGGCCGAGACCAAGCCCGTGTTGAATTTTTACGGCAAAAAGGCCGTCCACCGCATCAATACCGACGGGACACCGCCCCAGACGTTTTCCAAGGTTCTTCGTGCCGTGGTCAAACTTGCCTGATTTACGATCGGCCCAGGCATTTGCGTATGGGAAAATCAGTAATCGCAAATCATCAATGAGGATCATCTTCATGGGCACGGCGGAATTGTCCTGCGCCAGCCTTGAAGCCCTGGCGCGCGACCCACGATTTCCTATTGCCGCCGTCGTCACCCAACCCGACCGGCCCAAGGGCCGCGAACTCAAACCGCAGCCGTCCCCGGTCAAGCTACTGGCGGAACAACTCCATCTGCCATTGCTCCAACCGACGCGCGCCCGCGACGAAAAGTTCATCAGCGAATTGCGCGGTCTGGCGCCCGACCTCATTGTCGTGGCCGCCTATGGGCAGATTTTGCCGCCGGCCATCCTGGATTTGCCGCGATACGGCTGCCTGAATGTCCATACCTCATTGTTGCCGAAATATCGCGGCGCGGCGCCGATTCAATGGGCCATTGCCCAGGGCGACGCGGAAACCGGCGTGACCATCATGAAAATGGACCCGGGGCTGGACACCGGCGAGATCGTCGCGCAACGGCGGACCGCCATCCAGCCGGCGGATGATTCGGCCACGCTCCACGCCCGGCTCGCCCGGCTCGGCGCGGAACTGCTTCTGGCAACCATTCCCGATTACACCGCCGGGAAAATCCAGCCGCAGCCACAACCCGCCGAAGGTGTGAGTCACGCGCCAAAAATTAAAAAGGAGGACGGGCGGATTGACTGGAGCCTGCCGGCGCAAACAATTGTGAACCGGCTCCGCGCGTTCACGCCGTGGCCGGGCGCGTTCACGTTTTGGGACGGCAAATTATTAAAAATTTGGAAGATCCGTTTTGCCGAAGTAATTGGGCGCGAAGAAACTCCGCCCGCCGGCTTTGTATTAAAGCCAGGAACGATTTTATCGGCTGACAAAAGCGGAATCCTTGTCACCTGCGGTAAAGACGTTGTGTTCGTTGCGGAATTGCAGCTCGAAGGCGGGCGGCGGATGAGCGCCGCGGAGTTTCTGGCGGGACATCCGCTGAAGATCGGTGACAGGCTTGAGTAATGTTGGCGCTGCACGCCAAAGATCCGGCGCAGGCCGGACCCTACACTGCTGCATCCTTCAATCCCGCCGCATACGCCTCAAACACCCGGCGCATCTCGTCGCGAACCCGGCGGAAGCTTGCCAGAATTTCTTCTTCGCGGCCGGTCGCTTTGGCCGGATCCAGGAACGGCCAGTGATGACGCTGCAACTGGCCGGGGAAAACCGGACAGCCCTGGTCCAGGTTGCCGCAGACGGTGATGACGGTGCGGATGGGCTGGCCAAGAAATTCCTTCAGGGGTTTCGACCGATGGCCGGAAATGTCAATGCCCACTTCGGCCATGACCTGGATGGCCAACGGATGAACCTGGCCGGTGGGATGGGAACCCGCGCTCTGGACACTCACGATTTCGCCCGCCGCCGCCCGCAGAAAACCTTCGGCAATATGGCTGCGGCAGGAGTTGCCGGTGCAAAGAATGAGAACAGTGGGTTTCATGGAGTTTTTTGATTTTCAATGAGTTGCATTTGATACCAGCCACGCGACCGGTTGCACATTGTACAGACGGAAAGCATCACCGGCACCTCGACGAGCACGCCCACCACCGTGGCCAGCGCCGCGCCGGAGCCCGGCCCAAACAAGGTGATGGCCACGGCCACGGCCAGTTCGAAGAAATTACTCGCACCGATGAGTGCGCCGGGCGAGGCGACATTGTGCGGCACCTTGAACCGGCGCATCAACAGGTAAGCCAGCGATGAATTAAAATAAACCTGGATGACGATGGGTACAGCGAGCAACAACACTGCGAACCAGCGTGTGATGAGATTTTCCGATTGAAACGCGAAGATCAGCACCAGCGTCAGCAACAGCGCCCCAATCATGACGGGATGAAATTTCGGCAGAAAAGTCTGCTCCAACCAGTCTTTGCCCTGCGATCTCAGCAACACGGTCCGGGTCAGCCAGCCGGCGGTCAGCGGAATGACGATGAACACCACGACCGATGTGATGAGGACCTTGGCCGGCACGATGACCTGCGCCACGCCGCACAAAAACATCACAATCGGCGCGAACGCAAACAGCATGATGAGGTCGTTCACGGCCACCTGCACGAGCGTGTAGGCCGGGTCGCCGTCGGTGAGGTAACTCCACACAAACACCATGGCCGTGCACGGGGCCGCGGCCAGGATGATGAGGCCGGCCGTGTAATTTTTCGCCGTTTCCGGATCAATCCAGGCAGAGAAAACATGTTGCATGAAAATCCACGCGAGCAATGCCATGCTGAACGGTTTCACCAGCCAGTTTACAAACAACGTCACCATCAGTCCCTTGGGCCGTTTCGCGATGCCGCCGATGGCGCTGAAGTCCACCTTGAGCATCATGGGATAGATCATCAGCCAGAGCAGGACGCCGATGGGGATGTTGACCTGCGAGCCCTGGCCAAACTGGAGCTGGCTCAATTGGGCGGTGAAACCGGGCGCGAGTTTGCCGAGCGCAACCCCGATGACCATGCACAGGAAAACCCAGACGGTCAGATACCGCTCGAAGAATGCGAGACGTTTGGGGCTTGAGGTTGGGTCGCTCATGTTTTACAGCAATCACTGCCGCAGCATGGATCGCTGGCATCCGCCGGCTGGCTCAATCCCGCTCCGATCAGCCGGTCTGCCAGCCTTAAAATTGCCTGATGTGGTGAGTCCTTCACTTTGAGGCCAGTTTCCACCGCGCGCGCCATGTCGGCTTTCGACACCCCGAGTTGCTGCGCTTCGTGATAATGATATTTCAGGCACGGTTCGCAATTCGCCACGATGGCCGCGCCGATGGCCACCAACTCATTCACTCCGGCTGAGTAGTCCACCGCCGAGACCGCTTTACGCGCCTGGATTTCCAAACTGGTGATGTACTCGGAAGGCTTCGTATTCGCCGGCAGATGTTCGACGATTTTCCGGTAGAGCGGGTCTTCAAAACCGGCCATCGCCTCGACGTATCCGGGTTTGGAGTTGAGAACGAGGTCCGTCAGTCCCGCCTCCCGGGCCAGGCGTTCGGTGTCGCCGACAAGCGACGCACCGGCGACGCATCCCACGAGAGCCTCGACCAGTTTGAGCACGTCCGGCGGCAACGGCTTGAGCAACGCCATGTCGGAAACGGCCACGCGCCCGCCGGGCTTGAGCACGCGCGCCATCTCGCGCCAGACCTGGGGTTTGTCCGGTGAAAGATTGATGACGCAGTTCGAGATGATGACATCCACGCTGTTGTCCGCCACGGGCAGGTGTTCGATTTCGCCGAGGCGGAATTCAATGTTATCCAGGCCGGTTTGTTGGCGGTAGTCGGCGGTGTTATGTCGCGCCTTGGCCAGCATTTCCGGCGTCATGTCCACGCCGATGGCCCGGCCCGTGGCGCCGACCTTGCGCCCGGCAATGAACACGTCGAACCCGCCACCGCTGCCGAGGTCAAGCACGGTTTCGCCGGGTCTCAACGCGGCGAGCGCGGCAGGGTTGCCACAGGAAAGCCCCATGTTGGCGCCTTCGGGAAGGGCCTTGAGCTCCTCCACGGAATAACCGAGCTGGCTGGCCAGCTGATCGGCATCCTGGGGTGCGGAGCCGCAGCACGAGACCCCCGGGCTGCAGGCGCCGGCGGAGGTGTCCTGGGCGATTTTGGCGTAGCCTTCGCGCACCAACTGGCGCACGGCTTCATTTTTGTCCTCGGTCAATGGGTTCATAAACAATTCAGCCTCCCCGCCGGCGGCCCTGGCGACGGCAGATGATTTTCAAGTCTGTCTGCAAGATTTTATCCAGGCGCCGGGCATCGTCCCGGACCACATCCGTCCTGGCGAGTGATTGACGGACCCAGTCCAGCGCTTCGCGGACAACCGCCGGAATGGACCGGTCCGGCAGGCGGTAATAAACCCAGCGTTCGGTCTTGCGCGAGAGAATCAATCCGGCCTGATGGAGGACGGACAGATGTTTCGACATGGTGGAGGAGGCGAAGCCGAACAGTTCGGTGATCTGGCAGACGCATAACTCCTTTCGCCGGAGCGCCAGGAGTATCCGCACCCGGTTCGGATCGGCCAGCGCCCGGGTGACAGCCATGAATTCACGCATAATTTGTCATTTCGTCAAATGACGAAATATATATTGCACGAAAATCCAAAGGGCGCAAGGGGAAAGCCGGCCGCGCGATTACGCGCCCGGAAGCGGGGTGGTTTGAGCTCTCGCCGCGGCGTGGCGGATGTCCTGGGCTTCGTAGAGATAAACGATGTCCTCGGCCATGTTCTTGGCATGGTCGGCGATGCGTTCGAGGCTTTTGGAAACAACCATCAGATGCAGGCAGCGGCCAATCGTGTCAGGATGGGCCACCATGTATTGAGCCAGAACCTGGTGAATTTCCCGGTTGAGCGCATCCACTTCCTTGTCCCGCGGGACGAGGGCGCGGGCGGCGGCGGAATCGCGGTTCACAAAAGTGTCCAGCGCGGCCTTGAGCATGTCGAGCGCCATCCGGGCCAGACGCGGCAGGTCGAGATTGATTTTCACGGGCGGTTCCTGGCTTAAATCCCGCGCGCGCTTGGCGATTTTGGTCGCCTCGTCGCCAACGCGTTCGAGGTTCTGGGATATTTTCATCGCCACCGTGACGAGGCGCAGGTTGGTGGCCAGCGGCGCCTTGGTCAGCAGTTGAATGACCATCTCGTCAATCTCCACTTCAAACTGGTCAATGACGCGGTCGTTTTCCTTGACGCGCAATGCGAGGTCGTGATCGCGCTGGACCAGTGCCTGCACCGCCTGGTTCACCGCGGTCTCGGCGTGGCTGGCCATCGTCAGCAATTTCTGCCGAAGCTCGTCCAATCCCGCTTCAAAATAATTTTCCATAAACTACTTCCAATTATAACTCAACCGAACCGGCCTGTCACATAATCTTCCGTGCGCTTTTGCGACGGGCTGGTGAAGATTTTGGTGGTCGGACCGAACTCGACCAGTTCACCGAGATAAAAAAAGGCGGTGAAGTCCGACGCGCGCGCGGCCTGCTGCATGTTGTGCGTCACAATCACAATCGTGTAATCCTTTTTCAATTGCACAATCAAGTCTTCAATTTTGGACGTCGCCAGCGGGTCGAGCGCCGACGCCGGCTCATCCATGAGCAGCACTTCCGGTTCCACCGCCAGGGCGCGCGCGATGCACAAACGTTGTTGCTGGCCGCCGGACAAACTGACGGCCGGCGCGTGCAGGCGGTCCTTCACCTCATCCCACAAGGCGGCCATGCGCAGCGATTGTTCCGTCCGTTCGGAGAGCAGCTTGCGGTTGCGAATGCCGTTCAAGCGCAGGCCGACGGTGACGTTTTCGACGACGGACATGGTCGGAAACGGGTTGGATTTTTGGAAGACCATGCCGATGCGGCGGCGGACCGTGACGGATTCGACCGTCCGCGAGTAAATGTCTTCGCCGAACAGTTTGATTTCGCCATCCATGCGCGCTTCGGGATTAAGATCGTGCATCCGGTTGATGGCGCGGAGAAAAGTGGACTTGCCGCAACCGCTCGGCCCGATGATGGCGGTGACGGCCCGGGCGGCAATGTCGATCGAGACATTTTTTACGGCGGTGTTTTTGCCGAACCGGACGGACAGGTTGCGCACGGCCAGGGCCGGCGTGCCCGCGGATTTGGAGTCCGTCGCGGCAGGAAGCGGTTTAATGGCGGTTTCAGACATGGCGTTCAAAATATCAGACTTTGCCTCGGAAACGGTCCCGGGTGAAAAAGCGCACCCCGACGTTGATGGCCAGCACCAGCATGAGCAGAATGAAGGCACCCGCCCAGGCCTGTCGGTGCCAGTCATCGTAAGGCGAGATGGCATAAACGTAAATCTGCAGGGGAATGGCGGCGATGGGTTCCGTCAGTTTGTGCGCCCAGCCAAGATTGCCGGTGGTGAACAGCAGTGGCGCGGTTTCGCCGGCCACGCGCGCGAGCGCCAGCAGCACGCCGGTGACAATGCCTTTGAGCGCCGTGCGAATGACAATCTGCAGGATGGTGCGCCATTTGGCGATGCCCAGCGCCAGCGCGGCTTCGCGGTAACCGGCCGGCACCAGTTGCAGCACCTCCTCGGTCGTCCGCATCACCAGCGGGATCATCATCAGACCCAGCACGACGCCGCCGGCCAGCGCGGACGCGCCGTGCATGGGCACGACCATCAGGCCGTAGACCACCACGCCCCAGGTGATGGACGGCACACCGTTGAGAATGTCGGCGGCAAACCGGATCCACCAGTTCAATTTCGTGCCGCCATATTCCGAAAGGAACACGCCCCCCAGCACCCCCACCGGGACGCCCACGACCGCGGCCTCCGCCAGCAGAACAAACGTTCCCACGATCGCGTTGGCCATGCCGCCGCCCTTTTCGCCCAGGGGTTTGGGCAGCTGCGTGAAGAACCCAAGATTGATCGAGCTGAATCCCTGCGTCACGAGATGGTAAAAAATCAAAATGAGCGGGGTAACGACCAGCATGGCGCAGGTAAAGGCAATCACCTGCATCAGGACGTCCTTGCGCTTGCGCCAGTTATGGTTCGGGGCGGTCATTAAATTCTCGATGGCCGGATGCCGGCTGCCGGTTTAAACCCCGGCGCATTCAAGCGAATGCTTTGCGGGTTCAATCGTAAATCATAAATCATAAATTTTCAGTGTTGCGGTTTGACGCCGGGTCCGGCGAAGGTTTTCAAAAGCAATTGCGCGATAATGTTCACGAGCACAGTCACGCCGAGCAGCACCAGCCCGAGTTCAAACAGGGAGCTGTAAAACAGATCGCCGATGGCTTCGGTAAATTGATTCGCGATCCAACTGGCCAGCGTGCTGCCGGGGGAGAAGAGCGATTTGACGAATTGCGGTGAATTGCCGATGACCATCGTCACGGCCATGGTCTCGCCCAAGGCGCGGCCCAATCCGAGAATGACCGCGCCGAAAATTCCCTTTTTGGCGTAACTCAAAACGGCAATGCGCGTCACTTCCCAGCGTGTCGCACCGAGGGCGTAGGCGGCTTCGCGCTGCAAACCGGGAACGGAACGGAGAATTTCCCGCGAAACGGACGTGATGATCGGCACAATCATGATGGCGAGGATGATGCCGGCGGCCAGCATGCAGGGGCCGTAATCTTTGCCTTGAAAGAGCGGCAGAAAACCGAGCGTCATCCGCAGCCCGGGAAACAGATGATCATGCAGCCACGGAACCATCACAAACAGGCCCCAGAAACCCAGAATGACGCTGGGAATGGCGGCCAGCAATTCGATGAACATGATGAGCGGCTGACGCAACCATTGCGGGGCCAGCTCGGTCAAATAGACGGCGGTGGCAACGCTGATGGGCACGGCGATGAGGAGCGCAATAAACGAGGAAACCAGCGTGCCGAGGATGAACGGCAGCGCGCCATAGTTGTCATTGCCCGGGTCCCAGTCGCTGCTGACGAGAAAGCGCCAGCCGAATTTTTGCAGGGCGGGCTGTGACCCGCGGGCCAGTTCGTAGCCGATGAGCCCGATGAGCACAAAGATGGCCAGCGCCATGAGCAGCGTCAGCCATTTGAAGGCGCGGTCACCCCAATGGCGGTCCACTGGTTTCGCTGCCTTTGCCTCTTGTCTAGTCGCGGTCGCGTTCACCATTTTTCAGCTCCAAACCCAAAACCAAAAGGACGAAGAGCGGGAGGAACTGCGCTCTTCGTCCTGCTCACGCCCCACAAAAATACCGGGCCACGGAGCGAAGTCAGTACTTAATTGTATCGAGCAGCTTCAACTCACGTTCCTGGACGTTGTCCGGCAGCGGCGCATAGTCCATTGTGGACGAAATTTTCTGCCCGTCGGTGATCGCCCATTTCAAAAAGGCCGCCAGCTTTTTGCCGTGGTCGGCGCTCTTTTGCTGCTGGTAAACCAGCACCCAGCTGGCGCCGGCAATGGGATAGGCGTTCGCGCCGGACGAATTGACCATGGAGAAACGGAAATCATCGGGAATCCGGGCATTGGCCAGCGCGGCGCTGACCGAATCGGGCGCGGGCGAAATGAAATTACCCGACGAATTTTTCATATTGGCATAGGGGATTTTGCTCTGGTCGGCATAGGCCAGTTCGCCGTAGCCGATGGCGCCGGAAATCTGTTTGACCTGGCCGGCGACGCCTTCGCTGCCTTTGGCGCCCAGACCGATGCCCGCGGGCCACTTCACGGAAGTGCTTTTGCCGACCGTATCAGCCCAGACCGGGTTTACGGCGCTGAGGTAATCGGTGAATATAAACGTGGTGCCGCTGCCTTCGGTGCGATAAACGGGAACAATCGCCAGGTCCGGCAAATCCACACCCGGATTGAGCGCGGCAATTTTCGGATCGTTCCATTTCTTGATGTTGCCGAGGTAGATGTTGGCCAGCGCGTCACCATCGAGTTTAAGTTTCGGGTCGCCCGGGAGGTTGTACATGATGGCCACGCCGCCGGCGACCACGGGGAAGTGCAGAATTTTGCCCGGCGCCTTGGCCATGGCTTCATCCTTCATCGGCGCGTCGGAGGCGCCGAAGTCCACCGTTTGATTGAGCAATTGTTTCTGTCCGCCGCCCGAACCGATGGATTGATAATTGAAGCGAACGTCAGGATGATTTTCGCCATAAGCTTCAAACCATTTGGTGAAGGCCGGATAGTCGAAGGTGGAACCCGCGCCATTGATGAGGGTCTGGGCTTGCAGACCGCTTCCGGCGGCGAGCCAGCCACTGCAGACGAGGAGGGAAAGAATGGTTCTTTTCATTTTTAGTTTTGGAGTGTAGTCGGTTTGGTATGGGTTGTTCACGTTACAATCAGGTTAAAACTTCCACATCAGGTCAGCCATGGCGTGAACCGCGTCCGTCTTTGTCCCGGGAACGGGATTGATGATGAGATCGTTGATATAACAGGTGAACGTGAAGGTCAGCGAGTCAAAGATTGAATAGTTGAACTTGACCAGGTGGCCTTTGATGTTTGTCCCGCCCACCGCCGCCGCGGCGCCGGTGTTGCCGAAAGTGGTCGAGACCGGGAAGAAGGCAACGTTGTCGTCATCCACAACTTGATCCCACCAGGCATCGGCTTCGAGCCGCTCATAACGGTAGGAAACATCCCAGGCGCCTTGTTTGCCCGCCTTGCCCAGGGTCACTCCCGCATTCCAGCCTTCGTTGTTGCCGCCAGCGGCGGGATTGTTCATGTATTCACCGGCGACCTTGATGGGAAACGCGCCGGGATAAAGCGGAAAGCTGTCGAGCGTATAAGTAATGCTGCCACTGGCGACAATGGGATTGTAGTTGCTGGCAAACTTGGTGCCGTTGATCGTGTTGCCCAGGTTTGAATCGTAAGGAGGCGTCGGGCCGGGAGCCGCGCCGGCGAAGGTGCCAAGATTGGCGCTGTTCGCGATATCGTAGCCCGCCACCCCCACGGAAGTACCCAGCTTCGGGGTCCAACTGGCGTTCCAGATGGCTTGTCCGCCGTAGAGAAACGGTCCGCGGGTATTGACCTGGGCCAGCACCAGCGCTGCGCCGTTGAATATGAGTGAATTCCCGTCGTTGATTTTATTGGTCACCTGCAACGCGCCGCCTTCCGGCGTGTAATCTGGGTCGAATACCATCGACGATGCCTGGAACGGCTGGTCCATCTTGCCGATGGTTCCGGCCACCATCCAGGTTCCGTCATTGATCGCCGTCCATTTGCCATAGGCAGCATCCACGAAAATGGACTTCTTCGAACCATTCCCGGTCAGTGTGGTGTTGTTGGACAATGGATTGCCTCCGGTCGTGTTGTTGCCCGAAGCCGCGTCGTCCGTGCCCAGCCGGAAACCCATCTGCACTCCGTCCTTCATGTTGACCACCAGACCGGCGCGCAGACGATAGCGCAAACGCATGTTGTTGTCGTGCCCGGCGGTGAACGGGGTGTCCGTGCTGACATCATCAAACCGCCCGCGAAAATCGCCGCTCAATTTGTAACCCGTCACCCAGTCGGAGGTCGGAAACCTGGAATTCATGGAGCTGTTGAAGTCGGCGATGGAATTTGTCTCGTTTTCGGTCCTCAGTTCCTTCGCCTCGTCGACGGTAAGAACACCCTTTTGTTCGAGTTTGTTGAGCAGGGCATCCACGGAGGACTGCGCCTGGATTCGCGGAGTCAGGGCCATGAACGCAGCCGCCCCGGCAAATAATGCGATTCTTGCGGCAGCATTTGTTTTTTGGATTTTTTTCATAGTCGTTGTTCTGTAGTTCGGGGCGAACCTTGAAGCAACATTGTTACGAACAAAGGGAGGAAATGTTACGATTGCGTGACAAGGCAACTTTGTCACGATTGGAAACCTACCGGTTACGGTCAAATGCCGGGAAGAAACCGCGAGCAACGGTTAAGGAGGAAAATCAGAAATGGCGGAAACAATAAATCCTTGGCGGACGAACGTTCCACGAATCACATTGTCCGGAATACGGTCAGTCCCAGGAGCAATACAAAAATTGCGAACGCCAGCCGGACGGCGCTGCCCAGGCGCACCCGCGACTCGGTGGCCGTGCCCCAATTCAATAAATCCCGCAGCTTCCAGGGTGTGACGGTGAACCAGAGGCCCGCGACGATGAGCAGATAGGCCCACGCTTGAATGACCAGCACCCAATGCGTCTGGCCCAGATGCGGCCGCCCGGTATCCACCATCAATTTCGCCAGCAACAACACCACGACGGCCAGCCCGCGCACGGCCAGAAAGTCCTGAATGTAAACGCAACTCAAAACGCCCACGGCGACAAAGCCGAGCATCATCGCCGGCTTGAACGCGGCGAAATCGGAGACCGACTCGCAGTTGACATTCCACACGAACCACGCCGTGCCGAGGAGCATGAGCGCGATGCCGAGAGGCAGGTTGCGCGGAAATTTGCGGACCGTCGCCGCAAATTTTTGCGGGTTGGCAAGGCCATAAACCTGCGGCACGGCCACGCCCAATCCGAGCAAGATGGACAACAAGGACAGTTTCATGGCGAGAATTCAACCACGAACCCGGATGAATCGCGAGTAAATTGACATCCCCGGATGCGAAAAATTCAAAGAGCGAAAGCACCAGTCCCCTGCCCGCCCTCAGGCATGCTGCATTGCGGGGCTAAGGTTGATTCAATTGACCCAACCCCGGGATCCAGTCGCCGCCGTATTCCTTGTAGGTGGAGAGAACTCCGGTTCCGAGAATCTGGCCCAGGCTCTTTTCGGTTTCACTCTGGATGGCGTTCAAGGCGGCCTGCTGGTCCTGCGGCGACAGGTTTGAATTGGCCCGCACCTGGTCGGCCGCAGCCTGCGCGGTTTGTTGCACGTTGAGACCCTGGGCGGCCACGCTGTCCGGCAGGCCATAGCGCTGGGTCACGTTGTGCAACGCCTGATACTGATCGTTGTTCGCCAGTTGATATTGGGCAAAGCGATCCGGACCCAATGTCGCCTGCACGGAATTGACAAAATTCGACTGCAGGTCGCTTTGTTGTGCCGCCCGTTGCTCATCCGTCAGATCCGGGTTTGCCAGCGCGCCCTGGGACGCTTCAAATTGGGACCGCAATTGGGTCAGGGACCGCCATTCATCCTCGGTCGGGTTGAAACCTGGCAGGCTGGCGGCCCAGTTCGCCACGTCGGACTCGCGAAGGTGTAATTCGGCCTGTTCCTGCGGCGTCAGCAGTTGCTGCTCCGAATCTTCAAAATCCTGTTGCAACTTTTGACGGGCTGCCTCGTCTTCCGCCGTGGGCGCCCCGTCCGGCCGCGAACCCAGGCTGACGGCCCAGTCGGCGAGTTGTTGCTGGTATTTTTGCTGAAGTTCAATCATCCGGGCGCGTTTCTCCGGTGACAACCATGCGAATTTTTGCTCCCAGTCCGCCTGCTGCGCCTGCCGTGCGGCTTCGGTGGTCAGGGCGTCCGGGCCCAGCACGTCGGAAATCAACTGGTTCCGTTCCGCGGCCAACGAGGTCAGCGCCTGACCCCAATCCGTCTGGGGCAGCAACTGGCGTTTCATGAGCTCCCCGCGCAAAACGATGCCCCAATAGTGGTCTTGAAACGCGTCCAGAATCATTCGGCGCCGCGACCGGAAATCTTCGTTGATTACAGCCCGGATGATTTCGCGCACCGTAAGTTCCGGGCAACCGATGCCGCGCAAATTATCGCGGTAGATTTTCAGGTCCTGGGAAGCAATCTGGCTCCATTGAAAAGGCAAACCGGGTGACGGGGCGCTCTCTGCCAGCGGCAGGGCTGTAAACGTGCCGGAAACGGGCGACGCGGCAACCGCGGCTGACGCCGGCAACGGGGTTTTTCTCAACGACAAAACGATTGCGGCGGCGAGCACCGCGTTCAGCAGGAAGGAGCAGGCGATGACCGGCCACGTTTTCATTGCGTTTGATTCGTGGTTTGCATTTCCGGCGACGGAGTCAGGGCTCCGAGCCATTGCCCCGGTCCCTGGAGGTAATCCTGATAACTGCCGCCCAGCGCGGACGAGATGGTGTTCATCGTGGCGGCTTTCAGGACAACCAGGGCCGCGGCGCGTTCCCCGGGGGAGAGGCTCCCATCTTTTTGAATTTCATCCGCCTGTTCGCTGGCATTTTGACGCGACTCATAAACCTTGACGGCAGCGGATGGCGGCAAGCTGTTTTGCTGGCTGAACGCGAATATTTCCCGGAAGTTCGGGTCCTGGGCGCGCTGATAACCCGCGAATCGCTCCGAACCCAAGAGGCTTTTCACCTGGGTCTCAAAGGCGGCATTGCGGCCGGCCTCATCGGTGTCAGACACCGGATGGTCGGGAACAAAGTCGCTCCGGGCGATGTCCCTGAACCCCTTCGACATGCGAACCAGTTCCCGCAATTCCCCATCGCTGATGGTGACACCGTCAAAATGGATGTCATTGGCCGTCAGAAAGCTCTGTTGCGCCCGCAACTGCAATTCATCCAACTGCGACGGGTCGAGCAGTTGAGACAGATCGGATTCAAAGCCATCATACAGTGACTGCAACCGCGCGCGGTCATCATCAATCAGAATGAAATTCGCGTCTTCCCGGACGTCTTGCGCGGCATGGGCGTATTGGTCCTTGAGCGACAGCACCTGAACGGCCTTGTCATCCGGCATAAAGCCCATCGTCAGGCTCGTCGCCAAATCCTGATCCCAGACCTCCTCGCCATAGTTCTCCCACTCGTATCCGAGCAGTGATTTGACGAGCGTCCGTTTCTCCTGCCGCAGCGCGTTCAGTTTCGCCGAACGGGTGCGGGTTGCCTCGCGACGCTGATCCGCCCCCTGCCAGGGCGCGAAGTAAACCGGGTCCGTCCTGGACTTTTGATTATAAAGATCATCAATGTCAGCAACGATGATGTCCCGGACGAGCCACTCCGGGCAGCCCACCGCGCGAAGGTTGGCGACATATTGGCGGTAATCCGCGGACGCAATCAGCCGCCAGGGAACCACCGGTACCGGCGTCCCTTTTGCAACCGGCAATGCGGGCACAATTTTTGGGATCGGAGCCGGGGCTGGCGCCAGGGCTGGGGCCGCCGTGCCGGGCGTTGAGCCATGCCGCACCACGAGAAAGGCGGCAACCAGAACCAGATTGCCGATCAGGGAAACGGCGAGGAACCCCGGCTGTTTCATATCACCTCAACTATCATCCTCAAATCATCATCCCGGAAGCCTCCAGAATCACTCCGGCGGCGTTCCATTTTCCTTGCGGAGTGAGTCGGCCCAATCGCGCATATTTTTTGCATCCTGCGCCTTGTTCATATCTGCAAGCAGGGCGGCGTACTGGTCCAGCACGTCGGCCACCTGCGGCGCGTCGGTCCCAAATCCTTTTTCCGCGATCTGCAAGGCCCGTTTGTACTGGCTTTCAGCCTCTGTAAAATTCTTCTGCGCGCGCAAGGCCGCCGCCAGCCCCAGGATCCGGGGCGACAGGTCGGTGCTGTCGGTCCCGGCAATTTTCTCGTCGATGGTCAGGGAGCGGCGGTAAAACAATTCGGCCCGGGCCGGCTTGTTCCAGGCCAGATAGTTTTGCCCCAGGTAATCGCAACAGACCGCCACGTCCAGTTCGGCGTCCGGGTTTGAATCAGCTCCCGTGGCCTGCTCCCGGATGGCCAGCGCGCGCTGGAGCACGGGTTCGGCCTTGTCGCACTGTCCGGCAGTCCGGTAAAAATCACCCAGCGCCTGTAGGTACTGAACGGTTTCCCCCGCCGGCGCATTGGTGACCGACCCGGCTGAGGCCAGCGCCTTTTGATAAAAAATTTCCGCCGGGGCACTTTGTTTTTCCAGTTGGTAAACGTCGGCAATGTTACGTTCCCATTCGGCCGCTTCCATCGGGTCCGAGGCGGGCGCGGCCTGGACAATGGCCAGTATCCGCAGATAGAGGGAGGCCACCTGATCATATCGGACTTTGCCATAATCGTAAAAGTTCGCCAGGCTTTGCAGCGGCAGGATCAGGTCCCGATTTTTGGAGCCGACGGCCTTTTCGCAACTGGCAATGGCCTCCTGGTAAGTCTGCTCGGCCAGATCCTTTTTCCCCTGTCCACGATAAACCTCGGCCATTTGCACCTGGCTCTTGGACAGTCGGGTGTCAGCGGCACCAAAGCCGCCGGCCAGCTTCACCGCTTCGCGGGCGAGCCTTTCGGCTTCGGGCAGATTGTTCAATCTCAATGCATGGGTCGAACCATACATCAACACGCGCCATTGATAAGCCTGTCGCAGGGTGTTTGCTTCGCCGGACCGGTTCATCCGATCGAGCAAGGCGGTGTAATCGTGAAGGATGTCCTCCACCACGGAATTTCCGGGCTCCAGATTGTTTTCCGTGACGGCAAAAGCCCGTTGGTAAAGGACGATGGCCTGGTTGGTCTTGCCCGAATCTGCCAGGGTGGCGGCCAGGCCCGACAGGGGCCGCGCCAGTTCGGAACTGTCCGGCCCGCTGGCTTTCTCCACAATGGCTTCGGACCGGCGATAAAACTGTTCCGCCGGATCGAGCCGGCCCCAACCGCGGTAAATTTCCGCCAGGCCGTAGAGTGAAATCGCCAGATTCATCTGCGAATCGGTGCCGGGATTTGTGGCCGCGGCTTTTTCCCTTATGGCCAGCGCCTGTTTGCACAGCGTTTCGGCCTCATCATTTTTTCCCCAGTCGTGATAAAAGCCGGCGGTGGAGAGCAAACAATCGGGCAATACATCCTCGTTGGTCGCAGCCAACGCCAGGGTCTCCCGGTAAAACGGTTCCGCGCTGGCATACTGGCCTTGAATGCGATAAACAGCGGCCACGGCGCGCGCCCGGTTGATAAGTTCAGCGTCATCGCGCGGCGACGCCTGCTCCACAATGTGAAGAATTCTCAGGCATACCGGCGTCGCCAGATCATATCGGTGTTCGGCAAAATAATAGAAGTTGGCCAGTTTATCCAAAGGCCAGACCAAATCTGGAGCATCCTGCCCGACCGCCTTCTCCCGGCTGGCGACGGCGGATTGAAACGCCTTTTCGGCCAGATCGGGCTTGTTTTCCATTTGATAAATGCCCGCCAGAAATACCAGGTTGGTCACCACGTGCGCATCGGTTGGACCCAGTTTGCCGGCGGTCTTCAGCGCTTCCTGGCAGCTCTGTTCGGCCAGGCGGTAGTCCTTTTGATTCATGGCCGACCACGCGTCGTGCATTTGCTCCTGCCAGAGCGCCGCGTAATCACTTTCACTGGATGCTGCGTCCGATGGGGAGGCGTCCTGGGCTTCAACCCGCCAGCAACCGAGTCCAATGAAAGCAACCAAGAGGACACCCACCAGGTGCCGAATGACCCGATGGTCAATTATTCTTTGATTTTCTTCAGAACGCATGGCTTGGAAATTAGTAGATACCAAAATTACAAGGCAGCGCAAGCCAGACTGGCGCAGCGGCCTTCGGAGTCTGTCCCAGTTGGATCCCACACATTGACGGAACCGCCAAGAGAATGAGGGACGGACCCGAAAACAGGCCCGTCCCTTTGCGACCGATTACAATCGGAGAGGTTTAGGTTCCGATGGAGCAGCTGTTCATGGTCCAGGTGTGCGAGCTGCCTGATCCGAAGATTTCGAATCCACAGCCGACCCCGCCCACATTGCCGCCGCTGCTGAAGTAGCCCTTGCTGGCGCCCCAACGGAAGAACGTGCCCAGGTGCGATGAGCCCGAGCCGGAATTGCTGGTGCGGAGGAACGACAAGGGACCACCACCCTGCCAGTACACATTCCAAGATGCACCGTCAATGGACTGGTTGGAATAGACCTTGGATCCACTCGGACCCACGCCGCCGCTGTTGCCTTCCCACACCATCACTTCGGTGGGAACCCAGCAGTCAAACGAAGCGTCCCAATACGTGCCGCCGGGCGCGCTCCAGCTGTAGCTGCTCGAGGAGCTGTAGGCGCTGACGGTTTTGCCGATGTTGTTTCTCGCGGTGTTGGGATAGGCCTTTACGCCGCCGCCCGTGGGCACCGAGCTGACCACGTTCCAGGAGGTCACGCTGTTCAGATTGCAGCACTCGGAAGCCGTGCTGCCCCATTCGTCGCAGTAGAATTCGTATCCACCGCTCGAGTAGGTGCCGTACTGGGCACAGGAGGTCCATACGTACGCATGTGAGGCCAACGGCATCGCGGTTACCGCCAATGCCAGCGCCATTGCTAGTTTCATTGATTTCATAGACTTACTTTTCCGTTTTTCCCTTTTCTTCCATACCCAAGGAGGTTGGGGTTGTTTGTGTACGTGCCCGCCTTGGAGGAAGAAACCCAAGGAGACACGAGGGATGTGTTGGTACACAATTCATCCGCTTAGACTGGCAATTTATCAGAAAACGTGTGACTGGATAGTCCCCAAAATTGATTAGCTACAATTGATTATTAACCTGACTGCTGAAGCTGGGTTGCCCCATTGCGGGACTGGGTGTACACGGCGATGGCCTGGGTGCGGGAGCGGACGTGGAGTTTTTCGTAGATGTGGCGGATATGGGTGCAAACCGTGTGGACACTGATGCCGAGCGAGTCCGCGATCTCCTTGTAATAATCGCCGCGCGCCAGTAGTTTAAGGATGGCTTGTTCGCGTGGCGTGAGGCCGTTCGGCACCGGTTTTTCCGGCTGGGGCTGGAACGATTGCACGAGCTTGCGGGCAATCTGGCTGGTCATGGCCGCCCCCCCCTCATGGGTCAGCTTGAGCGAGGCGATTAATTCTTTCTGCCCGGTTTCCTTCAGCAAATAACCGCTCGCGCCGGCCGCCAAGGCATTGAAGATGTAATCGGTGTCCGCATAGACGGTCAACATCAGAAACTGGGTTTTAGGTATCAACGGCTTCAGGCGGCGCACACACTCGATGCCGTTCATGTGGGGCAGGTTGATGTCCGCCAGCAGAATGTCCGGCGCCTCCTGCGGCAATGACGCCAGCGCGCTTTCGGCGCTGCTGAAAGCGTTTAAACAACAAAATCCCTCCGCCGCGTCAATCCATCCGGTCAGGATTTGTCGCACGGAAGCGTCATCTTCGATTATTGAAACAGTGATATTCACGTGTCACGCTGGGTCGGCGTTAGGTTATCATCATTTGGCCAACCGTACGAGACTTCAATTCAAAGGACTCGCCGGTTAAACTGCGGTGAAGGGTGGTCGGCCGCTGGCTCGGGCTTTTCATGCGGGAAATCCTTTCAATGCGACCGTGAAGGTCACCCTGGTTCCTTTCCCGGCCATGCTCTCAATTTCACACCACCCGCCGATAGCGGCCAGCCGCTGGCGCATGTTCGCCAGCCCGTTACCGGTCCCCGGGCGGGGCGGGGACCCCGGAGTTCCGGTCAATAATTGTTCCAACACAAAGCCCCTCCCGTTGTCCTCGATCGTCAGGATGAAAGCCGTCGACTCCATCATGAAAGCAATCCGCACTTCGGATGCGCCGGCATGCTTGATGGCATTGTTCAACGCCTCCTTGAAGGCCAGAAATAAATTGTGCCGCATTTCGGCGGTAATCACCCGGGCCGGGAACTGCGTCGGCATGTCCATTTTGCAACGGATGCCGGCGGTTCTCAGTAAATTTTGCCCGAACTCCTCCAGATAGGCGACGACGCTCTCGAGGGTATCATGCTGGGGATTGATCGCCCAGACCACTTCGCCCATCGCCCGGGTCAGCTCGCGCGAGGTGTTGTAAATTTGATCGAGATTTCCTGCCACCTGACGCGAATCATTCAAGTCACGCCGGGCTGACTCGCTCAACATCGTGATGCGCGTCAGGTTCGCACCCAGGTCATCGTGAATGTCCCGGGCAATGCGAATCCGTTCGTGCTCGACGGCTTGCTGCCGCTGCAGCCGCTCCACCTTGCGTCGCGTCCGCCGACGGGCGTCCAGCCACACAATCCCGCCGCCAGCCAGCGCAATCGTCGCCACCGCCCAGGTTCGGAACCACCACGTCTGCCAGAACGCCGGCAACACCGTAAACGCCAGCGTTGCCCCTTGCTTGTTCCAGACGCCGTCATTGTTGCAGGCCTGCACGGAAAATCGGTAATTGCCGGGAGAAATGTGGCTGTAATTCGCCCGCCGCGGGAACCGCGTCCTCACCCATGTGGTCTCCAATCCTTCGAGGCGATACCGGAAATGCACCTTCTCTGGCGCGACAAAACTCAATCCGGTAAACTGGAATTCATACCGGTGCTGGCCCGGCGCGATCCGCAGCGGTTTTTTCGGCATCTCCCCTTCATTTACCGCCTGATCATCCACCAGCAGCCGTTCGATGATCACCGGCGGGACCAGTTTGTTGGTCCGGACGTTGCCGGTATCCACCGCCACCAGTCCCTTGCTGGTTGGAAACCACAGCCGCCCATCTTTCGTCCGGCAGCCCGCGGGCTGGAATCCACCTGAACATTCGAGCGTCGGCAAACCGTCACTAAGTCCATAGGTCAGGCAGTGCAAATGCTGGATCTGGCCATCCGCGCAACGATTGAGTTCGGTCTGGCTGACCCTCATGATGCCACCATGGGAACTGAGCCAGAAATATCCCCGGCCATCGTCTTCGATGTCGCAGATGATGTTGTTCTGAAGTCCCTGTTTTCTCGTGATGGCAACGAAGCGGCCATCTTTGAACCGGTTCAATCCATTGAACGTGCCAATCCAAAGCGTCCCGTCACTTTCGAGGTGAAGGCATTGCACGAAATCACACGACAAACCGTCGCCGCTCCGAAATTGCCGCAGGACCCCCGCCCGGAGACGGCCCAGGCCGCCGCCGGACATGCCGAACCACACAGTGCCATCCGGCGCTTCAATCATCGTGCGCACATCCGGCAGGGCAAGCTCCGGCGCACGAGCCAGCCAGTTGATCCTGCCCGACTCATACCGCATCAAGCCGATGCCCGTTCCCACGAGCAGACCTCCGTCCGGGGTGGCCAGCAGCGCAGTCAATTGGGCCGTGACGTCCCCAAATAGCGGCGGGACTTCGAACCGGGAGCCGTCCCACTCAAACAAACCACCACCCCAGGTGCCGGCCCAGATCCGCCCTTGCGCGTCCAGCGCGACCGACCATACATAGGGGGGGGTCAGGCCGATGCTTTCACCAAAGTTCGTCCAGCTACCGTTGGCAAACCGGTACAAACCCGCACCTTCGGTGCCAATCCACAGGGCGTCATCCGGACCACAGGCAACGGATAGAACCCTGCGCCCCTGCCAGTGATCAGGTGGGCTAAAAGTGGTGATGCTTCCAGGATGCAGCATGGCCACGCCACTGTTGCCGGTTCCCACCCACAAGTTTCCTTCGCGATCTACACAGAGAGAATCGGTGATCCGATCGTCCGGAAACCCGTTCGTGCGGCAGAACTGAAAAGACCCCTGCCCGGGAAAAATGAGATAGAGTCCATGATCGGCTGTTGCCGCAGCCAGGGTTCCGTCCTCCGTTTCAATCAAGGTGTGAATGGTGTTCCATCCCCATGGGGCCGTCCCCAAATCGGCAGCCCATTTCCCATCCTTCCATTTGCGCATCCGGCTTTCCGTCATAACCCAGAGGCCCCCATCGCGACCGGCCCCGATTCCTTGGAGGTAGCGATTACCAGCGGGTTCATCAAAGGGTACAGGTTGCAGCTGGTCATTTTCCAACACCCACACCTCGTTGTCCCGTTGGACCCAAAAGCCGCCCGTGGGCTTGCTGACCAGGTCAAGCCGGGCAGGGATCTTGCCGGGAGGTGACGGGATGACGAACCAGTCTTTCACCCGCGCCAATTCGCCGTTGTCATTCAGAAGCCAGATGCCGCCCGCTGAATCGGCGCCGATCCCATAAATCCCCCCCCCGTGCCATGATGCCTTGACGGGGACTGCATAAAATTTCCCGTTCCGATAAACGGTCAACTTCCCGGTTTCATGCCCGATCCAAATTGTGCCTTCCGCATCTTCAAACAGGGCGGTGACGTTGGGGCTTTGTAACTCCGGGGTATTGCTGCTGTCAAAGACCGTGAAACGCACACCGTCGAACCGCGCCAGACCGCTGCACGTGCCCAACCATAAATAACCGTCGTGCGACTGGAGGACGGCCGTAACACTGCTGTCGGGCAGGCCGTCGGCCGTCGTCCACACCCGTGTGATGTAGTTCGGCAGCGGGGCGGCGAAACTCGCGGAGGCCACGCAGACACACCAGAAGACGTGGAACCAACCCGTCTTGGCAAACCACCACTTGAGCCTGCGCCTGACCGGCGGCTTCAGGCTGGCGCGGGGCGGCGAGGAACCACCCCAAAGATGCCGTGGCCTGGCCACAATTCGGCAGGCGGGTTGTGAATGCATGGGACATGGACAGTTTAATTGAGTTAACCTTCGAAGTCGACAAGAGATTGACACTGAGGACGGTCCACAGAAAACCAACGGATCACATTGACCATAACGGCGCTTGACGGGTTTGAATGCCAGAAGACACAGTGGAACACCATAGCCCTGAGACGAATCCACAAAGCGAATTGGGGTCATCTTGCTGCTTGGCATGTTTTTATCAGAGCGGGATGGTGAATTTCCGTCAGGGTTTACCCAAGTATGCCCCGAACATTGACGGAACCGCCAAGAGAATGAGGGACGGACCCGAAAACAGGCCCGTCCCTTTGCGACCGATTACAATCGGAGAGGTTTAGGTTCCGATGGAGCAGCTGTTCATGGTCCAGGTGTGCGAGCTGCCTGATCCGAAGATTTCGAATCCACAGCCGACCCCGCCCACATTGCCGCCGCTGCTGAAGTAGCCCTTGCTGGCGCCCCAACGGAAGAACGTGCCCAGGTGCGATGAGCCCGAGCCGGAATTGCTGGTGCGGAGGAACGACAAGGGACCACCACCCTGCCAGTACACATTCCAAGATGCACCGTCAATGGACTGGTTGGAATAGACCTTGGATCCACTCGGACCCACGCCGCCGCTGTTGCCTTCCCACACCATCACTTCGGTGGGAACCCAGCAGTCAAACGAAGCGTCCCAATACGTGCCGCCGGGCGCGCTCCAGCTGTAGCTGCTCGAGGAGCTGTAGGCGCTGACGGTTTTGCCGATGTTGTTTCTCGCGGTGTTGGGATAGGCCTTTACGCCGCCGCCCGTGGGCACCGAGCTGACCACGTTCCAGGAGGTCACGCTGTTCAGATTGCAGCACTCGGAAGCCGTGCTGCCCCATTCGTCGCAGTAGAATTCGTATCCACCGCTCGAGTAGGTGCCGTACTGGGCACAGGAGGTCCACACGTACGCATGCGCGGATAACGGCAGCACGATCGCCGCCATCGCCAGCATCAACGTTACTTTCATTAATTTCATATGGATTTCTGGTTTCTGTTTGTTGTTTGGTTGGTTTCTTCCTTCCCCCAAGGGACAAGGATGAGGAGGGTGGGGATATTGCGACCTCGCGGGTGAAAGACTGCCCTGGGGAACGCAAACGACACTTGCGGAGCAAAATGCTTCCATGGGTGACATGCCCTTCACCCTTTCAAAGCCTCTCAAACAAGTCAAGCAATATTATGCATGTTTAATATATTGTCGGTCGTGATTCCCCAGTTTATTACTGATAGTCAAGGTGTTGCATTGATAACCAGTGCTGTTTATTACACCCAAAGCCACCCTAATCACAAAGCTACCTAATTCGTCGCTGAGACAAACTTAATCAGATTTTTAATCGTCCAACTTTCAGTTACCAGCTTTACGCCTGCGGCCGGCGCGCAACCGGGCGCTGAATGCTCAGTCCAGGATGGCTGGGTCGCCGTAAAGCGTGAAGGAGCCGGCACGGGTGATTTTCACGTCCATGACCTGGCCGCGATGCCGTTCCGAACCGTCGAACACCACGATTTTGTTGCAACGCGTCCGGCCGGTCAGCCGCGCCGGATTCTTCCTGCTCGGCCCTTCGACCAGAATCTGCGTCTGCCGCCCGACAAATTTTTTATGTTTGCGCGCGGCAATTTGGTTGATGATTTCCAGCAGCCGTTGATTGCGTTCCTCACGAATCATCTGCGGCACCTGCCCCGGCAATGCGGCGGCGGGCGTGTCGCGACGTTGCGAGTATTTAAAAACGTATGCCTGGTCGAATTCAACTTCGCGCGCGAGGGAAAGGGTCTGCTCAAAATCATCCTCCGTTTCACCGGGAAAGCCGACGATGATGTCCGTGCTGATGCCGATTTCGGGCCGGGCTTGGCGCAATTTTTCAATGATGGCGAGGTAGCGTTCGCGCGTATAGCCACGGTGCATCAGCTTCAGCACGCGGTTGCTGCCGCTCTGGACGGGCAGATGCGCACTCTCAACCAGCTTCGGAAGCCGCGTGTAGGCCTCGATTAAATCGTCACCGTAACCCTTCGGATGCGGCGAAGTGAACCGGAGGCGTTCCAGCCCTTCGATTTCGTGGACCGCGTCGAGCAGCTGGACGAACGGGGATTTTTTCTCCCTCTCCTCGCCCAACGAGGAGAGGGCCGGGGTGAGGAGTCCGTTTTCTAAAATGCCCCTCGCCCCAACCCTCTCCCCGCTTAATCGCGGGGCGAGGGAGTCAATTCTGCCAAATTCGCGTTTCCCGTAACTCGTCACAATCTGGCCGAGCAGCGTGATTTCCTTCACACCCTGCGCCACCAGCTGGCGACACTCGCTCACGATATCGGGAATGGTGCGGCTGCGTTCCTCCCCGCGCGTGTAAGGCACAATGCAAAAGGTACAGTATTGATTGCAGCCCTGCATGATGCTGACAAACGCCGTGACCTGTAGCGGCCGTCCGTGACCGCCGCCTTTACCGTCGCCATTTTTTCCAGCGTTTCCATAAAGCAAATGCTCCCGGATGGTCGCCTCACTCCCCTGCTCTTCCGCCACCTCCACTATTTTGTCCCGGCGCCCGGCGATGATTTCGTCGAGACAATCCGCCGCGCGATGAAACTTCTGCGTGCCGAGCACCAGATCCACGTCCGGCAGCCGGTCAATCAATTCCTGTCCCCGGCTTTGCGCCATGCAACCCATGAAGCCGAGCACCACCTCGGGGCGGTGGCGGCGGATTTCCGCGGCGAGGTTCTCCATTTTCCGGAGGGCCTTTTGTTCCGCGAGGTCACGCACACTGCACGTGTTGAGCAAAATCACGTCCGCCCCGGTTTCGGACGGCACGAGGGTGTAACCCTTGGCCACAAGCTGCGCGGCGACGGCCTCGCTGTCGCGCTCGTTCATCTGGCAACCGTAGGTTTTGATGTAAACACTCGGCATGGGACGACAATAGCGGCAATCTAGGCCAACCCACCGGCCTTGAAAAGGCGGAAAGACGGCGGAGTTGGGCCGGCGGACAATCCCGATTAAATTTTTCCAAAAATTTGACTAGCCAGTTCAGGCAACTTGAGCTTTATTGGAGGTAGGTCATGGTAAAAGAAACGCAGTTTAACGACCGCGAAACCTCAACCAGGAGAACTTCCAATGGATATTCATCATCCCTTCGTCCGTGAATTTCCCGAACATCGCGAAACCATCCGCTCGCTGAAGCTGGCGGATGTCAGGTTCCGCGAAATGTTCGAGGAATATCACAAACTTGACGACGAAATCTGCCGCATCGAGGAGGAAGTTGAGTTCGCCACGGATCAGGAAATTGACGAACTCAAGTTCAAGCGCGCGAAACTGAAGGACGCGCTTTATTCCGCTGTGCGCAAGCACGAGATGGCGCTCGTTCATTAAAAACCGGTGCCGGATCGGGCCGCCGGCCCAAGGTTTAAAGACCCGGCCTCGTTGTCTTGCGCGTCGCCAGGATTTTCAATGCGCTTCGGCGGCGGCTTTCCGTTTTTTTGCCTCTTCAATCACCTTTTCTGTCGCATCGCGCGGCATTTCCTCGTAGTGACTGAATTCCTCCGTGTGCACGCCGCGACCGCCGGTCAGCGACCGCAAGGTGCTGGAGTAATGATAAAGCTCCTTCGTCGGCACGCTCGCCTTGATGACCTGAAACGCGCCGTCAGTGTCGATGCCAATGATTTTTCCGCGCCGCGATGACAGATCACCCATCACCTTGCCCATGCAATCTTCGGGAATGCGAATCTCCACCGTTTCAATCGGCTCCAGCAGACACGGCTTGGCGGCCATAAACGCCTCCTTGAACGCAAAATAACCGGCGA
>Ga0302320_10002315_pt1 | contig 45062 bp, 39 predicted proteins | sample Bog_T0_3_FD_202130 | JGI IMG/M metagenome (GOLD analysis project Ga0302320, IMG submission 202130) | Peat permafrost microbial communities from Stordalen Mire near Abisko, Sweden - Bog_T0_3 | ecosystem: Environmental > Terrestrial > Soil > Wetlands > Peat | place: Sweden: Abisko, Stordalen Mire...
GTGGCGCGGATCAACCAGCGCCACGATCGACGACGCAGCGCCATCGAATCCCGCTTCCGCTCCCAGCGGAGGGCAGCACCTGCATAAGCAAGAGTCATGCCAGAAAGTGTGATTTTGTCAAACTAATACCTTCTCCACCTCCGCCTTCATCGCCGTGCCGACCGAAACGGCCTATGGCTATCTCTGCGACCTGCGGAACCTGGACGAATGGACGCTGGGCAGCCGGATGAAGGAGCAGGTGGACCCGGATACCTGGATCGGCACCGCATCGGGGTATCAGCGGAGCCTGTACTATCATATCCGCCGTTTGGAGAACCCGCGGTTTTACGGCATCGAGTGGCAATGTGGGTATTCGTATCAGGAGTATTTCAAATCCTATCCGGTGCTGCTGTTCCCGGCCGGCTATGTCGAGCCGGGCAGCAGCGAGAAGGGCGTCTATCTGCACTGGATCAGCGTGATCGATCCGGTGCAGCGGACGCCGATGATCATGCAGGGCATTCAGACGGTCCATAACTCGGAAGTCCGCGCCCTGAAAGCGGCGCTGGAACGGCGGGCGGGGCTCGCGGAGGCGGCGCAGGGAAGCTACCGGATCGAGGCCGATACCATCTACATCAATGCGCCGCTGGAGCTGGCGGGCGAATTCCTCGGCGACCTGCGCAACATGCAGCACTGGTCGCATCTGCTGCAACCGGCGGGCATGATCGAGGCGGAACACGGCAGCTTCCTGGACGAATACCGCCAGAGCGTCGAGGTCACGCTGCGAACCAGCCGGCTGGCCGACTATATCCTGATCGAGCAGGATTATGTCCACCCCCGGTACAAATTCATCCAGCGCTCGCCCACCCTGCTGATCCCGCTGGCGCATGCGTTCGGCGATCCGGCGGTGCCCGGCCTGCTGCTGCACCGCATCACCTTCTGGAACAACGCCGCGCCGGCCCGCCACGGCAAGCTCGGCATCGAGGATTTCGGGGCCGAGAACATGAACATCAAGCGCCTGTTGGAAGCCAAAGCCGGCAACCTTGACACTTTCGCGCGCGGGCTGAGCTATCTGCCGCCGGCATGACCGCGCGCGGTGCCGCACCTTCGATGGCTTCACAAGCTCTGACGGGAGAATGCCGTGCTGCTTCGCTGTACTGAACAGGTGGATGCCTCGGCCGACACGGTGTTTGCCTGCGTGGACGATCCCGAACACATCGTCCAATGGGTCAGCGGCGCCGTCGGGCACAGCTACGTGACCGAGCGGAGCGGCGACAGCCGGGTCGGCCAGCGGTTCCGGCAATTGCTGCGGCAGGGCAAGGACGTGCGCGAGTTCAACGGCGAGGTCATCGCCTGGACCCGGCCGACGCATTTCGGCCTGAGCATTCCTTCGCCCGCGTATTCGTCGGAAGCGCATTTCCAGATCATTCCCGAGGGGCCGGCCCGGTCAACGGTGCATTACAGCATCGATGTCACGCTGCATTCGCGGCTGGCCAAACTGCTTGGCCCGCTGTTGAAATTCCCCCTCGGCCTGTTCGTGAAACAGCAGATCGGCCGGCTCAAGGCGCATGCGGAAAGCCTGGAGGCCGCGCAGCGGCCGGAGGTCAGCCGCCGGTCAACCGCCGCCGGCTTGTTTTTTTGGATGGGCGCCCCCCTGCCCCATCTGCGCGCGCCATACCGGCAGGCGGCGATGACGGACGCGCCGGCTGCCAGGCTGCGGCCGCTGCATCTCGGCGATGTCTGGGTCTATGCGGTCAGCGGCACCCTCACCCCGCCCAACGCCGCAAAGTTGCCGCTGGGCGGGGAAATCACCGTGTCGATCGTCGCCGATACGCTGACGAACTTTCCCGGCGGGCTGGCCATCCGGTTTGCGCGGAACCTGCACATCCTCCAGCCGGATGGCGCGCGCACGGCATTGCCGGCGCCGGTGTTCATGTTCGCCATCGCGCAGGACCCCGCCAGCGGCGACGTGGCGATTGCCGCCGACAATATGGGGCAGGCCGGCAAGGCGCGGCTGGCCAGGGCGCCGCAGGTCTTCTATCCGGGCCGGTGGTCGCCCGGAACCACCTATGCCAACCGGCTGGAGTTCGATGACGGCGACTATGTGGTGGACACGCTGGCGGTGGTCGGCCAGGAACGGGTGGACACGCCCGCCGGTTCCTTCCTGGCCTGGAAAGCCGAGGTTGCCAGCGAGAGTTCGGCCATGGGGCGGGTCGAGGGGGTGGACTGGTGGCCGCCGGAGCTTGGCGCGCCGGTCCGGTTCTCCACCGAAGGCGGCCTGCCGGACGGCGCGCATATGCGTTTTGTGGCGACGCTGAGAAGCAGCAACGTGGTGCCGGGCTAGGTTGCCGGTCATGTGGCGACGCATCCTGCTGGCGGGCATCGGACTCGTGACATTGGCGGGTATTGCCGGCTACGGCTACTTATCGGTCACATCGCCGCGCACCCGCACGTACCGGCCACCCAACGATGACATCGCCATCCCCACCGATGCGGCATCGATCGCGCATGGCAAGCATCTGGCCGAGGCGGTGGCGATCTGCACGTTCTGCCATGGCGACAATCTGGCCGGCACGCTGGCCTTCGAGGACCCCGTTCTCGGCAAGGCCTACACCGCCAATCTGACCAAAGGCCGCGGCGGCATCGGCCAGCGTTACAGCAAGGCCGACTGGATACGCAGCATCCGCTACGGCGTCCGCCCGGACGGAACGGGCATTCTGTTCATGGCCTCGTATTACTACAACAACCTGACGGATGCCGATCTCGGCGCGATCATCGCCTATGCCATGAGCGTGCCGCCGGTGGACAACGAGCGCAACAGGGTCGAAATGAGTCTGTCCACCCGCCTGCTCATCGATGCCGGCGTGATCGGCGGCATGGTGCAGGCCGAGCAGATCGATTTCACCGCGAAACGCCCGCCGCCGCCGGCCGATCCGGGGGCGTATATCGTATCGGTCGCCGGCTGCACCTTCTGCCACGGACCGGCATTGACCGGCGCCATGGGGCCGGAGACGGGCGCGCCCCCCACCCCCGACCTGACGGTGGGCGGCAAGCTGAAGGACTGGTCGCGGGCCGATTTCGCCAAGGCCCTGCGCACCGGCGTGACCCCCGACGGCCACACGATACCGCCGCAATACATGCCCTGGCCGGGCTATCGGAACATGTCGGACGACGATCTCCGGTCGGTCTGGGACTATCTGCGCTCCCTGCCGCCGGCGCGGCCAACCCAGGCGGCCCGTTGAGCCAACGCTTCCGCTGGCGGCGCCTGTGGCTGGCGGCGATCGCGGGGATCACACTGGCCGGCCTCGGCGGCGTGGTCGTGGTCATGGTCGCGTCGCCGCGCGGGCGCATCTACCACCCGCCCGACGATGCCATCGCCATCCCCACCGATCCGGCCTCGGTCGCCCGCGGCCGGCATCTGGTCGAGGCGGTGGCGGTGTGCACGATCTGCCATGGCGACAATCTCGCCGGCCGACTGGCCTTCGAGGACCGCTTTCTCGGCCGGGGCTACACCGCCAACCTGACCGGCGGCCGCGGCGGCATCGGCCAGCGCTACCGCACCGCCGATTGGGTGCGCAGCATCCGCTATGGCGTGCGTCCCGACGGGCACGGCATCATCTTCATGCCCTCGGATTACTACAACCGGATATCGGATGCCGATCTCGGGGCGATCATCGCCTATCTTCAGAGCCTGCCGCCGGTGGACAACACGCGGACCCGGGTTGAGCTGAACCTGCCGGCCCGGCTGCTCATCGATGCCGGCGTTTTCGGCGAGGTAATTCGGGCCGCCCGCATTGATTTTAATGCGCAACGAATGCCGCCGCGCGACGCCGGCGCGTATCTGGCGGAGCTTGGCGGTTGCAGCTTCTGCCACGGACCGCAACTGCAAGGCGGCCAGGGACCCGAGCCAGGCGCCCCGGCCGCCCCGGACCTGACCCCCGGCGGCAGGCTGGGAAGCTGGTCGCTGGCGGCGTTCACCGCCACCATGCGCAGCGGCACCACCCCGGAAGGACACCCGATTGCGCCGAAATACATGCCCTGGCCAGGCTACCGCCACATGACGGATGACGAGCTTCGGTCACTTTGGCACTTCCTGCGGCGGGAGTGACCGGTTCCAAGGGGCCAACGGCACCCTGAAACCCCGCCGGCAACATCATGCCTCCCGTCGCGCGCCGGTATCGTCCTCGGTTTCGTCGAACAGCAGCAGCCTTCCGGCATTGGCGAGGCCGACGAAGGTGGACAGGTTGTGCAGCAGCGCCGCCACGATCGCCCCCTGCGGTCCCAGCGCCCCCGCCGCCGCCAGCCCGACCAGCAGCGCCGTCCAGCCCAGCCCGATCGCCACGTTCACGTTGATGGTGCGCCGGCAGCGCCGGCTCAGGCGGATGGCGGTGGCCAGCCGGCGCAGATTGTTGCCGGTCAGCACCACGTCGGCCGAGGCCAGCACCACGTCGGTGCCCTGCGCCCCCATGGCGACCCCGACCGCGCCCGCCCGCAGCGCCAGCGAGTCGTTGATGCCGTCGCCCACCACCAGCGCCCGCCAGCCGGCCCGCGTCTCCGCCTGCACCCGTCGCATCTTCTGGTCCGGCAACGCCTCGGCGCACACATCGGCAATGCCCAGCTCGGCGCCGATATGGGCGGCGACGGCGGCGCGGTCGCCGGTCAGCAGCAGCTGATGGGTCAGCCCGAGCGCGCGCAGCTCGGCCAGGGTGGCGGCCGCTTCCGGGCGCGGCCGGTCGGCGAACAGCAGCCAGCCCAGGAACGCCGTGCCTCGGCTGGCACCGGCAACCGGGCCGTCATGCGCCGGTGGCGGCGGCACCGCCACGCCCAGCCGGGCGAACAGCTCGGCCCGGCCGAACGCCACGATCTCGCCGTCCAGCCTGCCGGTAACGCCGAAGCCGCCTTCCTCGCGCGCGTCCGCCACCGCTTCCCGCTGGCCTTCCGGCAGCATGGCGGCGGCGGCGCGGCTGACCGGATGGCTGCTCGCCTCGCCCAGCGCCGCGGCGACGCGCAGCAGCGCCGTCCGGTCGGCGGCGCCGGCGGTGCCGGTGAGCGACAGTACCCCGGTGGTCAGCGTGCCGGTCTTGTCGAACACCACCGCATCGACGCTGGCCATGTTCTCCAGAAAGCCGGTGCCCTTGATGAGAATACCATGCCGCGCCGCCACCGCGATCGCGGCGATGGCGGTGGCGGGGGCGGCCAGCACCAGCGCGCACGGGCAGGACGCCACCAGCACCGCCAGCGTCGATGCCATGTCGCCCGAGGCGAACCAGGTGCCGGCGGCGGCCATCAGCACCAGCGCCATGTATTGCTCGCCGTAGCGTTCCAGCACCCGCGTCACCGCCGGCTTGGAGGCTTCGGCGGTGCGCATCAGCGAAATGATCCGCCCCAGCGTGGTGTCGGCCCCGGTGCGGGTGATCTCCACTTCCAGACGGCCGTTGGTGTCGATGGTGCCGGCCGGCACCGGGTCGCCGGCCTGCACATCCACCGGCACCGATTCACCGGTCAGCGAGGCCATGTCGAGGCTGGCGCTGCCGGCGCGCACCACCCCGTCGGCCGGGGCGCGGTCGCCGGCGCGCAGCTCGACGCGATCGCCCGGGCGCAGGGCGCTCGCCGCCACCAGCTCGGTGCCGCCGCCCGCCAGCAGCCGGCGGGCGCGGGTCTCGGCCAGCCGGCCCAGCGCCCGCACCGCTTCCCTTGTGCCGAGCAGGCTGCGTTCCTCCAGCACATGGCCGAGGATCATCACGATCGGCAGCACCGCCGCCGTCATCAGGTCGCCGGCCGCCCAGGCCGCCAGCAGCGCCAGCGCCACCAGCCGGTCGGCGATGCCGTGCAGGCTGGGACGGCGCAGGCTGCGCCAGGCATCCGCCAGCACCGGCACCGCCACCAGCGCCGCCGCCAGGGAGGCAACCAGGTTGGCCAAAGCGGCGGCGCCGGGCACCAGGAATTCCCACGCCACCGCCAGCGCCAGCAGCCCGGCCGACAGCATCGCCAGGGTCAGCTGCGCCCCCAGCAGCCACCGCTCGGCGCGCGCCAGCAGCCCGGGCGCCGGCAATCCGGGCAGCGCGATCGTGGTCATGGCGTCGCCGCCGGCAGGATCAGGCGGGCGCCGCCGGTGGTGTCCACCGCCACGATGCCGCCCGCCTGATGCAGCACGGCGGCCACCCGCTCGCGCCAGAGCTGCGCCAGCAGCCCCGGCCGGCCTTGCGGCACGGTGCGGCCGGCGAGCGCGGCCACCGTCGCCACCTGGCCGCGCGCCTCGCCCACCTGCTCGGCGGCGGCGGCGTGGGCGGCGGCGATGATGCGGTCGCGCTGCTGGGCCGCGGCCTGCAGAATGCGCTCGGCATCGGTGCGCGCGCTGGCCAGCGTCTCCTCGGCCCGCTGGGTGGCCTCCAGCACCGCGTCGAATCCGGGCTTGGCGGACAGCGGCAGCAGCGCATCCACGTCGGCGCGGGTGACTTCCACACCCAGCGGGGCGCCGGCCCGCGCCAGCGCCGCCAGCCGCAGGTTGGCCGCCCGCACCAGATCGCCGCGCACCGCCTGCCGCTGCGCCTCCACCCTTGGGTCGTCGCCGCCCACCGCCCGCACCGCCATGAAGTCGTCGATCGACCGGCCGGCGGCGACTTCGGTGGCGCCGGCCACGAACAGCCGCTGCAACGCCGCGGCCACATGGTCGCGGGCGATCAGGTAGGCGACCGGATCGGCGATGCGCCAGGTCAGGGTGGCGTCCAGCAGCACCTCGCCGCCGTCGCCGGTCAGATAGCCGCCGGCACTGGTGGGCGGCACCATCGCCGGGCGGCGGCTGATGCCGGGGCCGCCGGCCGGCAGGCGGGCCACCACCTTCAGCTCCATCTGCCGCGCCGGCGCGGGCAGCAGTTCCACCTGCTCGATCGGCCGCGGCCAGGCCAGCAGCAGGCCGGCCGGCCGCACCCGCACCACCCGGCCGAAGCGCAGCACCGCCGCCTGCGCATCCGACGGCACCTGCCGCAGGTTGGAGAACAGCCAGCCGGCGGCCAGCAGCAGCACCCCCAGCAGCAGCACGCGGAAGGTGATCTGCAGCGACTGGCTGATCGGCCCCGGTGTGGCGGGGAATGCGCGCGCCACCGGACTCATGGCGGCGGCGCCGCGGGGGGTTCGACCAGCACCGAGAACGGGGCGGAATCGGTGCGCAGCACCAGCCGTGTGCCCGGCCCGACGGTCTGCGCCAGGGTGTCGAGCGAGCGCAGCAGATTGTACAGCAGCGGATCGCTCAGATAGGCGCGGGTCTGGATTTCGGCGGCCTCGCGGCGCGCCTGGGCGTCGATTTCGGCGGCCTCGGTGCGCGCCTGCGCCACCGTGATGCGGCCGTCGCGGTCGGCGTTGGAGCGCACCTCGGCCGCCGCGCGCAGCCCCTCGGCGGTGCGCTCGGCGGCCACCGTCTCGCGTTCGGAACGCATGCGGGCGACCGTCGCCACCAGGCTGGCATCGGGCAGGCTGAGCGTCTCGATGCCCACCTGCCGCACCTGGATACCATAGGTCTGCAACACCTGCGCTTCCACCTGCGCTTGCAGGCGGCGCTCGAACTCGGCCAGCCGCAGCCGGGCCGGGTCGGTATCGACCATTTCGGCGAAGTCGAAGCTGCTGGCGGTGACCTGCAACGCCGAGCCGACGAAGCTGCGCAACTGCCGGGCCGCCTCGTCCGGGTCGTTGCGGACGGCGCGCAGAAACTGGCGGATGCGGTCCGGCTCGGCCGGCACCTGCCAGGCCACGTAAGCCTGCACCAGGATGCGCAGCCCGTCGCGGGTGCCGACATCCTGCAAGCCGGTGGAACTGGTGCGCAGCCGCAGATCGACGGTGGTGGTGCCTTCCAGTGGCGCCGGCAGCTTCCAGGCCAGCCCCGGCTCGGTCAGCACCCGCACCGGGGCGCCGAACTCGGTCACCACCACGGCCTCGCCGGCGCCCACCATCACGGCGGTGCCGGCCAGCACCGCGGCAGCCACCACCACGGCGGCCAGCAGGAAACGCAGCGCCATGCCCAGCCGGCTGACCGGCGCTTCCCCCTGGGAGGGGTTCTGGATGGCATCGGCCTGGATATCGGTGGTCGTCAGGAGGTCGTTCATTCCCCGGGGTCCTTGGGCGGCGCATACACGCCCTGAAGCGGCACGCTGGCGCCGGGTAGCGGGCGGAAATCGAGCAGCGGCACCGCCCCCGGCGGCAGCCGGTGGTCGAACAGCGTCAGGCCGCCCGCCGCCGCCAGCACCGCCCGCAACGCCGCCAGCCGCCGTTCCATCCGGTACGGCGGGGCGCCGCCGCGATCGGCGTCGCGGTCGGCGGCGAAGCAGATAGCATCGGCGCGGGCGCCCCCAAGCGTTTCCTCCGCCCCCGCGGTGGCGCCGCGCAGCAGGCCGGTGGCGACCTGGCGCTGTTCGGACAGGCTGGCGAAGGCGCGGCCCCGTTCGGCCGAGATCGATGCCTCGGCGTCGATCTGCGCCGCCTGCACGGCGTGATAGGCGCCGGCGGCGCCGCCCGGCGGATGCAGCGCCTCGATCACCGCCGCGTCGAGTTCCAGGCCGACGCCGGCCTGATCGAGTTCCCGCTGCACTGCCGCGCGCAGCCGGCCGGCCATGGATTCGCGGTTTTCGCCCAGCACGTCGTCGAGGGTGCGCCCGGCGAAGAACGCGGCGGCCACCCGCGCGGCGCGCTGGCGCAGCAGGCCGACCGGGTCGGCGGCGGCGTAGGTGGCGCGCAGCGCGTCGGCATCGCCGGGGCCGACCCGCCAGAACAGGCGGATATCGGCGCTGACCATCTGAAAGCCCTGCTCGCGGTCCCGCGCGGCGGCGACCAGGAACCAGGTTTCCGCCGGGCTTTCCACCTCCCACAAACGATCCGCGCTGGAAGGCGGCACCGCCTCGGCGGGAAAGCGCTCGGGGGCGATGTCACCCTTCAGGGCCAGCTCGTGCATGGTGCCGAACTCCACCGGGCGCAGCCGGCCGAACGGCCAGGGCAGCGTCAGGTGCAGGCCGGGCGGCAGTACCCGCACCGGCGCGCCGAAGCGTTCATATACGGCGCGCTCGTCGAGCGGCACCAGCGCCACCCCGCTCAGCCCCCAGCCGATCAGCAGCAGCAGCAAGGCGAGCGGGGCGAAGGCGGCCCGCACATAGGCGAGCGCCCAACTGCCGGCGAAGTCGATGCCGAGATGCCGGCGCACCGGCGCCGCCAGACTGCGCGAAGCCGCCCCTTCGGCGAGCAGCCGCGCCAGCATGGAATCTGCTGCGGCCCGTGCCGTCGCCGCCGGCGGTGGCGGCAGGAAGCCACGCCCGGCCGCCCGCCCGGCCAGTTCCGCGGCAACCGCGCAGGGCAGCAGCGCCAGCACCGAGGCCAGCCACAGCGCCAGCCCTGGCAGGCCGAAACCGGCCGCCAGCTCCAGCAGGCCGGCGGCAACGAAAGCCAGAGTGGTCAGAAAGGCCAGCGCCCGCAATGCCGGCGCTTCCGGCAGCGCCGCCGGCGGCAGGGCGGCCAGCAGGCGCTCGGCCACCAGCAGCGGAAAGCCGAGCGCCATCAGGCCGCCGCCCAGCAGCCAGGCCATCCGTGGCACCTCCGGCGGCACCGGGGCGCCGGCGGGCAGCAGCCATGCCGCCGCCAGCCCGAGCGCGCATAGCGGCACGACCAGCAGAATCTGCGGCCAGCGCGCCACCGACCGCACCAGCGCCGGGGTGCCGGCGGGCAGCAGCACCACGCCACGCCAGGCCAGCGCCGGCCCGCCGGCAGCCGCCCGGCCGCGCGCCCAGGCCAGTGCCCAGCTGGCGGCAAGCCCCGCCAGCGCGGGCAGCAGCGCCGCCAGCGGCAACGCCACCAGCCGGGCGCGGGCCAGCTCGGCGAACAGCGGCGAGGGCAGCTCGGCCGCGCTCATCTCGCCCGTCATCGTCTGAGCGACGAGGACATCGGCGTGCAGTTGCAACCCGCCCAGCACCGCCGCCAGCAGCAGCCCGCCCAGGGTGAGCGCCGCCAGCAACTGCCGCAAAGCCTTCGACCCGGTGGCGAGGGCCGGCCCGGGCATGCTCAGCGCGGGCCGCCCAGTGCCGTCTTCCAGTCGTGGAACATGTCGAGATCAAGCCCGTCCGGATTCCACAGGAAGCCCGGCGCGTGGCCGGTCTGGTCGGTCACCCCGTACTGCCAGATGATCTGCTTGGTCTGCCGGTCGATCACCAGCACCCGGTGGCGATGGTCGTCGTTCAGCAGGATGTCGCCGGTCGGCAGTTCCTCGGCGAGTGACGGGTGGTCGAGCATGCCCTCGCCGCTGGCGACCCGGTATTCCCAGGTGACCCGGCCGGTCTTGGGGTTGAAGATGACGATGCCGCCCGGCTTGACGTAGTCCGAAATGATCACCTGGCCGTCGCGCATCAGCATGGCGTCGGAGGCGTAGCGGATATCCGGCGCCTTGACGCTCCAGGCCACGGTGCCGTCGCGGCGCATGTAGGTGACCCAGGCGTCCGGGATTTCGGTGACCAGGATGTCGTTGTTTTCCAGCGGTTGGGCGCCGTTGGGGAAGCCGAAGGCGTTCGGCGGATCGTGGCGGCAGGCGCCGGGCCGTCCCCATTGCGTGTCGATCAGCGTCGTCTCGGGATTGACGATCAGGATGCGGCAGGAGCGGATATCGGCCACCACCAGCTTGCCTTCGTTCATCAGCCGGGCGTCATCGGGGTAGTTGAGGTAGGGGCCGCTGTTGCCGCGATGGTCGGAGACGCCGAAGGTGCGGGCCAGCGCCTTCTTTTCATAGTCAACGAAATGGAGATCGTAATTGTCCTCCTCGTTCACCACCACCGTCTTGCCGTCGGGGGAGAAATACACGTCGTCATTGCCCCGATAGACGGTCAGGTTCGGCGACGGGAATTCCCAGATGATGCGCTTGTCCGGCGCCACCTCGAGCAGGCGGTTGTTGCGGCGGTCGGCGATGACGATCGGCCAGGGCAGCGGCTTGCCCCAGGAGGGCACCGGCTGCGCCCGGGTGCCGGTGGCCGGCGGCGGGGCGGTCAGCACGGTGCCGCTGCTGACGATACCGGCGCCGATTTCCTCCGGGGTGACCGGCATGGGCTTGCCGACCGGCGCGGTGGCTTTGGGGTTTGCGGGTTCGGCGGCCTGGGCGGCGGCGGCAAGCATCGCCAGGGCAAGCAACAGCACAAGGCGGCATGGCCGCCTCCAGGCGGCATGGCAGGAAAGCATCGTGTTCTGGTCCTTCATCCGCTCTCACGAGTCGGGGAGAGCGGAACCTAGTGAAATTCCGCTTCAATGCCCAGCCCCACAGGACATGCTTGCCGCCGGGCGGTCGAGCCTTGCCGGTCCGACATGGCAGACACCGGCGGCACGCCGTTCACGATTGATGCGTCGATTGCTGAGCAGGACCGCTGAACCTTGGCCCCCGTCAGCCGGCGCCGCCGAAGGCCAGGCCGACCAGACGTTCCGAAGCCTCCCACAACCAAGCCGAAACCGCCGCATCCCTCGCCTGCGGGGGGACCGCGGCCGGCCCGGGCGATCCCTTGATTTCGCCGAAGCCGGAGGGGCCGTAGTAACCCCCGCCGGTCGCGTTCGGGGAGGTCGCGGCAAACAGGATGGGCAGCGCGCCGGCCGCCGCCGGCTGGGCGAACAGCGGCGCGAAAAACTGCCCGAGGCGCCATGGCCCCCGCACGCGGCCATTCTCGGCGGGTCCGTTGACGATGATGTCGGTCCGCGCCCAGCCGGGATGCGCGGCGGTGCTCATCACGCCCCAGCCATGGGCGTCGCCGCGGCGTTGCAGTTCCAGCGCGAACATCAGCATCGCCAGCTTGGTCATCGCATAGACCCGCATCGGCGCGTAGACCCGTGTCGCCTGCATGTCACCGGGAACGATGGCGCCGCTTCGGGCGGCCAGGCTGCTCAGGTTCACCACGCGGGGGTTGGTGCCGCGCCGCAGCAAGGGCAGCAGCCGGGCGGTCAGGGCGAAATGGCCGAGGTAGTTGGTGCCGACTTGCAGTTCAAAGCCGTCCTCGGTTTCCCGCCGCCGGGGCGTTCCCATCACCGCCGCGTTGTTGACCAGCAGGTCGATGCCCCGGCCGGCTTCGCGCAGCCGGTCGGCAAAAGCGGCAACCGAGCGGAGAGATGCCATATCCAGCTGCTCGAAGCGGGCCGCGGCGCCGGGATGCGCCGCCCGGACCCGCGCCAGCGCGTCAGCCCCCTTGGCGGCGTTGCGGCTTGCCAGCACCACCTCGGCGCCGGCCTTCGCCAAAGCGAGCGCGGTTTCGTAGCCAATACCGCCGGTCGCCCCGGTGACAACGGCCAGCCGCCCGTGCCGCGGCGGGATGTCGGCGGTGGTCCAACGGGTCATGCGCAGCCTCCGCCTCGCCGTGCTCGCCCGGTCATCCGGGTTGTTTGCCACCCTACACCTGAAACGCGGCGATATCGCCGCACACCGGATCGGAAGCTGGACCAACCCACCCCGAAGGGAACATTGTGCCCGGCTTGTTCTGCCAGGGGGTCACTGCCGACATGGCTGCCACGGGGATCCAGACCACCATCACCGTCGTCTTCCGGCCCAGCGGCGCCGAGCCGTCGCCGGTCCGCCTGTTCGCCAGGGATGGACGCCGGTGGATCGTCGCCAGCGACGTCTGCCGAATCCTCGGCATCCGCACGGACGCGGTGCTTCAACTGGTGCCGGAGGCGGAGCGCAGCCACGCCACCGTGTTGAGCAAGGGCAGCGTGCAGTCGGTGACGACCGTCACCGAGGCGGGCTTCAACCTCCTGGTCACGCGATCGACCAGGCCGGTCGCGAAGCGGTTGCGCGAGTGGATGGCGGGGGAGGTGCTGCACTCGATTCCCGCCGGTGGCGCCACGGCCAGCAGGGAGCAGGACCCGTCCTGACCCGCCCGGCGGGCGGCGTTCAGCCGCATTTCGACCAGCCGCAATGCGGGCAGGCGAGGCAGCCCTCTTCCTTGATCAGCCCCGGCTGGTTGCACTTGGGACAGAACGCCCCGGCCACGGCGGCGCCGGCAGGCGTCGGCGGGCTGAACCCGCCATCCGCCGCCGCCGGCGTCAGCAGGCCGATTTCGATCATGTGGCGTTCGAGGATATCGCCGATCGCCGCGACCAGCGACGGCACATAGCGGCCATTGCTCCACTGCCCGCCGCGCGGGTCGAACACCTGCTTGAGTTCCTCCGCGACGAACGAAACCTCCCCGCCACGGCGGAACACGGCGCTGATCATGCGGGTGAGCGCCACCACCCAGGCGTAATGCTCCATCGCCTTGGAGTTGATGAACACCTCCAGCGGACGCCGGATGCCGTCATGTTCGATGTCGTTGACGGTGACGTAGAAGGCATGGTCGGTGTCCGGCCAGCGCAGCTTGTAGGTGGCGCCGCTCAGCTTTTCGGCGCGCACCAGCAATTCCTGGGTGGGCGGGATGGCGGGGACCGGCTCGGTCGGATTCAACGTCAGCACCGACCCGGTCACCTCGTTCGGCCGGTAGGTGGTGCAGCCTTTGCAGCCGGAACGGTAGGCGTCGCGGTACACCTCCTTGAATTCCGCGAAGCTGATGTCCTTGGGCACGTTCACCGTCTTGGAGATGGCGCTGTCCACATGGCGCTGCACCGCCGCCTGCATACGGACATGCTCGGCCGGCGACAGGTCCTGCGCGGTGACGAAATGCGCCGGCAGCCGGGCATCGCCGCCGAAAAGCTGCTGGTAGAGGCGCACCGCATGGTCGGACACCGGTTCCTCGCGGGTGGACCCGTCCGGCTCGCGCACCCGCCTTGTGTAGCTGTGCGCGAATACCGGCTCGATGCCGCTGGAGGCGTTGTCGGCCAGCAGGGAGATCGTGCCGGTCGGCGCGATGGAGGTGAGCAGGGCGTTGCGGATGCCCGCCTCGGCGATCCGGTCGCGGATGTCGGCCGGCAACGCCTGGATCGTCTCGCCGGCCAGATAGGCGTCGCGGTCGAACAGCGGGAACGCCCCCTTTTCGACCGCCAGGCCGCAGGAGGTGCGATAGGCGGCGTGGCTGATCGCCTCGGCCCAGCGTTCCGCCTGATCTGCGGCGGGGGGGGAACCGTAGCGCAGGCCGGTCATCATCAGCGCGTCCGCCAGCCCGGTGATGCCCAGGCCGATCCGGCGCTTGGCCACCGCCTCCTGCCGCTGCTCGGGCAGCGGAAAGCCGGACACGTCGATGGCGTTGTCGAGCATGCGGATGGCGGTGCCGACGAGGCCGGCCAGCTCGTCGCCGTCGATCCGGGCCAGCGGGGTGAAGGGGTCGCGGACCAGCCGCGCCAGATTGATCGAGCCCAACAGGCAGGCGCCGTACGGCGGCAGCGGCTGCTCGCCGCACGGGTTGGTGGCGTGGATCGTCTCGCAATAGGCGAGGTTGTTGCGCGCATTGATGCGGTCGATGAAGATCACGCCCGGCTCGGCGTAGTCGTAGGTCGCGCGGATGATGGCGTCCCACAGCGCCCGCGCGCGGAGGGTGCGCCAGGTGGTGCCGCCGAACACCAGCCGCCAGTCGGCGTCCTGCTCCACCGCCGCCATGAAGGCGTCGGTGACAAGAACGGAGAGGTTGAAGTTGCGCAGCCGCCCGGGCGCGTGCTTGGCGGCGATGAACGCCTCGATATCGGGGTGGTCGCAGCGCAGGGTCGCCATCATCGCGCCGCGCCGGGCGCCGGCCGACATGATGGTCCGGCACATGGAATCCCACACATCCATGAAGCTGAGCGGACCGGAGGCATCCGCCCCGACGCCGCGCACCGGCGCCCCGCGCGGCCGCAGGGTGGAAAAATCGTAGCCGATGCCTCCCCCCTGCTGCAACGTCAGCGCCGCCTCACGCAGATGAGCAAAAATGCTGCCGAGATCGTCCTCGATGGCCCCCATGACGAAGCAGTTGAACAGCGTCACCCGCCGGTCGCTGCCCGCCCCGGACAGGATGCGGCCGGCCGGGAGGAAGCGGAAATCCTCCAGCGCCGCGTAGAACTTGTCCTCCCAGTCCGCCGGCTGCGCCTCGGCGGCGGCCAGCGCGCGGGCGGCGCGGCGCCAGCTATCCTCGATGGTCGCGTCGATCGGCGTGCCGTCGGCGGCTTTCAGGCGGTATTTGGCATCCCAGATCTGCCGCGAGATCGGGGCGAGGCTGTCTTCGACCCTGGTCAGGGCGGGCGGGATGTCCATGGTCTGCTCCTATGCGCTCCGTCACGGCACGAGTCGACGAGGCTGCCTCCACCCCACCGCTGTGGGCCGGCCGGGTCATGGGCGCGACGCCGCTCCCGGTGCTTCTCCCCTGCCGCGGCGATTCACGGCAATCGGAATCGCGCCGGCGGGCGGCCCGCCAGCGTTCCCCGGCAAACGCTCAGTTGCGGGCGCGCCGCAGCGTGCGCAGCAGGGCGGGCACGAACAGCAGCGTCGCCAGCAGGGTGCAGCCCAGGCTGAGCAGCAGCAGCGACCCCATGCTCGCCGTGCCGGGATGGCGCGACAGAGCCAGCGAGCCGAAGGCGGTGCCGGTGGTCAGCGCCGAGAACAGGATGGCCCGTGCCGTCGCGCTGCCCAGGAAGCGCTCGGCGCCGGCCCGCCAGTTCATGACGAAGTAGATGTTGAACGACACCCCCACCCCCAGCAGCAGCGGCAGGGCGATGATGTTGGCGAAGTTCAGGGTCACCGGCGCCAGCACCGCCACCACCACCGTCAGCAGCGCCGACAGCAGCAGCGGCGCCATCACCAGCGCGACATCGGTCAGCCGGCGCAGCGCCAGCCCCAGGATGACCGCGATCGCCACCAGCGCCAGCAGGGCGGCCGAGCGGAAGGCGCCGACAATGGTTTCCGCGCTCGCCACGATGGTCACCGCCGAGCCGCCGGCCTCCGGGGCAACCGCGCGCACCTCGGCGACGAAGGCGCGCAACCCGGCGGAATCATGCGCCTGCGGCTTCGCCGCCACCTGCACCCGCACCCGCCCGTCCGGCAGGCGCCAGTCGCGGGCGATGTCGGGCGGAATGTCGGCCAGCGTCAGCGGATGCGCGTCCAGCGCGGTGCGCAGGCGGGAGAGTTGCAGCGGCAGGAAGCCGGTCAGGGCGGCATCCGCCTCGGTCAGCCTGGCATCCGGCGCCGCCACCAGACGGCGCAGCGCGTCGGCGATGCCGGCCACGACCGAGCCGGGCGGCAGCCTGGCCGCGGCGCGCTCCATGCCGGCGAGCGCGGTGCGCGCCGCCAGCCGCAGATCGGCGGCGGTGACCGGGGCCGCTGGCGCCCGCGGGGCCAGCGTGGCGGTCAGGATGCTGGCCGCGTCGGCGATGATGGCGAGCTTGGCCGGCTGGCCGGCGGGGACGAAACTCGACAGGGTGATGCTGTCGTCGACCAGCGGCAAGCCGCGCAGCTGCGCCGCCAGGGCGTCGGCGCGCGCCTGGTCGGGGGCGAGAATGTCGATGCTGTAGGGGGTGGTGAGCGGCGAGGTCATCAGGTCGGCCAGGGTGCGCATCGCCTCGCTGGTCGGGTCCTTGGTGTGCAGCGGGTCGGAATCGAAGGTCAGTCGGGGCACCAGGAACGCGCCGAGGATGGCCAGCGCCAGGGCCGCCACCAGCACCGGCGCGCGGGCGCGGAACAGCCCGGCTTCCAGCCGGTCGCCCCAGGCGATGCCGATCTCGCGCGCCTCGGCGCGCGGGCGGAACAACGCCAGCGCCGCCGGCAGGAAACCCAGCGTGCAGGCGAAGGCGATCAGCATGCCGACACCGGCGATCAGCCCGAGTTCGGCCACCCCACGGAAATCGGTGGGCACGAAGGCCAGGAAGCCACAGGCGGTGGCGGCGGCGGCGACCAGTATCTGCGGGCCGACCCGCGCGGCGGTGACCGCCAGCGCGGTTTGCAGGCTGTCCGTGTGCAGCCGCATCTCGCGCAGGCGCACGCAGAACTGGATGGCGAAATCCACCGCGATGCCGACGAACAGGATGGCAAAGGCCACCGAAACCAGATTCAGCGTGCCGACGGCCAGCGCGGCGAAGCCGGTGGTCAGCGACAGCCCCAGCGCCAAAGTGAGCAGAATCGGCACGATCAGCCGCCAGGAGCGCACCGCCAGCACCAGCCACAGCGTCACCAGCAGCAGGCTGCCGATGATGCCGGCGACGGCGCCCTGCGCCACCGAGGCGAATTCCTCGTCGGCGAGCGCGACCGACCCGGTGATGCGGACCCTTGCCTGACCGGCCTTCACCCAGGGCAGCGCGGCGGCGGCCTCGCGCACCGCCCGGGAAGCGGCGCCGCCCGGCTCCAGCGCGCCGTAATCCAGCCTGGGCTGGGCAAGGACGAAACGATACCCGCCGGCCTGGGCGGCCAGATCGCCGGCCAGCAGCGTCTCCCATGACATCGGCCGGGCATGGCCATCCGCGGCGTCGGAGAGAGTGCGGCGGAACGCCTCCAGCGCCGTCTGGCTGGTGGTGAGGTCGGCCTCGCCGCGCTCCACCCCCATGCCCAGCAGGGTCAGCGCCGCGAACAGGCCGCGCGCGCTGGGGTCGGCGGCAAGCTGGCCGAGGAAGGGCTGGGCGTCGATGGTGCGGTCCATCAGGCCGCCCAGCGTCTTGTCGTCGAGGAACAGCAGCCCGTTGGCCTCCAGGAAGGGGGAGGCGTCCGGGCGGCGCACGCTGCGCAGATGCGCGGTGTCGCCGGCCAGCGCCCGCGCGAGGCCGGCGGCGGTCTGGTCGGCCTGCTCGGGAGTGACGGCGTCCACCACCGCCACCAGCTGGTCGGTGAACTGCGGGAAGGCACGGGCGAAGGCCAGATCCCGCTGGCGCCAGGGCAGCGAGGCGGCGAACATCTGGTCGGTGTCGGTGGTGACGCTGAGCCGGGCCACGGCGAGCCAGCCCGATAGCGCGGCGAGCAGGGCGGCACCCGCCAGCACAAGGCCGGCGCGGCGCCGGCTGCCCTCGACGAGGGCAGCGAGCAGGCGGGAAAGCGGCATGGAGGAGCGAATCCGGTGGTGTGGCGGCGCCGGGATAGTCCCTCGGCAACAGGCAAGGCAAATCAGGTTGCCGTATGGCCGAACGGCAGGGGGCGGGCCCCTTCACGGGTGTTTATCAGGCGCGCCTTCGCGCGGCTTTCCTTCGGCGCGCCAGTGATCACCTTCGCTGCGAGAGGCGATCGGGGCGACTACTTCACGACCGGCGGCAGGAACTGGCCGACGGGCCGTTGCGGGCTCGGGCCATCGAGCCAGTTGAAGCGGTTGGCGCCGAGCAGAACGACATGGATCAGCAGGGCCAGGGCAAACAGGCCGGCAGCCGCCGGAACCGGTATCTTGCGCGGCTCAAACTGCGTCCAGACGCGCCAAAGAATATTCGCTTCGCTCATGCTGTCCTCCTGCACCAGGACGCCGACGATCTGCCCGACGCCGCCTTGCGCACCCATGCCATCGCCGGCCCGCTGCGCACGTGCATCCAGAAGCGAAAGGAGCTAGCCTGCCCGCATGAATGCGCACCCGCTCGACACCTACAAGCTGGTCAAGAAACTCAGGGGCGTCGGCTTCTCCGAGGAGCAGGCCGGGGCGGTCACGGACGCGCTGCTGGAGACGCGGCAGTTCGACCTGTCGGAAATCGCCACCAAGGCCGACATCCAGACCCTGGCAAGCACCACCAAGGCCGACATCCAGACCCTGGCAAGCACCACCAGGGCCGACATCCAGGCCCTGGCAAGCACCACCAGGGCCGATATCCAGGCCCTGAAAGCCGATATCCAGGCCTTGGAAGCCGCGGCCAAGGCCGATAACCGCACGCTGGAAGCCACCATGAGCGCCAGGATCGCCGAATCGCAGCGGGCGATGGTCCAGTGGGCGGTCGGGCTGTTCCTGGCCCAGCTTGCCTGCGTCGCTGGCCTGCTCAAGTTCCTCCATTAACCGGCACACCGATCGCGGCCCGCCCGGAGGCTGCCATGCCCACTCTCGGACACGCTTTGCTGGATGCCCTGCGCGCCCATGGCGCCCGCGAGATTTTCGGCATCCCCGGCGACTTCGTGCTGCCCTTCTTCAAGCTCATCGAGGAGAGCGGCATCCTTCCGTATTACACCCTCAGTCACGAGCCGGCGGTGGGCTTCGCCGCCGATGCCGCCGCGCGTTTCCACGGCGCGATCGGGGTGGCGGTGGTCACCTGGGGGGCGGGCGCCTTCAACCTGATGAACCCGATCGCCGGCGCCTTCGCCGAGCGCTCGCCGGTGGTGGTGATCTCCGGCGCGCCGGGCGTGCCCGAACGGGCCGCCGGCTGGCAGTTGCACCACATGGCGCGCGCGCTGGACAGCCAGGCGCGGCTGTTCCGCGAACTCACCTGCGACCAGGCCATCCTGGACGACCCCGCCCATGCCGCCGCCGACATCGCCCGGGTGCTGCGCAGCGCCCGGGAGTTCTCGCTGCCCGTGTATATCGAGCTGCCACGCGACCTGGTGGGGGCCGACATCGGCACGGTGCCGGTGCTGGCACATCGCCCGGCCGACCCCGAGGCGCTGGCCGAATGCGCCGACGAAATCATCGCCCGCCTGCGCGCGGCGCGGCGCCCGGTGGTGATGGTCGATGTCGAAACCCGCCGCTACGGGGTCGAGGACAAGGCGGCGGCGCTGGCACGGGCGCTGGGCATTCCGGTGGTCACCACCTTCATGGGCCGCGGCCTGCTGTCGGCGCATCCCGACGTGGTGCGCGGCACCTATCTCGGCGCCGCCGGCGAGCCGGCGGTCACCGAACTGGTGGAAGGCTCCGACGGGCTGCTGCTGCTCGGGGTTATTCTGTGCGACACCAATTTCGGCGTGTCGGTGCGCAAGGTGGACATGCGCCGGGCCATCCTGGCGATCAACCGCGAGGTGCGGGTGGGGCACCACAGCTACGCCGCCATCCCGCTGGACGATCTGCTCGACGCGCTGCTGGCGCGCGCCCCCGCGCCGGGAGAGGCCGGGCCGGCGCCGCCGCCGCTGCCCATCAGCACGCTGGTGATGGACGACGCGGCGTTGCGTCCCTCGGACGTGGCCGCCGCGGTAAACGACCTGTTCGCCCGCCACGGCCCGATGCCGATGGCCGCCGACATGGGCGACTGCCTGTTCACCGCCATGGAGATCGCCAACGCGCCGCTGGTGGCGCCGGGCTACTATGCCGGCATGGGGTTCGGCGTGCCGGCCGGGCTTGGCGCCGGGGTCGCCACCGGCCAGCGGGTGCTGGTGCTGGTGGGCGACGGCGCCTTTCAGATGACCGGGTTCGAGCTGGGCAACTGCCGGCGTTATGGCTGGGACCCGATCGTGCTGGTGTTCAACAACATGAGCTGGGAGATGCTGCGGGTGTTCCAGCCCGAAAGCCGCTTCAGCGACCTCGACGACTGGCGCTTCGCCGAACTGGCCGGGCCGCTCGGCGGCGAGGGGGTGCGGGTGCGCACCCGGCGCGAACTCGCCGGGGCGCTGGCCCGCGCCCAGGCGACGCGGGGAAAATTCCAGCTGATCGAGGTGATGCTGCCGCGTGGCGCCACCTCCGACACGCTCGCCCGCTTCGTCGCCGGGATCAAGGCCGCGCGCGAGCGCCGGGGCTGACATGTATCAGAACGCCGCGGTCCTGGCGGTCTTTCTGCTGCTCTACAGCGTCATTTCCGGGCGCGTCGAGCGGTCCTGGATCAGCGGGCCGATCGTGTTCACCGCCGCTGGCCTGATCCTCGGGCCGACCGGGCTGGGGGTGCTGCATCTCGACATCGCCACCGAGGGCCTGCGCCTGCTGGCCGAGGCCACCCTGGCGATGGTGCTGTTCACCGATGCCGCCAAGGCCGATCTCGGCGTGCTGCGCCGGAATCTGCAACTGCCGGAACGGCTGCTGCTGATCGGGCTGCCGCTGTCGATCCTGCTCGGGCTGGGTGTGGCGTGGCTGATCTTTCCGGGCCTCGGCCTGCTGGAGCTGGCTTTGCTCGCCACCATGCTGGCGCCGACCGATGCCGCGCTCGGCAAGCCGGTGGTCTCCAACCCGGCGGTTCCCGCCGCGACCCGCGAGTCGCTGAACGTGGAAAGCGGGCTGAATGACGGCATCTGCGTGCCGGTGGTGGTGATCCTGCTGGGCCTGGCCGTCGGCACCCAGATCGAGGGCGACACCTTCTCGCATGTCGGCCGGGTGGTCGCCGAGGCGATCGGCATCGGGCTGGTCGTTGGGATCGTGCTGACGGCTGGCGCCGCGCGGCTGCTGCGCCGGGCGCAGGCGCATGGCTGGGTGGGCGAGGGGTGGACGGAAGTGCCGGCGGTGGCGCTCGCCGGCGCCTGCTTCGCGCTGGCCCAGGCGCTCGGTGGCAGCGGCTTCATCGCCTGCTTCGCCGGCGGGTTGCTGCTCGGCCGGCTGCTGCCGCAGGGCCGGCACGCGCTGCTGCGCGGCGCCGAAAATACCGGCGAGACCCTGGCGCTGCTCACCTGGCTGGCGTTCGGTTCGGTGGCGGTCGGGCAGGTGCTGGACCGGCTGAGCGTTCCGGTGCTGCTCTACGCGCTGCTCAGCCTGACCGTGGTGCGCATGCTGTCGGTGTTTCTCTGCCTGCTTGGCACCCCGGTCGGGACCGCGGAGCGGCTGTTCATCGGCTGGTTCGGGCCGCGCGGACTGGCCAGCCTCGTATTCGCCATCATGGTGTTCGACGCCGGGTTGCCGGGGAACCGCACGCTGATGACGACCGTCGGCTGCACCGTTCTGCTGAGCGTGATCGCGCATGGCGTCACCGCCAACCCGCTGACGCGGGCACTGACCGCCCCTGGCCGCTCCCGGGCGGCATCCTGACCCGGCGGTCTAAAACTGCTCCACCCAGGGCCGCAGCTCGACCTCCCAGCTCCAGGCGCTGCGGTGCTGGTGCAGCACGTGCCAATAAGTCTGGGCGATCGCGCCGGGGTCCAGGGTGCTGTCCGGGGCGTCGGCGGGGTCTGGCCGCGTTTCGGCGCGGATGCCGCCGTCGATGACGACATGCACCACGTGGATGCCCCTGGGCGACAATTCACGCGCCAGCGACTGAGCCAGCCCGCGCAGGGCGAACTTGCCCATGGCGAAGCATGACGAATTGGCGAACCCCTTGACGCCGGCGGTGGCGCCGGTGAACGCGATGGCGCCGTGCCCCTTGGGCAGCATGCGGCGGGCCGCCTGCTGCGCCACCAGAAAGGCCCCGAAGGCGGAAACCTCAAGGGCCAGACGCACCGCGCCGGGGTCCAGGTCGGTCACCGGCCCCGGCACCCGGGCGGCGGCGTTGTACACCACCAGGTCGGGGGTACCCTGGCGGGCCTCCACCTGGTCGAACAGCCCGGCCACCGCATAGGCGTCGCGGGCGTCGCAGGCATAGGCGGAGGCGTTGGTGTCGGCGCACAACTCGGCCAGCTTTTCGGTGTTGCGGGCGGCCAGCGCCACGTTCATGCCGGCATCGGCGCATAGCCGCGCGAGCGAGGCCGACAGGCCCGGTCCGGCCCCCACGATCAGCGCGGTGTGATAGCGTGGCACGTCCATTCGTCCCTCCCGGCAATTGCCGCTGGCGTGTATCTGTTGTTGCTCCCCCGTCCGGCAACACCGGCCGCCAGCATAACAGGAGCTTCGATGGACGCCACCGCCGCGCCGGCCCGCATCGACGTGATTTCCGACGCCGTCTGCCCCTGGTGCTGGATCGGCAAGCGCCATCTGGACCGGGCGGTGCCGGCGCTGGCCCGGCAGGGGCTGCGCTTCGCGGTCAACTGGCTGCCCTTCCAGCTCAACCCGGAGCTGCCGGCCGGCGGCGTGGACCACGAGGCGTTCCGCGCGCGGAAATTCGGCTCCCTGGCCCGCGCGCGGGAGGCCGAGGCAAAGGTGGCCGCGGCCGGCGCCGCGCTGGGGCTGGCGTTCCGCTTCGACCTGATACGCCGCACGCCGAACACGGTGGATGCCCATCGGGTGATCCGTCTGGCCGGCCGGCAGGGCGTGCAGGGCGCGGTGGTGGAGGCGCTGTTCCAGGGCTTCTTCGCCGAGGGCGCCGACATCGGCGACCCCGCCACCCTGGCGGCACTCGCCGGTGGCGCCGGACTCGATGCGCAGGCGGTCGCCGCGATGCTGGCGGGCGACGCGGAGCGCGCCGAGGTGCTGGCCGAGGACCAGTCGGCCCGCGGCGCCGGACTTGACGGCGTGCCGAGCTTCGTCATGCGGGGCTACGTGCTGTTCTCCGGCGCGGTGCCGGCGGAAACCATGGTGGAGGCGTTCGCCAAGGCGTGGAAGGTGATCGGCGCGCCGGCGGGCTGATCCGCCAGGGCCGCAGACCCGGCCGGAGACCCGGCCGCTGGCCTGCACCGGCCAGCCGGTTTAGCCTGCGCGCCACGAAGGGGTGCCATTGATGACGGATGCCACGCAACCGGCCGCGATCCATGCCTGGAACGCGCATGCACACCACGACCCCGCCACGCACCGGGTCGGCTTCGCCACCGGGGCCGGGTGATGCCCGTCTCCGACCGGATGCTGGCCGTCGATGCCGACATCACCGGGCTGCGGGTGGACGCCGTCGTCAACGCGGCCAATGCCAGCCTGCTCGGCGGCGGCGGGGTGGACGGCGCCATCCATCGCGCCGCCGGGCCGGGGCTGCTGGCGGAATGCCGCCGCGTCGGCGGCTGCCCGACCGGCGAGGCGCGCATCACCGGCGGCCATGCGCTGCCGGCCCGCTGGGTCATCCATACCGTCGGCCCGGTCTGGCACGGCGGCGCCAGCGGCGAGCCGGACCTGCTGGCCGCCTGCTACCGCAACAGCCTGGCGCTGGCGGTGGCGCATGGCGTGCACAGCATCGCCTTCCCGGCGATCTCCTGCGGCATCTACGGCTATCCGATCGAGCAGGCCGCCGCCATCGCCGTGCGCGAGACCACCGCCTTCCTGCTGGCGGATGCCAGCATCGAACAGGTCATCTTCGCCGCCTTCGGCAGCGCCGTGCTGGACGCCTACCGCGCCGCGCTGGGCTGATCCACCCGGGCCAGCGCCCCGGCCGCCAGTTCCAGCTGCCGGGCGATGCGCGCCAGCGATTCGCCGTCCGCATCGCCAACCGGCACCGGCGGGCGCGGCGGCAGGTCGGCGCGTCCGGTGGCCAGACGCTCGCTGGCGGTGCCGATCCAGGCGCGCCAGGCCTGCCACGCCGCCCGGTCATGCGGATGCGCGGCGGCGTCCACCTGCAACGCCGAAACCCGCCCGGCCATGCGGCGCAACGCCGCGTCGATGGTCAGCGCCGCCTTCAGCTGGTCGGTGGCGCCGCTGCGCGCCGATTCAAGCAAGGCACGTTGCAGGCTGGCCTCGGCGTTGTTGCTGGCCACGCCGGCGGCGCGGCGGGCCTGCTCCACCGCCGCCGCCGTCGCCTCGCCCAGCAGGGCGTCGATCTCGGCGCAGGCAAAGCGGCCATGCGCGGCAATGGCGGCGCGCAGCTCGCCGCGCAGGCGCGCCGGCTCCCAGACCGGCCAGAGGAAGGCGCTGAACAGCAGCGCCAGCCCGCCGCCGCCAAGCGTGTACAACGCCCGCAGACCGGCGATCTCCAGCTGGTTCTGGCCGGGCCGTGCCAGCTCCACCAGCAGCACCACCACTGGCGTTATCGCCGCCATGAACAGGCCGAAATTCACCGCCCGCACCGCCAGCGCCAGCACCGCCAGCGGGAACAGCGCCACCGCCATCGACACCGGCGTCGGGCAGACAATGGCGACCGCCGCCCCCACCGCGCCGCCCAGCACCGTGCCGCCGATCCGCTCGGCGGCACGGGTGATGGTCACGGCGAAATAGGGCTGCATGGTCAGCACCAGGGTGATGGTCAGCCAGTAGCCGTAGCCATTGGGCGAGGCCAGCGTCAGCGCGAAACCCACCGAGGCGGCGGCGGCGGCGCGAACCGCATGCCGCAGCGCCGCCGACCCGGTGTTCCAGTTGGCGCGCAGCGGTTCGAGCACCCGCTCCCGCCAGCCGCCTTTGGCCGGCGCCAGCACCGCCGGCGCCAGCGCGTCGGGCGCGGCCAGGGTGATGGCGATGCGCAGCCGCTCGGCGATGGTTTCGGCGATCCGGTGCACCGGGCTGTCGGGCGGCGCGGCGGCGCAGGCGCCGATCGCCGAGGCCGCGCGCTCCAGCCGGCCGGGGCGGTCGGGCGCGTCGGTCACCATGGTCTCGCCCAGCCGCCGCAGCAGCGGACCCAGCCGCCGCAGCAGCCGGTCGGCGGCCTCGCGCGCCGCCGGCCGCTTTTCCTCCTGCAACAAGACCGACAGCGCGATCAGCGCACCAAAAATCTGCTCGGCCGCTTCCAGCCGGATCAGGGTCTGGGCCGCCCGGCCGCTCACCGGGCCGCGCACGCGCACGGTCGCCAGCACCGCGTCCCGCGCCGCCTCCAGGGCGGCGCGCACGGTCCGCCGGTGCTCGCGGGCATGGCGGTCCCACTCGGCCTCATTGGCGCCGGGGTCGTGCAGCAGGGCGTGCAGGTCGGCCGCCAGCAAAGCGAGCACCCGCCAGCACTCGCCCACCGCGCGCAGCGCCGGCAGGTACGGGTACACCCGCCAGATCGCCATGGTCAGCAGCAGCGCCCACAGGCTGCCGCCCAGGAACACCAGCCCCAGCCCGCCGGCACGCGCCAGATCCGGCACGTCGCGCGTCAGCGACAGCACCAGAACGACGGTCAGCAGGTTGCCCACCTGCATCGACGCCTGCCCGTACACGCGCAACAGACAGTTGCAGAACACGCCGAAACTGGCCGCCGCGATCACCACCGGCAGCGGCGCCAGCGTGCCGAGCAGGCCGAACCCCGCGGTCAGTGCCGCGCCGGCGACGCCGAACCCCAGCAGAAACGGCACCCGCCGGCGGATCGGGCCGCCGGCGTCGCACATGCAGGTCAGCCAGGCCGCCAGCGCGGCTTCCATCAGCAGCGGCCGGTGCAGCCACTCGCTGAGGGCGACGATGGCGGCCACCGAGAGGGCGGCCCGGATTCCTTCCGCCAGGCTTACCGCTCGGGGGTTGAAGGTGAAGACGGCAGGAAGGCCAGGGGCTTTGCCCCTGGACCCCACCAGGAGCCGTGAGGCCCCTGGACCCCGATACCTGGAGAGGAGATTTTTCAACATCTCCTCTCCATAAACGATCAGGTTGACTTACGCTCCCTTGACCATCTCCCGCAGCACGTAATGCAGAATGCCGCCGTGCCGGTAATAGGCCACCTCGTCAATCGTATCCACGCGGCACAACAGCTTCACCGTATCAGTGGTTCCGTCCGGCCGGTGAACCACGAGGTCGAGATCCATCCTGGGCGACAACTCGTCCAGCCCCAGTATGTCCAGCACTTCCTCGCCGGTCAGGCGGAGGCTCCTGCGATCAGCGCCGTCCTTGAACGTCAGCGGCAGAATGCCCATGCCGACCAGATTGGAGCGGTGGATACGCTCGAAGCTCTCCGCCACCACCGCCCGCACGCCCAGCAGCATGGTGCCCTTGGCCGCCCAGTCGCGCGAGGAGCCGGTGCCGTATTCGCGCCCGCCGATCACCACCAGCGGCACCCCCTCGCGCTTGTAGCGCATCGCCGCGTCATAAATGGCCAGCTGCTCGCCCGCCGGCAAATGGCGGGTGATGCCGCCTTCCACCCCGGGCACCATCTCGTTGCGGATGCGGATGTTGGCGAAGGTGCCGCGCATCATCACTTCATGGTTGCCGCGACGGGCGCCGTAGCTGTTGAAATCGGCGGCGGAAATCTGCCGCTCCAGCAGGTATTCGCCGGCCGGCGACGCCTTGCGGATGTTGCCGGCCGGGCTGATGTGGTCGGTGGTGATGGAATCGCCCAGCACCGCCAGGATGCGCGCCCCGGTGATGTCGCCGACCGGCGCCGGCTCCATGGTGATGCCGTCGAAATAGGGCGGGTTCTTCACGTAGGTGGAACCGTCGTTCCAGCGATAGGTGGCGGCATCGCTGTCCACCCCGATCGCCTGCCACTGCTTCGGCCCCTTGAACACCTCGCCATAGCGATGCAGGAACTGCGGCCGCGACAGCGAGGCCGCCAGAATATCGGCGATCTCCTTGTTGGTCGGCCAGACATCCTTGAGGAACACGGGCTTGCCGTCGCTGCCGGTGCCGAGCGGGGCGGTGGTGATGTCCGCGTTCAGCGTGCCGAGCAGGGCATAGGCCACCACCAGCGGCGGCGAGGCCAGGTAGTTCGCCCGTACGTTCGGGTGCACCCTGCCCTCGAAATTGCGGTTGCCGGACAGCACCGATACCGCCACCAGCTTGTTGTCCTCGATGGCGTCCACAATCGCCTCTTCCAGCGGACCGGAGTTGCCGATACAGGTGGTGCAGCCATAGCCGACGGTGTTGAACCCCAGCGCGTCCAGGTCCTGCGACAGGCCGGATTTGTCCAGGTATTCGGTGACCACCTGCGAGCCGGGCGCCAGCGAGGTCTTCACCCATGGCTTCGGCGTCAGGCCGAGGGCGCGCGCCTTGCGCGCCACCAGCCCGGCGGCGATCAGCACCGAGGGGTTGGAGGTGTTGGTGCAGGAGGTGATGGCGGCGATCACCACGTCGCCATGGGTGATCTGGTAGTTCCTGCCCTCGGGCGTCGCCGTCACGCCGAGGCTGGCGGCATCCACGCCGAGGCTCTTGGTCAGCTCGCTGCGGAACGCCGCCGAGGCATCCTTCAGCAGCACCCGGTCCTGCGGGCGCTTCGGCCCGGCCAGGCTGGGCTGCACGGTGGAAAGGTCGAGCACCAGCGTGTCGGTGAACACCGGGTCGGGCGTGCTGGCGTCGCGCCACAGGCCCTGGGCCTTGCTGTACGCCTCCACCAGGGCGATGCGGTCCTCGTCGCGGCCGGACAGATGCAGATAGTCCAGGGTGATCTGGTCCACCGGGAAGAAGCCGCAGGTGGCGCCGTATTCCGGCGCCATGTTGGCGATGGTGGCACGGTCGGCCAGCGGCAGGTCGTTCAGGCCCGGGCCGAAGAACTCGACGAACTTGCCGACCACCCCTTTCTTACGGAGAATCTGGGTGACGGTCAGCACCAGATCGGTGGCGGTGGTGCCCTCCGGCAGCTTGCCGGTCAGGCGGAAACCGATGACGTCGGGGATCAGCATGGCGATCGGCTGGCCGAGCATGGCCGCTTCCGCCTCGATGCCGCCGACCCCCCAGCCGAGCACGCCCAGCCCGTTGACCATGGTGGTGTGGCTGTCGGTGCCGTACAGCGTGTCAGGGTAGGCGAAGGTGGTGCCGTCAAGCTCGGCGGTCCACACCGTCTGCGCCAGATATTCCAGGTTCACCTGGTGGCAGATGCCGGTGCCCGGCGGCACCACGCGGAAATTGTCGAACGCGGTCTGGCCCCAGCGCAGGAAGGTGTAGCGCTCGCCGTTGCGCTCGAATTCGATGTCCACGTTTTTCTGCAGGGAGTCCGCGGTGCCGGACACGTCCACCATCACCGAGTGGTCGATCACCAGATCGACCGGCACCAGCGGGTTGACCTTCTGCGGGTCGCCGCCGAGGCGGATGATGCCGTCGCGCATCGCCGCGAGGTCCACCACGCCGGGCACCCCGGTGAAATCCTGCATCAGGATGCGGGCCGGCTTGAACGGCACTTCCTTGCTGCTGGACGCATGTTCCAGCCAGCCGGCCACGGCGCGGGCGTCGTCCACCGTGTAGCTGTTGCCGTCCTCGAAGCGCAGCACGTTCTCCAGCAGCACCTTCAGGCTGACCGGCAGGCGGCTGACATCGCCGATGGTCCTGGCGGCCTCGGGGATGGAGAAGTAGTCGTAGCTGCGACCGCCGACCTTGAGGGTGCGGCGTGTCCGAAGGCTGTCCTGCCCGATCGCTTTCATTGCGAGGCCCCGTCCATTCGTCCGCGCGTGGGTTCGGGGGGGATTCCCCGCGGCGCACGGAGGGTGTTTCTTAGCGGCGCGCGGCTTTAACCACACCGCGGCGGAGGCGTCCACGGGAAGCCTGACGGTTTTGTTGCGGTGCAATGTCATGGAGGGGTCGTGCTTCAGGCCGAAGGTTTGGCGGCATTCCGCGGCGAACGGCTGGTGTTCGCCGGCCTGTCCTTCGCCGTGCCGATGGCGGGGGCGCTGCTGCTGACCGGGCCGAACGGCTCCGGCAAGTCCACCCTGCTGCGCCTGCTGGCCGGGCTGGCCCGGCCGGAGGCGGGGCGGCTGCTGTGGGACGGCGCCGACGCGCTGGCCGATCTGCCGGCGCATGCGGCGCGGGTGCGCTATCTCGGGCATCAGGACGCGGTGAAGCCCGGCCTGACGGTGGCCGAAAATCTGCGCTTCTGGGGCGGGCGGGAGGCGATCGGGCACGCGCTGGCGGCGGTGGACCTGCTGCGGCTGGCCGACCTGCCCGCCCGCATGCTCTCGGCCGGCCAGAAGCGCCGGCTGGCGATCGCCCGGCTGGCGATCGGCGACGCGGCGCTGTGGCTGCTGGACGAACCGACGCTGGGGCTGGACCTGGCCTCGGTGGCGCGGTTCGGCGATCTGCTGGCGGCGCACCGGGCGCAGGGGGGCATCGTGGTGGCGGCGACGCATCTGCCGCTGCCGCTGCCGGGTGCCGCCGAGTTTTCCCTCATTGCGACCCGTCCAGGCTGAAGCCCATGCAATTCGTCAACAGCTTGCTGCCCGGCGACTTCCTGAACACCGCGGTCAATTTGGCCGGGGCTTTCGTGCTCGGCACCCTGATCGGTGCCGAGCGGCAGTATCGCCAGCGCACGGCGGGGCTGCGCACCAACGTGCTGGTCTGCGTCGGCGCCGCCGGGTTCGTCGATCTGGCGATGAACCTGGGCGGTGCGGACAAGGCGGTGCAGGTGATTTCCTATGTGGTGTCCGGCATCGGCTTCCTCGGCGCCGGCGTGATCATGAAGGAAGGGCTGAACGTGCGCGGCCTGAACACCGCGGCGACGCTATGGAGTTCGGCCGCCGTCGGCGCCTGCGCGGGCACCGGCCGGCTGGCCCAGGGCGCGCTGCTGACCGCTTTTATCCTCGCCGGCAATACGCTGCTGCGGCCATTGGTCAACGCCATCAACCGCTTCCCGCTCGATGAGCAAGCCACCGAGGCGACCCACGAGGTGCGGGTGCGGGCTTTGTCCGATGCGCCGGAACTGCGCGAGGCGGTCACCGAGGCGCTGGAAGCGGCGCGCTACCCGGTGTCGGACGTCGAGGTGGAAGTTGCCGCCGACGGCTCGGCGGAACTGGTCGCCACCCTGGCCGCCAGTTCGGTCGAGGCGGAGGAGCTTGACGCCGTGGTGGCCGCCATCGGCCGCCTGCCCGGCGTGCGCCATGCCACCTGGGAGTCGAGCACCACCGAATGACCACCTTCCTCGCCTTGCTCGCCCGCGAATTGCGGCTTTCCCTGCGCCATGGCAGCGACACGCTGGCGGCGGTGCTGTTCTTTCTGATTGCCGCGGCGCTGTTTCCGTTGGCGATCGGCCCGGCCCCGGAGACGCTCGGCCGCATCGCCCCGGGCATCGTCTGGGTCTGCGCCCTGCTGGCGGCGCTGCTGCCGCTCGACCGGCTGTTCGGCGCCGATCTGGAAGATGGCTCGCTGGACCTGCTGCTGCTGTCGGGGCTGCCGGCCTCGGCGGTGGCGGCGGCCAAGGCAATGGCACACTGGCTGGTCACCGGGGTGCCGCTGCTGCTGGCGGCCGGGCCGCTGGCGGTGATGCTGCGCATGCCGGAGGAGGCGATTCCGGTGCTGCTGGCCGGCCTGCTGCCCGGCACGGTGGTGCTGTCGCTGCTCGGCACCGCCGGGGCCGCGCTGGTGCTGGGGGCGCGACGCGGCGGGGTGCTGCTGCCGCTGCTGGTGCTGCCGCTGACCGCGCCGGTGCTGATCTTCGGGGTGGCGGCGGCGGATGCGGCCTCGGGCGGGCTGTCGCCACGGCCGCATCTGCTGCTGCTGGCCGCGCTGTGCGCGGGGGCGTTGCCGCTGTGCCCGCTGGCGGCGGGCGCGGGGCTGCGCGGCGCGGTGGAGTGATGTGGGCCTGGCGGGTGGCGGCTGTGGGGGGCAAGCGGCAGTTCGGATTGTAGGGCGGATGAGCGGAGCGCCATCCGCCGTCGCAACAGGCGCTTTCCTCGGCGTCGGCAACGAGCTACAGGAAGCGGTAGAGCGGCGGTGACACGCTGCGGCATCGTCCTTGATCCAGAAACACCTGTGCAAATAGAGGCTTGCGTTGGCGGATGGCGCTACGCTTATCCGCCCTACAGAATGAACCGCGACAAATCCCCCTTCTGCGCCAGCGGGGCCACCCGTTCGCGCACAGTGGCGGCATCGACCACCACCTCCTGCCCGCCGCGGTCGCTGGCGGTGAAGGATATCTCCTCCAGCAGCTTTTCCAGCACCGTGTGCAGCCGCCGGGCGCCGATATTCTCCACCCGGTCGTTGATGTCCGCCGCCAGATCGGCCAGCGCGTCCACCGCGTCCTCGGTGAAGGCCAGCGCCAGCCCCTCGGTGCCGATCAGCGCCTGATACTGCTTGATCAGCGACGCCTCCGGCTCGGTCAGGATGCGGCGCAAATCCTCGCGTGACAGCGGCGCCAGTTCCACCCGGATCGGCAGCCGCCCCTGCAACTCCGGCAGCAGATCCGCCGGCTTGGCCAGATGAAACGCGCCGGAGGCGATGAACAGGATATGGTCGGTCTTGACCGGGCCGTGCTTGGTGGAAACCGTGGTGCCCTCGATCAGCGGCAGCAGGTCGCGCTGCACCCCCTCGCGGGAGACGTCGCCGCCGCGGAAGCCGCCCTCGGTGGTGCGGGCGCACACCTTGTCGATCTCGTCGAGAAACACGATGCCGTTGTTCTCGGCATGCGCCAGCGCGTCCTTCACCAGCCGGTCGTTGTCCAGCAGCTTGTCGGCCTCCTCGCGCTCCAGGGCGCGGCGGGCGGCTTGCACCGTCATTTTGCGGGGCTGCGGCGGGCGGGCGAACATGCCCTTCATCATGTCGCCCAGATTCATCACCTGCCCGGGCGGCATGCCGGGGATGTCGAACTGGCCGATAGCGCTGGCCGGCGGCTCGCCCACCGCGACCTCCACCTCGTTCTGCTCAAGCTCGCCGCTGCGCAGCATGCGGCGGAATTTTGACCGCGTGTCCACCGCCGCCTTGTCGCCGCACAGGGCGGTGATCAGGCGTTCCTCGGCGGCGGTTTCCGCCTTCGCCTGCACCTCCCGCCGCGACGCCTCGCGCAGCATGGTGATGCTGATCTCCACCAGGTCGCGGGCGATGCTTTCCACGTCGCGACCGACATAGCCGACCTCGGTGAACTTGGTGGCCTCCACCTTCAGGAACGGCGCCTGCGCCAGCTTGGCCAGCCGCCGGGCGATCTCGGTCTTGCCACAGCCGGTGGGGCCGATCATCAGGATGTTCTTGGGCACCACCTCCTCGCGCATCGCCTCGGGCAGTTGCTGGCGGCGCCAGCGGTTGCGCAGGGCGATGGCGACCGCCCGCTTGGCGTCGGCCTGGCCGACGATGAAACGGTCAAGCTCCGAGACGATCTCCCGGGGCGAATAGGTCGGGACGTCCATGAGTTCTGTCCTACTCGATCGTCTCGACGATCACGCTGTGGTTGGTATAGACGCAGATGTCGCCGGCGATCTTCATGGCGCGCCGGGCCACGTCCTCGGCCGACAGGTCGGGCACGTCCATCAGCGCCCGCGCCGCCGCCAGGGCGAAATTGCCGCCCGAGCCGATGGCGATGAGGCCGTCCTCCGGCTCCAGCACGTCGCCGTTGCCGGTGAGGGTGAAGCTGTGGTCGCGGTTGGCCACCGCCATCATGGCTTCCAGCCGGCGCAGATAGCGGTCGGTGCGCCAGTCCTTGGCCAGCTCCACGCAGGCGCGCTCCAACTGGCCGGGGAAGCGCTCCAGCTTGGCCTCCAGGCGCTCCAGCAGGGTGAAGGCGTCGGCGGTGGCGCCGGCGAAGCCGGACAGGATGCTGCCGCCCGGGCCGATGCGGCGGACCTTGCGGGCGTTACCCTTGATGACGGTCTGGCCGAGCGTCACCTGGCCGTCGCCGGCCATGGTGACCTGGGCGCCGCGGCGGACGCAGAGGATGGTGGTGCCGTGCCAGCCGATCGGGTCGTGGGCGGCGCCTGCGGGGAATGGGTTGTCCATGATGGCGGGAGATGGCCCGCCATCCGGTTTCAATCAAGAAGCCGGCGCCCTGGCCCCGCTGCCGAACCTTCCCCCCCGTGCCGGTTTCCGCTAGTCCTGACCGCATGGCCACGCGCATCGCGACCCTGACCCGGACCACCTCCGAGACCGACATAACCCTCACCCTCGACCTCGATGGCAGCGGCCGGAGCGAGATCGACACGGGCATCGGCTTCCTCGACCACATGCTGACCGCGCTGGCGCGGCACGGCCTGTTCGACCTGACCGTGCGGGCGAACGGCGACCTGCATATCGACGCCCACCACACCACCGAGGATGTCGGCATCGTGCTCGGCCAGGCGCTGCTCCGGGCGCTCGGCGACAAGCGCGGCATCCACCGGTTCGGCCACGCCGTCGTGCCGATGGACGAGGCACTGACCGAAGCCGCCATCGACCTGTCCGGCCGCGCCTTCCTGGCCTGGAACGTGGCCTTCGCGCGCGACAAGGTGGGGACCATGGACACCGAGCTGTTCGAGGAATTTTTCCGCGCCCTGGCCTTCAACGGGCTGTTCACCCTGCACGTTACCGGCAAGGCCGGCAGCAACGCGCACCATGTGGCGGAGACCTGCTTCAAGGCGGTGGCCCGCGCCCTGCGCATGGCGGTGGAACCCGACCGGCGGGCCGCCGGGGCCATTCCGTCCACCAAGGGGGCGCTGTGAGAACCTGGACCGTGCATCTGCGCCCCGGCACCGGGCCGCTGCTGGTGCCGGAGGCGTTCGCCTGGGGCGCCGCCCTGTTCGGCCCGCTCTGGCTGCTGTTCCACCGTGCCTGGATACCCGCCGTGCTGACCCTGTGCGCCCAGGCGGCGATAACGGCGGTAGCGGCCACCGGAGCAGCCGGCGCGGTGGCGGGGCTGGCCCTCGCCTGGCTGCTCGGCCTGTTCGGGCAGGATCTGCGCCGCTGGTCGCTGGCACGGCGCGGCTTCGTGCTGTCCCACGTGGTGGCCGCCGCCACCGCCGACGCCGCCACCATGCGCCTTTACACCCAGCGACCCGAACTGGCGGCGGAGGGCATGGCGTGAAGGTCGCGGTGATCGACTACGGCAGCGGCAATCTGGCCTCCGCCTCGCGGGCGCTGGCGCTGGCCGCCAAGCGGGACGGCATCAGCGCCGCCATCGAAGTCACCGCCGACCCCGACGCGGTGACCCGCGCCGACCGCATCGTGCTGCCCGGCCAGGGCGCCTTCGCCGATTGCGCCGCCGGTCTGGCCGCCATTTCCGGCCTGCGCGAGGCGGTGCTGGACGGGGTGAAAAGCGGCAAGCCGTTCCTGGGCATCTGCGTCGGCATGCAGCTGATGGCCGAACGCGGGCTGGAGCACGCCATCACCCCCGGCTTCGGCTGGATCAGCGGCGAGATCGCCGCCATGGACCCGCAAGGCGGGTTGCGGCTGCCGCAGATGGGCTGGAACGAGCTGGTGTTCACCCCCGGCGCCCACCCTTTGCTGGACGGATTGCTGCCCGGCGACCACGGCTATTTCGTGCACAGCTACGCGCTTGCCGGCGGCGACCCGGCGGAATGGATCGCCACCACCGAATACGGCGGTCCGGTGGTCGCCATGGTGGCGCGCGGCAACCGCGCCGGCACCCAGTTCCACGTCGAAAAAAGCCAGGAGGTCGGCCTGCGCATCCTCGGCAACTTCCTGCGCTGGACACCCTGACATGACCGATGACGTGGCCGAGCACATGGCGAATACCGACGATCCACCGCACCATGGCATGGAGGTGGAGCGCGCCGTCACCCTGTCCGACGACGAGATGGCGGCGCTGTGCGAGGCCGCCGACGCCGCCATCCTCGAGGGCGGCGGGTTCGGCTGGGTCAACCCGCCCGGCCGGATCGCGCTGGAGCGCTTTTTCCACGGGGTGCTGCTGGTGCCCGAGCGGGCGCTGTTCCTGGCCCGCCAGGACGGCGTCATCGTCGGCTCGGCGCAGCTGGTGCGCCCGCCGCGCAACAACGAGGCGCAGGCCTTCGCCGCCACGCTGATGCACTCCTTCATCGCCCCGTATGCGCGCGGCCAGGGCCTCGCCCGGCTGCTGACCGAGAAAGTCGAGGAGGGCGCGCGGGCGCTCGGCTACCACGTGCTGAACCTGGACGTGCGGGAGACGCAGGAAGCGGCGATCGCCTTGTACGAGTCGCTCGGCTTCATCCGCTGGGGCATCCACCCGGCCTATGCGCGGGTGGCCGGACGGACGGTGCGCGGCGTGTACTACTTCAAGCTGCTCCAGCCCGGCGGGCGGGTGGCATGACCGGGCTGACGCTGTATCCGGCCATCGACCTCAAGGACGGCGCCTGCGTGCGGCTGCGCCGCGGCGAGATGGGCGATGCCACCGTGTATTCGGCCGATCCCGGCGCGCAGGCGCGGGCCTGGCAGGATGCCGGCTGCCGCTGGCTGCACGTGGTGGACCTCAACGGCGCCTTCGCCGGCCGGCCGGTGAACGACGGCGCGGTGCGCGCCATTCTGGCCAATGTCAGCATTCCGGTGCAACTGGGCGGCGGCATCCGCGACCTGGCCGGCATCGACGTCTGGCTGCGGGCGGGGGTGCGGCGGGTGATCCTGGGCAGCGCCGCGGCTAAGAATCCGTCGCTGGTGAAGCAGGCCTGCCGCGCCCATCCCGGCCGGGTCGCGGTGGGCATCGACGCGCGGGACGGGTTCGTGGCCACCGAGGGCTGGGCGGAAACCTCCTCCATGCGGGCGCTGGACCTGGCGCTGCGCTTCGAGGACGCCGGCGCGGCGGCGATCATCTACACCGACATCAGCCGCGACGGCATGCTGTCTGGTCTCAACCTCGAGCAGACCATCGACCTCGCCTCGCAGATCTCCACGCCGGTGATCGCCTCGGGCGGGGTTGGCAGCCTGGACGATCTGACGGCGCTGAAGGCGGCGGCGGAGTGCGACGGGCCGGGGCTGATCGACGGGGTGATCGTCGGGCGCGCGCTGTATGACGGACGGGTGGACCCGCGCGAGGCGCTGGCCCTGTTGGCGGCGTGACCGGATAACCTTGCGAGTCGTCCGGCGCGTCATTGGAATGACATACTGCCCTGCACGTTATGTGCTTGCGCCGCCACGACAAAAAATTACACAAAGGCCGATGCGGGGTATATCGGTTTGTTGAAGCTGCGGGTCATTCCATGCCTGGACGTCAAGGACGGACGGGTGGTCAAGGGTGTCAACTTCGTCTCGTTGCGCGACGCGGGCGACCCGGTCGAGCAGGCGGCGGTGTATGACGCCGCCGGCGCGGACGAACTGTGCTTCCTCGACATCACCGCCAGCCATGAGAACCGCGACACCATCCTGGACGTGGTGTCGCGCACCGCGGCGCGGGTGTTTCTGCCGCTGACGGTGGGCGGCGGCATCCGCTCCATCGAGGACATGCGCCGGCTGCTGCTGGCCGGCGCCGACAAATGCAGCATCAACTCGGCCGCGGTGGCCCGCCCGGAACTGGTGGGCGAGGCGGCCCGCAAGTTCGGCAGCCAATGCGTGGTGGTGGCGGTGGACGCCAAGCAGGTCGGGCCGGGGCGCTGGCACGTGTTCACCCATGGCGGGCGGCGCGACACCGGCATCGACGCGCTGCAATGGTGCCGGCAGGTGGCGGAACGGGGCGCGGGCGAGATTCTGCTGACCAGCATGGACCGCGACGGCACCGGCGCGGGGTTCGACCTCGATCTGCTGCGCGCGGTGTGCGGCGCGGTGCGGCTGCCGGTGATCGCCTCCGGCGGGGTCGGCACCCTGGCGCATTTCGTGGAAGGCGCGCGGGCCGGCGCCACCGGGCTGCTGGCGGCGAGCGTGTTCCATTTTGGCACCTTCACCATCGCCGAGGTCAAGGCGGCGCTGGCGGCTGCCGGGCTGCCGGTGCGGCTGCCGCGCCGCGTGGCGCAAGCGGCCTGAGGAGCGGGCATGGCCAAGCCGACCAAGAAGGACCCGCCGAAGCTCCGCGCGAAGAAGGATACGGCGAAAGCCAAGCCGCTGAAGCAGCGCCTTGCCGTGCCGGCCCCCGCGCCGGCGGCTCAGGCAACGGCACCGGCCCAGACACCGCCGCCGGGCGCCTCGCCGGTTGTGCTCGACCGGCTGTGGTCGGTGGTGGTGAACCGCCGCGGCGCCGACCCGGCGGTGAGCCATTCCGCCCGGCTGCTGTCGCGCGGTACCGCCAAGATCGCCCAGAAATTCGGCGAGGAAGCGGTGGAATGCCTGATCGAGGCTACCCTCGGCAACCATGACGCGCTGGTCGCCGAAAGCGCCGACGTGCTGTATCACCTGATCGTCATGTGGGTGGACGCCGGCGTGCGGCCGGAGGATGTGTGGGGGGAATTGCAGCGGCGCGAGGGCGTGTCGGGCGTTGCCGAGAAGGCTTCCCGGCCGCGCAGCATGCCGATGGCGTTGGGGCGGGGCACCCGGAAGATTCCCTGACCCTGCGCGGGTGCCCTTGCGGCGCGGCGGTGGTTTGCCCAGATGCGCGGCGAGGTTTGGAGGGCGGACGATGGCGGTCAAGGGCCTGGGTGACTACGACGACCAGAACGTGTTCGCGCGCATCCTGCGGGGGGAAATCCCCTGCCGGAAAGTGTATGAGGACGAGTGGGCGCTGGCGTTTTACGACATCAACCCGCAGGCGCCGGTGCATGTGCTGGTGATCCCCAAGGGGCGCTGGGTGTCGATCGCCGATTTCGCCGTCCGTGCCGGCGATGCCGAGATTGCCGGGTTCTGGCGCGCGGTGGGCGCGGTGGCGAAGCAGCTTGAGCTGGAGGAACCCGGCTACCGGCTGCTGCTCAACATGGGCGAGCATTCCGGCCAGGAAGTGCCGCATCTGCATGTGCATCTGTTCGGCGGCCGGCCGCTGGGGCGGATGCTGGAGAAGCGGCCGGAGGGCTGACCGGCGGGCCGCGATTTTTTGTTGTATGGCGTTGATGCGCGCATCGCTGCGGCCGATGGGGCTGGGTGAGTTCCTCGCCTGGGAAAGCGAACAGGGCGGGCGGCTTGGGGTTACAGGCCGGTCAATAGCACCATACGGAAGCGGGCCTGGTTGCGCATCATCTTGTCATAGGCCTCTGCGGCACGTTCGAGCGGCATCGTCTCGATCACAGGCCGCACGCCGCTGAGGGCGCTGAAGGCCAGCGTGTCCTGCGAGTCGATGGAGGCCCCCGAGGCGTGGCCAGTCACCGTGCGGCTGCCCCCGATCAGGTCGAGCGCCGGCACCTCGATCGGATCCATGCCGACCCCCACCACGACGAGCCGGCCGCGGACGGCCAGACCGGGGATCACCGCGCTCATCGCCCGGCCGCTGGTCACAGTCGCCAGGATCGTCCTGGCACCGCCGAGTTTCGTCAGTTCGGCCGCCACGTCCTGCGACTGGCTGTCCAGATAGACATGCGCCCCGAGTTGTCGCGCGAGCGGTTCCTTGTCGGCGCCGCGGGCGATGGCCACGGTGCGGAACCCCATTTTGGCGGCGAACTGCACGCCGAGATGGCCAAGCCCGCCGATCCCAAGGATGGCGACGAGATCCCCGGCCCGCGCACCGCTCTCCCGCAGCGCGTTGAAAGTGGTGACGCCGGCGCAAAGCAAAGGCGCGGCCTCGGCGGCGGACAGATCATCCGGGATCAGCGCCAGTGCGTCGGCGGGCGCCAGCATCGCCTCGGCGTAACCGCCGTCATAGGTCAGACCGGGAATGCGGAGGTTGCGGCAATCCACCAGATCGCCGCGCCGGCACGGCTCGCACCGGCCGCAATGGCCGCCAAACCAGCCGACGCCGACCCGCGTGCCGATGCCCCAGCCGATGACGCCGGGGCCGACCGCGTCGATGACCCCGGCAATCTCATGGCCTGGCACAATCGGGTAGGCCACCGAAGGAAACAATCCTTCCTTGGCGATCGAATCGCTGTGGCAGACTCCACACGCCTGCACCTTGATCCGCACCTCACCTGGTCCGGGCTCCGGCAATTCGCGCTCGACCAGTTCGAAAGGGCCGCCCTTCACTGTCACCTGAACGACACGCATTTTCGCCATCGCCGATCTTCCTTCCGCCAGTCCAAGGCTTAGCTTGGTAGGTTGCGGCGCGCCTGCAAGTGCGCACAATCCGCGCGAGGGCAACAGTGAAGTGCTGGCCAGCGTTGGGCAAATCACCTTGCGGTGGTGACCGGCGAACGGTTGAGGACCGGAACCTTCCGCGCATCTTCGCTGTCCGGCGACAATGACCCGTAGCCGATCCCGGCGAGACGGTGGCCGCCAACCCGGCCTTCAGTTGCGACCGCGGTACCTGCTCCGTTTCGAGCAATCCGCCGACCAGGGCGACCGGGACCGGCTCGGGGAGGCCGCACCGCGCGGCCGCCGCCCGGGTGGTGGTCACGAGGGCGCGCACCGTCTGCGCAAGCAGGTCGCGGGCAACCGGGTCGCTCGCCGCGGCGGCGGCGTGTAACGTCCCCGGCGAAGCGCGCGGCTTGCCGGGCCGGGTTGCCGGGCAGCCCGCGCCGCCGGCAAGCCCATCATCCGCATCCGCCGCCCAGCCGAGCTGCGCAGCCGTGCCCAGCGCTGGCGTGATGCCGTCGCGCAACTGGCAACGCCGCAGGCCCAATACGCCGCATGGCTCGAAAAGCTGCCGCCCAGGCCCGCGCTTCCATTGCCTTGAAGGGCCGGATTACACGACCCGCATGCTCGCTTTGCCATTTTCGCTCCTGGTGCGCGGCGTCTTCCCGGTTCTCAGGAAGATTGCATCACCTTGTCCGATTTCCCGTGGTCACCGGCTTGCTCACGAGTGGTTAACTTCCTTGTGGCAGGCTGTCATCGCACTTGATACGAGCTTGGCTATGTTAGGCTCACTCTTGAGCCGGTGGTTTGGGCCCAACCTCAGGAGGAACAGCGCGTGCTTACGCGGACCGATATCAGCAGAAGATATATCGACATCCTCAAAAAGTCATTGAACAACGAACTATATGTCGAAAATGAAGTGCGTTATCGGCTGGCGATGCGGGCCGTGATCGAGAATCGCGTGCCGACCCCGGCCGAACTGTATGATTTGACGCCACATCGCAATATGGTGAGCAATATCCTTGGCTGTAAGGAGAAAGGCAATATTTCTCTTTACACCTATAAGGATGACGGGCGACCGGCGCATTTCATGCGCAATTATCTTGAGCTTTCTCACACGATGATTGGCAGAAGGCGGCTCGACAATATCCAGTATTGTATGGAAACCGTGCTTGATGAGGGCATCGAAGGCGACGTGATCGAGACGGGGATATGGCGCGGTGGTGCCATTATTTTGATGCGCGGCATACTGGCAGCCTATGGGATCACCGATCGTATTGTCTGGGGGGCGGATTCCTTCGCCGGGGTGCCGCCGCCGACGTTGGCGGAAGATCAGCAACTCGACATCAGCGAGAGGGTCTACCCATTCCTGACCGTGAGCCTGGACGAGGTAAAGGCACTGGTCACGAAATACGACATGCTCGACGACAACGTTCGCTTCCTGCAAGGCTGGTTCAAAGATACCTTGCCAGGGGCACCTATTCAGCGGCTGTCCGTCTTGCGTTTGGATGGTGATCTGTACGAGTCCACAATGGACGCGCTGAACCCGCTCTATGGTAAGGTCAGTCCGGGGGGGTTCATTATCGTCGATGACTATTATTCTTGCCAACCCTGCAAGAAAGCAATCGATACTTTTCGGGAAAGGCACGGCATTAACGATACATGCGTTCAGATCGACGACCAAAGCGTCTTCTGGCGGAAGTCGGCATAATCCTGCGGCCTGGGCAAAACTTCGGGCCGGCGCCAATTTTCCGCCGGCTCCGACGAGAGAGAGCATGGGGATCTGTGGGGTGCCCGGGACGCTCGGCAGAAGATGCGGCAATCTGCCCGGATGGAGCCACGACCGAACCTCTCGGCAGCACCTTCCCCTCCGCGCCGCAGGCGGCCGTGCCGCGGATTGCCTGGATCACCAGGCCGGGCAGCCAGACCGTTACCGCGCGAACGTTGCCTGCCCTACCAAGTAAAGCGAACGCCCGCATTGAAAGACTGGGCGTGGCTGCTGCCGTTGATGGCGCCGCCATAGCCGACGAACATCACCACCGGCCAGGACGCGACCTTTATGTCGGCACCCAGCCCGACCAGTGCGGCGTCGCGCCCGATCGGCGCGCTCTCCAACGCAAAGCCGCTGCCGTTCAAGGTGGCAAAGCCCGCCGTGATGCGCGCCGTGTTGTCGGCGAACTCGTGCGACCAGCCCAACCGGCCCTTCGCGGTCATGCGGACGGTTTCGCTGAGCGCGACGTCGCGTTGCGCGCTTATGGCGAGCGTGCTCTCGGCGCTGTCCAGCGTCGCGCCACCAATGTCTTCCGCCAGTGCGCCACCGCCGGACTCTGTCAGGCCATCCAGATGCAGATGCAAGCCACCGAAGCCGAGGCTCGGCTCGACCAGCCACGCACCGAAGGTTTGCTGCAAGCCGATACGTGCGGCCCCGCCGCCGGCCACCCCGCTGGTGTCGCCCTGCGCCGTTGCACCGAACAACGGCATGGTCCGGCGCACATTCTCGTTCTGAAACATCAAGCCGAGTTGCGCCTCGGCGAAGAACATCCCGCTCTGCCATTGGCCATAGGCCGCGAACTGCGCCGTGCTTTGAGTGGCCTGGCCGCTGGCCCGGGACCATGTCTGCCCATCGACGGTGCCGACCGCCAGGCCAAACCGCCCTGTCCCGGCCACCGGCATGTCGATGCCCGCCGCCGCGCCGCCCAGCCCTGAGGAAAAGCCAGGGGAGCCGCCACCCGCGCCGGTGCTGTCATAACCGGCGAGCCCGCTCACCCAGATCATGCTGCCGTCCGGCCCCGGCGCGCTGTTGGCGGCATCATCGGCAGCCAAACCGCGCCGCGCCGCCATCTGGCCACGGATGGCATTGGCCATCAGGTACCAGGAGTTGCGCGCCGTTATCATGCCGTCGGCGTAGATCGACGGCGCCAGTTCATCCAGGCCCGCGGTGATGCTGCCGGCGGGCAATGTGTAGAGCGGGCCGAACAGCGCCGAGCGGGTGGGATCCATCGCCACGCCGGGAGCCACGCGGATGGCATCCAGCGCTTTGCCGACGGCGCTTTCACTGCTGCTCTGCGCCACACCGGCGGCGGCGAGGTTGCCGTAGAGGCCCGGTGTCACCGCCACGGTCACCGCGTTGGCGCCGTACAACGTGTCGAACCGGGTGCCGGCGGCCAGACCGCTCGCCGGCTCGGTCAACGACGCGAAGCTGCCGGACACACCGCCGGCCGCGATGAGGATCGGATAGGCGGTGCCCAGCGGCGGGGCGCCACCGAAGCTGGCGACGGCGAGCGTGGCGCCGGACAGCGTCGCCGTGCCGCCCGCTCGGATCAGGCCGGCACCGCTCGCCCCGATCGCCGCCTGATAGACGGAGCCGGGGAGCATGGCGAGCGAACCGCCGATGACGCCGTTGCCGGCGAAGCCAGCGCCGGGCCAAACGGTCACGTTGCCGGCCAGGCTGCCGGAGACGGCGAGCATGCCGCCTTGCACCATGGTGCCGCCGGTATAGCTGTTGTTGCCGGCCAGGATCAGGGTGCCGGAGCCCTGCAAGGTCAGGCCCCCAGGGCCGGATATGTTGTTGCTCCAGACGTCGAAGGCGTTCAGGCCACCGAGCGCGGCATTCATATTCACGGTGACGTTGGTGGGAAACGCGCCGTAGCCGCCGGCGGCGGCAAAGAGATTGAGCCGCGCCCAGCCGCTGCCGTTGTCGAGCGCCCCGCCTGAGGGCAATTCGGTGGTGGCGAGGACCTGATTGAGCTGGTCCGTGCTCAGATAGGGAAACCGCGTGGCGATCAACACGCTGGCGCCTGACGGCACCACCGGCGGCAAGGTGGTATCGCTGACCGGTGGCAGATTGTAGGTGAGGAAATAATTATAGGCCTGCGCCGCCTGTGCGTATTTTGCGGCCGTCGGGATCACGCCGCTGGCAACGCAGGCGGCGGCATTGGCGCATTGAGCGGCGTATGGCGAACTGGCGCCGCCACCGAGATAGCCCTGCATCGCCTGGCTGAGCGACGCCAGGCTGGCCGAAAGGGTAGTGCTGTAGGGGTACAGCGAATTGCCGGAAAGCGTCTGGGCGATCAAATACGTGCCGAGAGTTCTCCCGCCGATCACGTCCACCGGATAATGCGCACCGAACACGTTCAGATCATAGGCGAATTCTGCCACCGACAAGGCAAGCTGCTGATAATATCCCGGCGCGAGAATGGCATAGGTCATTGCATTGAGAGTGGCCAGCATCGTATGGGCGCTGGGGAAATCGCCGGACGTAAAGGGGTTTTGCCAGCCGATCGGGCTGGTACTTTGCTGATTCTGGGCAGCAATAGGAGATGAATTGGCGGCGGTAAAGGGATTATTTTGAATGATGCTCGACACCTGATAGGGCGCCGGGTTTCCAAGGGTTGCAATCTGGCCTGGCAACAGGCCATAGGCTGTTCCATAGGTGTTATACGAGGCAAAATAAGGACGCTTATGTAGATGTGTCAGTTAGCTACCATATATAGTGAAGATCTGGGCCGAGGTTCGCGCCACCGTTGCGAATTACGAATTACGAAAAGCTCTGCCTAAACCACGTGATTTCTAGATTGATGCCCCGGCGCAGCAGCCGGACCCAATGAGCTAGATGTTGTGGTCGCCTGACACATCTACATAAGCGTCAAAATAAGCCTTCATTCCAACAATTTGGTTGTTATTATAGATGGCCGTCACTGCTGCCTGCACAGTTGCCGGGAGATCCGGCGCGGTTGGCAGACCGGCGATATAACCGAACGCCGGATTCTTCGGGAACGCGCGCAGAAGTATATTGGCGGGAACGTCCTGGATTATGAACACGGTTCCCGACGCGATCTTCTGGGCTTGAGTTGCGTTGATGTAGATGTTTTCTTCCGTCAGCAGGTTTGCAGACAGCAGCGCCTGCCCCGCGGACGAGCTTCCCAAGTTGTTGAAAAGCGACAGCAAATTCTCCTGGTCCTGAGTTTGCTGGAGGCATAACGCGGATGTGCAAGGCGCCGCGGTCTGCGCCAATGCCGAGCCCGTCTCTCCGGTCGTTGCCGCCATCGTCGCCAACGGAACGGCACATAGCAGCCGCCGCAGCGGCCGATCGATGTTGCGGCGAACGCAGCCAGATGATGACTGGCAATCATGTGAGGGGTTGCGGTGATCAGCGTATTGCATGGCAAAACGTCCAAAGCGCGACGGATCAGAAGGTTGGCTTGCCACGGAGGATGCCGACGAAGAGATAATGAACTGAAAAAGGCCTCCTGGACGCGGGAAAATACTCCGTGATTTTCGGCCCTGAGAACGCTATTCGCAAGGCCGTTGGCGCTGGGGCTGCGGTTTGTGATCATGCTGATCGGGATCAGCACCTCACATACCAACTGCGTCACGGGGGCCAACTGCGTCACGGGGGAACGTGGCCAATCCACCTGGCTCTTACGGCGTTGGTAATTGGTATTGGCTATGGTGGAGGCGCGTGAGGTGAGGAGCCCGCCACCATGGATATGGCAGACTTCGATTGAGGTGGCTGGCGGACGGGGTTGAAGGGCCGGCCGGTGATCCAGCAACTGGCCAGGCTGCCTGGAAGCGTCATCTGGAGCAACTCGGCATCACCGAGTTGCAGGTGAGGCCTTCGTGCAGAGCGTCAATCAGGACGGTTGCACGGCGCAGTTGTTCGGCATGCCGTGGCGCCGGACGACCTGGGCAACCGGCCGGTCCGGCCGGCGCTGCGCTGCCTACAGTGTGACCGCCCGGCCAGGATGAGCGCGGCGGCCCTTTCTGGCAAAGCCACGCGCCATGCCGCATCCATCCGCCCCCTACGGGAGAAATGCTCCGCTCCGACTGTGCTGGTGCTCATATGAAGGCGCGCCGCCGGGTTACAGGTTAACATCTTTGGAGGCTCTGACGTGTTACCCTTGGCGTCACAGGACGCTTATGTAGATGTGTCAGGCGACCACAACATCTAGCTCATTGGGTCCGGCTGCTGCGCCGGGGCATCAATCTAGAAATCACGTGGTTTAGGCAGAGCTTTTCGTAATTCGTAATTCGCAA
>Ga0302320_10002316_pt1 | contig 45046 bp, 36 predicted proteins | sample Bog_T0_3_FD_202130 | JGI IMG/M metagenome (GOLD analysis project Ga0302320, IMG submission 202130) | Peat permafrost microbial communities from Stordalen Mire near Abisko, Sweden - Bog_T0_3 | ecosystem: Environmental > Terrestrial > Soil > Wetlands > Peat | place: Sweden: Abisko, Stordalen Mire...
CAAGCCAAAACAAAACTTGCCCGAACCGGCACCGGCGCGGTAAAACAACTTCATGTCCTGGCCGCGGCTTCGTTGGCCGGTTTTGAAGTGATCACAGATGGCCGGTTTTGCGGTGATCACCGAGGCACCGTTCCCGCGGGAGCTTCGCGGAGCGGGTGCTCGGCGAGCGCGACACGGTTCGTTCCCTTCTCGACTTCGTCGGTCAGACCATGCCGCCCAGGCGCACATGCGCCGTAAATCCGCACTCGATTCTGGCGGTTTGGATTCGCCGAGCAGTGTGACTGAGCGTGCTTCCGGCGCCGTGCCGCTCGGGCCGTCCTGGCGATCGCACACGAGGTCTCCGGTGGGGCCGGCGAGGGCCAAACCGTACGAACCGAATAGCCAGTGCTTCTGGTTGCTGGATCTAAGAGCAACCTACGGGCTTTCTTCGGTCAGACGGTTTCTGGACAGCATTTGCCGCTTCAGTCTCGGTGCCCTCCAGTCCGGCATCAGCCATTAGATTAGACCCGCTGAGCGAGCTTGCGACCAGTAGCGCTCTGGTCATGCGGCCGTTCGCCGGCAACTCTCAAAGGTCCCTCACGTATTCGTTCACACTCCGAAGCGCTGAATCAATCTCGCCGTCTATGCTGCACTGGGCCGCCAACTCCGCAAATCGGGCCCGCCATGATTCGGGCGGCGGTGCGAGTTCCGGCGGAATTGGATGGGTTGCCCGGTGGGCGAACGTTCGCTCTATGTTCTCGCGCAGGTGGTGCGGTTCCATTTGGGTCCGCATTAGCAGGAGCAGGTCAACCAAGTCCTTGACGCGCGAATTGTCGCGATCGGTGCGCGGACGTGTGTAGGCATGAAGTTTCTCGGCGAACTGCTGCTCGCGCGAGATCATGCGGAACTCCGGCCTCGGCAGACCCGCGAAGTCGAACCATCCCTGCCCCTCGATTCTGTCGGTGGGCTCAATCAGGTCATCGCCGATTCCGATATCTACGTGAAAGCCAACAAAGGGACGCCCGGCCATTCTGGCCTGAACTGGGAACCGGCTACCGCCCTGGGGTGCGGCATCGAGGTCCAGAATGGACTCACCGACCTGGAAAACGAAACCATCGGCCAGATCAATTGACGCTGCATCATCGACCAAGCGGTGCAGCGATTCGGGGGTGATGGCCTCTCGCGCCGCAATCGACAGATCGATGTCTTTGGTCGTGCGGGCAGTCTCGATCCGTAGCTCTATGGCGTAGCCGCCTTTCAGATACCAGGCTGGCCGACCTTGCTTCTCGCTGAACATGCGCGCCAGGAGGCGATCGAACGCAACCCGCCGACGAAGCCGTTGCAGATCCGTGCCTGTGCGATTGGCGATTCCCAGCAGACGCGCTTCGAGGGCTGTGCGAAGTGCTTGCGGTGTCTTGTAGGTTTTACCGCTTGGCATTAGCGCTCTCTCCGACGAAGGCGTCGATTTGTGCCCGCACGTCGGGCGGCAGTTTGGCGCGTTCGATTTGTCTGCGGGTGATCAGCCCTCGTGCCAGGCCTTCAGTGATGGCTTGTTTGAGAATACTCTCGTCCGTCTTGCCGGCCGCGATCAGATCTGCGACTGTCTGAAGAGCCGTAGTGGCGCGCACGCCAAGCAGGTCTTGAGAATCCGTTGGCACCAGGTCCGCTTTGTGGAGTACCAGGGCTTTGGGAATTGCCGAATTCCGTCGGAACCCTCTCGGGACGGTCATGTGAAGCTTGGCTGGATTAACGTCGGAGAGATCGTAAAGTGCGAGCGCGGTGTCGTGGCTGTAGACGCCCTGGGGGACGTCATTGCGATCGCGGGACCAGAGAAACCACAGCATCAGGTCGGGTCGCTCCGGCGACGGGAAATTGCGGAGCCGGTAGATGCCGCGATGTTCCCGAATCCAATTACCGGCACGAACGTGGTACGCGTGCTTCGACTCGTCATAGCCCGCTTCCTTGGCTTGTTTCGTGGTGAAGAAGCCATACTGGGGCTCGGCGATCTCGTACAGATTTCGGCTTGATTCGGTCTCGCGCATCTATATGCATAATACCCGAAATAGTTAAATGGTTCATGCGGGTCTTCGCCTTGGGACTTGGCTCTATCCGGCGCGCCCGACAATTTCAACTCCTTTTACTTAGGGTGAAAACCCACAGGTCGTTTTGGCCAACCTGATCTCGCCGCGCGATGCTTGCGGCCTGCCGACGTCACTCATCTGGGGCAACCGGTGACGAGCGTAGTGGCTTCGCTTCCCGGACTATTCCGGAGTCCAGCGGCGTTTTCCTGACAGGCCGGTCTGGAAGGAGAACACCGATAAAGCAGGTCTTCAGAGCACATCGGCACTGCGAGCAGGACGGCCCCTTGGGTCCGTACGTCGAGTCCTATGAGGCCGAGATTCGTGGCGAGGGCAACGCCCGCCCGACAAGAGAGATGCAAATCCGTTTGGTCGCCGATTATGACCGTTGGTTTGCTAAACGTCGAATTCAGGCGCAGGAGATTACCGCCGCGTTGTGCTCCTGCCGTTGTTGCTGCTGATCCTTCTAATCGTTGAGGTCGTCAAGCCGTCGGGACCGCCGGCAGCGGTTCGCCGGCCAGTCCTCTCTCAACCAGGCCGGCCAGGAGCTCTGTGAATGGACCAATATCCTCGCCGACACTCGCTTTTTCGAGGGCTTCCATGTAGTTCGCGCGGTCGCCAACGGGCATGACCGCCCACGGATACCCGCCCGACGCCAGCATCAGATTCATCAAAAAACGCCCAATGCGGCCGTTCCCATCCATATAAGGATGGATGTAGACGAACACAAAATGCCCCAGTACAACCCGGACCGCCGGGTGCGTTTCCAGGCGCAGCAGCTCGAAGAAAACGGGCATGGCATCTCTCACAGCCTCGCGGTTCAGCGGCACATGCATCGAGCGGCGAATGTAGACTTGCGCGTTGCGATAACCGGCAAGGTCGGCGGGTTTCAGCAGGCCGGCCGTCACGCTCGGGGCGAACATTTCCCGGTACCACGATCCGTGATCTTCATCTGCCACCACACCCGGATTGTCGCCATGCAGAACTCTGCCGACGCTCTTCTGGACAGCCTGATAGGCTTGCCAGTACCCGCGCGCAGCCATGGCATTCCGCTGTTGCCGGTCCTCCTCGTTCTTTTCCGGATTCCATCTGCCGCCGCGGACCCGTTCGATCAGTTCGGTGCTGACGCGGTATCCCTCGATCGACAGCGAATGGTAGGCATCGGTCACGTAGGCATCGCCAACACGTTTCATGTACGCGGCGATGTTGCGCGGCAGGCCCGGCTCTTTCGGGAATCGCTGGATGATCGGTTCCCGCATTTTCTGCCACAACAGCCGTATGCGATTCACGTAGGGTGATGTTTCGCGGGCGAGCAAAACGAAGGCCGGCTTGTCCGTGAAGGGGTCGCTTTCGCGCACATCGTACCCAGCAGCCGACATTGTCCTCGTAATATCGTCCGCGATACGGTCACGTCCGCCGTTGCGGAAGGCCCCGGCAAGGCGGCCGGCAATCGTGCTGTGCCCGCCATCCAGTAGCCGGGCAAGTAGGCCCGAGGCATCGCGTATCGTCGCCAGCGCTGCGCGCACGTCCGTGGCGTTGCGCGAAAAACAGTTCGGCGAACTCTCAATCAGCGCCGACTCGACCGAGAAGACACGCAGACATTCTTTTTCCTCCACGTCGCCGGCTGCCGGCAATGCCGCGCGCAGGTCCAGCAGCGACGTGCCGTGCGGCAGCGTGGTGACTTTGTTGCGAGCTTTCGGAGACCTCACTACCAGTTGCCGGGGCACCGTCCAATTGCCCGCATGAAGAGAAAGCGACTGTTCTGGCGAGAGGCACCAGGTCCTGCCGAAGCGCTCTTCCAAATAGACTGCCGAAAAACGCCAGAACGACGCATACCAGGCCGTGCTCTCGCCCTTCGCCTCATCCGGGCGGCTGGGGATATACCAGCCTTTCATGACCTCCTGCAGGAAGCCGTTTGCGAGTAGACGCTCCCGATGGGTCCGCGTCAGATCCCTCGACCGTATCGCTGCTGCCCCGTGGGAACTCTGGAGCCTGTGGAGCATTTCCAGGGACTGCGCGAGCTTTTCTGACGGCGTCGGCATAGTGCTCTCGTGTTAGCTTATTGTGCTGTGTGTTTGTTAGCTTATTCAGTTGTACCATAATTAGTTTATTGCGTCGAGCGAAAATTAGCTGTTTCTGCTGGGATCGGGTCGGGCATCCACCTTGCCATCTCGGGCCAGGTTGGGAACACGCACGAGGGCCGGAGCGGTGCCAAGAGGCCAGCTATCGACCGAGGTTCAGGAGTTCAGGCAGGAAAGCGTCGGGATGGCATCGCAGGCCTCACGATGGTCCTTAAAATGGTCCTACGAAGGTCTTAGTAAAGGCGTGACCTTTGGGGAATCTTTGGGGAAAACAGGGGCCGATTCCAAGACCACTTTAAGACCACGATAAGCGTTTCCCACGGCTCCAAAAGTGCTTTTGAGTGCCACTCGTGCCTTTTGGTTTCTGTTGCTTACGAACGCCTGGCGAACTCATAACCCAAAGGTCGAAGGTTCAAATCCTTCCCCCGCAACCAACTAAACCAATTGGTTACAAGCTGCCAAGCGCATTTCAAAGACCATCCTGGACCAAAACCCTCCGTCCCACATTCAGCGCGATTTACGTGTTAGCCGCCGTCGTGTCGACGGCCTTCAAATCTCAAGCCACACTCCATTTGGAGAACCTCGCCTTTCGGCACCTATTCGCGACGCTGTTCGCAGTTTTTGCGGGATCGGCGGCTGCGGAACCTGCGGCGGCTGCCATTGATGCCACACGCACGGCGCAGCCGGCGACGAAGTTGGTGTTCGGCGGCTTCATGGAGCCGCGCCACCACCCGGGTGTGGGCCGAGATGTATGTTGCCGGCGGACAATGGACAGGTAGGCCGGAACACTCCGGCTGCCGCGTTCTCGGCACGTGACATAGCGGCGGCACGCACACGGCCAGCCTCTCCGCAAGAGTTGCGGAGAGGAACGGGCACGGTGCAGCGGTGAGCAAGAAAGGCGGACTCGTTATGCCGGCACATTCGCTTCAGGCCAATAGCGGAAGTTGCGGAAACTGGTGCTGCCGGAGCCGCCGGCGAAAACGGCGGGGCGGAGGTCGAGGAATCCGCCGAGGACGTTGTGGTGCATGCCGCTGACTTCAGCCGATTCGCGGGTCTTTTGCCAGCTTTGGCCGGGGAGTCGGAAGTAGAAATCGACTTCCTGGTTGTCATTGACGATGCGCAGAGTGGCGCGGGTTGCGCCCTTCTGCTGGCGGCTGGGGACGTAGCCGTTGGCTATGCGCACGCCGATGCCCTCGCCGTCCAGCAGGATGCCGGTCGAGTGCTCGGGATCGTAGAAAAGCAGCAGGCCGGTGGAGCAGCCAGGCGCGATCTCGGCGTCAATTTCGATGGTGTAGGAGTGACCGCCGACCGGGGTGGTGAGAGCGGAGCTGTCGGCCAGCGAACTGCCGCGCGCCTTCAGGTTCAGCACGCCCTGGCCGGTCGAGAAGCGCGCCGGGTCGAACTCGTGCCAGAAGGCCCATTGCAGGCCGAGTTCGGCGCTGGTGAAGTCGTCCGAGGGGTCGGGGAGGGGTAGTTGGCGAGTGCCGGGAATCGGCATGGGGATGGCCGACTCTGCGGTTACGCCAGCGGGGACGCGGAACCAGCCGTCGGCGGTCCACTCGATGGGCAGGAGGAGCGTTTGGCGTCCCAGGGCACGATAGCCGTTTTCGTAGGAGTGGACGGTCATGAACCAGCGTCCTTCGGGCGTATCGACCAGACGGCCGTGGCCGACCGAGAACCAGCGCGAGTCGCGGCTGGCGGTGTGGACGATGGGGTTGTAGGGCGAATACTCCCACGGACCGTCGGCGTGACGGCTGCGCGCCGAGACCACGGAGTGGCTGGTGGAGGGTCCGGCGGTTCCGCCCTCGGCGACGTTCAAGTAGAAATAACCGTTGTGCTCGATCACCTTCGGCGCTTCCAGGCAGGTGCATTCGATGCGCATCGAGGCGGGCACGGGCCAGGGATCGAAAGCGTGGTGCGGCGGCACCTTCACTCCCAATCCATCGGCGGTCAACTCAGCCATCACGCCGCCGTTGGCGTAGAGGAAGCGGCGTCCATTCTCGGCGATGTGGGCGGGGTCGATGGCGTTGATGCCCAGGTCGATGGGCTCGCTCCAAGGGCCGAGCGGATGTTCGGCATGGACCACGCGCAGGCGGTTATCGGCGGGAAAGTAGATGTAGAAGCGGCCTTCGTACTCGCAGAGATATGGGGCCCACACGCTGCCGGCGTAGCGATGTAGGGCGGCGGCGACGGGCCTCCAGTTCACCAGATCGGCTGAGCGCCAGATGAGCAGGCCGGGAGCATAGTCGAAGCTGGAGTGGGTGAGGAAGAACTCGTTGGCGACGCGGATGGGGCTGGCGTCGGGGTGGTCTCCGCCCAGAATGGGGTTGCGATAAACCGAGTTGGTCTGGGCCAGAAGCAGGCGCCGGGGGGCAATCAGGGTGAGGGCGGCCGAGGCACTGGCGGCGGTCTGAAGAAAGCTGCGGCGAGTGAACATGGCGCGACCAGTGTAACGCCGGGCAGGTGGGTGCGTAAAACAATTTATGGATGCGGGCGGCGGATGCCGGTGCAGCCGCCTGCCTGGATTTCAGGGATCGTGAACAAACAACGAAGACCGCTCGGGCGTACACCGTGAAACCGCGCCACACTCACCATCGGGACCCGCGACTCGGTACAATATGTGGCTGAAATCATCCAACACTGGAGGTTGATGATGAGGGGACGGGATGCGAGCCGCCTTCGCCAAACGATAAATCGCTTTATCTGTTGACAACGCGAGAGGCGGAGGAAAGGAATGTACCGTAATTGTTTCCCCGAGCTTTTATCCAGACTTTTTCCTGAGGCGCTCAACCAGTGAAGAATCCCGTTCCACTCCTTCCTGCTCTTTGTCTTTCGCTTTCATTCATTGGCTGGGGCGGTGAAGCAGGCACGGCGCCCGTCACGCCCCTCGCACCCAACGGCATCACGCTCCAGCTCTCTACCTCCACGCTGACCGTCCCCGAAGGTTCCAGCGCTAGCGCCGCCGTCACCCTGGCTCGCACCGGAAACACAGGAAGCGTCAGCTTCAGCGTGACCGGGCTTCCCGCAGGAGCGACCATTTCTTACCTGAACCCCGACGCCGCAAGCAGCGGGCAGATCACCGTGATGGCAACGACCGCAGCTGTGGGCACCTATGCGCTCACGCTGCAGGCGACCGACGGAACCAACTCCGCCTCATCGAGCTTCAGCCTGGTCGTCAATGCCGCTGCCCAGGCTCCAGCTACCTATGCGTGGAGGTCGTCCGGCCCGCTCATCTCCGCCATCCCCAACGCCACTCATCCGATCGTCTCGGTCAAAGACCCCACCGCTGTCTACTTCAACAATCAGTGGAACGTTTACGCAACCACCGCCGACACCTCCGGCAACTGGAACATGGTCTACCTGAACTTCCCCGACTGGAGCCAGGCCTCCGCTGCCCAGCCCTACTACATGGACGCTACGCCCGGCTTAAGCGGCTATCACTGCGCGCCGGAACTGTTCTACTTCACTCCGCAGAACAAGTGGTATTTGATTTACCAGTCCGGCCCGCCGCAGTACTCCACCGCCGACGACCCCACCCAGCCGCAAACGTGGACTCCGCCGCAGAGCTTTTTTGCGAGCCAGCCTTCCATCGTAAAGAACTGGCTCGATTTCTGGGCCATATGCGACTCCGCCAACTGCTACCTGTTCTTCACAGACGATGGCGGCGACTTTTATCGCAGCCAGACCACGACCGCGGACTTCCCCAACGGCTTCAGCACGCCGCAAATTATCATGCAGGCCACGACTGGGGGAGATCTGTTCGAGGCGAGCCGCACCTATAGCCTTAAGGGATCGACGCAGTACCTGACCATCGTCGAGGCCATGGGTGGCCCCTATGGCCACCGCTATTTCCGGGCCTTCCTTGCCGGCAGCCTGGATGGCGAGTGGACTCCTGCCACCGGCGCCAACAGCTTCGCCGCGCCGTTCCTTGGCGGAGACAACGTGACCTTTGCTACAGGCGTCACCCCCTGGACCGACGACTTCAGCCACGGCGAAATCATCCGCACCGGCTACGACGAAACCCTCCAGATCGACCCCAACAATTTGCAATTCCTGTATCAGGGAGACAACCCCGCAGCGAACGCCCCCTCCTACAGTCAGATTCCTTGGCAACTCGGGCTGGCGACCGCGACCATTTCCCATGCCGTGCTGGCAGTTAGCGCCGGAGGTGTCTTGAATTCCGGCAGCTACACCGCGCAAGGCGTTGCGCCCGGCTCCATTGTGTCCATCTTTGGCACGAACCTGGCGGCCTCAACGGCCACCGCAAGCGCCAACCCGCTGCCGACCGCGTTGAGTGATGTTACATCCGTGACGTTCAACAACATTCCCGCGGGGCTGTTCTTTGTCAGTCAGAACCAGATTAATGCACAGCTCCCGTTTGACGTGCTTCCATCGGACCAAGGAGGCACGGTGAACGTTGTGGTTAGTCGCAGCAGCGGCGAATCACCCGCCCAGAATGTCACGGTGACGCCGGCCTCGCCCGGCATTTTCACTACAACTGCAAACGGGCTCGGCCAAGCCTTTGCGTACGACAACAGCACGGGCGCGCTCGCCGCGCCGGCCGGCGCTGCCATTGGACCCTTCGCCACGACGCCTCTGTCTCTCGCTTCGGGGCACGCCTTGATCATTGCCTGTACCGGACTTGGCGTCGTGACTCCTTCGATCGACAACTACGTGGCAGCGTCGGATGGCATCTTTCGGAACACTCTGCTGCAGCCCACCGTGTTGATCGGCGGTGTCCCAGCGCAGCCCATTTATTCCGTGCTCTCGCCGCAATTCGCCAGCGAGTATCAGATCGGTGTAACGCCGGCCGCCAACACACCAACGGGGAACGCGGTGTCCTTACAGATTCAGATTGGCGGCGTGACGACGTCGAAACAGGTCACTATCGCGGTCGCCCCCTAGTCCAAGTTTTGGATGTCGGCATCGCGTAGAATTCGCCATGCCACACCGGGGAAGGCGGTGAACTGATAGGGGAAGACGTCCCCCTCGTCAGTCTGGGAGGACAGTCACAATGTTTCCCGTTTCGAGTGGAGGGAACTCTTTCATGAAAATCGCATTGAAGCCGTCGCTGGTACTTCTCACTGTTTCGTTTGTTGTGTCTGTTCCGTCTGTTCTGGGGCAAAGTGCGACGCGAGCTCGAATAGCCGCAAGGCAGAACATCGCGCCCTCCAACTCCCCCCCAGAAGCAGAAAGACCGGTAACCATCCATGTGGATCTCACGAAGACGGTGGGAAGCTACACCCCCATCTATAGCTGGTTCGGCTACGACGAGGCGAATTACACCACGATGCGCAACGGAGCTGAATTGCTCGGCGAGTTGCACGATCTAAGTCCCGTTCCTGTGTATGTGCGCTTTCATCACTTGCTGACGTCGGGAAACGGAGTGCCCGAGCTGAAGTGGAGTTCGACGAATGTCTACAGCGAAGACGCCAGCGGGAACCCAGTCTACGATTTCAAGATACTCGACAGTATCTTCGATGCACTCAAGGCGGCCGGCGTGCGGCCCATGGTCGAGCTCGGGTTCATGCCGAAGGATCTGGCGGCGGAGGTTGCGGGCCGGCATGAACCCTACCAGGTCCATTACCCCAAGAGCACCGTCTCCGGCGCATCGAACAATCCGCCGAAAGATTACCGCAAGTGGAGCGAGCTGGTTCGCGCAGTAACTTCGCATCTTATCGAGCGCTACGGCAGCGAGACGGTGCTTGGCTGGTACTTCGAGGTCTGGAACGAGCCGGACATCGACTACTGGCACAGCACGCCGCAAGATTATTGGAAGCTATATGATTACGCCGTCGCCGGCGTTCGCGCGGCACTGCCGCGAGCGAGGGTCGGAGGTCCGGCATCGACGGGGCCGGGCGGTCCGAAGGCAGCGAAATTCCTCGACGATTTTCTCGAGCATGCGGACCACGGCAAAAGCGCCGCGAACGGCGAGCCGGTTCCGCTGGACTTCATTTCGTTTCATGTGAAGGGGCACCCGCAGATTGTTTCAGGCCATCTCCGCATGGGGCTCGACAGAGAGCTGAACGACGCCGCCCGGGGCTTCGCAATTGTGGCGCAGTATCCGAAGTTCCGCCACCTTCCCATCATCCTGAGCGAGGCCGACCCGGAGGGATGCGCGGCTTGTTCGATGAAAGTGAATTCGGCAAACGCGTACCGGAATGGACCACTCTATGCGACCTACACGGCGGCCGCGATCAAGGCGCTCTTCGATTTAGAGGACCGTTCGAAGGTGAACCTGCTCGCTATGTTGTCTTGGTCGTTCGAGTTCGAGGGCAAGGAATACTTTGAAGGATTTCGCACGCTGGCGACCAATGGCGTAGACAAGCCGGTGCTGAATGTATTCCGGATGGCCGCCTTGATGTCCGGCAAACGGGTGATGACGAGCAGCACCGGGCAGGTTTCGCTCGACGACCTACTGAGTAAGGGAGTAACACAGACGGCGGACGTGGACGCCATCGCGACCAAGTCAGAACATGAAGCGGCGGTCATGCTGTGGAACTATTATGACGACGACTTGCCCGCGGCCGGTGCAGAGGTGCAAGTGACGTTTGCTGGGATTCCAGCAGGGGTGAATAAGGTGCTACTGGAGCACTATCGGATTGACGAGACGCACAGCAATTCGTACACCGTGTGGAAAGGGATGGGTTCTCCGCAGACGCCGACGCCGGGGCAGTATGCCCGGTTGAAAGAAGCCGGTCAGTTGGAGCTTCTGAGTTCCCCGCAGTGGCTTGATGTAAGCGACGGCAAGGTGACGATCGGCACTGCCCTTCCCCGGCAGGCTACGTCTATGATGCGATTGAAGTGGTGACCTGCGTCTTCCTAGTGAAGGCTAGGGTAGCGAACCGCATTGTGTTAAATGTCGCCCATTTCAGGTTCGGCGATCCCTGGCATGACGCCGCGGAGCGCGATGCCAAACACCGTCATCGCAATCCACGTAGACTGGACGAAACCGTTATAAATCCACCACGCCGACTGAGTTTCGCGAGGTGCGACACGATTCGTTCGCTTCTCGACTTCGTCGGGCCGACCATGCCGCCCGGGCGCACATGCGCCGCAATCCCGCACTCGATTCCGGCGGTTTGGATTCGTCGAGCGGTGTGACTCAGCGCGCTTGCGGCGCCGTGCGGCTCGGGCCGTACTAGCGATCGCACACGAGGCCTCCGGTGAGGCCGGCGAGGGCCATAACAAAGTCGCCAGTCTGACGTGGTCCAGAATCGGCCTTCTGAACCGATGGATCCCTTGGTCGCGCAGCGTTTACGAACGTTTTCCGCTCGGGATTGCTGGTTCCGAGCGAGTCACGCGCCACTCGGAAACAGCCAGATGTCAAGCAATATCGGTCGGCGGAATGCGCCTTCACGCCTGCACGAAAGGAACCTTGTCTCCCCAGAATTTTTCGATCAGCGGGAGGGCTGCCGTGGAAAACCCCGTCGAGAGGAACTTGCGCCGCCCGGCGTGCGAGCCGTCATATTCAGGATGTCGGTCAAGATATGCCTTCAGCGCGCGAGCGGTGGCGTCCGGCTGGTGGATCATCCGCACGCCGGGCGGCAGGGCGACGGTGAAGAGATCGGCGACTAACGGGTAGTGGGTGCAGCCGAGAATTACGCGTTCGGGTGCGGTACCGAGTTTTCTCAGGAGTTCGCTTACGTATCGGTCGACGAGTGCCTGTAAATCGTGGCGAGGCAGTCCGCGCTCGATCGAGCCCGCAAGCTCGGGACAGGCTTGCTGCACTACCGTAATATCGGGCCGACGTTTACGGATCTCGATGGGGTAGCAGTCAGTCTCGACCGTGCGGCGGGTCGCAAAAACCGCTATGGTGCTGGACTGTTTTGTTTGTTGCACCGCAGTGCCGTCTTCGACCGGCCCGATCCCGGTCGCAGCCTCGATTGTCGGTACGACGATGCCGATCACGTTCCGCGCAATCCCATCGTCGCGTCGCCTGACGGGCAGCCACTGCTGCTGAATCCATCGCAGCGCCACTGTAGAGGCCGTGTTGCAGGCGACGACGGCAAGCGTACAGCCCTCCGCGAACAAGCGTTCGAGAGCCGCGCAGGTTAGGTTCAGCACGTCAATGGGCGGCCGCGCCCCATAGGGAGCGTTTCGGTTATCGCCAAGGTAGACGAAATCGCGCCCGGGCAGCGCATCGATCAGTGCCCGATGCACCGTCAGCCCACCGAAACCACTGTCGAAAACCCCGATCATCCGAAGAGCCTTTCCCTTACCGGTTCGCCGTAACTCCAGCTTAAATGGTAGACGGCGCGGACCGCACACGGGTGAGAAGTTTCCGCCGCAACAAGGCGCTGCGTTCCTGTGCCGAGCAAGCCTAAAGACTTGTGGATACCAATGCGCTCCGCGTCACCCCGAATATAATTGAGCCGGTACGCGCATGAATTCGATCAGGCTTGCCGAGGTGCGGGATGCAGCCGCAATAGCGCACGTGCACGTCCAGAGCTGGCTGACAACATATAAGGGGCTGGTTCCAGAGGAATACCTGGCCTCTTTGACTGAGGCCGAACGCGTTCCCCTTTGGCAGGAATGGCTTACCCGGGACATCAGCGTTTTTGTAGCTGAAGTTGCAGGCAAGATAGGCGGGTTCGCCGGTGGTGGTCCCATTCGTGAACCGCTCGCCGCCGATGACGCAGAGCTCTACACGATCTATCTGCTCGAAGAGGTACAAGGCCGTGGCATTGGAAAGGATCTTTTGAGCGCTGTTGCCGAGGCTCTGGTTGGGAAAGATCACACGAGCATGCTCGTGTGGGTGCTTGAACAGAATCCAGCTGTCCGCTTTTACGAAAAGACGGGTGCCGAACACCTCATGAGCAAGCAGATTGAGATCGGGGGTATTTCCCTGACCGAACTCGCTCTAGGATGGCCCGATTTGCGGCGCTCAATCTGGTCCAGTGACGACCTGCCATCCGATTAGTCCTCGGAAACGCTTGGCGCCACCGATCCACCTTGGCGTGGACTCGGAGCCTCGGAGAACAGCCGACCTCAGCGATGGCTCGCGAGGACAGCCATTCCGCCCAACAACGCGACCGGCAAACCGGAAATTCCGAGAATCTTTGCCCCCCGCGCCGAAAGGAGAAATGTTCTGACCGCAAGCCACCGCGCTGACTGGACGCGGCGGGGGCGGCTCGGCGCACTGCGAACGGCTCCCCGGGGTGCCTAATCGATAACTTCCAAGAAAAGCAACCAAGAGACCAATAAGAAGCCTTCGGCCTTCGGCTTCCGCCGTTGCTGGGCATCGCGTGTTCCTTGCCGCCGGGCTCGCCCAAGGGTGAATCGTCAGCTTCCAGGCCGCGACGGGGATTCCGCCGACGGTCGGCGTGATCGAGGTCCGCTCTTTGTGGTGGCTCCCCGCCACCCGGTCCCAGAGTGGGTAAACCCTGCGGGCGTCCGTCCGAGGGTCACCGGTTCAATTGAGAAGGATCTTTCCGAGCACCGAGCATCCTTTGGTAAGCATCGAGGAGCTGCTGCCGCGCGTTCTTCTCCAGCGGCTCCGGCAGTTCGCGCGGCCGGTAACGGCGGCAGAGTTCCACTGTTTTGCGGAGGCTCTCGGCAAACTCGATGCAGGGTGGGCAACCAGCAAGGTGAGTTTCAATCTCCTGGCAGGCGCCGGTTGGAAGCTCCAGGTTCAGATACTCGGACAGCAGTGAAAAGACTTCCCGGCATTTTTCGGTGCGCTCATCGAACTCCATCTTATTTTCCTCACGTGCGGCTGGGCAGCACCCGGCTATCGGTCCGCAGGTATTCATCCAACTCTTGGCGGACCGCCAAACGGGCGCGATGCAAGCGCGTCTTGACGACGTCCTCCGTCAGATCGAGGATCTGGGCGGTCTCCAGCGTGGACAACTCCTCCATGTCCCGCAGCAGGATTACGGCCCGGTAGTTTTCCGGCAGCTCGCGAATCGCCCGTGCGAGCACTTCCTTCATCTCCGATTGCAGCATCTGCCGATCCGGCAGCCGGGACCAATCGGCAATCTGGATCGTGGCGTGGCCGCCCTCATGATTCATGGCCGGTAGAAATTCGTCCAGCGAGAGTTCCTGCGATGGAGCGAAAACGCTCTTCCGCCGCTTCATCAGACAGGCGTTCTTGGCGATTCGAAAAACCCACGGGCGGACCCGCTCCGGCTCGCGAAGATGGGCGAAACTTTCAAACACCTTGAGTAACGTCTCCTGCGCCACTTCCTCGGCGTCTTCCCGTTGGCCGCACATCAGCCAGCTATAGTGAAAAATCTTCGCGCGGAAGTGTTCCACAAAGCGGTCGAACGCCTCCGGCTCTCCAGCGATCAACTGCCGAGCGAGTTTAACTTCGGTGTCGCGTTCCAAGGCCAGTACCGCTTCTCATTGTAGCGGGGCCCGGCTTCGAACCAGACCTTTACGAGCGCCGCGGCATGGATCGCGATTTCGATACCAGCTCCTCCCGAGAGGAAGGATGCAAAGCACACGGAAAGGTAACACGGTGTCACCTCGGCACGCCAACTGCATCCTCCGCACTAGAAGCAATGAAGAAAACACTCTTGATATTGGTCTGGTGGGCGCTGCCGGGCCCGGCGCAAGACTCATTGTCGCCAAAAGACGCAGTTCGCCACGCGCTAGCTGCGAATAAGTCGATGGCCGTTTCCACAGCGGACTGGAACGCCGCGGCACGCCGCGTGGTGGAGGCGCGCAGTGGCAATCTGCCAAAGGTCAACTACTCCGAATCCTGGGCCCGCAGCGATAATCCGGTCTTTGTGTTCTCCTCCTTGCTCACGCAGCACCAGTTCGGCGAACAGAACTTCCAGGTTTCGCCGCTGAACCGGCCCGATTCTTTGAACAACTTCCAATCGCAACTTACCGCGGATCAAGCGCTCTATGACGCAGGCCAGACGCGGCAAGCCGTCCGATCCGCCGAATTGGCGAAGGATATCGCCAAAGAGGATGGCCGCCGCACCCAGATGGCGGTGATCGCTAGCGTGATCCGGGCCTACTACGACGTGCTGTTGGGCGCCGAGCAACTCAATGCGACCAACCAGGCCATGCGCTCGGCGGAGACCGATCTCGATCGCGCCGAATCCGTCCGGAACACTGGAATGTCAACTGATGTCGATGTGCTTTCGATCCGCGTTCACTTGGCCAATGTTCGCGAGCGGCAGATCCGGAGCGGCGCGGATCTTGACGTGGCACGCGCCGCGCTGAACGATGCGTTGGGCCTGCCGCTCGACACGGCGCACACCTTGAGCGCGGCACTGACGCCCCTGCAATTGCCGGAGCGCGTCCTGGCAGACTACGAGAAGAACGCCCTCAGCGAGAGACCGGAGGCTCGCCAGGTGAAACTCGCAACCGGCTTGGCTGCGAATCAGGCGGCCGCGGCGCGCAGCAGCCTGCTGCCGCAGGTGGGCGTTCACGCCGCCTTTGAGGCGGACCGGCAGCGCTTCTACGACAAGGGCGGCGCCAACTGGCTGGTCTCGATCGGACTGCATTGGAACCTGTTCAACGGCTTCAGCGACAAGGCGCGCATCGAGGAGAGCAGGTTCGCGCTGAGCCGCAGCGAGGCCGAGCAGGAGCGTGCCGGCTCTGCCATCCGGCTCCAGGTCCGCCGGGCGTACGCCGATCTGCGCGCCGCCGGTCAGCGCATTGAGGTTGCCAAAGCATCCGTCGCGGAGGCCGAAGAAAGTCTTCGTATCACGCAGAACCGGTATGAAGCCGGAATGAGCAACGTTACGGACCTGCTTCGCACCGAGACGGCCGTGCTCGAAGCGCGGACCCGGCGCCTGTCCGCCATACACGACCAGCGCATCGCCGCCGCCATGCTGGAACTGGCAGAAGGCACATTGACCGTCGATTCAGAAATCTTAAATGAGGGTTCGCGATGACGAAAGGTCACCTGTTCTTGATTCCCGCCGCGATCTGGCTGGTTGGCTGCGGCGAGGCGCCAAAGGAGAAAACCACCGCAGCCTCTCAACCAGCGGTTCCCGTTTCCACGGCAACGGCAGCCATCGAGACATGGCCCGCCAACTATGAAGCGACCGGAACCGTGCGGGCTCGCACTTCGGCCGTGATCGCCGCCAAGCTGATGGGGTACGTGCGCGAAGTGAAAGTGCAAGCCGGCGATCGCGTTCGCGAAGGCCAACCGCTGGTGATGCTCGATACACGCGACCTGGACGTGAGTTCGCGCCGCGCCGAGGCCGCCCGCGACGAAGTTCGCACTGCCGTGCCCGAGGCCGACGGCGCCGTCGCGGCCGCCAAGGCCAATCTCGACTTGGCGCAAGTAACGTTCGGGCGTATGCGGGATCTCTTTCAGAAGAAGTCGATCTCGAACCAGGAGTTCGATGAGGCCTCGGCTAAGCTCAAGGCCGCCCAGGCGGCTTACGACATGACACAGGCGCGGCGCGTCCAATTGAACGCGACGCTCGCGCGAGTGGATCAGGAAGTTCGTTCCACCGAAGTGACGCGCAGCTACGCCCAGGTTCTGGCGCCTTTCGCCGGCATTGTCGTCTCCAAGGCCATTGAACCCGGCAGTCTGGCCGTTCCGGGTGCTCCTCTGCTGACCATCGAACGCGAAGGCGCATACCGCTTCGAAGCGTCGGTGGAAGAAGACCATTTAGCGGCCATTCGCGTCGGCCAGCCAGTGTCGGTTACCTTGGACACCATCGATCGCACGTTCGATGCGCGGGTCTCCGAGATTGTCCCCGCCGTGGATGCCGCTTCGCGGGCCTACACCGTCAAGATCGATCTGCCCGTCCTGACGGCGCTTCGCTCGGGCGTTTTCGGGCGCGCGAGATTCCAGCTGGCGAGCCGCTCCTTGCTGGCGATTCCGGCGGGGGCCGTCATCGAGCGGGGCCAGTTGCAATCGGTCCTGGTAGCGGACTCGGGCGTTGCCCGCACCCGGTTGATCACCGTCGGGCAGAAACTCAAAGACCGCGTCGAGGTGCTTTCGGGCCTCAGTGCCGGTGAAAGGGTGATCTTTCCGGTTCCGCAGGATCTCGCGGATGGAGCCAGCGTGGAGGTCCGCCCGTGAAGGTGGAACGTACACTTGGTCCCGCGGGAAAGTTCGCCCGGGCCTGGATCGGATCGAAGCTGACGCCGCTGGTGATCGCCGGCTCGCTGTTGCTGGGAGCCTTCGCGGTATGGAAGTTGCCGCGCGAGGAGGAACCGCAGATCATCGTGCCGATGGTGGACGTCTTCGTCCAGATGCCCGGCGCGTCGCCGCATGAAGTGGAGGAGCGCGTCACCAAACCGATGGAAAAATTGCTGTGGGAGATCCCTGGCGTGGAGTACATCTACTCGACCTCCAGCCCGGGCATGTCCCTGGCGATCGTTCGCTTCCTCGTCGGACAGGACGAAGAGAAGGCCATTGTGCGTCTGAACCAGAAGCTCAACGCCAATCTGGACCTGATTCCGCCCGGCGCCTCGCTTCCATTGGTGAAGCCTCGCTCCATCGACGACGTACCCATCCTGGCGCTCACGTTCTGGAGCAAGCGGTACGGCGATTTCGAGCTGCGGCGCATCGCGGCGCAAGTGGATGACACGATCAAACAGACCCCGGACGTCTCGGCCGTCGCACTGATCGGCGGCGAGCGCCGCGAGATTCGCATCACGCTGGACGCGCTGCGTCTTGGCGCCTACAATGTCTCACCGTTGCAGGTAGTGGGGGCGCTAGGTCTTTCCAACCGCAGGACGCGGTCGGGTGAATTTGCGACCGGCAACCGGCAATACCTCCTTGAGACTGGCCAGTTCCTGCGCACCGCCGAGGATGTTCGCAACGTGGTCGCCGGCGTCGTCAACGACAAGCCGATCTTCGTGCACGACGTCGCGCAAGTGACCGACGGCGGCGAGGAGCCATCGCAATACGTGCGCTTTTCCAATGGCGGGGGCTTTTACCCGGCGGTTACGATTGCCGTTTCCAAGCGCAAGGGCACCAACGCCGTCACGGTGAGCGAGGATGTTCTGCATCGTCTGGAGGCGCTGCGGGGCGCCGTGATCCCCTCTGACGTGGAGATGACCATCACCCGTAATTACGGTGACACGGCGAAGGAAAAATCGAACGAGCTGCTGTGGCACATGCTGATTGCCGTCATTTCCGTGAGTGTCCTCATCGCCATCACACTGGGTCGCCGCGAATCGCTGATAGTGTTTATCGCGATTCCGGTGACGCTGGCCCTGACGCTCACGGTCTTCTACCTCTATGGCTACACGCTAAACCGGATCACGCTGTTTGCGCTGATCTTCTCCATCGGCATCCTGGTGGACGACGCCATCGTGGTGGTGGAGAACATCGTTCGCCACTGGCGGATGCCCGACAATCGCGGCCGGCCGCCGTTCGAAGTTGCGATAGAGGCGGTGGACGAGGTCGGCAATCCCACCATTCTGGCCACGCTGGCCGTGGTGGCGGCGATTCTGCCAATGGCGTTCGTCGGCGGACTGATGGGGCCGTATATGCGTCCCATCCCGATTGGCGCCACCGCTGCGATGCTCTTCTCGCTGATTGTCGCGTTCGTGGTGACGCCATGGGCCGCGGTGCGGATTCTCAAGCCGGGCGGACACGATGAGGCCCAGCGGGAGGATTTCTTCACTCGGGCTTATCGGCGCTTCATGGGCGCACTCTTGCACCGGGCTGTCCTGCGTTGGAGCTTCGTCGGCGGCGTTGTGATGCTGCTGTTGGCTTCGGTGTCGCTGTTCTACGTCGGATTTGTCAAGGTCAAGATGCTGCCGTTCGACAACAAGAGCGAGTTCCAGGTGATTGTGGACATGCCCACCGGAACCACGCTCGAAGAAACCGCGCGCGTCACGCAGTTGCTCGCCGGCGAGGCGCAGAAACAGCGTGAGGTAGTGAACGTCGAGACCTACGTGGGAACGGCGTCGCCCTACAACTTCAACGGACTGGTCCGCCACTATTACCTGCGGCGCGGGCCGAACGTTGCGGATATTCAAGTGAACCTGCTCGCCAAGGACGCGCGCAACCTGCAAAGCCACGAGATCGCTAAACAGGTGCGCCAGCGCATTCAGCCCATCGCGGAACGTTATGGCGCCCGGATCAAGGTGGCCGAAGTGCCGCCCGGCCCACCGGTGCTCGAAACGCTGGTCGCGGAGGTGTATGGCCCGAACCTCGATCGGCGGACCGCGCTCGCGCGGCAGATACGAGACCTGTTCCGGCAGACCAAGGGCGTGGTCGACGTCGATTGGTACGTGGAGGACGATCAACCTAAGTACAGCTTGTCTGTCGACGAGGAAAAGGCCGCCATCGCCGGGATCTCCGAGGATCAGATTGCACGAGTCCTGCAGGTCGCCTCGGCCGGTTACGCTGCGGGCCTGCTGCACCAGGACGCCGAGAAAGAGGATGTCCCGCTGACCGTGCGGCTGGACCGCGCCACGCGGTCCGATCTGGAGCGTATCCAAGGTCTGAAAATCGCCGGGAGCAACGGACGCCAGGTCGCGCTGGCAGAACTGGTGCGCGTTACAAAGCAGGTCGAAGACAAGAGTATCTACCATAAGAACCTGATGCCGGTGACGTATGTAACCGCCGACATCGCCGGAGAGATCGAGAGCCCGGTCTACGCGGTTCTCAAAATCGGACCGGCGATCGACAAGATCAAGATTCCGGAAGGCTACCAGGTCGAGCAGCACATGGCGGCGCTGCCGTCGGATTCCGGACGCTATTCGATGAAGTGGGACGGCGAGTGGCACATCACTTACGAAGTCTTCCGCGACCTCGGCATCGCCTTTGCGGCGGTGCTCATTTTGATCTATGGCCTGGTGGTCGGCTGGTTCCAGTCGTTCGTGACACCGTTGGTCATTATGGCCGCGATCCCGTTCTCACTGGTCGGGATCGTGCCCGCACACGGCCTGCTCCACGCCTTCTTCACCGCAACTTCGATGATCGGTTTTATCGCCGGCGCCGGCATCGTAGTGAGAAATTCGATCATCCTAGTGGACTTCATCGAGCTGCGCCTGGCTCAGGGGATGCCGCTCGATGCGGCCGTGATTGACGCCGGGGCGGTTCGCTTCCGGCCGATGATGCTCACGGCCGCCGCCGTGGTGGTGGGCTCGTCGGTGATTCTGTTCGATCCCATTTTCCAGGGCTTGGCGATTGCGCTGATGGCAGGAGAGATTGCGTCTCTCTTGCTTTCACGAATGACCGTCCCCGTGCTGTTCTATCTGGTTAACAAAGGAAGGAGAAACCTCGCATGACGATTGACCGTTACCTGCGCATGATCGCGGGCGCGTTCGTGCTGCTGACTCTCGCGCTTGGGTTTTGGGTGAGTCCGTACTGGTATCTGTTCACCGCGTTCGTCGGACTCAATCTGTTTCAATCCGCTTTCACGAACTGGTGCCCGATGATGACCATCCTTCGGAAGTTGGGGGTCCGCGGCAACTGAGGAGATCTTGTCAGCCCCATCTCGCGGCCTCGGGAGCGATAGGATAGGACCTGTATCGCCCGATACGGATGATTTCGATTACTCGCAATCGCGCGTTGGCCGCCAATAGCCGCCTGATCCTGATGGCCGGTTTCGGCGGCCTGCTGTTGTTGATGGCCTTCGCCGAATTCGACGGCATGCAGGCGCTCACCCAGATTCAAAGGAGCAATAACGAAATCCGCGAAGACTTCCTGCGGCGGACGCGCGTGCTCGACCGCATTCGCGCCGACCTCTATGTGTCCGGCACCTACGTCCGCGACTACTTGCTGGAGCCGGAAAGCGGCAAAGCGGAAGGCCACCGCTATAGCTTGCTCGAAAGCCGCAGCGATATGGACGCGGCGCTCGACGAATACCGGAAACTGGTGAACGGCGCGGAAGCTGGGCCATTCCAGGTACTCACGCAGAATCTGGCATCCTATTGGAGCGCGCTCGAACCGGTCCTGGCATGGAGCGCACCGGAACGCCGTCGCGACGGCTACGTTTTCCTGCGCGACGAGGTCTTCCCGCGCCGCACGGCGATGCTGGGGCTGGCCGACCAGATTCGCGCGCTCAACGAATCCCAACTGAACGCCGGTAGAGTGAGGGTAGAGGCGACGTTCTCCCAGTTCCGCCGCCGCCTCACGTTGATCCTGGGACTCACCATCGGACTGGGCCTGCTGCTGGCCGCTTCGAGCATGCGGCGCATCCTGGGCCTGGAGAACCAGACGGCCGCGAACCTGGACGAGATTCTGCGGGCGCGGGAAGAACTGCAGGCGCTCTCCGCCCGGTTGGTGGAGGCCCAGGAAGAGGAACGGCGTTCAATTTCGCGCGAGTTGCACGACGAGGTGGGCCAGGCGCTGACGGGAGTACTGGTGGAGATGGCCAATCTCTCCACGCTGATCCGCGATGGCAAGCTGGAAGCCATGGCGGAAAAAGCGGCCGGGATAAAACGCGAGGTAGAGAATTCCATCAGCGTGGTGCGCAACATGGCGCTGCTGCTGCGTCCCTCGATGCTCGACGACCTTGGCCTGATCGCGGCGCTGGAATGGCAGGCGCGCGAGGTTTCCAAACGCAGTGGCTTGTGGGTGAAGGTTTCGGCCGATCAGGTTTCCGAAGAGCTTCCCGAAGAGCACAAGACCTGCGTTTATCGCATCGTGCAGGAAGCCTTGCACAACTGCGGGCAGCACGCCGGCGCGCAGCACGTTGAAGTTGCCGTGCGGCAGGAGCCGGACCGGTTGCGGCTCCTGATCCACGACGACGGCCGCGGATTCGACGCACGCCGCCAGCGCGGCATGGGCCTGCTGGGCATCGAAGAGCGAGTGAACCACCTGGGCGGCAGCTTCACCGTGGATTCGACGGCGGGATCGGGCACGTCGATCGAAGTTGTGCTTCCGCTGCGCCAGCCTATGGCGCCACGGGTGGGGGAGACGGCATGAAAGCCATTCGAATTCTCCTGGCCGACGATCACACGGTGGTGCGCAAGGGCCTTCGCCTGCTGCTCGAAAGCCAGCCGGGCTTCGTGGTGATCGCGGACGCAGCCGACGGCCGCGAAGCGGTAGCTTTGGCCGAGCGGCACACACCGGATGTAGTGGTGATGGATGTCGCCATGCCCGTGCTCAACGGCATTGAGGCCGCCCGCCAGATCACCGCCAAACAGCCGCAAACCGCCGTGGTTTTCCTGAGCATGCATTCCGACGAAGGCTACGTGCTCAAAGCCTTGAAGGCCGGCGCGCGCGCCTACATCCTGAAGGATTCCGCGGAACACGACCTGATCAACGCGGTTAAGGCGGTGAGCGACGGCAAGGCTTTCTTCAGCCCGGCCATCAGCAAGATGCTGGTGGAAGACTACGTGCGGCAGATGCAGGAGCGCCAGGTAGAAGACAGCTTCGAGCTGCTCACAACGCGGGAGCGCGAGGTGCTGCAACTGCTGGCCGAGGGTAAGAGCAACAAAGAGGCGGCGGCGGTTCTCAACTTGAGCCTCCACACGGTGGAAACCCACCGGAGCAACATTCTTCAGAAGCTCAACCTGCACAGCGGCGCGGAGCTGATTCTGTATGCGATTCGCAAAGGAGTGATCAGTTGATGGAAGACGCTCACTAGTGCAGCGTACCCGTCTGGAAGTCCACGTCGATGTGCTGCGCCTGGTAGTCGTACCTGGCGGTGGTGTTGGCGATCTGCGCGGAGGTAAGGTTGAGCTGCGCCTGGCTCAACTCCACGATGGCAGCGAGGCCCAGGTCGTATCGGCTCTGGGAAAGGTCCATGGCGAGTTGCGCTTGCTGGAGCAACCCCTGCGTGAGCGCCATCCGGTCATAGGCGGTGGTGGCGTTCAAGTAAGCAATGCGGACATCGCGGATGATGCTGTTCTGCTGATCGGTGACGGTTGCGCCGGCGGCCTTAGCCTTGAGTTCGGCTTCGGTTTGACGGGACTTGAAGAGGCCGCCATTGAAAATGGGGATCGAAATATTCATACCGATGGCGCCGTAGCGGCCGGGTATCTGCGCCTCGGCGGCAGGGGCAAAACCGGCGGCGCCCAGCACGCCTACGGTGGGAAAATACAGGGCATGCTCCGCTTTGGCAAAGCGCTCCGCGGCGTTCTGCTGAAGGCGCAAGTCCTTTAACTCGGGCCGGTTCTGGATGGCGGCATCAATCAAGTCCTGAACGCGGTCGGCAAGAACTGGAGGCATGGGTTCGTCCGCCAGCACGAAGACCGCTCCGCCGGGCAGTCCCATGGCCGTGGCGAGCTGGGCTTCGGCGGCTTGCAGTTCGTTCTGCGCCTGCACCTGGAGCAACTTGGCGCCCGACAGGTTTACGTTGGCGAAGCTGACGTCGAGCGTCGATCTCAATTTGCTCTCGGCGAGGGCGGTCACCTGGTCCACCACCGTCTGGCGCGCTTTCACGGTCTCATCGACAACCTGCAAGACGGCTCGGGCGCTAAGGACGGCGAAATAAGCGTTGCTGGTAGCCAGAAGAATGTCGGCGCGGGTGGCCTCGGTGAACTGGTCCTGGGCGGCAGCTTGCAGTTTGGCCATACCGACGAGATTACTGGTCCGGCCGAAATCCGTAATGAGCTGGCTGATGGTCAACCCGGAACCGAGGTGGTCATAGACCACCGGGTTAGTCAGCCCACCCGCCGCGATACGGCTTCCGTTATCGGCGCCTACCGCGGTCAAGTTGCCGGAGAGGTTCGGTTGCATGGCTGCCCTGTATTGATTGGGAACCTGGTTCGCGGCGGCGGCGGTGTACTTCGCCGCGGAGAACTGCGGGTTGTTCCGGATGGCCAAGCCCTGCGCGTCGGCGAGAGTGAGGTGCATGGTCTGTTGGGCCTGCGCCGCCCCCACAACAACCAGAGCGAGGAGAATGGAGAATCGCATATTAGTGGGACCTGTCATAGACCAGCACGTAGGCGGCTGGAACCAGGAAAACGGTGAGCGCCACGGAGACGCTGAGACCGCCGAGAATCGCGCGCGCTAACGGCGCGTAGGCCTCGCTGCCGGCGCCGAGCTTCAACGCCATCGGAAGCAGGCCGATGATGGTGGCGAGCGACGTCATGAGGACGGGACGCAACCGGACGCGGCACGCCAGCGCGACCGCATCGCGCACGCTCATCCCCTCGGAGCGGAGGTGGCGCGTGAACTCCACGATCAGAATACTGTTGGAGACGGCGATCCCTACCAGCATGACCACTCCCATCAGCGACATGACGTTGAGGGTCGTGCCCGTCAGCCAGAGGGTCAACATTACGCCCGTCAGCCCGGGAGGGACCGCCAGCAGAATGATGAAAGGATCGAGGAACGACTGAAACTGGGCTACCAGAATGAGGAACAGCAGAATGACTGCGAGCCCAAGCCCCAGCGTAAAGCTGGTGAAGGACGCTCGCATGCCCTGCACCATGCCGCGTAAGGTGACGGTGAGCCCTTCGGGAACACGGGTCTGATCGATGATGGCATCGATGGAGTTGGCGATCTTTCCGAGACCTTCATTCAACGGCCGGACGTAAATATCGATGGTGCGGCGTAATTGATAGTGGTCGACTTCGGTAGGCGATTTGATCCTGTGCACGCTGCTGATCATGTCCAACCGTGTGGATTCGGTGTTATTCGCCGAGCGCAACGGAATGGCCTTCAAATCCGCCAGCGTCTTCACTTGATCTTCGGGATACTGCACAGTCAGCATGTAGTCGTTCCCGGTTTTCGGGTCGATCCAGAAGCTGGGGGCGATCATTTGGTTGGAGGTGAGCGCGGTAATGACGTTGTCGACCACTTCGTGTTGGTCCAGTCCCATTTCGCTGGCGCGAATGCGGTCCACGTCGAGCTGAAGCGCCGGATAATCGATGTCCTGGGGGATAAAAACGTCGGCCACACCGTGGATCTTTTGAATCCGTGACGCGAGCTTCAAGGCGGTGGCGTAGGCGTCTTCCATGTTGGACCCGGCCACCTGCACGTCAATGGGAGCGGGTAAGCCGAGGTTCAAGACCGCGTCCACCAGGCCGCCCGACTGGAAGTAGGCGCTTAACTCGGGCAGTTCCTTTTCGATCCGCCGCTTCACCTGCGCCATATAGGTGTAGCTGCCCACTTTGTGCTCCTCTTTCAAGCTGACCTGGACGAAGGCCGTGTGCATGGCGGAGTTGGTGGTGTAGATGGCGGAGAAGTCCGGAGTGGCCCCGATGTTCGACACGATCATGCCCAGGTCATTGGGCGAGACGACGCGGCGGACCAGAGCTTCGACCTTGGCGACTTCGCTCTCCGTGACGCTCAGCCGCGTTCCGGGGGGTGCCTTCAGATTGATCACGAACTGACCGGCATCGGTGCGCGGGAAGAAAGAAAGGCCCAGCAGCGGGAATATCGCGAGACTCAGTAGGAAGAGGACGCCAAAGGAGACCAGTGTGACGACCGGCCGCCGCAGTGCGAGGCCGACCAGTCTGTCATAGAGTTTGAGAAAGCCTTCGAAACGGGCGTTGAACCAGATATTAAAGCGGTCCGCGAGGGACCACTTGCGCCTGACGCGATCCACCGAAACCGGCTGTTCGGATGCAGGAGTGCCGTGGTGCGCCGGCGCCTTGATGAAGCGGGCGCAGAAGAGCGGAACCACCGTCATGGCGACCGCGAACGAAGCAAACAGCGACAGCGCAACGGCCAGCGCCAGGGCTGAAAACAGGAACTTACTCACGCCATAGAGGAAGGTAACGGGGAAGAAGACCACCACTGTGGTCAGAGTGGCTGAGAGGACGGGGAGCGCTACCTCGCGGCCTCCTTTTACGGCAGCCTCCTCGGGTGTTTCGCCGAGTTCCAAGTGACGGTAGATGTTTTCCAGCACGACGACGGAGTTATCAATCAGGCGCGAGAAGGCCAGTGCCAGACCGCCCAGCACCATGCTGTTGATGGAACCTCCGCCCAGTGAGAGAGCAATGAAGGCTGCCAGGGCGGAAAGCGGGATAGAAAAAAAGACCGCGAGGGTGGCCCGCATGCTGCCCAGGAAGATCAGAATCATGATGGACGTCAGCACCAGGCCGATTCCGCCCTCGTGCAGCAAGGTCTCAATGGCGGTCTTCACAAACAGGGACTGATCGAAGACCACTTTGGTGACTAGTTGCTTGGGTACGTCAAACAGATGGAGAACGGACTCTTTGATGCCATTGACTACCGCGATGGTGTTAGTGTCGCCGCCCTGCTTCAAGACCGGAACGTAAACCGAGCGTTGGCCATCGACACGAACGATGTTGGTTTGGATTTCGTGGCCATCCTCCGCGTAGCCGATGTCGGCGATACGCACGGGGGCTTGATGCACCATCTTAATGGGTAACTGGTCGATTTCTTCCACCGTCCGCAACTGGCTGTTGGTGTAGATGTTGTAGTCCAGTGGGCCGATCTGAACGTCGCCGGCGGGAAGAATCAGATTGGCATCGTTGACGGAGCGCACCACGTCCATGAGGCTTAACTGGTGGGCCTCCAACTTGTACGGGTCGGCATAGACCATGATCTGGCGGTACTTTCCGCCAAACGGCTGCGGTACGCTGGCGCCGGGAACACTGGCGATTTGATTTCTCACCTGGAATTGGGCCAGATCGCGCAACTGCGTTTCGTTCAATCCTTCACCCTTAAAAGTCACCAGGCAAACCGGCAGGCTGGATGCGTCGAACTTCAGAACGACCGGCGGCAGCGTACCGGGCGGCAATCGGCGCAACTGCGCCATTGCAAGGTTCGAGATTGTGGTTACCGCCGAATCGGGGTTGGTGCCGGGCTGGAAATACACCTTGATGACGCTGACGCCCGGGAGAGAGCGGGATTCGATGTGTTCGATGCCGGCACCCAAGGTAAAGAAGCGCTCGAAACGGCTGGTGATGTCGGTTTCAATCTGCTCGGGCGGCATACCCGAGTAAAACGTTGCCACGACCACCACCGGGATGTTCATGGCCGGAAACATGTCCACCGGCATGCGCACGAGGCTGGTGAAGCCGACGACCGCAATAATGAGACAGATGACGACGATGAAGTACGGGTTGCGAATGGCGAAACCAGACATCGAATCCTCTCGCTATTGCTTCGACCTGGTCATAACCGCGACCTGAGGCCTGACTTCCTCGCCAGGCTGGAGGCCTGAGCGGCTGCCGATCACAACCATGTCCCCCTCGTTGAGGCCGGAGCGAACTTCCACTTGATCGGCGGTTTCCAGGCCCAACTCGATCTTGCGGACTTCCACGCGGCTGGTTGGAGTGATCACCATCACGCGGCCCATATCAGGCGCGCCCGGCGCACCATTCTGCGCCGCGGCTTCCGCTTCGAGATCCACCGCCGTGATCGGAATGGTCAACACCGAGCTGCGCCGCGAGAGCGTCAGCGTGACCTCCGCGTACATTCCCGGTATCAGTATCAAGTCTGCGTTCGGGACGTCGACTTCCGTGTCCATGGTCCGCGTTTCCAAAGACAGTTTGTCCACGAACCGCGCCACTTTCCCCGGAAAGGCGCGGTTCAACGCTGGCACTCGCACCTCCACCTGCTGGCCGATGTGGACGGTGGGGACGGCAGATTCGGGAACGGGAAGAATCAAGCGGAGCAGCCCGTTTTCGGAGATCCGGACAACGGGCATGGCCTGAGTTTGCGAGGCCGTGCCGGCCTGGATCATGGAGCCCTTGTCGGCATAGCGCTTAGTCACGACGCCGGTGAAGGGAGCGGTAACGCGTTCATAATCGATCATGGTCTGGACTCTCGCGGTGGAAGACTGGTCGACATCCACCTGTTGTCCGGCGGCGGCGAGAGCGGAGTTGGCGGCGGCGAGCTGGGCTTCGGTGACCAGGTCTTTGCTTTGGGCGTCGTCGATTTCCTGCTGGGCAATCAGGCCGGGCTTTTTTTGCGATGCCTGGAACAGCCGGTCATACGAAAGGTGCGCGATATCGTGGGCCGATTTGGCTCGTGCGATCTCATCCTGGGCGCGCGCCACTTCGGATTGGCTGTGCCTCACGCCGGCTTGGGACTTTCTGAGGTCATCGGCCATTTCGGGGACTTCCAGAGTGGCCAGGAGGTCGCCCTCCCTTACGCGGTCGCCCATGTCTACGCGGATCTCCTTGACGTAACCGGAAACCTTAGCCATCACGTCGACTTCCTGAAACGGCTTGAACTCGGCGGTGAGGATGAGATCCCGCGAGAGGTCCGCGGTGGCGACCTTAGCGACGGCGACGGTGGGGACTTCAGAGGCGGCCGAGGTGCTGGCCTGCGCGTCTTTGTTGCTGCCACAGGAAGAGAGCGGAAACCAAGCCAATGCAGCGAGCAGCAAGGGAAAGATCGGAGCGGTCGATTTGCGCATTCAGTTTCCTTGATCCGCGGTCCGGATCGCTTCCAGGAGTGTATCGGTTGAAAAGTCCGGGGACTGGCAAACGCCGATGATGCGTTGCTCCTGGACGCGGATTCGGGCGGCCACCTCGGGGAGTTGCGCCGCGATTTGCTGCGGTATGGAAACCACACCATGGCAATCGGCGAAGAGCAAGTCGCCGGGGCGGATTTCGAGTCCAAAGATCCGGACGGGTTGACCGTAGTCCACGATGTGGGTGTAGCCGTGCGACACGGCGGCCGCTCGGGCGAACATGGGAAACTGCATGCGAGCGACGGCGGGGATATCGCGCACCGTCCCATTGGTGATCACGCCTTGACACTGCAGGGCCTTGAGAACGGCGGCATGTACTTCACCGACTACGGACCCCAGGCCGGATTCCGCGTGGAGATCCTGGATGACGGCAATCCGCGGCGCGGGAAGGCTCTGGATGCCGACCCACCAATCGGTGCGATCCAAATAGGCGTTTCCCGTCACCGGCGGGTCGGAGGAACGGATTCTAGCGGTAGCCGCATAGCCTAGCAAGCGCGGAAAACCGCCGGTGACACACTGCAAACCGGGTCTGGTATAGCCCTCGTTGCGAAGCCGGACGCCGAACTTTTCGATGGCGTTGGCGATGTTGCATGTGTCGAATTGCAGGATGGCTTCCAAGATTTGCGATGGCAGCGCACGGTCGTGGTTCCCAGTCAAGTGGTCCCCCCAATGGCCAGCATAGTAAGCGGAGCCGGCCGCGCGGAATACTCGATTGCGAGTATATTCACGGAAATCGGGCTGTATGGCGAAGTTCATTCCCTTTCCTTGCCGCTCGAAAGGCGTGAAAGTGTGGGCAGAATCCGTCGTCGCGAGTGCATTCACGTACACTGCGCCGCAAAGGAGAGATTCCAAGTTGCAGGGTGTTCTTCAGCTTCCATTACGACAACGTCATCTGCGTTGTAATAAGATGGATCAGCCGTGGGGGAATTCGCGCTTTGGCTCGTCGTACTGCTCGTCAAGCCGGCAGCGCGACGCGGGCGGCGAGGAGACGCACGTATCCCTCAGGAAGAATCAGGTCCTTAAACCTGCGTACATTGATTACATCAGCCCGGCGCAGGCGGACATTCTCACCCGCCCGATGTTATGCCTGCATCGGTAGCGATAGCACCGGATTCCTGGCGCTCAGCACACAGGACTTCAAGTGTATGCTGGCGGCGTTCCCCGCTGCGCTCTGCTAGGCCGTTCAATTGACCCACGGCTTGAAATCCCATTCCTGCCCCTCCTGCCCGTAGTATGTGCAGATGATTTCCAGAAAGTCATGCCGCGTACCAGCGGGAATCGGCACGTCTTTTGGCCCATATTTCTTGCCGTCAGGGGTGGTGACTTCCAGGCTGATTCCGGTGGTAAGGCCTAGATGTCCACCCTTGTTCTTGATGTGAGCGGAAAAGTTCTTAGCTGTCGCATCGATGTCTTTCTCTCCGTGACCTCGCGGGTCAATAGTGACTTCCCATGTTCGACTGGCGGTAGTGATCTTGATTATGACCGCCTGGCCGGCCTGCGGGCAAACGGTCTTGGCTGACTGCGCATCTATTGATAGGATGAGCTCTTTGGGCTCCACCTTTAGTTGGGATTGCGCATTGGCCCGCAATCCGGCCACCGCTAAAAGGACTGTCAAAGCAATTGACTTCATACTTCCCCCAGGCGTCTCTCACTGTAAGCTCTTGTACCGCCGGTTTCCAGAATAGCAAGCCGTGCGGGCCACTGGGGCGAGTCAGAATCGAACCTGTACGCGCGCCGTGGTCCTCAGCGCGAGATGGTCGGGAATAAACCCCGCCATTCGAAAACTGAGGCCGCTGAGGCAGCGTGGGGCAAGCAGACCTTCGCCGGAGCCGAGATGCAAAGACTGCACTTGAAATGCGAAATTTGCCGACGCGCAATCTGCGAGTCCCGCTGCCAGGCGGTCCTCCCTGTTTATGTCCAACCTCGGTGTCGTCCCGTACGACTCCTTGCCTTTTTCTTAGCCGTTTTGGGATTCCTCCCTCCACTGTCTCCGAGTGGTGAACGAAGTGCTGGAAATGCCCTGGAATCATGAAAACCAACCCAGTTACCACGGCACTGCCTGATCGGAAACCCGATGCGCTCGATGCTAAGGACCTAACCACGAAAACCGACACGCTTGCGCCGGACCTCCTCCACAAGATGAATGCCTATTGGCGTGCCGCCAACTATCTGTCGGTCGGCCAGATTTATCTCTACGACAATCCGCTCCTGAAAGAGGCGCTGAAACTGTCGCACGTGAAGCCCCTGGTGGTCGGGCATTGGGGCACCACGCCGGGCCAGAACTTCATCTACGTGCACCTGAACCGGGTGATCAAGAAGTATGACCTGGACATGTTCTATATCGCCGGCCCCGGTCACGGCGGCCCGGCGATTGTGGGGAACGTTTATCTGGAAGGCACCTGGAGTGAAGTTTATCCGAACGTTACCCCGGACGAAGCCGGGCTCAAGAAACTGTTCAAGCAATTCTCGTTCCCTGGCGGAATTTCCAGCCACGTGGCGCCGACCACGCCGGGGTCGATTCACGAAGGCGGCGAACTGGGGTACTCGCTCAGCCATGCCTTCGGGGCGGCGTTCGACAATCCCGGTCTGATCGTCGCCTGCGTGGTCGGTGACGGTGAAGCGGAAACGGGGCCCTTGGCCACCGCGTGGCAGTCCAACAAGTTTCTCGACCCCATCACCGACGGAGCCGTGCTGCCGATCCTGCACCTCAATGGCTACAAGATCAGCAACCCGACCGTCCTGGCGCGCATCGAGCATGAGGAACTGGAGCAGTTTTTCCGAGGCTGCGGCTGGGAGCCTTGTTTTGTCGAAGGCGATGACCCGGAGAAGATGCACCAACTCATGGCCACCACCTTGGACAAGGCCATCGAAAACATTCGCGAAATCCAAAGCAATGCACGGAGCAAAAACGATTCGGCTCGTCCGCGCTGGCCCATGATTGTCCTCAGGTCGCCCAAGGGTTGGACGGGACCGAAAGTGGTCGACGGCCTGCAAATCGAGGGAACGTTCCGGGCGCATCAGGTGCCGCTGCTGGTGGATGCCGAACATCCCGATCACGTCAAGCTGCTGGAAAGCTGGATGAAAAGCTACAAGGCCGAGGAGTTGTTCGATGAAAACGGCCGTCTCATTCCGGAATTGGCCGACCTGGCGCCGAAGGGCGACCGGCGGATGGGCGCCAATCCGCACGCGAACGGCGGCATTCTGCTGCGAGACCTGCGCATGCCGGACTTCCACGTCCACGCGGTAAGTGTACCTTCGCCCGGCGCCGTCGATGGCCAGGATACGCTGGTGTTGGGTAAGTTCCTGCGTGACGTCGCCAAGCTGAATCAGGATCAGCGTAATTTTCGTGTCTTCGGTCCCGATGAGACACTCTCGAATCTCCTGGGCGCCGTCTTTGAAGTCACGAATCGTCAGTGGGACGCGCGGGAAGTGAAGAACGATGAGTTCCTGGCGCCGGCCGGACGGGTCCTCGACTCGATGCTGAGCGAACACCAGTGTGAGGGTTGGTTGGAAGGATATCTTCTCACCGGGCGGCACGGGTTGTTCAATAGCTATGAGGCCTTCATTCGCATCGTCGACTCCATGTTCAGTCAGCACGCGAAGTGGCTCAAGGTAACCTTGGAACTGCCCTGGCGCCGGAAGATCGCATCGCTGAACTATCTGCTCGCCTCTCACGTGTGGCAGCAGGATCACAACGGATTCACACACCAAGACCCCGGCTTCCTCGACCACGTGGTCAATAAGAAGGCGGATATCGTGCGCGTTTACCTGCCGCCCGACGCTAACTGCCTGCTGTCAGTCTTCGATCACTGTCTGCGCAGCCGGCATTACGTCAACGTAGTGGTTGCCGGCAAGCACGCTCTTCCACAGTGGCTGACCATGGACCAGGCGGTGGTGCATTGTACGGAAGGAATCGGTATCTGGCAATGGGCGAGCAACGACCAGGGCGCCGAACCGGACGTGGTGATGGCCTGCTGCGGAGACACGCCCACGCTGGAGATTCTGGCCGCCGTTTCCATCCTCCGCGAGCACCTGCCGGATCTGAAGATCCGGGTGATCAATGTCGTCGATTTGATGAAGCTGCAGTCGAGCAGCGAGCACCCGCATGGCCTGGATGATACGGACTACGATTCGCTCTTCACCAAAGACAAGCACATCATCTTTGGCTTTCATGGATACCCTTGGCTGGTTCACCGGTTGACATACCGCCGGACCAACCGCAACCTGCACGTCCGCGGCTATGTGGAAGAGGGCACAATTACGACGGCCTTTGACATCAGGGTGCAGAACGATCTCGACCGGTTCCACCTGGTGCAGGACGTGATCGATCGGCTGCCGCATTTGGGGTCCAAGGGGGCCTACCTGAAGCAGAGGATGCAGGACAAGCTCATCGAACACAAGCAATACATCGACAAGCACGGCGAAGACTTGCCGGAAATCCGCAACTGGAAGTGGATCAACCCCAAATGAACGGCGATTCGCGCTGCCATGGATAAGTCCAGGTAGCGAGGCGCGAGCGTACTTCCGCGCACACCGCGCCCGTTCCTCGGCCCGTTCAATTATCCTTACGGTTATGAATATTGGTTTCATCGGACTCGGCCGTATGGGTTCCGGCATGGTGCGCAACTTGCTTCGCGCCGGCCATGCTGTGGTTGTCTTCAACCGCAGCCGGGATAAGGCGGAGGCCTTGGTCGCCGATGGCGTCCGCATTGCCGACTCTCCGGGCGGCGCCTGTCGCGAATCGGAGGCCGTCATGACCATGGTCGCTGACGACCGTGCGGTCGAACAGATCGTTTTCGGCGAGAACGCCATCGCCTCCGCGCTTCCAGCCGGTGCGATCCACATTTCGTGCAGCACCATCGGCACCGCACTCGCCAGGCGTCTCGCCGCCGAACACCAACGGCGCGGGCAGAAATATTTGAGCGCCCCCGTCTTCGGCCGTCCGGAAGCCGCCGAAAGCAAGAATCTCCTGGTGGTCGCCGCCGGGCCGCCGGAGTTGGTGGAGCGCTGCGGGCCCCTGTTCGACGCCATCGGCCGCCAGACATTTGTCGTTGGCTCCGATCCTTCGCAGGCCAATGCCGCCAAGCTATGCGGGAATTTCATGATCGCCGCCATGCTGGAGGCGTTCGGCGAGGCCTTCGCCACCTTGCGCAAGGCCGGCGTCCCGCCCCACGCCTTCCTGGAAGTTATGAGTACGTTGTTCGGCTCGCCGGTCTATGCGAACTACGGACGTTTGGTCGCCGACGAAAAATTCGAACCGGCCGGATTTGCGTTACGCCTGGGGCTCAAAGACGTCCGCCTGTTGCTCGAAACGGCCGACGAGTTCGCCGCTCCGATGCCGCTCGCCAGCCTCATCCGCGATCATTTACTCTCGGCCATGGCACACGGACAAGCCGATCTCGACTGGTCGAGCGTCACCCGCGTTGCCGCGCGCAGTGCTGGCGTCGAATAGGCGCCTCGCCTGATCGTGGGCCTGGCCATTCACGCCTCCGCTTCGAATGCCAGCCGCAGGTACGACTTGGGCTGATACTCAATCCGCAGCGGGACCGGATGTGCAGCGGATTCTTCCACCCAGAGCCGGAAGTCGATCGGTTTACCGCCGGCGGCGCGCTGCAATTTTCCAGTCACTGCGATGACCGCGCCCGATGCCAGGCCGCGAAAATGCTCGCTGGCCTTCGGGTCGGCTGCGCGCCGCAGCCACAGGCGGTAGAGGCGCCCGTTGTAAATGTACCGGCCCTCGCCGCCGTTCGGCTGCCGGAGTAATTCGGCTAAGGCTTCGAGAAAGGGAGGCGGCGTCTGAACGCCGGGAGAGAGGTCGACCGACTTGCGCGGAGCCGCAGTGAGAGCCTGGCGGGCCATCTGCTCTAACTGTGTGCGGTGCCTTGCGGAAAGCGCTGACGGCGCCGTGAAATGAGCGGTCGCAGTCTCCATCGAATGACTCTGGATATGAGCGTCTACCGCCGTGTACGCCACCTGGCTGGCAGTGGAGTGGAGCGCTTTTCGAGCTTCTTCGGCGCTCTCTTCAGCCGATGCCGTCATTAGACCGAAATAGATGGCTTCGGCCATGCCGGCTTCGGCCAACTTGATCCTCTCCTCGATGAACCCAAGGCGGTTCAACCCGGCCGCGCGCTCGGGAAGCGAGTATGCGGCGAACTCGAGAACCCGCGTCGTGCCGTCCGCCTCGCTCAATTCTCGCCATGCGGCCGTGGCCGCCCCTACCCCGGAGCGCCGTACCAGCGGTACGGAAAACAACACTACCTGCGCATCCACACGGTACTTGCGCTCGGTGCCCGGGCCGCCACGGGCCGGCGTATCCCATGACAGGCCGTCGGCGTGAGCCTTCGACCGGGCCGCCGCCAACAGTGCCGCGCCCGCCGCCAGCCTTGCCCATGCACGCCGCGTCATGCGCCTGCTCGAACCCGCAACCGTTGGTTTTGGATGATTAGCCATCGCATCTCGTATCCCCATCGGTCGCCGGGTGTGGAATGGAACGCGGGTGCGAGCTCTAGCTGCGATGCGCCCTTGAGAACCAAGGCGTGGAGTTGAACGTAGAGATCGAAGAACCCGTCGGCGACGTGCCTCCAGTCTAACTCTTCGGCCGTGGTGCGCGCGGACGGCGCGCCAAAGCGCAACTTCCGGCGCCAGGAGGAATGCCGCCAGCAGGCGCGGCAAGCGCCGCAGGACGGGTTAGGGGTGGGTTTCTGGGGAGCCTGCCAACACCCGCTTAAGGGCGCATCCTTTGACAGCCGCTCACGGGACCAGTGTCAATCGTGGCGCCTTGAGAGTCCGGCGGTCTAGGTCGCGCCTACGCTACCATTTCGCGGGAAGCCACTTCTTCGCGGGAAACCACTTCCTCTTCTTCGCGGAAAACCACTTCGTGGGTAACCACTTCGCGGGAAACCAGCTCAAGCCCGCAGATTTTTTCCAATTTCTGCGTGCCACAGCCGTGGCCTTCGCAATGCTCGGCGATTTCGCGCAGCACATCATGCCGGTAATCTTCCACCCGGCGCAGCTCCGTCTTGGCGCACTCGACGTTGGTCTGAGTTGCGGAGGTGAGGAGCCTGTGCTTCGCGCGGTCCACGAGATCGAGAACCCGCAAGTATTGGCTTGCCAGTCCGTCTCTATGTTCGCAGTGCATTACAGTACCTAGGATACAAAGATCTCATTCTTGCAGAAAGACTTGAGAGTACCAGGTCGTCTAGTGGTGATTCTTGATGGACTTGGTGCCTGCCATCAGCCAGTATTGAGCTGTTCATCGGTATTAGGCCCGTGGATAGGGCAGTAAGTCGAGTCAGGCCGCGCATTGCGGATCAGACCGCACATGCGCCCGTACCACTGGCCTTCTTATTGGTACCAGTATTAACAGTAATCTCCATTCCACGGATTCTGCCGGTCGGGGCCACCTGACGCATCCTCTTGCCGATCGGATTTTCCCCTCGGAAGAACCTCTGAGCCATCGTGTGGCAGATAATTGCAAACGGACGCCCGCCGGTGGTATCACGCTCGTCAAAAGGTCAACGACATGCGATCACCTGCGCGCTCACACTGCCGACGACCTCGACAGCCCGCGGCGTCCATCGGCAAAGCGATTCGCAGCGCACCGGAAGCCGCCGCGCTCGGTCTACGCTTTCAGAAACCAGCGCTTTTTGTACATGCCGTAAGCAATCCCGTACATCAGCAGCACATAGCAGATGGCGTAGGCGAGGGATGCGTTCCGGGGGGAGGCCAGCGGCGCGAAGAGGGTCTGGTAGATCCACTCATGAACGCTCGGACTTGCCGGGCCGCCGACATGGATCAGGCTCAGCACCTCTTCCAATAACTCGGAAGCCAGATACACGGCAATGGCATTCATGCCCATAATGACGAGCGGCCGCACATACCGCTGGTAGCCCCGCCCATCGATCAGCCACACGAAACCGGCGAAGATGACGAAATCCATGCCGCCCATGAACAGGCTGAATGAACTTGTCCAAAGTTTCTTATTGATAGGCAGCCAGGTGTTGCAGATGAGCCCTACGGCGATGAGAATGCTGCCGGCCAGGTACAGCCATGTGGTGCGCTCGGACAGATCGCGCTTCAATTTCAGAATGTGCCCGGCCATGACGCCGAGCAGCGCGGTGGCGATCGAGGGCAAAGTGCTGATGAGGCCTTCCGGATCCCAATCCTTTGTACCCGCATAATTATGCGCGCCCAGTACGACACGATCCACGTAGTTGGCAATGTTGTGGCCAGTTGCCAAATCGCCAGCGCCATAGCCCGGCACCGGCAGCAGCATCATGATCAGCCAATAGGAGACCAGCAGTCCGATGATCGAGACCACCTGGACGCGCCAGCGCGTGGTCAGATAAATCGCGGATGCGATCAGGTAGCAGATCGCGATTCGCTGGAGTACGCCAAGCAGGCGTTGCGTGGACAAATTGAAATCAGGCGCGGCATAGACAATGAGACCCAGGCCAAAGATGACCGCCGCTCGCCGCAACACCTGAAGAAACAGGCGCGACTTAGGAACGCCGGCCGCGATCCGCTTGCCGAGCGATAGCGTAATTGCCACCCCGACGATCCATAGGAACGCGGGAAACACCGTATCGGTGATTGTCCAGCCGTTCCACTCGCTGTGATTCAGTGGGCCGTAGGCGTTGGGCCCGCCGGGCGTATTCACCAGTATCATCAGCGCGATCGTGGCGCCGCGAAAGGCATCGAGGGAAAGGAGGCGCGCTGGCGTGGTTTCGGCGGGCTGCGTAAGCGGGGCGTGTGTCACGAGGGACGGCGACGATGCCTGAACCATTTTCTGCTCGGAGTTTCCAAATGGACTCCCGGCTTCTGGTCAGTATATACCTATCCGCCTTATTCTGTGCCCTCTCAGCCGGTCTCCGGCACTTTACATCGACGGCAGGAAAGTGGGGGAAGTGGTCACGACTGGCGCGCTGACGACCATGCAAGCTGGTCAGCGAGGCAAAAGGGCAAGGTGCCGCAGGGGTTGAGCGCCAGGGGCTGGTTCTTCGGGGCTTCAGGGAATATAGCGTAATTGGCTTGCCCTTGGGCATCATAAAGTGCTTGTAATCGCACTGCATGATATGCTTGTATAGACACGGCACAATAAGCTTGTAGCAAAACCAGGGCGTAATCGAGGCAGCATAATGGCTAAGCCGAACGAAAAACTGGCGAAATCGCTCGCCACGCTTCAGGAGCTTCAGAAGGGTGGGCGCCGCGTTTTCCGCTCGCGCGGGCTGAGCCGCGAACACCGGGAGCGGCTGCTTCGCAACGGCTTCCTCCAGGAGGTGATGAAGGGCTGGCTGATGTCTTCCAGCCCGCGCGCACAGGAGGGCGACAACACGCCATGGTATGCGTCCTTCTGGGAATTCTGTGCAAGCTACTGCCTGGATCGGTTTGACGATGCGTGGCACCTCTCTCCCGAACAGTCGCTTCTTCTGCATGCGCAGAATACCGTCATTCCAGCACAGGTGGTGGTCTACAGCCCGAAGGGCAACAACCACACCACGAACCTGCTCTTCGGCACATCCCTTTATGACCTCAAACGGCCGAAGATGCCGCCCGGGGCGGAGGTCTCGATCAAGGACGGGCTGAGGCTGTACTCTCCCACCGCAGCACTAGTGAAGGTTCCACAGACGTTCTTCACCCGAAATCCCATCGAGACTCAGGTCGTGCTGTCGGGGATTCGCGAAGCATCGGATTTGCTGCGGATTCTCCTCAACGGTGGCCACTCGGCAAAAGCTGGGCAGATAGCCGGAGCGTTCCGCCGCATCGGCCGCCCGCAGATCGCCGACGAGATCGTCAGGACGATGAAGATCGCAGGATACGACGTGCGCGAAACCGATCCGTTCGCACCGGAACGGACATTCGGCGTTTTAATAGCCGTCAATGCGCCGATTATCGGGCGCATGCAGGCGATGTGGGAATCCATGCGGGGCGTGATCGTCGAAACGTTCCCGAAAGCGCCGGGCCTGCCGCGAAACAGGGGGAAGTATCTGCGCTTGGTGGACGATATGTACAAGAGCGACGCCTACCACTCGCTGTCAATCGAGGGGTACAGCGTCACGGCAGCGCTGATCGAGAGAGTGCAGCGGGGAGACTGGGACCTGGATCATCACGACGACGACCGCCAGAGCCGTGATGCACTGGCGGCGCGCGGCTACTGGCAGGCTTTCCGGAAAGTGAAGGAAACCGTGGGCGGGGTGATCGCAGGAGGCAACGCCGGTGTCCTGGCGCGCGCGGCTCACAAGGAGTGGTACCGCGAATTGTTCCAGCCCTGTGTAACGGCTGGCTTGATTCAGGCCGGGGCGCTCGCGGGTTATCGGAATGACGCGGTCTATCTGCGCACGTCGCGGTATGTGCCGCCGCGTTGGGAAGCGGTTCGCGATGCTATGCCAGCGCTGTTCGATCTGCTAGAGCATGAACCCGAGCCGGGCGCCCGCGCCGTGCTGGGGCACTGGCTGTTCGGGTATATCCATCCCTACCCGGACGGCAACGGGCGAATGGCGCGCTTCTTGATGAACGCGATGCTGGCCTCGGGTGGCTATCCGTGGACGGTTATCAAGGTTGAGGATAGGAATGGCTATTTGGCAGCGCTGGATCGCGCCAGCATCGAAATGAAAATCGAGCCGTTCGCGAGATTCATCGCCGAGCGGGTGCGGCGATCGATGAAGAAACAGGGAACCGCGAAAGCGCGCGTGTAAAGTCGGGGCAGCGGGTATCGGCACGAATTTGACACAATCGCCGGAGGTCTGTGCCCGATCTTCTGGCCGAACACCAGAAGATCAGGTGTTCGAATCATCCCTGACGGTACCCAAGAATCAATAAGTTACAGGTCCTCAACAATGCTCCTGGAAGCGCTCAACCCAGAAACAGCCCACCCATTTGCCCCCCCACTTTTGCTCGCCAGATCGCCAGATTCAGCTGCGAGTTAGGAGCTAAGTGGCTGATTTTAATGGTGCGCCCGGGGTGACTCGAACACCCGACCTTCTGGTTCGTAGCCAGAGAGTCATGCGGAATCAACGACTTAGGACGGATATAGCCGGGTTGATACGGATGTGTATAAATTTATATATTACAATCACTTGCAGGGAACAGGCCAGGCCAGCCGCGTAGTGCATATCTATCCGTCTATGCGTGTCGTGGGCATACCAGTGGGCATACCGTAGATTGGCATTTTTGAGTCGATTTCCGCTTGAGGACGGCCCGATGTAAAACCTCCAAGGCAGGTTTGCCTGTCTGAGTGTTCGACGCACAGCACGAAAAACCTCCTCAAACCGCGGCAAATGGGTCATCTGGTAGGCCAGACGAGCCGACCAAAGAGCTTTCAGACGGGTCTCCTTCTGGAGAATCGCGTTTTCGATGTTCTGGCAATCCCGGTCGCGAAATTCCAGTTTTCGGCAGATTGCGTCGCTCAAATGATCCAGTGCGATCCCTTCATTGGATGTCAAATGCCAGAGGTCATAGAGATCTCGCGGTTCATTCCGGGCTCGATCCATCAAGGCGATCACTTTCTCGGTTACGACCTCTTCGAGTGAATAGACGCGGACCAATCGGTTCTCGGGAACATCGGTGAACTCGGCATAGCCGCGGTGAACGGCCCGATCCTCGAGTGGAAACATCAAACGCTCGCGGACGGTGATGTCCACTTTGACGCCGTTACCGGCAGGCAGCGGGCCAACGTACGTGAGATAAAACGTGTGACTGTTGGTGTGTTGCTGGCGGTCCTGACGGTCAAACGCGAACGAGATTCCGGAGCCTTCACGCACTCCTCGGTAAACGGCGTCCAGCCGACGGAGGATTTCCTCGAAAGGTATCTCTTCGAGCAGTGTGAAATCGAGATCTTCCGAGAACCGGTAGTCGTCGAAATAGCAACGCTTCAGGGCCGTTCCGCCCTTGAATCCCAGAGCAGGCTTGAGGTCCGACTGCGAAAGCACCGCCAGAAACCATGCCAGACAGTAGTCGCGTTCGAGCACATCCTCGCGGATGCGGCGGCCGCCGCCGGCTGCCAGGCGGTTCGACAGCAGCGAGATGTTTCGCTGTGGAATCACTTCAGGTCGTGCGGACTCCTTCGAGTTCTTCTGGAGAGATGTTGAGCTGCAGGCGCCAGCGCGCGACGTGCGGACCTTCCCGCGGGAGGACTGGATCGAGTGGAAGATAAGTTAACGTGAGAACTCGCCGTAATCTTGCCAACTCCACTTCGGGCGCGGTGCCAGATAATTCAAGCAGGTATCCAAGGCGGCGTGTGACTGCTCCGACGCCCAAACGCAGGGCGTAATCGACGAGCTTGCTTGGTTGCATATCCTGCCGACGCATCCATAGAGCTTTCGCCACCTCCGTCACGCCGCCGCAGTATTCCGGCTGCCGGAGTCCGTCGATCACCGTCCTTTCGAGATCGCTGATTTCCACAGATTCCTGTTTGGTCACCCAGTGTTTGGTCGTGCCGAAGAAATGGTTTGGCTTGATGAGAACGAACCGGAATTCCGTCCCTTCCAGGGTGCGGTTCGGAATGCGTTTTGTGCTCGATGTGAAGATCACGAACTGCGGCTGGGTGACCATGCGGTGGATTTCCATCGCGGAAGCGTGCGAGATGAAATTGGGCGCGTCGCCAGCGAGGCGCCGTGCGACCAGATACGGGTTCCCCGAGTAGTCAGTAGCGCTTCCCAATTCTGGCGGAACCAACACAAAAACACCACGCTTCAAGTGCGAGACCAGCCCGCGCTGGGCGGCTTTATGAAGGAGGCTGCTGGCCAGTGCTGGCCGCAATCGTGTGATCTCGACCGCATCCGCCAAAGTGAAGGTGGTTTGTGCGCGATCATAGAGAGCGCTTAGAAGCGACGCCATCTGGTTGCCGACGGTCTTCCGAGGCTTCTCTTTTGTGTTCAATAGATTGCCTGACAAGCGATCTTCCAAGCATAAAGCATAACTTTGATTTTGTTTTGTGTCAAGTAGTTTGCCTACCGGGCGAATTATTACACACAAACCATAACAATGGCTGGTCCGGGATCGGCTTTTGGGGGAATAGGCCCTTGGGTCGGCCCCGGGGAAAGCAGCTGCGAGACTGGGCACACTCTTCGGCGGGCACGTGACCTCGGGACGATTTCTGGCGCACAATCGGCCACGGATGAGAGTGTCCGCAGGCCGAGCTTGGTTGAACTTTCGAGTGTTTGGCGTTGAAGAGAGTCACGTTGAAGACAACTGCGACTTAGACTATCCAGCCACGAATCGCTCAGCCGAGGGTATTGTTTACACGTTGACCCCAGCGATGCGGCATCCAGTCGCGAATCGCGCTCTTTGCGAGGCGCTTGCACTGTACATGATGACCGGGCCCGAAGATGAAGAAATCTACCCCAGTCTGCGTGAAGTTGTGGACGTGATGGATGCTGCGGAGGGCGCCACCGAGGACAAGGTGTTGCGGTGTCTCTCCTACCTGCGGGAGGAACGCGGACTAAGGCCGGCGACCAGGAACGGCCCACGGCACTTCTCCTGGTTTCCGACCGTCGTTGGAGACTACTTCCGCCGCCGTCATGAACGCCATCAGGCAGCCGATCCCACGGGCGTGCCCGACGTGGGTTTCAGCCAAGCCCAATTCGAGTCCATGACGGGGGCCATCGAGATTTGACTTGCTTGCTGCGCCCCACTATTCGATGCGGCCCTTGGTCTTCGCTCCCGCGATTCGTCTGACACAGCATGTTGAGATGCTGGTGGGGTCCGCCGCGCTTGAACGCAACGATGTGGTCCACGATGTAGCCAGGGCATCATGAATGTCATATGGCAGCCCCGTATCTTCGGAATCCCGCAGAGGTTACGAAATCCTATGCGTGGTTTTCCATGCTCGGTGTCGCCGGGCCGCTGCACGCTTCACCGCACGTGTGCTCGGGGAACATCTGCGCGAACGAATCGAACAAATATTGGCAGGCGGTGGGGAGATCCTGGAAGCGGCGTCCGCCTTCCATCTGGCGGCCCCAATGGCGTGCGGCAAATGAACGATCCTGGATTTGGGTGATTCGCGAGTAGATGGGACCGTCCAGTGTGAAGTGAACCGTGTTGAACGGTTCGATTGCCGCAAGCCGATCACGGCAGGCAGCGCAGATCAGGAGATGGCTCTCAACGACGGCCTCCAGTGCTGCGGGGCCGAACTCCCCCAAGGAGTAGCGTTCAAGGGTGGCCGCCCCGACGTGTTCTTCGATTGAACCGTGCATCCAGAGGGAACGATAGCGCGCTTTAGGTGGGCGCCTGCGGTTCCCGCACGGGCCCCGCCCGCAGTCCAGATACAACCAGGAGATCCATTGTGCTCAGGCCCACACGACTTTCAGACCTTTCGTACGCTCGACAAGCGCTGGTGCGCCTTTGTCAGGACGTGAACTTCGGCCAGATCCTCGACTTGCGGGTGCGAAATGCGGAACCGGTCTGGGACCCTGCCCCCACGGTGCTGTCGGAAGTCCGGCTCGATATTGAGGAAGCCCCGCGGCCAGAAGGCGAATTGCCCGATTTCAAACTCTCGTCTGAAATCCAGCGGCTGATGCGTCAGCTCGATCAACTCAAGGACTCAAGGACGGAGGGATCGAGAAGATCGAAGTTCGAGGAGGCGTTCCGAGACGCCTGATTCAACGTTTCTAAGCGGCCAAAGGCCTAGTTCAGTTTTTCGAGAGCAGCTGTCAAACGCGCCGCGGCACCCGCATCAGACGATATTTCCTTAGACCAGTCTTTGTAGCCCTTCATCGACACTCGAATTGTGTGGGTACCTGGCTTCAATTTGAGTGTCGCAGGGCTGTTTCCGTAAAAATGGTCGTCAACGTAGACATCAGCTCCGTCCGGATTCGTGCTCAGAATGACCGTCCCTGTTGCATCAGCGGCCACTGGAGAGGTCGTCGCAGGAACCTCGGGGGCGTTCTTGCCTCCTTCGGATTCACTGGTGACGGCAGTTCTGACGCCAACAGGTATAAACTCCCTGTCTTTATCGCCGACCGATACGGGAGCGCCCGTCACGCCTTGAAGGGCGACCAGCATCGCTCGGTAATTGTCCTTGTCGCCCTGCAGAAGGATTCCGGCAGACTTGCCGTCCTGCGTAGAGTATTGGATGCCGATATAGTGGAGTCTGGTTTTGTGCAAAAGACCAAATAGCGCTACCGGCGCGACAAGAATTGCCAACGCCACCATCGTCCCGACCCGCCGGTGAGCCTCCTGGCCATAACTGAGCGATGTTACTGATTTCGCAGGTATTTCCACTCGCTGGATGTCCTTCTTGTCCTTCAACTCAAGGAGAATTGAATCCGACGTGACTGTAAGCTTGTTATCCCAGCTCTTTGGATCAACCTTCGACGGAACTGAACCGCCGTTATAGCGGACCTTCGTGAACGTGTTGCCCTGAGCATAAATCAGAATCGAGCAGGAAAGAAAGACTGCAAGAAATCTTCTCATTTTGGCCTCGTGAACGAATGGTTTGTTCTCGAATCAGACATCTTCACCAATCAAGAGCAACGATTATCGAGTTTCAGATCGTATTTAGTGTACACCCGGTCGCCAAGCTGCGGACCGTGCAATCAATCAGCCCTTATCCGGCGATCTCGCGCACAGATTAGTGTGTACAGAAAAGCACGAGCGGATTATGATAGGGAGTAGAGGCTGTTCGCCAGGCCGGCGCCCAAGGCGCAACTTGCGGAAGATTCCTCCAACCCAACCAGGGAAGGTGAGGCAATGCTTTCACAAGCGGCGGCGCCACAGACTGTGGGTCATCAAAAACTGAAATTCGCGTTCGGATCGTTCGGTCGCAACCGGCATGCATCCCAGTCCGGCACTTGCGAGGTCGGATACCGACGGCCGGTGAGTTTGCGATCGGGCTCTTGCGCTGCCCCCGGCGAGAGGTAGCGCAATCGGCCCCTCGATTGATGGGCCGTGGCACCGCTCCCGATGTAGTCGCCACGATGATCAGGCCGCTGCTGACCACGTGTACCGATGGTGCAGACCGCCGACCCGAGGCAAGGCTAGAATTTCGCCCGTGCCGGTCGGGCGTGCTTCGGTCGGCCGCCCCGCGGGCGTCGCCTTCTCCAGTCCGATGTGGGTACGGTCGTCGTGGTAATAGGCCAGATACGCACGCCCAAGCCGCCGCAGATGCTGCTCATTCAGAGGGATCACGTGATCGAGCATCTCGCGGCGAGCACTGCCCACCCATCGCTCCGCGATTCCGTTCTGCCACGGGCTCCGAACACTCGTGCGAATAGGGTGGATCCCGCTCGCCTTTAGGAACTCGAAGACATCGCTGCCGAACTTGGCATCACGGTCGAACAAAACGTGCCGGTAGCGACACGGAAGGGGCAGAGCCTCCCGCAGTTGCTGCACGATCCAATCGCTGTTCGGATGCAGCGTGACATTGAAGTGCAGGATTCGCCGCCGCCCGTGCTCGATGACAAAAAAGCAATAGAGTGTGCGAAACGTCAGACTCGGAACCGTGAAGAAGTCGAACGCGGCGATTACCTCGCGGTGGTTGTTGAGGAAGGCCAGCCAGCGTCTCGCCTTCCCCGCATCGCAGTGTCGCTTCAGCCGCCGCAGATATCGCGACACGGTGGGTTCGGAAATCTCGAATCCCAGTTGGAGCAGTTCGCCATGGATGCGGGGCGCCCCCCAGGTCGAATTCTCCGTCTTCATGCGCCGGATCAACTGCCGGATCTCTGGACTCATCTTCGGTCGG
>Ga0302320_10002318_pt1 | contig 45035 bp, 38 predicted proteins | sample Bog_T0_3_FD_202130 | JGI IMG/M metagenome (GOLD analysis project Ga0302320, IMG submission 202130) | Peat permafrost microbial communities from Stordalen Mire near Abisko, Sweden - Bog_T0_3 | ecosystem: Environmental > Terrestrial > Soil > Wetlands > Peat | place: Sweden: Abisko, Stordalen Mire...
GAGGCGAAATCAATCTCGGTATACGGCGCCAGTTCGACGGTAAAAGCGAGCGAGTGGGCCGACCTCAACTGTGTGGCGGCAGCCGCGTAAACCCGGCCCGCTTTCGGCCCTTTGGGAAGAATGGCCATGATAACGGCAATCGTGAGCAGTGCCGCAGTCAGCACCGGCACGCGATAGGAAGCGGGGTGAAGCAGAGAATCGGCCAGCGCGCGCAGGCGGCTCGGCTGCCTCTGTTCAACCCGCGCACGGAACTCCGCCAGCCTGCGATGCAAACGCTCGGCGACGACAGATGGTACTTCCACGTCCGTGCTCCTTTGAATGAGTTCGTCAAAATCATGATCCATATCAGGCATGGGCATCCTCCTTTTGGACAGCGGGAATCAGGTGAGAGAGCAGAGTGCGCAACTTAATTCGCGCGCGCGCCACGTGCTTGCGCACCGTTGCTTCGCGGCAGTTCATCGCCAGGGCAATGTCGCTGTAGGAGACCTCCTCAACAGCGCGCATAAGAATGGCCTGAGCCTGGTTCTTCGGCAGCCTTGCGATTGCCTCAAGCACCTGCTCGCCTTGTTGATGGCTTGCGAGCTTCTGGGTAAGCGAGGGCGAGCGGTCTGGAATCGCCTCCGCGATGTCGCCGGCATCCTGCCACTTGCAGCGGCGCGCCTGTTGCCGCACTCTGTCATAAGCCGCATGAATGCAGATGCGCAGAACCAGTGCGTGCGGGTTGGGATGCCTCGCAACCTGGCCCCATCGCTTCCAGACCGTGAGCAGAGCCTCTTGCAGGGCGTCGTCCGCGTCATCGGGATTACGAACAATGCGCCAGATGGCGCGAACCATTCGCTCCTCGATGGGGGCAATCAGCCGCTCGTACTGCAATTGCTGATCGTTCCTTGGATCCTTTCTTCTTAAGAGCCTAATCGGAAACAAGGAAAGAATCTTGCGGCTCTCATAAAGAAAACGCTTGCCGTGGCAATTCTGTGGACAAAGGCTGCAGGAAAAACGAATCTTCAGGCGCGCCGGAATCTCCAGTAAACTGATGGTGGGGAGCCAAGGATGCCGAACTTGTGGGCAAGGACGCGGACGACGCTGGAGATGATCAAGTGGGAGCACTCGATCTTCGCGCTGCCCTTTGCGCTGACGGCGGTGCTGCTGGCGTCTGATGGGCTGCCGGACTGGCGGCAGACGCTGCCGATGAAGCTGGTCTGGATTCTGGTGGCGATGGTGGGGGCGCGCTCGGCGGCGATGGCCTTCAACCGCTGGGCCGACGCGGAGCTGGACGCCACCAATCCGCGCACCAGCGAGCGCGCGATTCCCGCCGGCCTCTTGTCGCGCCAGTTTGTGCTGGGCTTTACGCTGCTTGCGGCGGCGGTCTTTGTGGCGGCGGCGACGGAGTTGAACCGGCTCACGCTGCTGCTGTCGCCCCTGGTGCTGGTGGTGCTGCTGGGCTATAGCTATTTGAAGCGCGTGACGCGCTGGTCGCACCTGGGGCTGGGGCTGGCGCTCGGCCTAGCGCCGGCGGCGGCGTGGATTGCGGTGCGCGGCTCTCTGGACGCGCGCATCCTGGTGCTGACGGCGGCGGTGACGCTGTGGGCGGGCGGCTTTGACGTGCTCTACGCCTGCCAGGATTGCGAGCACGACCGTGAGGCCGGGCTGCACAGCTTGCCGCAGGCGGTGGGGATTCCGGCGGCCTTCTTGACGGCTCGATTGATGCACCTATCGATGCTGGGGCTGCTGGTCTGGTTGGGCGCGCTCTTCGATTTTCACACTCTTGGCTGGATGGGAATTGCAGCCGTGGGCCTTTTGCTGGCTTACGAGCACTCGCTGGTTTCGCCCAGCGATCTGCGCCGGCTGAATGCCGCGTTTTTTACGATGAATGGCGTGATTGCGATGGTCTTTCTGGTGTTTGTGGCGGCGGATTTATGGTTCAAATAAGTGCCTGAGAGCTGGGGAACTGAGAGGCGGGAAGCCGATGAAGATTGCGATTCAGGGAGAAGCAGGCTCGTTCAGCCACGAGGCGGCGATGAAACTCGTGCCAGAGGCGGAGATCGTGCCCGTTGCGCTTTCCGCCGATGTCTTCAACGCGCTGAGCGAGGGCGCGGTGGAGGCGGCGGTGATCCCCATCGAGAATAGCCTGGCCGGCTCGGTGTTGGAGCACTTTGACCTGCTGCTGACGCATGATGTGCGCGTGGTGCGGGAGACGCTGCTGCGCATCCGGCATAATCTGATTGCGCTGGAAGGCGTGGCGATTGGCGAGATCGATCGCGTCTTTTCGCATCCGGTAGCGCTGGCGCAGTGCCGGCGCTTTTTGGCCGCGCACCCGGCGATGACGGCCCTGGCCGCCTATGACACGGCTGGCAGCGTGAAGCAGTTGGTGGAGTCGCGCGACCGGCGGGCGGCGGCCATCGCCAGCGAGGAGGCGGCGCGCTACTATGGCGCGCAGATTCTCAAAGCCGGCATCGAAGACAATCCGGAGAACTATACGCGATTCTTTTTGGTAAAGCGCGCAGCCGAGGCCGTCGCCGACGCTGGGGCAAACAAAATCAGCTTGGCGTTTTCCGTGGAGCATCGACCTGGATCGCTGGTTTCGGCGCTCTCCGCAATGGCTTTCATGGGACTCAACCTGACCAAGATCGAGTCGCGACCGGTGCATGGCAAGCCCTGGGAGTACATCTTCTATGTGGATTGCAAGATTCAGTCGGCGGAGGAGGCTGCGCGCGCCGTGGAGGCGCTGATGCGCCATTGCTCGATGGTCAAGGAGCTGGGCAGCTACCAGGAGGCCGAGCGCTGAGACAGTGCGAGAAAGGGTAGAGAAAAGACGAACGGCCGGGAGCGCGCTCTGCCCAAAGCTGCGCCCCGGCCGTTCGAGGAGGACCCACTCATGCTGTCTTTTTGCTACCCTGAAATAACTCTTGCACAGAGGAAGATAATTATATGCAAATTCCGCAAAAGATTTATTTGGGGCGCGAGGGCAGGTGCTGATTGAAGGCCAACTGAAGGCGCGGGCTGCCGGCCTGGGCGACGGCCTCTGCAACTCGGGCGCGCAACGCGGCGTTGGGCGCGGTGCGGCCAATGGCTTCGATGGCTGCCGGCGCCTCAAGCTCCTCGCGCGCAATCAGCGCAACCAGAAAGTCCATCGCCTCAGGCAGGCGCGTGAGAGCAATGGCGCTGAGCAGCACCCCGCTGAACCAGGCGTCAGCGCCGGCGCGTAGGCGGGCGATGAGCGCGGCCAAGGCCTCCGGCGAGCGCAAATCGGCTAGCGCGAAGGCGGCCTCGGCGGCCAGGTCGTCGCCATCCTTCAAGGCCGCGGCAACCAGTGCGACGGCGCTTACGCCCTCAAGCGCGAGCAGAGAGCAGTAGACAGCGCCGAGGACTTCCGGCTCATCTTTGGCGAGCAGCGCGCACAGGCGCAGAATGAGCGCTGCGCTCACGCCACCCACCTGGCCGATGGCCCGCGCCGCCTCGATGCGGACGGTTTTGTCTGTGTCGGTGAGCGGCTCCAGCAGAAGAGCGAGCAGGTCGGCGTCGCTCAAGCCGGGGCAGTTGACCAGCGCGTGTGTACAAGCGCCGCGCAAGGCTCCCGCGGTGTCGGAGAGTCCGCCGTATGCGCCTTCCATCTGATGATGGCGCAGGCCGCGCAGATAGGCGTCCTTCTGGCGATGTTCCAGCTTGACGAGCGTCTTGACCAATGCGTTTTTTGCCCAGCACTGCGGGTCGGTTTTGGCCGCGTCGATGAAAAAGCGGTCGTAGGCGGCGAGAATTTCTGGAAGCAACACGAATAACTCCGCATCGGCAACGAGCTTTGCTGCTTTGGCGACGAGGAAGTTATTGCGATGAGCGAGGGCGCGGCGCAACTGTTCGATTTGAGCCGTGCTGAGCGCAGGCGCGGCCTTCATGGCGGCGCTCAGCGCTTCCAGTTCGGCAAGCTCCCTGTCGAAGCCGCGCTGGACCGGTTTGGTCACTTGCTTTGCGCTCATGGGTTGCTCCGAGTGACGATATTCTAAATTATATCTTTAGTACAAACATAATTCATCAACCCAACAAATTGCTCTTCCATGTCCATGATTGCTTCTTTAATTTCCCGCAAATCCTCGAAAAGGTCTACAGTAATATCGGCTAGCTCTTTACCTTCAGCCTGTAGGAAAGAAGGGACAAGGCGACTGGAAATAACTACTCCCAAGTAGGATACTTCAGCGAGATGATGTGAAATAAAATCATCTTCTGTTCCATTCAGATAGTGGATAGCTTTCAATTTCTTACCAATCTTCTCTTGTAGTTCTGAAATTGCACGTACCTGCTCACCTATGGCCGAGCTGCAATTACTTTCATACTCTGACATCGCTATCACCTCAATCAGTAATTTCTCGAAAGACTACGCTACAAAATACTTTGCCTGCGGATGATGGACGACGATGCAGTTCGTGCTTTGCTCCGGCTCCAGCAGATAACTCTCTGTAAGTCGCACGCCGATAGATTCCTCAGGCTTGATAAGCCGGAAGATCTTTGCCTGATCCTCCAGATTCGGGCAGGCGGGATAGCCGAAGGAGTAGCGCGAGCCGCGATACTTCTGATGAAATAAATCCGTGACGCGCGGCGAGTCTTCGCCCGCGATGCCGAGAAACTCGCGCGCCTGCTTGTGCGCCAGCTCGGCCAGCGCCTCGGCGGTTTCGACAGACAGGCCGTGCAGATAAAGGTACTTTGTGAAGTCGCCGGCTTCGAATAGTATCGCCGTCTGGCGGCTAGCCTCGTCGCCGATGGTAACAATGGAGAAGCCGACCACATCGCGCCGCGCGGAAGAGATTGGCTCAAAGTAATCGGCAATCGCGATGCGCCGGCCCTGAGCCTGGCGCGGAAATGCGATGCGCTCCAACTCGCGCTCCGGGTCATCTGGATCGAAGACGACTAACTCGTCTCCCTGGCTTGCGCATGGATAAAAACCGATGATTGACTTAGGCTCGAACCAGCCCGCGGCTTTAACTTCATTTTCTAACTCAAGCAGAATGGGGCGGTACTTTTCTTCCACCAAACGCAGATAATCGCCCTGCGCGGCGGTCTTCAGTTGCCACTGATTTTTGAAAAGAGCAGTCTCGTTGATATAGGGAAAGATATCATCGAGCTTGTAGTTCTTGAAGACGCGCGGACCCCAATAGGCAGGAGTAGGAATCTCCGCGAGCCGCTCGACGACAGGCGAACGGCCCTCCGGTGTAAGTTCGACAAGAGTTAACTCAGGCCCACTGGCAATAACTTTGTTGAAGACCTTTACCGTCTTGCCATCGGCCTCGCGAGCCTCGCGAATCGCCGCGTCTTCCGAAGTGAGATCGGCCATGGCGTGCAATCCGGCGAAGGCGTCCTCGGCGTAGAAGACCGGCCCTGCGTACTCCTTGCGCAGATCCTCTTCCACATACTTGCGCGTGAGCGCCGCGCCGCCGCAGATGACAGGCAAGGTCATTCCCAGCCGCTCTAAATCCTGCAGCACATACTTCATTTCGAGCGTGGATTTGACTAATAGTCCACTCAGTCCGATGGCGTCGGCCTGGTGCTCGCGCGCAGCTGAGATAATTGCGTCCGAGGGCTGCTTGATGCCCAGATTGACGATGCGATAGCCGTTGTTGGAGAGGATGATATCGACCAGATTCTTGCCAATATCATGCACGTCGCCCTTGACGGTGGCCAGAACCATCGTCGCTATTCCGCCGCTTTCGGATTTGGTCATCTTCGGTTCGAGATAAGCCACCGCGGCTTTCATCACAGCGGCCGAATCGAGCACCGAAGGCAGTTGCATTTTGCGCGCGCCGAATAACTCGCCGACGGTCTTCATGCCGTCGAGCAGCACGGTATTGATAAGATCGAGCGGGGAGGTGGTAAGCAGCGCCGCTTCCAAAGTCTCTTCGAGAGATAGCTTCTGCTCGCCCAAACCGATGGTTCGCTCGCCGCGAATAATCATCTGCTTGAGTCTTTCATCAATTGTTAGGTCTTCGGTCGAGAGTTCATCTTCTTGAACCGAACCTTTGCCGAGTCCGTCGAAGTAAGCCATGTAAAGCTGCAAGGGATCGCCCTCGGCGCGATCCTGAAAGATAAGTTTGCGGGCTAACTCGACTTCCTTCTCGGGAATCTTGTAGAGCGGATAAATCTTGGAGTAGTTGACGATAGCCGTGTCGAGGCCGCGATCCACCGCCTCCTTGAGAAAGACGCTGTTGAGCACGCGGCGCGCATAGGCGTTCAAGCCGAAGGAGATATTAGAAACGCCCAGGGTGGTGCGGCAGCGCGGCAACTCAACCTTGATGCGGCGCACAGCTTCCAGCGTCTCGATGGCAGCCGAGCGATAGTCTTCCTGGCCGGTCGAGATAGGCAATGTGAGCGCGTCGAAGATAAGATCCTCGGGGCGGAGGCCATACTTATTCACGGCGAGATCGTGAATGCGATGCGCGATGGCCACCTTGCGTTCGGCGGTGAGCGCCATGCCCTCTTCGTCGATGGTGAGCGCGATGACCGCGGCGCCGTAGCGGCGCGCCATGGGCAGCACCAGGCTGGTGCGCTTCTCGCCGTCTTCAAGATTGATTGAGTTAATTAACGGCTTGCCGGGAATGCGCTTAAGCGCCTCTTCAATAACATTGGCCTCAGTGGAGTCGATGAGGATGGGCGCGGGAACGCGCGTGGCAATTATCTCCAGCACCGCGTTCATATAAGCCATTTCGTCTTCGCCAACGATGGCGCAGCATAAGTCGAGCATCTGCGAGCCTTCACTCACCAGCCGCTTGGCGAGCGTGAGAATGCCGTCGTAGTCTTCAGCGCGCACCATGTCGCGAAAGGTCTCAAGGCGGGTGGTGGTGTTCATCTCCTCGGCGATGACGATAGGCTGCGCGTCGGCTTCGAGAGTTTGCGCGCTAAAGGCGCTGGCCGCCACCGATTGCGGAGTTACAGCGCGCGCGGCGGGAGTTACATGGCTCACCGCATCCACCACGGCGCGCAGATGATCGGGCGTGGTGCCGCAGCAGCCGCCGACAATCTGCACGCCGTACTCGGTGACGAAGCGGCGCAGATGGCTTGCCAGCTCGGCGGGCGTGAGCCGATAGACCGTGTGTCCGCCGACGTTTTCCGGCAATCCGGCGTTGGGCTGCACACTGACCGGCAGCATAGAGTTCTGGCAGAGGAAGCGTACCGCGTCGTTCATCTCCGCCGGGCCGGTGGCGCAGTTGAGGCCGATCACGTCGGGCCGCAAGCTCTCGATCACGGCCAGCGCAGCGCTGAGGTCGGAGCCGAGCAGCATGGTTCCGGCGGCTTCAAGCGTGACCTGCACCTGCAAGGCAATCTTGCGCCCAGGGTTTGGAAAAAAGCCTTCCTGCGCCGAACGAATCGCATCCTTGCAGGCGGCGATGGCGGCCTTGACCTGCAGCAGATCCTGGCAGGTTTCAATCAGCAGCACGTCCACGCCGCCCTCAATCAGCCCCTCGGCCTGCTCGCGATAGGCAGCGGCCAGCGCGTCGTAGGTGATGTGGCCCAGCGAAGGCAGCTTGGTGGTGGGTCCGATGGAACCGGCGACGAAGCGCGGCTTCTGAGGGGTCGAGTACTCGTCGGCAACCGAGCGCGCCAGCCGCGCCGCGGCAATGTTCAGCTCGCGCGCGCGTTCGGCCATGTCGTACTCGGCCAGCACAATGCTGATGGAGCCGAAGCTGTCGGTCTCGATGACGTCGCAGCCCGCGTCAAGAAAGGCCGCGTGGATGGAACGGATCACATCGGGCCGCGAGAGCACGAGCAGTTCATTACACCCCTCTTTGCCCCAGAAATCCTCCGCGGTGAGGTTGCGCATCTGCACATTCGAGCCCATCGCGCCGTCATAGACGAGCACGCGCTGCTGCAATTCTGAGAGAAAATCCGCCAAGATTGCTCCTGCCTTGCCAACCACAGGGAATGACAACGGGGAATGTGGCTGACACTCTAGGATATATGGTTTTGGAATTTTGCGGTTTGATGCAGAAGCCAGAAATGAAAAACAGAGAGCGCGGTGTTGTTGCGTAGCAGGAAGAACATCTCTTCGTTCCTTGACAGCGCGACGGAAAAAGTGGAGATCAGCAGAAGGTGCGCTCATCTCGCATTCAGTAGAGTTTGCCAGAATCGGTGAATGATGGAGGTTTTTCTACTCATATTTGACTGTTGACTATTTAATTAACTGCAAGATTTACGGGCGATGAAAGGGAGAATGGCTCCTGAAAGATGTTGCCAATCGCCGTTTCTTCGCTTTTGCCATTTGACAGCGTACGGAAGAGGCGAACGAAATCCTCAATAAAGACGGGGTGATTTTGAAATGAACTCCAGAACTACTTAATTATATGCAAGAAAAATGGGCGAAGAAAGGGAGAATCTACCCCCCCAGGGGGGGGGCACCTGCGGTGCGGCCAACTGCTCGCTTCGCTCGCAAGAACAGGGTTAAAGGATTAGGGGTTAGGGATTGGCGGCAAGTGAAGATGGTTTGATTGTGCGCCGAGGGAATGTAATTATCTGCAAAAATAATTTTTCGATTGCCTTGACAGGGAGTGCGGGCGATGCGGCGGTATCATCGCTTACCATAAACTGGGGTTGCCATGCGAGACCATCTAGCTACGCTGCTCGACGACTTCCGCCGGTACGGCCGCCAGATTGCGGTGGTCCGCTTTCAGGGCAACCGGCGGCGGGCGAGCAGCTATGAGGAGATTGCGCGGCTGGCGGGGCGCTTTGCGGCGTTGCTGGCCCAGCGGGGCATTGGCTCTGGCGACCGTGTTCTGCTGTGGGGAGAAAACAGCGCGGAGTGGATTGCCGCTTTTTATGGCTGCATGCTGCGCGGCGTGCTGGCGGTGCCGCTGGACGCCTATGGGAGCGCGGATTTTGCCCAGCGCGTAGCGGCCGATACGCGCCCCAAACTGGCGGTGGGCGATGCGCTGCTGCTGCATCAGTTGCCCTCCGAATATCCGCTGCTCGCCTTCGAGGATTGGCTGGGCGCGCTGCCCGCCGAAGAGGCTGGGCCGGTTGCGGGACTCAAGCGCGAGACGCCGTTGCAAATTCTTTTTACCTCCGGCACCACCGGTGATCCCAAGGGGGTGGTGCTGACCCACGGCAACATACTGGCCAGCATTGAGCCAATCGAGCGGGGCGCGCAGCCTTATATGCGCTGGGAGCGGCTGCTGGCGCATCCGCTGCGCCTCTTCGACACGCTGCCGCTGAGCCACGTCTTCGGGCAGATGATGGGGCTGTGGGTTCCTCCGATCTTTACTGCGGAGGTGCATTTCGAGAGCCGGCTTGTGGCGCCGCGACTGATTGAGACGATCAAGCGCGAGCGTATTAGTGTGCTGGCCGCTGTGCCGCGGGTGATGGAGCTGCTGAAGACGCATCTGGAAGCCACTCTGCCTGATCTGGCGGAACGGATGGCCGCCTCGCAGGGAAAGTTGGGCGCGGCGAAGCGCTGGTGGCGCTTCCGCGACGTTCACTCCGCCTTTGGCTTGAAGTTCTGGGCGCTAGTCTCAGGCGGCGGCGCGCTGCCGGGGCCGCTGGAGCAGTTTTGGAGCGGGCTGGGCCTGGTGGTGGTGCAAGGCTACGGCATGACGGAAAGCTCGGCGCTGATCACGCTGAACCACCCCTTCCACGTGGCGCGGGGATCGATCGGCAAGCCGCTGCCGGGGCGCGAGGTGAAGCTGGGGCCGGACGGCGAGGTGCTGGTGCGGGGCGAGATGATCTCCAGCGCTACCTGGACGGGCGGTGCGATGCAGCCACGCCAAGAGGAGTGGCTGGCCACCGGAGATCTGGCCGAAGCCGCAGCGAGCGGCGAGCTGCGTTTTGTGGGCCGCAAGAGCGAGGTGATTGTCACCTCTTCTGGCGTGAATCTGCACCCCGAAGACCTGGAGGCGGCCATTGAGCAGGAGCCGAATGTGGCGGCCTGCGCGGTGGTGGCGATGGAGACGGCCAGTGGACCGGAGCCGTGCGCGGTGCTGGCTCTGCGCGGCGGCGCCGTGGAAGGAGCGGCGCTGGCCATCGAGCGCGCCAACCAGCGGCTGGCGGAGTTTCAGCGGCTGCGGCGCTGGGTGCTGTGGCCGGGGCCGGAGCTGCCCCGCACCTCGTCCGGCAAGGTGAAGCGCAAGGTGGTGGCCGAGTGGCTGGCCGGAATCCAGGCCGCGGCCAGCGCAGCCCACACCGGCGAGAGTGCGGCGGCGGGAGGCTTTGGAGCCTCGGCGGACTGGCTGCTCAAGCTGATTGCCGAGATCACCGGCGAGACGCCGCGCGGCGTGGGAGACGAACTGCGGCTGAGCGAGGATCTGCTTCTGGACAGCCTGGGCCGGGTGCAACTGGCGGCGGCGCTGGAAGAGCGGCTGGGGTTTGCGCCGGAGTTGGAGGAGGCGCAGACGCTAGGGGATCTGCGGAGGCTAGTGGCGGGCGAGGTGCGAGCGGAAACGGAGAAACCCAATTTGGAGGGAGATGGGGGTTTTAACCCCCGAATGAAGCCAATTCAATCAACGTGGGCTTCAGCCCCGGAGGGACGTTCGTCGCCGAGTTCGCAGGCTGAAGAGCAAACTGATGCTGAGCCGGGGGGACGATATATCTACCCGCGCTGGCCCTGGCTCATGCCATTCCAAGGTCTGCGGGCGGCGTTTATCGAGGTGGTCGAGCGGCCGCTAGTTTGGCTGCTGGCCGCGCCCAGCGTCGTCGCGCCGGAGACGCTCGCCTCCCAAGCCTCCGATGAGCCGCTGTTGATTGTAGCCAACCACGTGACGGCCTTTGATGGACCGCTGGTTCAATACGCGCTGCCAGGAGCCGTGCGGCGGAGGATTGCCGTGGCGATGTCGGGCGAGATGCAGGAAGAGTACCGGCACTTCCGCAATCCCGAGCGCCCGGCCGGCAAGCGGGGTTTTTATCCGCCTGGGCCGCTGATTTACCTGCTGCTGACGGCGCTCTTTAATGTCTTTCCGCTGCCCCGGCGGCGCAACTTCCAACGCAGTTTTGCGCACGCCGGCGCGGCGATGGACCACGGCTACAACGTGCTGGTCTTTCCCGAAGGAACGCGCTCGGCGGCAGGCGAGCTGGCGCGCTTTCGAGGCGGAATCGGCCTGCTGGCCAAACAATCTGGAGCGGCTGTTCTTCCCGTGGCGCTCAGCGGGCTGGGCGAGCTGAAGGCCGGCAGCCGGCGCTGGTTCCGCTCCGGCAAGATTGAGGTGCGTGTCGGGCAACCCATCCGCTTTGCGCCAGAGGAGAGCGAGGCGGCGATCACCGCGCGGTTGCACGATGAGGTGGAGAGGCTGTTGAAGGGGTAGGGACTTTCACTTTTTGCTGGACTTGCCTCCGCCTCGATGAGTAGAGTAAATTGCGGTGCTTTCAAGCGGTTTTCCTCCTCCCTGTGCTTGGCGGCGATCTGCCTTTTGGTGGATGACTGCAGCGGGCAATTGGCCAGGCAATGGGAAAATGGCGGAGACCATACGATTTTAAAAAAAGGAAACGGGGAAAACTTTCATGGCAACGCAGACCAAACCACAGGCGGCTTCGAGCGCGCCCAATTACCTAATGCCGTTCATCATCGTTACGGCTCTGTTCGGCATCTTCGGATTTCTCACCAGCCTTAATAACCAGCTTGTAGGCAAGCTGAAAGAGATCTTTCATCTGCCCTACGGGCCATCGATGCTGGCCACCTCGGCCTGGTTCTTTGCTTACCTGGTCTTCTCTGTGCCCAGCGGCAAGCTGATCGAGAAGGTGGGCTATAAGAGCACGATGGTGATTTCGCTCTTCATCATGGTGGTGGGCGCGCTGCTGTTTGTGCCCGCGGCCAATCTGGTCAGCTTTCCATTGACACTGACCGCCATCTTTGTTCTGGCCACGGGCGTCTGCGCCTTGCAGACCTCGGCCAACCCCTATGTTGCGATTCTTGGCCCCGAACACAGCGCATCGGCGCGGCTCAACCTGGCCCAGGCCTTCAACTCCGGCGCGTCGGCCATCGCCGGATGGTTTGCCGCCACTTTCATTCTCGCCGACACCAGCAAGGTCTCCGACGCGGCCGGTCAGGCGCATATGCTCGAGATGCCCTACGTCTACATTTCAGCCGGACTGCTGGTGCTGGGCTTTACGGTGATGTTCCTGCATCTGCCGGCGGTCACCCGCAGCGAGTCCTTCCGCCCTGGGGACGAAGGCGCACCGGCGCCGGGCCGCAACATCTGGAGCATCTCACACACCGTACTGGGTATGGTGGGCATCTTCTTCTATGTGGGCGTTGAAATCGCTCTGGCCGCGATCTGCATCCAGTATTGCAAGCAGCAGGGAATCAGCAGTGTCGAAACCGCCGGAATCCTGGTGACGGTTTACTACCTGTTGATCATGGCGGGCCGCTTCGTTGGTAGCGCGCTGATGAGCGTAATCAAAGCCGAAAAGATGCTCGTCGTATTGGGCATTTTTGGCGTGATTTTGATGTTGATCTCCATGTTTACTACTGGACAAATCGCCATTTGGAGCCTGGTTCTCTGCGGTTTGGCCAACTCGATCATGTATCCGACGATCTTCACGCTGGGCATCGCCGAGCTGGGGCCGCTGACCAGCAAGGGTTCGGGGGTCATCACCATTGGCAACGTCGGCGGAGCGGTGATTCCGCCGCTCTTCGGCCTGCTGGCCGACAAGGTCGGAATTCAGTATGCGTTTGTACTGCCGATTATTTGCTACATCTTCATCGCCTACTACGGCCTGATTGGCTACAAGCCCACGCGGGCGGCGTAGGCGCGCCCGTGAGACGTAGTCTCCCAGGTCCCCAAATGCGAGGGACCTGGGGCACCCATTTGTTGCTCATGGGAACCTGCGCCAACCGCCAATCTTTCAACTTACAGGCGATCATCCACGGCAAGGCTCTCCATCTCTTCCAGGGTTTTGCCGCGCGTCTCCGGCAGTTCAAAGTAAAGGAAGACGAGGCCTGCCAAGCAGATGCCCGCATAGCTCCAAAAGGTTCCCGCCGCTCCCAGCGCCGCGTTCATCAGCGGGAAGGTGTAAATGAGCAGGAAGCAGGCCGACCATAGCGCGGTAATGGCGATGGACATGGCGCCGCCGCGCACACGATTGGGAAATATCTCGGCAATCACCACCCAGACGACGGGCGCCAGCGACATGGCATAGCAGGCGATGGCGGCCAGAACCAGAATCAGCATGGGCAGGCCCTGGATGTGGAGGCGGTAGAGCAGGCCCAGCGCCGCATAGACAAGGATGAGTCCGGAGACGCCGACGATGAGCAGGAAGCGCCTTCCGAAGCGATCAATGAAGGCCAGGGCGAGCAGCGTAAAGAGTACGTTGACCGCGCCGGTGACCACGATATTGAAGAGAATATCCGAGACTTGATAGCCGGCCTGGGAAAAGATCTCCTGCGCATAGTTGAAGATCACATTGATGCCGCACCATTGCTGGAGCACGGCCAGCACCACGCCGAGCAGCAGCAGCTTTGCCATGCCGGGAGAAGAAAGCTCGCGCAGGATGGAGCGATGCGGCCTGCGGGCGGCGGCGGCAAAGTCGTCCATCACCTGTTGCGCATCGGCGCGGGAGCCAAGACGTTCGAGCACGTCGAGCGCCTGCCGGTTGCGCCCCCGCGAGGCCAGCCAGCGCGGACTCTCAGGCACCAGCAGGGAGGCCACGAGAAACAGAGCGGCGGGAATGGCGGTCACCGCGAACATCCATCGCCATGCCCACTGGCCGTTCCACGAAACAAGAATTTCCTGGGCCGTGGCGCCTAGCGGAACCGGGCGGGCGATGAGCCAATTGACCACCTGCGCCAGCAGAATTCCCAGGACGATGGCCAACTGGTTGAGAGCGACCAGCCGCCCGCGCAGGCGCGCTGGCGAGATCTCCGCGATATACATGGGAGAGACGCCGGAGGCCAGCCCGATGGCGCAGCCGCCCATGATTCTCCACAGCACAAAGACCGGGAAGCGAGCCGCCAGCCCGGTGCCGAGCGAGGAGAGCGCAAAGACCAGCGCGGCAAGCGTGAGCAGGCGCTTGCGGCCAAAGCGATTGGCCAATGCGCCGGAGGAGATGGCGCCGATCAGGCAGCCAATCACCGCGCAACTCATCGCCCACCCCTCCAGCGCCGGCGAATCGAGGTGAAAGTATCTCTCATAGAAGGGCTTGGCGCCGCCGATGACGACCCAGTCGTAGCCGAAGAGCAGGCCGCCCAGAGCGCCGGCCGAGGCGGCCAGCCAGACATAGATGGAGCGGAAGGACTGCTGAGCAGGCGAGCCTGCTGGATTGGTAGAGATGGGCGTGATCATCCGCGGCGTTTCCTCGCGTACATTGGATGCAAACCTGCTGGTGAAAAACTCTCAACTCGCGCATTGCGGAAAAGCGGTGATGCGCAGCTTGGCGGCGGCGTAGGGAATCATCTCGATGCTCTGGAGCGGCTGATCGCTGGCCGCGGGGCTTTGCGGCAGCGGGTTGGCCACGCCGTCCTCGGCCCGCCAGCCGTTGAGCTTGCGCGCCTTTACGCGCAGGCGGATGGGGGTGTGGCGGGCGGTGAAGGGAGCTTCGCCAACGGCTGTTTCCGTAACTGCAATGCTCTTCTCCGGCGCATCGGCATCTACCTGCAAGGCATAATTCCACGCGGTAGAGGGAAATACCTGCCAGTCGGCGGTCATGCCGCGGTCGCGCAGCTTCACCCAGCTCTCGCCGATGCCATAGGAGAAGACCAGCGGGCCGCGCTCCACGGCGACTGAGTTGTGGAACCAGCGCGAGAGGCGCGGCCTCATGGGAAAGTTGATTTCCACGCGGTCGCCGGCGTTCCATGTGCGCTCAATGACGACAAAGCCACCTGCGGTGGGGCTAGGCTCAGGATGGCCATTCACGGACAGGGTTGTGCCCGCGGCCCAGGCGGGAATGCGCAGCCGCAGAGGAAAACGCAGCGGCGCTGCGGGATGAACAGTAATTCGCACCGCGCCGTTGAAGGGATAGCCGGTCTCTTCGACGAGATGCACCGGCGTGCCGCCAAGCAGGGCGCGCACCTCGCAGGGTGCGTAAACGGCGGCCACGAGGCCATCGTGGGCGGTCCTCTCGCTCGCACTTGAAAGCAGGAAGAGACTGGCGGCAAATTTGGGCCAGCCCTGATGGAAGTTGGCCGTGCAGCAGCCGTAGTTCGGCTCCAGGCCAAAGAGATTCGACTCCGGCCCGTCGCTGACCCAGGGTTTGCTGTGCAGGCTGCACTCCACCTGATTCGGCTCCTGGTTATATTGGTGGGCCCACATATCGTCGGTGAGAGTGCCGGGCAGCGCGTTGAAGGCGAGGCGCTCAAGGCGGTCGCCGAGCGAGGCGTCGCCCACAATGGCGAGAGATTGCTCGAGCGAAAACATGTATTCGACCACGGTGCATAGCTCCGAGCCTTGTGAGGGATCAAGTCCGTCCAGATGCTCGTCGCAGGAGAACATTCCGTTGGGCAGGCCGTGATATTTGTCGAGCGCGGCAATCATCTTGAGCACCGACGAGCGGTCTGCCTGATCGCCAGAGACCAGCGACCAGAGGGGAGCGGTTTTGATCGCCTGCCCGTTGTTGACGCCGTGCGTGGCCAGGGCCGGGTCCGTTTTGCCGTCGCCCCCTTTGAGCTTCAGGAATTCGGCTGTGATGGGCTGCGTATACGGGAAGTTGGCAAACTCGCCCATCCAGTCGTAGCCCTGCTTGCGCAGCAGACGCGCCAGATCGAGCAACTCCGGCTGCCCGGTGCGGTTATAGAGCCAGAGCAATGTGAGCAGGTTGTCTTGCCAGCGGAACCTTCCCCAGTCGCGCAGCGGCCGGCGGGGCAATTCGGCGAGCTGATAGTGAAAGTATTTTTCCATCAGCGGAATCACGCGCGGGTCGCCGCTGACTTCCTGATACTGGATGAGAGCCTTGAGCATGACCATGCGCGGCCACCAATCGTCGTTGGAGGCTGGTCCGATCATGCCGCTGGGCGCCTGGTGGGTGAGCGTCCATTCGACGAATCGCTGCGCCTTGGCCTTGAGGCGAGCATCATTGAGCAGCCATGCAAGCGGCAGCAGCCCGTCGAGGAAGTAAGGGCCGCGCTCCCACGATTCGCCGGCGCCTCCCAGCCATCCGCTTTTGGGGCCGACGTCGGGCCAGAACTCGTCCAGGTGGCCGCCGAGTCCGCTGGCCTGAATCTGAAGCTGCTGCCGGAGCCAGCCCAGGGGGCGGACGGAGCCGAGCGGCAGAGGGTAAAACGCATTCGCGGCTAGCGGCGCGCGATTTTTTTGCACGGGTGAGGGCTTCCAAGCCGCGAGTGCCGGCTCGCCCGCGGCGAGCATGGAACGGCTGGCGGGAAGAGCGGAGGCAAGGCCAAGCAGGCCAGAGTGCTTCAAAAAGCCGCGACGGGAGGAAGAAAAAAGAAAATGGAAGGGCAAGGTCAACTCCAGAAGAAGCCAGGGGCATTGAGCCACTTGCAAAAATTCTTTCAGACTTCAGAAGACTGTGTAGCCGCTGCATTATTGTAACAGATGGCAAGCAGCTTCTCGGTCGTTCCTTGAGAGAACCGGGAGTGGCGAGGAAATTCCTTGCGCTTGAGGATTTTGTTTTGAGTGCGGCGTGGACCGGGAGGTCCACGCGACAGCCGGCCGGGAGGCCGACGCTACAGCTCAATAAGAAACCGGTGCTACAGATCTGAAGGAGGCGCTACCGATTCTTACAACGGCCGGCATTCTTGAGGTGAGACGATAGTCCACCCAGTATCAATATGCAAAATGCGCTGGCAACGCCCAGGCGCGCAAGGGCGCAGCTGGTTGGCTGCGCCCTTGCTGTTCAAGCCTGTCTCTGCGGACTAGGCGTTGGTGTGCGCCGGTCCGGCCATCTTCTCTTCCAGGGCCGCCTGCGCCGCCGCCAGCCGCGCCGTCAGCAGACGGAAGGGCGAGCAGGAGACGTAAGTAAGGCCGATTCTGTGGCAGAACTTGACGGACTCTGGATCGCCGCCATGCTCGCCGCAGATGCCCAGCTTGATTGTGGGGCGGGTCTTGCGGCCTTTAGTGACGGCCATCTGCACCAGTTGCCCAACACCCGCCTGATCGAGAGTGGCGAAGGGATCCTGCTTGAAGATGCCCGCCTTCATGTAGGCCGGGAGGAACTGGTTGATGTCGTCGCGGCTGATGCCGAAGGTGGTCTGGGTGAGGTCGTTGGTTCCGAAGCTGAAGAACTCGGCCTCCTCGGCGATCTGGTCGGCGGTGAGGGCCGCGCGCGGCAGCTCGATCATGGTGCCCACCATGTAATTGACGGTTGTGCCCTTCTCCTTGAAGACTTCCTCGGCGACGCGGCGAACGACGGCGGCCTGGTTGCGCATCTCTTCGACCGATCCAACGAGCGGGATCATGATCTCGGGATGCGGATCGCCGCCCTTGTTCTTGACGGCGACGGCGGCCTCGATGATGGCGCGCGTCTGCATCTCGGTGATCTCGGGGAAGGCGATGCCGAGGCGGCAGCCGCGCAATCCGAGCATGGGGTTCTGCTCGTGAAGCTCTTCGACCCGCGCCAGCAGTGTGCGCAGTGTTTTGAGCTTGGGCGAGCGGGGCTTGGTGTCTACCAGGTGCTGAATCTCGACCATCAGATCCTCGCGCTTGGGCAGGAACTCGTGCAGCGGGGGATCGATGGTGCGGATGGTGACGGGCAACGACTCCATGGCTTTGAAGAGGCCGACAAAGTCGGCGCGCTGCATTGGCAGGAGCTTTTTGAGAGCGGCGCGGCGATCCTTCTCGTTGTCGGCCAGAATCATGGTGCGCATATGCTCGATGCGATCCTCGGCAAAGAACATATGCTCGGTGCGGCAGAGGCCGATGCCCTCTGCTCCGAAGAGGCGAGCATTCTTGGCATCGCGGGGAATGTCGGCGTTGGCGCGAATCTTGAGACGGCGAACCGGATCGACCCAGGCCATGAAGGTGACCAGATCGGGATCGTCGGGCTGAGCGTCGAGCGTCTTGAGCTTGCCGGCGATGACGCGGCCGGTGGTGCCGTCCAGCGAGATCCAGTCGCCCTGCTTGAAGGTGTGGCCCTTGACGCGCAGCTCCTTTTTGTCCTGGTCAACCAGGCAATCGCCGGCGCCGGCCACGCAGCACTTGCCCATGCCGCGGGTAACGACCGCGGCGTGAGAGGTCATGCCGCCACGCGAGGTCAAGATTCCGGCGGCTACTTCCATGCCGGCGATGTCCTCTGGGGTGGTTTCGCCGCGCACCAGGATGATGACCGGGTATTTGCCGCTGGCGTGTTGCTTGACGGCCTCTTCGGCGCTGAATACGATCTGACCGACGGCCGCGCCCGGAGAGGCCGGCAGGCCAGTGGCCAGGACTTCAATCTTCTCGCCCTTTTCGACCAGGCGGGGAACAAGGAAGTCGTAAAGCTGATTCGGCTCGACGCGGTGAATGGCTTCTTCCTGCGTGATGAGCTTTTCCTTGACCATATCGATGGCCACGCGGACGGCGGCCAGACCGGTGCGCTTGCCATTGCGGGTTTGCAGCATATAGAGCTTGCCATCCTGGATGGTGAACTCGAAGTCCTGCATATCACGGTAGTGCTTTTCCATGCGACCGGTGATTTCCTTGAGCTGCTGATAGCACTGGGGCATGACGCGCTCAAGTTCGCTGATTGGCAGCGGAGTGCGGACGCCGCTGACGACATCCTCGCCCTGCGCGTTCATCAGGTATTCGCCGAAGAAGATCTTTTCGCCAGTGGCGGGATTGCGTGTGAAGCCGACGCCGGTGCCGGAGGTTTCGCCCAAATTGCCAAAGACCATGGCCTGCACGTTGACGGCTGTACCCAGCCAGTCATCGATGCGATTGATGCGGCGGTAGGTCTTGGCGCGCTCGTTCATCCAACTGCGGAAAACGGCATTGCGGGCACCGACCAACTGCTCCTTGGGATCTTGCGGGAAGTCCTTGCCGGTCTCTTTCTTGACCAGCTTCTTGTACTCGGCGATGATCTCTTGCAGGGCTTCGGGCTTGAGTTCGTAATCGAACTTGACCTTGACGCGCTTCTTGACGCTGTCAAAGATGTGCTCGAAGAGCTTCTTCGGAACATCCAGCACCACGTCGCCGTACATCTGGATCAGGCGGCGATAGGAGTCATAAGCAAAGCGGGGATTGCCGCTGAGCTTGGCCAGGGCTTCAACGGCCTTATCGTTGAGGCCCAGGTTGAGAATGGTATCCATCATGCCGGGCATGGAGAACTTGGCGCCGGAGCGCACGCTCACCAGCAGAGGATTGTCACCCTTGCCCAGTTGCTGCCCTTGCAGCTTTTCCAGCCGCGTGAGGGCGGCGTACATCTCGGCGTCCACTGCGGGCGAAAGCGCACCGCGCATGAACTCGCGACAAGCCTCGGTTTGAATCGTGAATCCCGGAGGCACCGGCAATCCGACGTTGGTCATCTCCGCCAGGCCAGCACCCTTGCCGCCCAGCACATCCTTCATGGTTCCGTTGCCCTCGGCCTTGCCGCCGCCGAAGAAATATACGTGTTGTGTTTTATCTGCTTTTCCGGCAGACGACTGCTCCACAGCGCCTTGCGTCATGAAATCATTCCTCCACATCTGTGATTCCGCGGGCACAAACCGCAAGGTAGGAGGACGGACGAAGGCTCGGCACGGTAAATCAAGCGGTTTGCGGGGCTGAGCGTTCGGGGCTTCCAGACTGCGGAGCGCGCTGCGCGGGATTGGTTATCCGTTACTACGAATATCGTCTTTAGTATACAGTTGCCTGTGCCGATGGTCACATACGATTCTTTGGGCCATCCCATTGCGGCACGGATAGACGCGCAAAATTGAGGCTGACAACAACTTTGGGAGGAATTTTACGGCAGATTCACGCGGCGTGAAGCTGGAAGCGCTGGCCGGAATGGGGCTTGCGAGCTGCACTGCGGGAGAGAAGAATCCGCTCCAGGCCCACCAGGGCCAGCACCTCGGCTACACGCGGCGCGAGATTCGTCACACGGAAGCAGTGTCCGGCGGCGCGGGCGCTGGTGTAGAGCGCAAGCAGGGTGGCGACGCCGGCCGCGTCGATGCGCCTCACCGAACCCAGATCGAGCGTCACGCTCCGCCGCCGCAGCAGCGGGGTGAGCCGCGCCAGCAAGCCCTGCTCATGGCCCCGCACCAACTCGGTCAGCTCCGGCGCTTCGGTCAGCTCGCCGGCTGAGAAGTTCGTCGTCTGCATGGGGATTGCAAATGTGCTAGTCACAAATACCTCCTTGAATGGCCGGTTTGCGGAGTGCCCGTCTCCGGCGCCTGCTTTCCTGATGGCAATTGGAGGGCCAAAGCCGCGGCAGAAGGAATATGCTGAAATTGCAGCAGATAGAAGCATCTCTCGATTCCTTGCAGCCGCTCCGGGTGTCCGTTTGCGCCTTGCGCCGTCCGCTCGTGAACACGCTGCAACTCAATACGCAAAAAGGAGGGTCGCCGGTTCCGTGCGTAGCGCATCGCCCATTTCGCAGCCTTGTCAGCCTGACTGTATCGCCCAGTGCCGAAAGCCGAGCCTCAGCCGCGAGCAGGCGCGCGCGTTGGCGCTCACAGTGGGCTTTGACGAGGCCGGGGTGGTTGCGCTTCCCTATGCCAACCAGGAGCGGGATGCGGCGCGCTTCGAGGAGTGGGTGCGGGCGGGGCGCGCGGCCACCATGCGCTACATGGAGCGGAGGGACGAGGACGGGCGGCTGCTGCGCTCGCGCGTGGGGATTCCGTTTCCGTGGGCGCGCTCGGCGGTGGTCTGCTGGGCCAGCTACAACAGCCCGCGGCCCAGCTCGACCGAGCCGGCCGCCGAGGGCGGGGGATGGATTGCCCGCTACGCCACAACGGGCCGTGTGGATGCTGCCGGCGCGCAGCGGCCCAGCGACTATCACAAGGTGCTGCTGAATCGGATGAAGGCCGTGGAGGCGCGGCTGCACACGGAGTTTGGCGAGTTTGAGGCGCGCTGCTTCGTGGACACCGGGCCGCTGGTCGAGCGGGCGCTGGCGGCGGCGGCTGGACTGGGATGGATTGGCAAGAATACCTGCCTGATTCATCCTCGGCTGGGATCGTATGGCTTTCTGGCGGTGCTGCTGACCTCTCTTGAGGCCGACAGGGAAATTGTGCCCGCGCCGCTGCCCGACCGCTGTGGAAGCTGCCAGCGCTGTTTGCAGGCCTGCCCGACCGGCGCGCTGACTGCTCCCTACCAGATGGATGCGTCGCTCTGCATCGCTTATCTGACCATCGAGCATCGCGGAGCGATTGCGCCGGAGCTGATGGAGAAGATGGGAGCCAACATTTTTGGCTGTGACATCTGCCAGGAGGTGTGCCCGTGGAATCGCAAAGCGCCGATCAGCATTGACCTGCAGTTGGCGGCGCGCCCGGAGCTGGTGATGCCAGCGCTCGATTGGATGGCGGCGATGGACGAGGCTGAGTTCGAATGGCGCTGCAACGGTTCGCCGCTGCGCCGGGCGGGATTCAACGGGCTGCGCCGCAATGTGGCCATCGCGATGGGCAACAGCGGGCTGAGCCGGTTTGCGCCGCTGCTCGAAGCCTGGGCCGAGGCCACCGACGAAGGCCTGCGCGCGGCGGCGCGGTGGGCGCGCGAGAAGCTGAAGGCGCGGCGATGAACCGAGACAAAAGCGAAGAAGCGAGTGAGCCGGCGTCCGCTCAATTTGCGGTGGGCGAGACGCCTTCGACCGGGCCGGCTGCGACGGTCTGCGGGGCCGGTTATAGCGAACGCAAAAGGAATTCTCATCAAAATCGGTTTTTACCCGCCCAGATGCGATAAACTCGTGCGGGAGCCTCTCTCAAGAGCCACCCCATTCAAAGACACGGAGGGTACATCGAAATTGGGAAAAAGCATGGTCCCGAAGAAGCTGTTTTTCACCAAGGGCGTGGGCAAACACAAGGAGCGTTTGACTTCCTTTGAGCTGGCGCTTCGGGATGCGGGGATTGCCTCGCAGAACTTGGTGCGCGTTTCATCCATCTTTCCGCCGCGCTGCAAGATGATCACGCGCAAGGAAGGCCTTACCTATCTCAGCCCCGGCGAAGTGGTTTTTTCAGTGATCGCGGAGAACTCGACGCGCGAGCCGCACCGGCTGCTGGTTTCCAGCATCGGCGTGGCCATTCCCGCCGATAAAAACACCTACGGCTACCTGAGCGAGCACCACAGCTTTGGCGAAACCGAGGAGCAGGCCGGCGAGTACGCTGAAGAGTTGGCCGCCGAGATGCTGGCCACCACGCTTGATGTGGATTTTGATCCCGACAAGAGCTGGGACGAGAAGAAGGAAATCTATCGCATCTCGAACAAGATCGTCCGCACCAGCAACGTGACGCAGTCGGCGATGGGCGACAAGCGCGGCTTGTGGACCACGACCATTGCCGCCGCGGTGCTGATTCTGGAAGAGTAGGGATCACCTTCGGCAGGGACAATGAAAGACTCGCGCAAATACAGCGTCGGCTTGGTGCAGATGCGCATGACTGCCGACCCGGAGGCGAACTTTGCCGCCGCGGTCGAGCGCATCCGCGCGGCGGCACGTCTGGGCGCAAACGTCGTCTGCCTGCCGGAGCTTTTCCGTACGCAGTACTTCTGCCAGCGCGAAGAGCATGCGCTCTTTGACCTTGCCGAGCCGATCCCCGGCCCATCAATAGCGCGGCTGGCTGAGGTGGCGCGCGAGCTTCACGTCGCGATTATCGCCTCGCTCTTTGAGCGGCGCGCGCCGGGGCTTTATCACAACACGGCGGTTACGCTCGACGCCGATGGCGCCATCAAGGGCGTCTATCGCAAGATGCATATTCCCGACGATCCGCTCTTCTATGAAAAGTACTACTTCGCTCCCGGCGATCTCGGTTTTCAGGCCGTGGACGTGGAGTTTGGCCGCGTGGGAACGCTGGTCTGCTGGGACCAGTGGTTTCCTGAAGCCGCGCGGCTGACCGCGTTGCAAGGCGCCGAGGCGATCTTTTATCCGACGGCGATTGGCTGGCATCCGGCGGAGAAGGCCGAGTTCGGCGCGGCACAATATGAGGCATGGCAGACGATCCAGCGCTCGCACGCCATCGCCAACGGAGTTTATGTTGCGGGCGTGAATCGCGTCGGTCTTGAGCAGGGAGACGTTTCTGGAAATCGTGCTACTGGAGCTGGCATCGAGTTCTGGGGCGGCAGCTTTTTGTGCGATCCCTTCGGCCGCATCATCGCCAAAGCCTCGCACGATAAGGAAGAGATTCTGATCGGCGAGATTGACTTAGGCCTGATCGAAGAGACGCGCCGCAACTGGCCCTTCCTGCGCGACCGCCGCATCGACGCATACGAACCCATCACCGAGCGGTGGCTGGGTTCTCCCGCGGGTGGCGAATGATAATGTGATTTTTGGCTTATTGCATTGAAAGAGCCGTTATGTGCGCGGAGGAGCCTGAAGAGGCGTGGATCTATTCTAGGAGGCAAGAATATGACCGATGAGAGAGATGCAGGTATGGTGCCAGCAGAAACGCCGCACTCCTGTCTCGTCAAGACCTGCGGCGAGTTCTGGAATCCGGAGTACGTGAAATGGGGGAAACCTTGGAGGCTGCTCGGAAGACGCGAACCTAAAGGAGCGGACATCAATATATACGGCGAAAGGGGCGTGTACATTCTTTACCAGGATCGTCTTCCAGTTTACGTAGGCAAGGCGGATAAGACCTGTCTGGGAGACAGGCTAGCGGAACATAGAGCGGACTGGAGAAAGGGTCCCCGCTGGGATAGCTTTTCCTGGTTCGGCATTTTCGGCCTCAAGCAGGGCAAAGTTTGGCAGCGTCCGAAGGAGATCAAGCTAAGTCCCTCCGAACTGATTGCGGGGCTGGAAGCACTACTGATTGCCGTGATTGATCCGCGTCTTAATTCGAAACGCGAATGGCTGAAAGACATTATTTGGCTATATCAGTCCGAGACCGACAAACCAGTAGATAGGTTGGCTTCGATAGAAGAGAAGCTGGATCAGATCCTTAAGAAATCGGGAGTTTCATAGTGGAAAAACTCCACGGAACCCCTAGGTCTCTCGGCTACCGCATGCCCGCCGAATGGGAGCCGCACGAGGCCACATGGCTCGCATGGCCGCACAATCCCGAAGACTGGCCGGGCAAGTTCCAGGCCATCCCCTGGCTCTACGCGGAGATTGTGCGCCTGCTCGCCGCGCATGAGTTAGTCCACATCCTTGTCGAGAACGAGGAGACTGAGCAGCGCGCAATCAGTATCTTGGAGCGGGCGGGCGCGAATCTTGATCGCGTTCACTTTCACCTCTGGCTCACCAATCGCAGTTGGACGCGCGACTCAGGTCCAATTTTTGTGCGCAACCATGAGGGCAAAGTCGCAGTTACGAACTGGCGCTTCAATGCCTGGGCCAAGTATGATGACTGGCCGCTCGATGATTTAGTTGCGGGGCGGGTGACTGAGTTACTTGGTTTACACGAGTGGCAGCCGAAGATTGAGTTAGTTGATGGCACTTCGCGCAGATTAGTTCTCGAAGGCGGCTCCATTGATGTGAACGGCGCGGGAGTTTTGCTCACTACCGAGGAGTGCCTGCTGAGCGAGGTGCAGCAGCGCAATCCCGGCGTCAGCCGTGAGCAACTGGAGAGGGCCTTTCACGAGTATCTTGGCATCGACCAAGTGATCTGGCTCAATCGCGGCATTGTTGGCGACGACACCCACGGCCACATCGACGATATAGCTCGCTTTGTAACTCCCACGACGATAGTAGCTGCCGTCGAGCCGAATACACACGACCCGAATCATGCGACTTTGGTCGATAATCTTGCCCGACTCAAGGTCGCGCGCACTCTCGATGGCAAGCAATTCGAGTTAGTTGAACTGCCGATGCCGCGCCCTGTGATCTTTCGCGGGCAGAGGCTTCCAGCAAGTTACGCAAACTTCTATATCGCCAATGGATTGGTGCTGGTTCCCACCTTTCACGATGCCAACGACCGCGTGGTGTTGAACATTTTGGCTGATGTATTTCCCGGTCGCGAAGTGATCGGCATTCACTCGGTGGACTTAGTTTGGGGCCTAGGTACACTGCACTGCATGACCCAGCAGCAGCCGGAGGCGGTATAACATACAATCCATGACCGAGATCGATTTCATGCTGGAAGCGCTTGATGAAGCCTGCCTAGCGGCGAAGGCGGGCGAAGTGCCGATTGGCGCTGTGGTTGCGCGCGAGGGAGTTGTCATTGCAAGCGGGCAGAATCGTGTGCTGCGCGACGTGGACCCCACGGCTCACGCGGAGATTGTGGCGATGCGCGCGGCGGCTGCAATCATCGGCAATTATCGGCTGATGGGCTGTACGCTCTATGTAACTCTGGAGCCGTGCGCGATGTGCGCCGGAGCGATGATTCATGCGCGGCTGGATAAGTTGGTCTTTGCCGCGGCCGATCCCAAGGCGGGCGCTGCAGGCTCTGTGCTCGCGGTACTTAATCATCCCCAACTCAACCACCAGATGCAAGTGGAGCAAGGCATTCTCGCCGTTGAGTCAGCCGAGTTGCTGCGCAGCTTCTTTCGCGAGCGGAGATGATCTTAGCTTCGCGTCAACTCTCTGATCCGTTCCGCTTCTGCGGGCCATTTCTTCACTAACTCGGCATAACTTCCGCTCTTGTAATCGGCAACGTCGAAGCCGGGAGTTACAGTGCAGCCGAGCAGCGCAAACTCGCCGTCCCCAACCAAGCGCGCGCCCTGCCAGACACCGGCGGGGACGGTGAGTTGCACTTGTTGCCCCGCCGCCAAATCCGACCCAAGAGTGAAAAGCGCGGAACGCCCATCGGGGAATAATTGCAGCATTTCGACGGGATCGCCGAGATAGAAATGGTAGATTTCGTTGGATTCCAACTGGTGCATCTCGGAAACACTGCCCCGTTCCAGCAGATAGTAGATCGCCGTGCCGGCGGGCCGCGAGCCGCGCTGGAACTCGACTGCTGCGCTGGAGACAAATGTGCGGCGGTAGAAGCCGCCCTCAAAGGTGAGCGGCTCCAGATCGAGCAGCGACTTGATCTCTTCGGCGGTCATTGTTGCTGATCTTATCAGCGCGGGAGGGGAATCATCCAGCCTTGCTTTCGGCCAGGGATGATCTATCTTCAACCGTTTCTTGCATCTGCGCACACGGATGGGAGCGCCGGCGAAATTGCGCCTATTTGTCCACATTCACACGCTGCGCCACAGCTTCCGCGGGTGATAGGTTGAAAAACATGGCCACGCTTCCCAATCTCGCTTTTGACGCCGGCCTGCCGGCCAATGTGGACGCCGAAAAGACGATTCTCGGCGCCATTCTGCTGGACAACGCCGCTCACGCCGAGGCCGCTGAAAGGCTGGATTCAGAGGATTTTTCTCTCGACTCGCATCGTCGCATCTTCTTGCGCATGACCGAGTTGATGAACGCCCAGCGCGCCGTGGACATCGTCACCCTGGCCGCCGAACTGGACCGCTACAAGGAGCGGGACGCCATCGGCGGCGTGGCTTACCTGGCCAGCCTGACGGAGGGTTTGCCGCGCCGCCCGGTCATCGAGGAGTACATCCGCATCGTCAAGGACAAGAGCCTGCTGCGCAAGCTCATGCTCATCTGTTCGGCGGCCATTGCGCGCGCCGCCGACCAGGGCGAGACGGCTCTGGAGGTGCTGGGCGCGGCCGAAGCGCAACTGATGGAGGTGAGCGAAAAGGGCCTCACCGGCGGCTTCCAGTCGTTGGACCAGATCGTCCAGAACTCCTTCCAGACGATTGACAATCTATACAAGGAAAGCCGCGAGGTTACTGGGCTGGCCACCGACTTTACCGAGTTCGACCGCATGACCAGCGGACTGCAAAAGGGCGAGCTGATCATCATCGCCGCGCGGCCCTCGATGGGCAAGACCGCGCTGGCCATCAACATCGCCCAGAACGCCGCCATCAAGAGCCAGGCGATTGTAGCCGTCTTCAGCCTGGAGATGAGCAAGGAGTCGCTGCTGAGAAGAATGCTGGCTTCGCAGGCCTGGGTGGACCAGCAGAAGCTGCAGAAGGGCTTTATCGCGCGAGAGGATCAGGTCAAGCTGGAAAATGCCCTCGGCCAACTGGTGGAGTCGCGCCTTTTTATCGATGACACGGCCGGCATCTCACTGGGTGAGATGCGCGCCAAGGCGCGGCGCCTCAAGCAGAACGCCGGCGGGCTTGACCTGGTGGTGGTGGATTATCTGCAACTGATGACGGCCACGCTGCCCTCCAACAGCAAGAAGGGCTATGAGAATCGCACCCAGGAGGTCTCGGCGATCTCCCGCGGCCTGAAGGGGCTGGCCAAGGAGCTGAATGTGCCGGTGGTAGCGCTCTCGCAGCTCTCCCGCGCCGGTGTGCAGCGCAAGGACGACCATCGCCCCATGCTCAGCGACCTGCGCGAGTCCGGCTCCATTGAGCAGGACGCCGACGTGGTCGCCTTCATCCACCGCGAGTCCTACTACAGCCGCGATGAGGAGATGAGCGAGGCCGACCGCGCCAAGTCGGAGATCATTCTGGCCAAGCAGCGCAACGGCCCCACCGGCACGGTGCATCTGAACTTCGTCTCGCGCTTCACGCGCTTTGACAATCCCGATTCGGGGCACGAGGTGTGAAGAGTGGCTTGTTATAGCCATAAATTATGGCTATAATAGCAAACATGGTCGTCAATACCGCGGAAGCCAGAAATCGTTTCACCGAGCTGATTCGGGCCGTCGAAGACGGTGAGCAGGTGGTCATCACCCGCCACGGCCGTCCCGTCGCCCAGCTCGCCCCGCCGCCCGCCGAGCGCCGCCAAGCTCGCTTCGACGGCATGAAAGGCCGCATTCGTCTGCTGCCCGGCTGGGATGATCCCATCACCGAAGAAGAGCTTTTGGGTGAGGAGATTTGAGCGACGATTATCCAGTTCACGGCTACTTGCTCGATACGCACGTGGCAATCTTCTCGATCACGCAGTCAAGCTCACTATCCGCCACGGCCAAAGCTGCTGTTGCCGCAGGACCTAATTTCCTGAGCATGATCTCCTATTGGGAGGTGATGCTCAAGAGCATGAAGGGAAAGCTGGATGTGGGCGATCCGCGCCTCTGGTGGCTTGATGCGCTGGATGAACTGGCAGCCACGCCGCTGCCTCTACATCCGCGGCACATCGCCGGAGTCTACGCGCTGCCGGCGATTCACAAAGACCCCTTCGACAGAATGTTGATTGCGCAGGCTACCGCAGAGGGGCTGACGCTGGTGAGCGCCGACCTGGAAATTGCGAGCTATGCGTCGAAGGCTTTGCGCGTGGTTGTGTAAAAGGCACTGCTCGATCATTCCCCCTCACGGCTCGTTCAGAATCAACGCTATGCGGCCAACGATCAGCTCGCTGGGCGGCTCGCCGGGGGCAACTTCGAGCAGATCCACGGGGAAGGCGATATTGTGCGGGCGCAGCACCAGGCGATTGGCGACAAAGTCCACGTAGCGCAGCATCAAGTGGGAGCCGTGGCGGACGGCGTAGAGGTTGGGCCGGTTGGGACGGTAGGGCATCAGCGAGTTGTAGTGCCGGTCGATGAGCGTGATGGCATCGGGCAGAATCAGGGGCTCCATGGGCAGGGCGTCGGAGCCGGGAATGCGCACGGCGACAAACCTCTGCCATGCGCGGCGCGGGTTGGAGGCGCGCGCCCGGATCGATTGCAGCAGCCCGGCCGGCAGGTGGAGCATGGTCTGAGCGGCTGTGGGGCGGATATACGGCTCGAAGAGCGCCGTCGTATGGCTGACAACCGGCACGGCGCTGCCTTCGCCGTCGGCCGGCAGGGCCTCGCGCTGGAAATCCGCTGGCAACAGGTCGCTGGCGGCCATGTGCTGCGCGGTTAGAATCCGGTCCAGCGCCTCCAGCGAGAGCTGGCGCCGGCTGTGCAAAAAATTCGACAGATGGGGCTGCCCAAAGCCGGTCTGGCGCGCAAGCAGCGAGACGCTAAGAGTCCCTCGCTGAATCCTTCGCAGCAGTTCCAGCCGGAGCCGCTCGTGCATCTGAGTAAAGTTCATCTGTGGATAATCCGCCACCAGCAATGGGCACGTACCGTAACCATTTTCACTGAGCAAACCTGGAAGGGCCGATAGGCCTTTATTCTCGGCGCTAATCCGTGGAAAAGAAAGCGCCAAAGCGGAAAGCCGCCGGAGGAGATTGACGCAAGAGAACCATCTATCTAGATTAGTTTTACTTAATCCCGTAATGGCTGTGGGAATTAATTGAGGATTGTTTTGTTGCCGCAGGATTGGATTGGGGGAGGGCTATCCCATTTCAGCGGCCAATGAATCAAAGCCGGAGCATCCGGCTCTCAGATTCCCGCCCCGAGACGCTCAGCAGAGGCGTTCGAGGGTAGCCGGACGGGACGATTCCAGATTCTGCGCGCCATGAGCATGACAGACAACGAGAGAATTCGGGTGGCAATCCCCCATCAGGGCAAGAAGATCCTGAGTCGCCGTGCCCGGTTTTTTCTGCCCCGCGGAGAGCAGACCTTCAAGCTAAGCCGTCGGGAGAGAACAGGAAGATGGAGATTTCGTCATGGAATTGCGCGTGCAATTGAAAATTTGCGAGGGGTGCGGTTGCCTTTGGTATCGCGCCCAGACCCAAGGGAGTGTGTATTGCAATCAGTGTGAAACCAAACTGAAAGACTTTCCAACACCGGAGAGCCGCAAACGGCGCGGGCGCCCCGGTCGCAAGACGCTGGTCAGGGTTTGGGCCGTGGCGGAAGCTGCAGGAGGTGCGGAATGAGCGCAGCCCTTCAGTTGCCGATGATTTGGGAGGTAAACGGTCCACAGCGCGCAGCAAGCGAAGCTCAGAGGAGATGGCAAACAAAACCGGCCGCGCCGGCGCCAAAGCCGGCCGTCAAGGCGCCTGCCGCCGAGCCGCTGGTCAGTCTGGGCTTTTACCGAAAGCATACCGAGAGCCTGTTGCGGCGTTACCTCTACGCTTCCATGCAGGTTGGCAGGGCGCCGTCCATCCTGGGCGACCCGGTCTCGCGCGGATGGTGTTCCAGCCGTCCGGTGCGCACCTTCGAAGACGCGGTGATCTTCGTTCTCGACGTGGAAAGATGCCTGGATCAGCTCGGCTCGCTTGACCGTATGCTGCTGAGCCGGATCGTCCTCCAGGAGTATACGCAGACTGAAACTGCCGACATGCTGGGGATGTGCGTCCGCACCATGTGTTACAAGTTCCCCAGAGCACTGGACCGGCTGACGGAAAAGCTGCTGAAATGCGGGCTGCTCGTCTTGCCGAACTGATAACGATTACCAACCCAGCGAGGGGAGCGCATCTGAGCGCTCCCTTTGTTGTTGGGGGCGAATCGGGCCTCTGACGGGGGCTACCTGCGCTAGAATCGATTGTTGACCGGAGGAGATCGATTCTATGCACTCGCTGCCAAGCTCTGCCACATTCCTGGTTCTAATGGCTTCTGCGGCGCTGGCCGCGCAGCAGCCTGCTCAGCCCACCACCGCCGCCCAGGTGCCCGACCGCGACTCGAGTTACATTGACGCGCAGGGTACGGCGCACGTGACGCGGGTCGTCCCGGTTCCGACCACTATCAGCGCCGAAGCCCAGCATTCCCTGGCCCGCGCCGAACCGGATCAGGGCCCACCTGAGCCGCTGGCCCAGCGCCGCAGCCGCACCGACGCGTATACGGCTGGCGCGCGCCTGACCTGGAGCGCCATCTGCCCCAACCAGATCGTCGAGCAGACAATGGCCGGCGTTGCGGTGCGCGTTGTAACTCCCAACGGCCTGCCTGAAGCCAACCGCGACAAAGTGCTGCTCAACCTGCACGGCGGCGGCTTCAACTCCGACTCAGGCTCCTACACCGAGTCGATTCCCATCGCCAGCTTCGCCAAGATCAAGGTTGTCGCGGTGCTCTACCGCCTGGCGCCGGAGCATCCATTTCCCGCCGCCGTGGACGACGCGGTGGCCGTTTACAAGGAGCTGCTGAAGAGCTACAAGCCGGAGCACATTGTGATTTACGGCACTTCGGCTGGGGCGATTCTCACCGCCGAGGTGGCTGCCAAACTCAAGCAGCTCGGCCTGCCACTGCCGGCGGCGCTGGGCATCTTCAGTGGCATGGGCGACTTTGCCCGCAATGGCGACTCCATCGCCCTCTTTGCGCTGAACGGCCTCTCCGGGCATCTCGATCCGCCCCTCGCCAGCCCGCACGATTCGTACTATGTGGCTTCGACCGATCCCAAAGACCCGATTCTCTCGCCCATCTACTCCGACCTGCGCGGCCTGCCGCCCACGCTCTTTGTCACCAGCGGCCGCGACCTGCTGCTGAGCGGCACGGTCAACCTGCATCGCGCCTATTTGAACGCCGGCGTGGATGCGCGACTGGTGGTTTACGACGCCTTGCCGCACGCATTCTGGTATGACCCGCAACTGCCCGAGGCGCTGGAAGCCAACCACATCATGGCAGATTTCTTTGTGAAGCAGCTGGGCAAGTAAGACGGAACGTGAAACGGAGCGGTTCCCATGAATAAACAGTGGCACGAAGAGAACAAAATGCCGCTCAAAGCGACGCTGGAGCAGAGAATCCAATGGCACCGGGAACATCAGCTTCATTGCGCCTGCCGGGAAGCGCCCAAGAGCGTGTCAGCGTTCCTCAAGTCCAAAAAGAGTGAGGCTCGCTAGCGGTCTGCTGCCCGCGCTCCACGCGCATTATGGGCGAGCGGTCTGCTGCCCGCGCTCCACACGCATCATCGGCGAGTGGCCGGCGGCCTGCGAGCCGCGGATCACGTGGGGCGTGAGGACGATCAGCAGCGTAGCGGTATTCTTCTGAGCATCTTTGCTGGTCAGATTGTTCATTCCCGGAATCTCGCTCAACCCCGGCGTGCCGCTGATGGCGCGGCTCTCTGTCTTGTCCACTTCGCTCACCACTTCAACGGTTTCGCCCTGCTTGACCGTGACTACTCCGGTCCAGGAACGGTTGCTGAGCACCGGATTGCCGTTGATCGAGCTGCCGGCCAGCGCGTCGATCTTGAGGTCGATGGTGAGCGCGATATCGCCGCCGCGCATCACCTTGGGAGTGGCTTGCAGGGTCAGGCCCAGATCCTGGTACTCCACCTGGGGCAGATTGGGCACCGAGCCGGAGTAAGAGGCCAGCAGCGACGAGAGGCTGCCGGAGTTGCCGGCGCCGTTCAGCCCAGGAATCTTCGGTACGCTCGCGCCGAGACCGGAGAACGAAGAGGTCTGGATGGGATAACGTGTGCCGGTCTTGACGGTTGCCTTTTCGCCGTCGCCCAGGCGCAACTGCATCAGATCCAACTGGCGCGAATCGGAGGAGTTCAGGTCGAAGTTGGCCTTGAGGGGGCTGAGCGAGACGGCAGAAAGCGTAAGCCCGCCGCCAAAGATCGCCATGCCGTTGGAAAACAACGAGCTGGAGACCTGGCCGGAGGCGATCAGAATGCCGAGAATTGCCAGCGGATCGTTGGCCGAGGCCAGCCCGGAGCTGATAATTTGCTGCACCAGGCTCTGGTTTGCATTCAGAATCGATTGCTCTTCGGCGTAGACATTGATGGCCGTAGTCTGCTGGGGCAGTTGCACGCCGGTGTTGCGCTGGCTGATGTGGGCGAGCTGGATCATGCGCACCTCGAGCATGACCTGGCTGCGGCCATCGAGCAACTGGCTCATGGTGCCGTTGAATGCGTCCAGAGTGCTGCGGGAGGCGCGGAGGGTGATCGTGCCTGCGGAGGGATCGACCACCGCCTGCGGTGCATTGAAGACATCCTTGGCCATCTTGCCCACGTCGGCCTGCTCTTCCTTGCTCAACCCCGACAGATAGACCGTCTCGGTCTCCAGGCGCGTAAATTGCGTCCGGTTTTCTCTGGTGTCGCGAGCCACCAGCGCGCGATGCGCGTCCAGCGAAACGTAGAACGAGTTCGTCACCATTCCCAGGATGCGCGCCGCCGCCTCGAAGCTGGCGTCATCCACATCCAGCCGGATGAGCGTGTTGCGTACGCTCTGGTCGATGGTGGTGTCGATCCCGTAGGCTCTGTAAACCTGCTGAATGATCTGGCGCTGGTCGGCGCGCAGGTGAAAGCTGTGGACTCCGGCCGCGGGCGCCAGCTCCACTGCCTCGCCAGCCGTCGATGCGCCCTGCTCGTAGAGGGGCTGCGTCTGCCCCCGCAGTGCGTCGTCTCCCAATTCAAAGAGGTGCTGGTTGACTTCGGCGTTTTTTGGATCGAGTTCCAGCGCATGAGCGAGCGCCGTGCGCGCCGAGGCCGCATCCTGGCGCAGCCGGTCCTTGGCCGCGGCCTGAATCAGAGCGGTTACCGCGTGGCTGCGCGCCACGCTCGCCGCCAGCGGGTAATCGCGATTAGCGGGATCGAGGTTGGCTGCCTCCTCATAGCCGCGCATCGCTTCTTCAAACTGCTCTTTCTCGAAGAGCTGGCTACTGGCAAGATAGAGCTTTGCCGCCTTGCGCCGGTCGGAGCTGCGTGTGGGCTTCTCCGGCGTGGGCGCGGGCTGCGCATCCTGAGCGGCTGCCATTGTGGAGGATGGAGCTGTGTTGGCGGAGGTAGCAGCCGCTTGGGCCGCTGCCGGGCCGGTCGTGGTTGCCAGCAGCAAGGTGGCGGCGAGAACAATAGCCTGTCTCATGGAGCGACCTTCGTTTGCGCCAGCAGATCGGCGAGCGACGAAGCGCAAAGCTCCGGATGGTGCTCGGCGAGCACGTCAAAGCTGAAGTTGCCGGTGGCGACGGCGATCACCGGCAACGCGCAGGCGTGGGCTGCCAAAATGTCGTTGGGCGTATCGCCGACCACGCAGACGCGGGCTTCGGCTCCGGCCAGCTCACGGGCCTTGCGCGCCGCGTTCGCCACCATCTCCGCGCGAATGGAAAACATATCGCTGAAGCCGCCAAAGCGGAACCACTCGCGCAGGCCGGCCTCTTCCAGCTTGATCCAGCCGATGGCCTCCAGGTTGCCGGTGGCCACGCCCAGCAGCGCGCCCTTGCGCGCCAGGTAAGCGAGCGCGTCCTCCACGCCCGGCATCAGCCTCAGCTTCATCTCGCCGCGCCGCGCCGCCACCGTCTGGCGCATCGCCTCCAGAATGGCTTCGATCCGCGGCTCCAGAAACTCGGCAGAGATTCCCGCCTGGCTACAGGCCGTGCGCAGAATCGCTAAATCCGTGCTGCCGTGCACAGGGACGCCATCCATTGAGACTTCGATTCCCGTCACCCGATGAATGCTCGAGGCAAAGGCGTCCATGTGGATGAGGTCGGGGTCGCGCAGCAGGGTGCCGTCGATGTCGAAGAGATACGCCTCCTGCTCGTCCCAGGCAAAGCCCGGTTCGATGTGGATGCGCGCGGCTGGAGGTTGGTGTTCGTGAGTCTGTGAAGTGGTCGGCATAATTTTGGGCAGCGCCGTCAGCCCTGCCGGTAAATCTGGCGCGGCGCGCTATACACAGGACGTTCGCTGCGCGGCGGACGCTTGAGCGTGGCGCGCACCTCGGCCAGATGCAGCTCCAGCTCGGCCATCGTCCGGCTCAGCGTGTTGCGGTGTATCCCCAGTTCGTCGGCGGCCTTGCACTGGTTGCCCCGGTGTGCAATCAATACTTCGCGCAGATACTGCTTCTTGAATTCCCTCACGGCGTCGTCGTAGCGTACGCCGCTGGAGTGCATTTGCGTCACCAGGCTATCCAGTTCTCGTCTCACGTCCACCTCTGCTGTTCTACTAGCTTGCCATATTCCGTCGCGTTGCGTCTCAGAAAAAAATCACACGCCGTCCTTGCTGGGGTGCAACCACTGCGGCGACTCATCTTCAACGAGCTTGAGCCCCTGGCGAACGCGCTCGGCCAGCTCCGCCGGACTCATCTGCGTACTCAAATGACAGGCCCCGAAAAACAACCGGGGCAGCCGGGCCTCCTCCAGCCACTGGGCCTTGGGGAAAAAAGCCACAGTCACCAGAACGGCCAGCATCACCAGCAGCGCGCCCTGCAAAAAACCGAAAGCCGCGCCCGCCAGCTTGTCCAGGCAACCCAACCCCATCATATGGAAGGCCCTGGACAAAATCTTCCCGACCAGCCCGGCCAAACCCATTACCAACAGCGCAATCAGCAGAAAGCCAATCGCGCTGGCCACGCGCTGGCTGCGCACCAAAGGGAAAACCAGCGTAGCCGCGCGCTGGTAGTTCCAAGCCGCAATCGCAAGGCCCAGCAGCAAGCCGCCCAGCGAACAGAAGGAACGAAAAAAGCCCTGCGACAGCCCTCCCAGCACGGCCAGAATCATGACCACGGCAATCGCCCAGTCTACCCAGATCAAGTGCACCATCATAGGTTCCTACAAACTCAAATTCCGTCCGGTTAAGCGGCGATAGGCTTCAAGATACTTGGCCTGGGTGCGCTCCACCACCTCGTCGGGCAATCCCGGCGCGGGCGCCTGCTTGTTCCAATTGATCTCTTCAAGATAGTCGCGCACGAACTGTTTGTCGAATGAGGGCTGCGCGCCGCCCGGCTTCCACTTGGCCGCCTCCCAGAAACGCGAGGAATCCGGCGTCAAAACCTCATCGGCCAGAATGATTTTCTCTTTGTCGGGGCCAATCGCCGTTTTGCCGAACTCGAATTTTGTATCGGCCAGGATCAAGCCGCGCGATTCGGCGTAGGCGGCGGCCTTGTTGTAGATGGCCAGCGTCAACCGCTGCAACTCGACCGCGTCGGCCTCGCCCACCGCCGCAACCGTGGCGGCATAGCTTATGTTTTCGTCGTGCGTACCGGCCTCGCCCTTGGTGGATGGCGTGTACAACGGCTGCGGCAGCCGCGAGCCGTCCAGCAGGCCGCCGGGCAGCGGAATCCCGCACACGCTCTGGCTCGCCTTGTACTCCTTCCAGCCCGAGCCGGTCAGGTAGCCGCGCGCCACGCACTCCACCGGCAGCATCCGCGCGCGCTTGACCAGCATCGAGCGGCCTTCGAGTTGCTCGGCGTAGGGCTGCAACGCGGCGGGAAACTCGCTCACCTCGGCTGTGATCAAGTGGTTGGGAACCAGTTCCGCCATCAGATCAAACCAGAAAAGCGAGATTTGCGTGAGAATCTTGCCCTTGCCCGGAATGCCTGTAGCCAGCACATGGTCAAAGGCCGATATGCGGTCGGTGGCGACCAGCAGCAGCGCGTCGCCAACGGCATACAAGTCGCGCACCTTGCCCCGGCCCAGCAGCGGCGTATCGCCCAGATTGGTTGTCAGCAGAGCGGTCACGGAAGATTTACCTCGAAGGAAACTGAGTCTTCGATTTTCAAAGCCCTGGCGCGGTTTGTCAACCGGGCCACTGACAATAATCCATGGAGAATGCAAAATGCGTCAATGCACGACCGGAGAGCGGTTCTCCAATACCCATGCCCTTTCTAGCTTTGTCGAATGTGGCTTTTTCTTGAGGAAAAAGCCACTTGGCGGTGTGCTTTCGGAGTACAGCAATTGGAGAACCGCTGTAGCCGCGCCCTGACACAATCCATATCCTGAGGATTTTTTACAAAAGGCTGATCTGAAAAAAGGCTTGGTGGAGCTGAGCGGGATCGAACCGCTGGCCTCCTCGTTGCGAACGAGGCGCTCTCCCAGCTGAGCTACAGCCCCACGACATTCTTATCTTATCAGCGGAGGTCAAATCCGGGAAGGGCGCTTGCAGAAGAAAGTGCGCGTGGCTTCCCTGATTGTTTCACTTTCATGGCAGCGGCCGGTCGGTCCACAGCGTCTTGTCGGCAATGGCGCGGACGAAATAGAGGCGTCCGGCTAACAGTTGCTCGACTTTGGACTGGTTGACATCCTGCGCGAAGAGCCACTTGCGCTCGCCCGTGCCCCAGATTGCCGAGAGCTGATCTTCGCTCAAGAAAATCTTTGGCGCGTCGGGGTAGCAGGAGCCCCAGAGCAGCGAAGAGCCGTTGCCGTGGGGCGAGCAGGCTTCGCCCACCAACAGCGCAGGCCGGCCGTGAAAGAAATCGTGCGTGTAGAAAACGACAGAGGAGGCGTCGGATTGGTCGCCATAGATGATGAACGAGTCAGCGGGCGAGGCTTTTTGCAGAATTGCGTCGGCCAACGGCTTGGAACTGAGCATCGGCTCGAAGCGGGCAAAGGCGATGTGCGCGGCGATGAGAAAGACCGCTGCGGTCAGGGCCATGGAGATGGTGGCGGCCAGGTGCTTGCCTTTAAGACGCAGCAGCCAGCCCGCTCCCGGCCCGATGAGCAGCGTCACGGCGGCCAGCACGGCCGGCAGACGCAGCGCGGCAAAGGAGGGACCGGTCAGGTCAAAGAGGTGCGACATCGAGAGCGTATAGTCGCCCACGCCGCGATGCGCCAGCAGAATGCCGATGTCAGAGACGAAAGGCAGCTTGCGCGACTCCCACAGCCCCCAGCCCAGCCCCGCGGCAGCCAGCAGGCCGACGACAGCGAAGACAGCCTGCGCAACGGTGAGCCAGGCGGTGGAGAGCAGCGGCTTGTCGCTCTCCGGCTGGCCCAGCGCATCGCGCCGCTCCTCGACGCCTGCCAGCACCGCGGCGATCAGAAAGAGCAGCGGCGGCCATGCCGGGAAGGTGTAGTACTCCTGGTTGGACGAGATCGAAAAGAAGAGCAGAATGAAGCCGGCATAGAGGCTCAGCAGCCAGATGGTGTGCATGCGGAAGTTGTGGTGGACGACGCGGATGGCGACATTCTCGTTGGCGGGGTTATTCAGATGCAACTCCAGCGCCTGGCCGCCGTCAGCGCGCAGGTGGCGCCTCCAGTTGTGGCGCGTCTTCCATGCGACGGCCACCAGCGCGGGCACGAAGAGGCTCCAGGGAAAGAGCCAGACGAGATGAAGCAGCCAGTAGAGGCTCATCGGCAGCTTGTTGAAGTCGTGAGGAAAGCGCGCGCCGGTGAAGCGGAAGACGTGCTCGTTGAGAAAGTAGAAGTACCAGAAGCCGTGGACGTTGCCGGGGGTGGGGTGGTTGCCGATGGGGTGGCCCTGGTCGGGATTGGCGAGGCCGGCCAGAATGTGCCAGGGCGCGGCGATAGCCAGAAACAGCAGCAGCCCGGTGAACGGCTTGAGCAGCCGCCAATGCCGCCACTGGCCGGTGAGGACGAGAAACGGCAGTGCGGCGGCGGCAAAAAAGACCGGAGCGACCAGCCCTTTGGTCAACGTCGCCAGCGCCAGCGCCGCCCACATTCCATAAATACGGAGGGCGCGCCGGGATTCAAATCCCGTCAACATGCTGTAAAGCGCAAAGAGCAGCAGAATACTGAGCAGCGCCTCGGGAATGGCAAAGCGGGTGTAAAGAAACGGTCCGGCGGCGGTGAGCACCCCCAGCGCGGCGTAGAGGCCGGCGCGAGCGCCCCACGCCCTGCCAACCCACTGCCATCCCAGCCAGGCGCAACCGAGCAGCGCCAGCGCATTGGGCAGATGCGTCGAAAAGGCGTTCTGGCCGAAGACGCGATAGAGCGCGGCGTCGAGCCAGTAGGGCAGCGGCGGCTTCTCCAGGTAGCGGATGCCGTTGACCTTCAGCGTTACCCAGGAGCCGCCCTCGGCCATCTGCTGCGCGGCCTGGGCGTGGCTGGCGTCCACGTCGTCCAGCAGCGGCGGCGTAAAGAGCGAGGCAAACTGCACGGCGGCAAAGAGGACCGCGAGAAGCGCCCAGACTGCCAGCGTGGAGGGCGCTTTTTGCGGGCGCTCAAACGTGTTCATATCGTTTGTCATCGTGGATAAGGATAGCAGGAGGGGAAAGCAACCGCCCCTATTTTTTCCCTCCAAAGTTGAGCGGAATGCCCAACTGGAACCAGAAGGAGTTGCCGCGCGGCTTGTTCTCGACCAGCGTGTCGCGAGTGCATTTGAAGGCGAGGGCCTTGTGCTCGCCGAAGAAGTAGCGGAACTCTGGACCGATGGCCAGGTCGCGGCCGCGATTGCCGCCCGTGACCGCAACGCTGTTCTGCTGGTCGTCGGTGGTTTGCTGGTAGAGGTAGCCGTTGACGCCCACAGCCGCCTTCTTGGAGACGGCCCTCATTCCGGTGTACTCCCAGGTCAGTTCATTGCCGCTGCGATAACTGGTAGCGCCATCCTCAAAGTTGAAGATGTAATCCACCTTGGAGCTGGCCTCCCACTTTGCCTTGTTGGAAAGGTAGGTGAAGGCGCCCGTGGGTCCTGCGGCCAGGTGATGCTGCCCGATGTTGAGCGTGGCCGTCTTGTCATAAGGCGCGCCGGGGGTATAGAAGTCGCCCTGGATGAACCCGTGCCAGTTTCCCTTGTGATAAGTCACGCCGAGAGGAACGAGAAGCACATTGCTGACGCCGAATTTGTTGTATTTCGCCGATGTCCCCGGCCCGGTGGTGACGCGCAACCCCTCATAAAGAACGGGCACGGCCACGGTGCTCTCCAGCATCCCGCCCAAAAACGGCACGCCCCAGTTGCGTTCGATCTTCGCCGCATTGCCGAAGACGCGCAGCTTGAAATCAATGGGCAGGCTCTTGCCCGAGCCGTCGTCCATCTCGTTGGCCGAGTAAACCAGGTGGAAGGTGCAAAGGTTGGTCTCATGAGCCTCAGGCATGAAGCCCTGCAAGACGGTCTCCGCGCCCACCGGATAGACGCTGCCGCCGTGTTCGGTTGCGTTGGCCGTCATGCTGCTCAGCATCAACGCCATCATGCAAGCGGCCAAGGAAAGCCGGATGCGGTTGCTTGTTTTCTCGTTTTTCACAGGACTCTATCTTTCTGGCGCAAACACGCCTTAGCTCCCGTTCGATTTGCGAACGAAAGGCCCCCGGAAATTGCAATGGTATTTTCAGCTTAACAAAACTTTGTGGGAGGGCTTACTTGCGCGCGTTCTTCGTCTTGGGGCGCGCGTTCTTCGTTTTAGGGCGGGCGCTCTTGGGCACGCTGCCAAATATGGCGCGGGCCGAGCGGGGGTCGATGAGCCATTGCAAGAGCGGCGGATGGCAATCGAGGTCGATGCGGGCGACGGAGCCTTTTCTCATGCGGATGGCCGCGCCGCCATTGTTGGTAATCAGCCGCCCCAGAAACTGGAAGACGTTGGGATTGTGTCCCACGACCAGAACGCCCTCGTAGCCGGAGTAGTGCGCCAGCATCTGCTGGAAGTCGGCGTAATCGGCATCGGGGGCGAGCGCGGAACTGATCTCGACACGGGCGTCGTAGCCCATCTCCGTGCCCACAAACTGCGCGGTTTGCAAGGATCGCTTCAAGGGGCTGGAGACGATCACATCCACCTGGACCTTGAGCGCGTTCAACAGGCGCGCCATCAGGATGCACTGGTCCTTGCCCTCGCGAATCAGGGAGCGCTTGGCGTCGAGCAGAGGATTCCCGCGGGGCATTCCGGCATTGGCGTGGCGCATTAAGTAAAGGTTCATCGGGGGATTCCGGCGTGGCCGCAGTAGGGGCAACCCGCTCCTTGAGCATCCATATTAGCACAAATGTAACATTCCAACGGAGAACGCGCCGGCGCGCTATCAGGCTCAGGCTCACCTCCCAAATTGACCGGCCACAAGAGCCTTCCGGCTCAATACGAGAGTTGCCACGCAAGGCGCACGGCGAAGAAACAGCTATTTTCCCTTTCCGGCTGTAAAATCAATGGAAGGCCGCGGCTATAGTAGGCCGCCGGCGAGGAGGTCATCATCGGCGCGCGGATGCGATTGGGGGATCTGCTGATCCAGGCGGGTCTGGTCGGCAAGAAGGATGTGGCCGCGGCGCTGGTGCGTCAGGCGGGCAACGGGGGGCGCCTGGGCGACAACCTGGTGGCGCTGGGCGCGATTGCGCAGCCGACACTGGAGGCGTTTCTGAAGCGAATTCCCGCCGAGCCAGCCGATATTCTGGCGACAGGAATCGATGAGGTCGAGCTCCTGAGCCTCATGATGAAGCTGATCTATGTGGGGCGTCTGGGGACGATCCGCGACTTCATCGATGCCATCAAGCTGCCTTACCACATTGTGGCCGATCTGGTGAGGATGGCCGTGGACCGGCAACTGCTGCGCGCCCTGGGAATGCGCGCCTCCGATAGCCCGATCGATATGGGTTACGCGTTCACGGAAGAAGGCAAGCGCTGGACGATCGACGCCCTGGAGCGAATGCACTATGTAGGGCCCGCGCCGGTCACCTTGGAGGAGTTCACCTATCAGGTGAGCCTGCAGAAGCTGACCAACGAACTGGTGACCTTCGAGCGCATCCGCGAGGCGCTGGGCGAGTTGACCTTCGACGCGGGCATCATCGAACAAAGCGGGCCAGCGTTGAACTCGGGCCGGGCGATGCTTCTCTACGGCCCTCCCGGCAACGGAAAGACCAGCTTCGCACATTCTCTGGGTAGCGTCTTCAGCGATGTCATATACGTGCCTTACGCGATCACCGTCGAGGATCAGATCATCTGCTTCCACGATCCCAGCATTCATGTCGAGGTCAGCCCCACGGCCTTGAGCGAGGGCGAGGTGGTGTCGTTTGTCCGGGCAGAGGAGTATGACGAGCGCTGGGTTCCCTGCCGGAGGCCGTTCGTGGCCACCGGCGGCGAACTGACGCTGGAGATGCTGGACCTGCGATATGACCCCACGGGCCACTTCTACGAGGCGCCGCTTCACCTGAAGGCGCTGGGAGGCTGTTTCGTCATCGACGACTTCGGCCGCCAGTTGGTTAGCCCCAAAAGCCTGCTCAACCGCTGGATCGTGCCCTTGGAGAATCGCGTCGACTATCTGAAACTGCATACTGGAAAGAGCTTCAGCATACCCTTCGAGGAGCTGGTCATCTTTTCCACGAACCTGGAGCCGGAAGACCTGATGGACCCCGCCTTCCTGCGCCGTCTTCCCTACAAGATCGAGATCGGCGCGCCGAGCCTGGAGCTTTACCGTCAGATCTTCGAGAAGGAGTGCGCGCGGCAGGGAATCATTCTGCCCGGCGGCGCATTCGACTCCATCACGCAAAAGCTCAAACAGGAAAAGGGGCTGGAACTGGCTGCCTATCAGCCCAGGTTCATTGTGGATCAGGTGGTGGCGACCTGCCGGTTTATGGGCCTGGCGCCGCACTTCGAGCCGCGCTTCATCGTTTATGCTCTGAATAATCTGCGGGTTCGGCGCAACGATCCGCCTCCACCCGTGCAACGATAGATTCCGCGCTGCCGCTATTCCATCGCCCTGCGCAGAATCGTCACGATCTCCTCCAGTTTCTCACGGCTCTTGTCATCCCGCACCGTGGCAAGTACTCTTTCCGCATATTCGAGGCAGTTGCTTTTTTTAGCGGGCTTGGGAGCGACAATCGAATGCACGACGCCGTCCGTGCCGACATAGAGAACTCTCACGCCATTCGGTCCTTTGATGGAGAATGGCTGTCCTCCGCGGCTGGCGCTGGCGATCATGGTGGAGTCAATGGGAAATGGCCCTGTGTCGGCAGGTTCATAGAAGCCCGATTTCACATCGACGCCGAGAGCCACCAGTTCGCGAACCGATTCCACCTGCTCAGACACGATGGCCTGCTCCATGGGTATGGGCGCGCCGACAGCGGTTTTGAACTTGTAGAGGAACCAACCAGCGTCGGTATGCAAGTCCTCAATGTCGGTGACCACGCGGGAGCGGTTAAGATCGGCGCCCGCCTTGGCCAACTCACTGATTCTGTAAGACTCTCCTCTGCTGATGACATTGAGGAGATCCAGATCGAGTTTGGCGCTGGCCTTCGACTTCTGTGTTTGGGCGTCGGTCGCGGTTTGCGCGCCAGCAAAGGACCCGCAGGCGATCACGCCGAAAACGAGCGCAAGAAAGCTAAGAACAACTCTTGTAGAGATGGCTGTTTTCATGCGCCGCAGAATAACACAACGCTGCTACTCTGTGCCAGAAAAAAATCATTCTCAACCGGCGCGATGGATCTCCACCCTCGCCGCATCGACAATCATGCTGCGAGAGTGGAAGCCCCGGTGTGATTTGAAGTTAGAGCGCGGTTTCGCCGCGCTCGTCGTTGCGGATGCGGATGGCGTCGTCAACCTTGCTGATGAAGATCTTGCCGTCGCCGATGCGGCCGGTGCGGGCCGAGGCGATGATGGCCTGGAGGGTCTTCTCCTTCTGATCGTCGTTGACCACCAGTTCGATTTTGACCTTGGGCAGGAGATCGACCGTGTACTCACGGCCGCGGTAGAACTCGGTGTGGCCCTTCTGACGGCCGTGGCCGCGGGCTTCGAGAATGGTCATGCCTTCAATGCCTGCTTCCAGCAGGGCATCCTTGACCGCATCCAGCTTGGAGGGCTGGAGAATGGCTTCGATTTTGATCATGTGCAAAATGCCTCGTTTGACAGCGTAGCAGGCAAAGGGGTGGTTGGACCAGCCCGCTGTTTCTTTTGATGATTCCCGGCTGTATCCCAGGTCGCAGAATCGGAACCCGGGGCACCCAGAATGACACCAGATTTACGTGGCGAAGTCGTAGCCTTCCTCGTTGTGCTGCGAGAGATCGAGTCCGGCGGCTTCGTCTTCCGCGGAGACGCGCAGGCCAACCAGCTTATCGACGGCAAACAAGAGCACGAGTGTGCCGACGATGGAGATGGCCCAGGCGACGCCGACGCCGGCCAACTGGTTCATCACCTGATGCCAGTTGCCATCAATGGCGCCCACCGGAGCGTCCTTGCCGAAGACCGGGTTGATGACGCAGGCGGCTAAGAGCCCGGTGAGGATGGCTCCAAGAGTTCCACCGGCGCCGTGCACGCCAAAGGCGTCCAGCGAGTCGTCGTAACCGAAGAGGCCCTTGACCACGAAGACCATAAAGAAGCAGAAGAAGCCGGCGAGTAGGCCGATGGCGAGAGCCGACATGGGCTGGACAAAGCCGGAGGCTGGGGTGATGGCGACCAGGCCCGCAACCGCGCCGGAGATGGCTCCCAAGGCGGTGGGCTTGCCGTTGTGAATCCACTCGGCGATGGACCAGCCGATGGCGGCGGCGGCGGCGGCAAAATGGGTGTTGACGAAGGCCGAGGTGGCCAGCCCGCTGGCGGCGAGCGCCGAACCGGCGTTGAAGCCGAACCAGCCCACCCAGAGCAGGCAGGCTCCGATAAAGCTCAGCACCATCGAGTGAGGCTGCATCTTGGTCTGCGGATAGCCGATGCGCTTGCCGAGATAGAGGCAAGTCACAAGCGCCGAGACGCCGCTGGTGATGTGGACGACGGTGCCGCCGGCAAAGTCAAGGGAAGGGAAGCGGCCGCCGGCGTTGTTGAGCAACCCGCCAACGCCCCAGACCATGTGGGCCATGGGGCAGTATACGAAGAGCGACCAGAGCGAGAGGAAGATCGCCATGGCGCTGAACTTCATGCGCTCGGCAAAGGCGCCGGTGATCAACGCCGGAGTGATGATGGCGAACATCAACTGGTAGATCATCAAGGTTTGCTCGGGAATCGTAGTGGCGTAGTCAAGGTTGGGAGAGAGTCCAACGCCCTTGAGGAAGAGATGCTCGAAGCCTCCTACGAACCAGTTGCCGTGGCCGAAGGCGAACGAGTAGCCGACGAGTGCCCAGAGGATGGTGACCAGGCCCATCATGGCGAAGCTCTGCATCATGGTGCCGAGGATGTTCTTCTTGCGCACCAGGCCGCCGTAGAAGAGGGCGAGACCTGGGCCGGTCATCAGCAGGACCAGAGCGGAGGAGGTGAGCATCCAGGCGTTGTCGCCGGAAAACTGTGCGTTGAGGGCGGCGGCCTGCGCCTTTGAGCTGGCGTTCTGCGCTTCAACGATGGCCTTTTGCAGGGCCTCGATCTGCGCCTGCGTGGCGGGCAGCGAGGGTGCGGGGTTGATCTCTGGAGCGATGGCCAGGGCCATGCCCAGGGACGGAAGTGCGACGAGGGCGGCAAGAACCAGCAATTTGAGGGCGCGACGACACATACGGTATCAACTCCCAGGAAGATGCAGAGGGCCGAGGCCTTGCGATGAGGCTAGTGGATGAGAATCGCCGGACACGGCTCTGCCCACCCTCAATCAAGCGGAATGAGCGCCAGGTTCAGTTTTTCTCTTGGGTGAATTTTATGTTTTTACGTATAAGGAACGCATGAGGAAATTCGATATTCGCGCCAATAAAGCCGGGATATGGGGAAAAATCTATGGAAATCTCATCTGAATTGCGCTAACGCCGTGACCGCGCAATGTGTTCATTGTTCTGAATGAAGTGCCTTTTGGAAGTGTAGCGCCGGCCTCCTGGCCGGCTGTAGCGCGGACGTTCCCGTCC
>Ga0302320_10002321_pt1 | contig 44970 bp, 40 predicted proteins | sample Bog_T0_3_FD_202130 | JGI IMG/M metagenome (GOLD analysis project Ga0302320, IMG submission 202130) | Peat permafrost microbial communities from Stordalen Mire near Abisko, Sweden - Bog_T0_3 | ecosystem: Environmental > Terrestrial > Soil > Wetlands > Peat | place: Sweden: Abisko, Stordalen Mire...
CGAAAAGTCCTTGGGCTGCTGGCTTATAAAATTGGCGAGTGTTCATGATTTTGCTCCTTTGTGGATCGCTTTCGGATCGTTGAACCGGCGTGGTCGATTTGTTCGTGCTCGATCAATTGGGGAAGGGATCAGGATGAGAAGCCCGACCGGAATCCGCGCCACGGAAGGGTTTCAGCCTGACTGCGGCATGAGTATGCGCCCGCGGGGGGGGGGGATGTCAATAGAAAAGCAGAGCCATATTTAGTTTCCTGTGCTACTGCACATCAAACACTTTCCCATTCAAGAACGTCACCTTCAAATCTTTGTACACATAAATCTTCTTCGGCCCAAGGTTGACGATCTTCTCCGGCTTGCCCATCGCGGCTTCGACTTGATCGGTGGTCATACCCTTCTCGATGCTCTGGGGTTCGGCTTGCGGCTGAGGTTGCGAGTTGTCAGCGGCACCCTGCTGGCCCTGATCTCCGCCTTGTTGCTGGCCGCCTTGATCTGCCTGTTGCGTGTCGTCGCTAATGGAGAGCAACTGCCCGATCGTATCTTCCACCGATCCCGCATTCGCGTTCGCCAGCGATCCCTTGGGAAACTGGAAGACTACATTCGCTTTGTTATAAGTGGGCGGGTCGGTCTTGTTGCAGGTATCGCAAGCGACGATGCCCATTGTCACCGTGTCCTTGGCAACGTTCACATCAATCTTCATGGGATAAACTTTGTCGCCCACCTGGAATAAGTGCGTAGTCTGTCCCTGCGATTGTGTGGCTGAGAAACGTCCCATCAGTGATTTGCGGGCCGTCACCGCCAGTCCACTCGGACCATGCACCGTTCCGCCTTCATACTTGCTGGCGAGAACCGTTTGGTCGGTGTAAGGCACCGCGAGGATTCCACCTTTCTGAATCGCCAGCAGTGTGCCTTTTTCAACGACGGAATATCCGCTCGTGTCGGATCCCATCTTCACCAACTTATATTGCGCCGCGAGTTGTTCCTGCAGTGTGGGCGCTTGCGCCAGCAAGGATGGCATTGCGCCGAGAACAACCGCTACTCCTGAAATCAATGCTTTTGATATCCGCATCACGAGAGTCTCCTTCAACTTCGTAGCAATTTTTGCGCTGCGCCTCAGCCGAGCATGAACCCGCGTCAAAATTTGAAGAAGGAAGCATCCGCGAGGTGCGAATGCTTCCTTCCTGATTGGTTTTTCTTTACTGCCCGCCGCCCGAACCGGCTTCCTGCTTCACTTCGGCTTCCGTCTGATCGGCAGCGGCTGCCTGATCTTTCAGAGTCTTTTCGGCAGTCTTGTCTGGTTCCGGAGGAGGAACATCTCCCGCCGTGGTCTTGGTATCGGGAGACTTCGGCAGGCCGCCTGTGCCTTGCTTCTTGGCCAGTTCGCCCATGCCGTCCTTCAGACCATCGCGGAAGTGGTTGTACATCTCCTGCAGATCGTCAAGGGCCAGCGGACCCTCCTTGCCGATGGCGCAATCGCCCTTGGCGGCGGCCACTACTTTGACGTTGACGTTCTGGTCTGCATCCGCTGTGTCGCTCGTGCGCTCGACCACGTCTCCGTCGGTTAAGCCGCATTCATCGCCGTCGGCCACAAGAGACAAGTCACCCGAAACGACAAAGGTTTTAAACTTAGCATCAAGGGCCGGAGGCGCCTCATCTTTGGTGGCTGGAGGAGCCGATGCCGATGGCGAGGCCCCTTTCGCTTTGTCCGCCTCAGTCTGTTCCTCCGCCAGAGTGATCTTCACTTCCTCCGCTAACGCTTTCTTAACGTCGGGACTGAGCGCCACTGCGTCCGAGCCCGCCGGAGGCAAAATTGGCGACAGGCTCGCAAGGAGCCATTTGTTCCCAGCATCGGGCAGCAGCATTCCTTCACTCGGATCCGCGGCCGCGGCTTGTTGCGCCGCGTATGCCGACTGCAGGCTGGCCGCGATCAGATAATCCGTGAGCCAGAACGCCGCCGAAGGATACACCGGGTAGGGCTGATAGTAGGCGCCGTAGTATCCATACCACGGGGCTCCGCCCCATCCCCAGCCGTAAGCCACGGGAGAGGCCCACGGATTATAAGCCCATCCGTAATAGGCGGGACCGTAATAGTAGCCCGGATAGTAGCCGTAATAAGGGTGACCGCCGTAGTAATAGCCGCGGTAAACCCCAGAATAGTAGCGGCCGCCGCGGTAGTAAGTGCGCGAATAATACGCGTGCCCGCCGCGGTTAATATAAGCGCGCTGGGTGTAGCCGCCGCGACCCCTGCCGAAGCTCGCGACACGAACACCGTTGTGCGTGCTGACGACAGTGCGTCCGCCATGCATACCGTGTTGAATGTTCATTCCGTTTTTATTGACGGAACGAATTTGTCCGTTGGGACGAATGTGCGCCGTTCCGCCGCCCTTCAACGATACCGACTTGCCGGGAGGAGTATGCGCGGCGCTGGTATGGCTGGCCGCATTCGTATGGCCCGCATTCGTATTCCCGCGTCCTGCTGTCGTATTCGAATGGCCGGCTGCAGTGGCTCCTCGATTGGAGGTTGCTCCGTGATTCGCAGTCGTTGCTCCATGGTTCGCGGTGCTTGTCCCGTGATTCGCAGTGCTTGCCCCATGGTTCGCGGCGGTAGCGCCACGACCGGCAGTTGTTGTATTGGTATGGCCCGGCGTCGCTCCGCGGCCAGCCGTTGTGTTCGGGCGCGAAGGCGTCGTCGAGTGTGTAGGCGCCGTGCTGTGCGAAGGCGTGGACGAATGGGCCGCGGGAGCATGTTGCGCGGGGGCGCTTGCGTGCTGGGCCGGTGCCTTCGGTGCGGGGGCGCTGGTCTTCTTCTGGCCCCAGGCAATAACTGGAACAACCATCAACAGCATCATTGCTAGCGCATTGCGCAGCATCGTTTCACCTTTGAGAATGCGAGTCATTACCGCCTCCTGAAACTTTTGAACTCGTTGGCCGATATTTCCCAGGGACAATTCCTTTCACCTAGAAGGGAGTGGCGCAATCTCGCTCACGAACGGTCTGTCCGACCAGTCAGCAAGATCGAACTCTTTCAACAAATGGGTGAGAGGTCCCATGGACCGGGGTTCAACTCGAAAATGAATGCTGCCCGGTAGCCCATATTTCAGGGCGGGAAAAACGTTAGCAGAACTTCGACAACTACGCAATCATTTCCGTCGCAAAGAACCTTAAAGAACTCTAAAGCTGGGTCTCGCGTAGCCTTCACCACAAATCTCCCACCTTTCCTTCCTTCTGCCGACGCTGGTAAAGTAAGGCAGGTTCGGCACAAATGTTCTTCAATCCCGTACTTGCGCCGGTGAGAAAATTTGAGATCCGCCAAGTGGCCACACTCGTGCGGCTCTTTGGGGCGCTGTTGCTTGGCAGCGTTCTTAGTGCCAGCGCGCAAGAGCGCTGTAATTTAGCTAAAGATCTCGTTTTCCAGGGCCTGGAGCGAATCAAAACCGGATCGAATCGGGAGGCCGAGGACGGCCTGCAACTCCTGAAGCATGCCCTCGCCGTGTGCAACAGCGATGGAGACGCCTGGTACTACCGTTCCCTGTTCGAGAAAAAACTGAATCGGTCCGCCAAGGCTGATTACTCTCTCGAGAAAGCCCGCGAATGGAAGTCCGAGGCCATGGAGCAGAAACTTGATCCCTTCGCGGTAGCAGCGCCGGAAGGCACCGCTCCGCGCGGCGGCGTGCATGAAAAATGGGCGTTGGTTGTCGGCATCAGCAAGTTCGAAGATAGCAATGTCCCGCGGCTGAATTATCCCAGCAAGGACGCTCAGGATTTGGCCGCCGTGCTAAAAGATCCGAATGTGGGCCGCTTCAAATCGGACCACGTCCACATTCTGGTGGATCAGACCGCCACCACTCACAACATTAAAACCGAACTCAACTGGCTGGCGCGAAGCGCCGAACCCGACGATCTGGTGGTGATTTTCGTCTCCACTCACGGCTCTCCCCGCGAACTGGATAGCCGCGACGTCAATTACATTGTGACCCGCGATACCAAAATTAAACCGCAGGATGAATTGTTCGCGACCGCGCTGGGAATGGTGGAATTGACGCAGGTCGTGCGCTCGCGCATTCTGGCGCGCCGCACCGCCATCCTGCTCGATACCTGCCACAGCGGCGCAGCGGCCTCGGGAAAAAACCGGGACGTTCAGGAATCTTCGGTGTCCTCCTCCACCCTGGACGCTATTCGCCAGGGAGCGGGCCGGGCCATCATCACCTCCAGCCAGGTTGGCGAAAGTTCCTGGGAAGATGACGAAGACCAGAACGGATATTTCACTCATTTTCTTGTGGAAGCTTTGCGGAAGAACAAAGGCCTCGACCCCATCCAAAAGGTCTTCGATTACGTTCACGACCGGGTTTCGCGCAGCGTGATGACGAAATACGAAGTCAAACAGGAGCCCGTGTTGAGCGTCAGCGACGGCAAAGCCGAGATCGTGATCGGTGCGCCTTCGGGCGGAATATAGCTAACGCGGCCCTTCCCTTTTTTCATCTGTCGTTTTCTGCGTCTTCGGTGTCGATCTCGTCTACTTCTCTCGACGTGACGTGCATGCTTCCGTCGGCGCTTTTATCGACGGTCTGCTCCCGCAGGTGCACGACCCGCGATTTCTCGACTTGAGTCTGCTTGATCTCTTCGAGGGCTTTGGCGGCTGTCTTGTGTGCGCTCAACTCCCGCCGGAGCTCTTTCAATTCCAGATGACCTTCCAGCACTCTCTCAATGATGAGAGCGGCTATCATCGGCCCTGCCCCCAGCCATACGCTCATCCAAAGACTGGCCACCAAAACTGCCAGGGGAGGAAGCAAGAGGCCAGCCCCCGCTACCACGGTCGTTAAGAAAAGGTTTTCTTTGAAGCAGTAGAAGCCAAAGATCACCAGAACTCCCAGGACGAAGTCAATGCCAGTCGATAACAGTTCGGATTCCCATATATAACGCTGGTTGCCGGCCGCATAGACTTCCCTCGCTAATAGTTCGACCCCTGCCATCTTTCCAACCGGGGTCAAATATTCATCGCGGGCCGCGGCATAGTTCCCGCCTACAATCACGACGGAGTTTGCCAAACGTTCCTTTTGGCTTTGGTCGAGAGATTTTGCGCTACAATGCCTTGCTTGAGCTGCGGTCGAGGCTAAATTGCATTCGATAAATTCGCTGGCTTGAATGGTTTGCAAGGCGAACCTCCCTCCGGCGAAAGTCACATAGGGTTCCTCTTCGCTTCGGGTTCCGCCAGAAATGCCTCGTAAATCTTCGCGCAACTTTTTGCAGGAACCTTCTTCGCACAAAGAACTCCAGCAAGCGGAGTTTTCCTCTTCCGCGGCTGCACACTTCCCGGCTACGGCCACGTCGAATGGGTCCAACTGATGTTGAATGGGATTACTCTGACCCTTCGGAGGCGGCACGCAATCCAGGCTCGCGGGAGGCAGTCTGCCGGCATGTCGGCGCACCACCCCATCGGCATCCTGCGGGACGATCACGACGCCAATTTGATCGGCTGGCGTCGGACCTCCGTATTTATCGCTGGCCGGTACAACTCGGCGTCGGCTGCCGCCCAAGGGGCAGCCCACCTCCATCGACTCGCGCCCGTGATTGAGAGCGGACAAGTCGTTCGGCACTCCTGCCCAAACAATCCTCGGGTCCCCCAATATCTCGCTGTATCCAGGTCCCATGTTCGCCCAGATGTCGTCCCGAGTATCTAGATCCACTCCGATGACCGAAGGATCCCCTTGCCGCACCGCTTTGATTAATTCAAGGACCGATGATGGGTTCAGCGGGCTGGTGGACCCGAACAAATCTCGATAGTCCTGGTCGGAAATTTCTACGACATAGATTCCGGTCAGAATTTGGGGCTTCTGAAACCGGATGAAAACGTCGAGGAAGGCATGGTCGAGGCTCTCGAACCATTGAAACCGCTCCAGTCCGTGCGCCGCCGCTATGGTCAAGACCAGCACCCAAAACGGTCTCTGCGATTTGGACCAGAAATCTTTCAGCCAGCCTTCTTTATGAGACTTGGTCGTCATGCGATTTATGGATGCTGCTGAGCTTTTTCGGCGAGAGATTCCAGATACGCACGCAGCACGGCGCCTCGAGCCTGGGGATCGACATCAGCCGGCCACTTGGCCATTTCTTCCTGCGCCGAGTGCAAGGCGGCTACGTCTTGATGAAAACGATCCGGGCCAACCACCAAAATCCAGGCTGCGGGTTCAGCTATCTTTCCCTCGGGTGTTAGTCTCACCAAGCGATACAATCCAGTATGAATTCCGGGAACGGCGGCGAACTCATCATCCTGTTTCGACCAACGAACTTGAATGACTCCAGTCGGCGGGCCCCCGTTAACGGGCTCGAGGCGGAATCGATAAGATCCAGCATTCATCTCCTGCAAGGCTGGAGAAAAATCTACTAAATCGCCCTCCCGGCGCAGCACACTATCCAGCAAACGAGGTTCAAGGCCGCGCGACACGGCCGCGCGGTAGCGATCCGGCTTGTCGAACGCCGCAACAATGGCCGCCCAAAGCAAACTGGCGGTTGAAGGCTTCCCAGACGCAGCGATCCGGCGCACGCACCGGTACTGAACGAGCTTCGGACATCCGGCATCCTGTTTGTCACAGGTAAAGGCGACAGGCTCTATACCCGGCATTGTCACGACCAGGGAATCTCCGTTGCCGGCAACGCAGGAGTTCCCATCAATATGGTCCCCGAACTTGAGCGGTTTCGAATCTTTCAGAGGCGCGCCAGATTTCGAATCCAGCAGCTTCCACTCTCCCACGATCCCAACCACAACGCCCTTTGAAGTGTTTTGTGCTGGAGAAACTTGAGCTGGCGAGAATGGAGCACCGATGGCTCCGGCCAGCAGTACCGTGGGAACTGCGAGGCGGGAAAAACAACCCATGCGAGACCTCCGTAAATTCAGGCGGTATGAGCCTTCATTGACTTACTCTAGGGTGTTGCGATTCCAACTCGCGATCCCAATGCGATCGTAAGATGACCCGAGGGTTGGCGGCAATCTGTAAAGCCGGGGAAGAGGAAAAGTTATCAGAAGAGGGCCGCCCGCGCAATTGATTTTGCCGTGCGGCGGAAAGTTGAAAACAAGGAAGCTTTGCCAAGAAGTTCGGCGAGAGCCGAGCGCAACTTATCCCAGGCTTTTGGGTTGAATAATGCAGCGCAGGCTTGACAAATTTTTACACGGGATTCCGGGCGTATATTTGAAAGCGCGTGTGTGTGGGAATTATGATAGGCAGTTCCCAACTTTGCGGCATCCTATCGATTTCGCAAATGCATCTGAACGCTTACAACGAAATTTTAGAGCGAATCAGCCAGGAGGTTTCTCTTGAGAAAGTTAGTGCTTCTCGTACCGGTTTTTGCGTTTATCTTTTTCGCACAGTTCGCCACTGCCCAACAGGGCGACGCCATGTTCGGCGGCAGTGCCCTTCTGTCATCCGGCTCGTGCAGTGACTTCACCGGTTTGTGTCCGGAAAAGGGGGGTTTTTATCCGAGCGTTAGCGCCGATGTTATTTTCAAGAAGCGCATCGGATTTGGTTTTGAAACTGCCTGGAGAGGCGGCCAAGGAGATTATTTCGGCCAGCCGTATCGTCCAATCATCACTGACTTCAACGCTATCTACCAGCCCCGCCTCAGCAAGAAAGTCGGTCTCGACCTTTTCGGTGGTATCGGAGTGCAGAGCACTCGCTTTTACGGCTATACGGCTACCAGCAATTGCGTGTATTTCGGCGCCTGCTTTAACACCAATCACAACTTCGTCGTCGATGCTGGCGGTGGAATCCGCTACTACGTGTGGCAACACCTGTTTGTGCGGCCTGAAGTTCACTATTATCACATCGTGAATAACACCGACATCTTCTCCAATAACGACGTGTTTCGGGTCGGCGCATCCATCGGCTACACCATCGGCGGTCCAGAGTAGACCCGGAAGCAGGATTCTCCGTCGCGGTTTGGTATTCTGGGGGTAGGCGCTCCGAATGTTTAATTCGGAGCGCATCCTGGAATGCTGATGTTCCCACAGGGGAAGGGACTGGTATTGAAAAAATTCGCGCTATTCGTCTCCGCTTGCACCGCTCTTTTGCTGGCTGCTCCAGCCAGAGCGCAGCAGGTTGACATCATGGTCGGTGGCAGCACGCTTATGTCGCCTTCCAACCCCAGCGACCTGGTGAATTTCCATCCTCCGATCCAAAGGGGCGGCACCTTTGTCGGCATCGCGGGAAACTACCTAAATTTTCGCCACCACCTCGGACTCAACGCAGAAACCTCGTGGCGATACAGAGATGAAAACTATGACGCCACCCAAACCTACCGTCCGTTCTTCACCGACGTGAATGCACTCTTCCAGCCGCGTTTGACCAAGAAATCCAGTTTGGATCTTTTTGCCGGCGTCGGCATCGCCAGCTACCGTTTCAATCTTTCCAGTTCGTGCAGCGGCGGAGGCTGCGTCAATTACACCAACAGCAACCACTTTATGGAGGACGTAGGCGTAGGCTACCGCTACTACGTTTGGCACCGCTTGGCTCACGTTTTTGTTCGCCCCGAGGCGCACTACTACCACATTCAGAACAACGTAGAGTTCAGCTCACCCAATGTTTTCCGCGTCGGAGCTTCGATCGGATATACCTTCGGCCAGTAACTCGGCAATCTTTGATTCAGCAACTGACGCAACAAAAAAGGCAGCGTCCGCGGACGCTGCCTTTAATTTCTGCTGCACCAAGCCTACGGTTCCTGCATGCAAACTTCCGCTTCGTGTATAGCGGCATCAATATGCTCGATCGTTTTATCGCGATGCCCATGAAACTCGCCCTCGGCGTGCATCATGTGTTCGCGAGCGTGCCGCAACTCCTCAATCGCATCGTGTACGCGGGGGTGGGGCGGCACTGGGGCAGCGGCTGAAACTGCCGCCGGCGCCTTGGGAGCCGTTCCCACTACCGGGAAGGCCAAGGTCAAGAGAAGAGTTGCCGAGATCAATAGAGCCAAGAACCCGATTTTCTTCATGCGTTCCTCCTCGTCCGAATTCCGGCGCGGACGGCGCCACTGGGATGGAAACCAAACCGCCGCGGACTCTGCGTTCGCACGAGGCGTTGGCACGAGTATGACCGCGACTCCCGCACAGTATATTCGGCTTAGAGCGAATTCCATCCGCAGTCAGGTTGACTCTTAAGGTGCTTGCGGCAGGGATTCCCGGCGGAAAGCCGCGATGGAACTCCATCAGAAAAGTCAGACGCTTTTTTGCGGCTTGCCCTTTCGCCGCCAAATCAGCAGCGCCGCCAGAAGGATCGCGATCAGCAGCGCCAGATCGAACCGCTTGAGATCACGCGCGAGGCGTCCCCAATGTCCGCCGAATAAATATCCCGCGCCGCAAATCGCGGATACCCAAACCGCCGCGCCCAAAAGGTTGAACACCGTAAACTTCCGCCACGGCATGTTCAGCGCACCCGCCAGCAGAGCAGCAATCACTCGCATGCCAAAAATAAATCGCGCCAGGACTACCGTGGCTGCTCCGTAACGATCAAAGAGCTGGTCCCCACGCGCCATAGTTTCTGCTCGGATGTAAAAAATGTTGCGATAGCGTTCGATGAGCGGACGGCCGCCATGACGTCCTAGAGCAAAGCCCAACTCACCGCCCGCCGTCGTCGCCACAATTCCAACCACAATCACCCAGAAAAGCTGCAACTCATGTTCGGAATATGCCAGGAAGCTGGCCAACAGCAAAATAGTTTCGCCCGGCACCGGCAACCCCGCTCCCTCCAGCAATAGCATCACGGCCACGGCCCAGTAGCCGTAGTGAACCACAAAGTTGCGCAGCAGATCGAGAAAGTGATGAGTCATCAAGGCGGGAAACAGGTCACTCTGCGGGAAGCTTCTCATGAGTCAGGAAATCAATCAATGCGCGATTGAATTCCCCTGGACATTCTTCGTATGGCAAATGTCCGATGCTTGGGAAAATGATAGTTTCTGAATTTGGAAAATGCTTCGCCAGAGGCGCAGACGAAGAAGCAAATACAGCGGAGTCTTTGCTGCCCCACATCAGCAGGGTTGGGATGCTCGCCAATTTCGGCAGCGTGGCCTCAAGTTCGCGCAGGTCTCGCGTCCACGTGCGCACAATGCTCAACCCATGTTCGAACAATCCCGGCTTCGCCAGCGGCGCCATGTAGCCTTCCAGAGTTCCCGGAGGAATACGACTGCGCTCACCATACATGCGCGCGTGCCAATAGAGATACAAAAAGTTCATGCGGGAAAGGCTGGTGCGAAACAAAGTTGCGCCGAACTTGCTTCCGAAAAACGGCGCGAGTCTTTTGCCATGCGCGGAGTAAGGATTCACCGGAGCCACAAGAATTAGCCGTTGGAGTTCGAGGTTAGAATTCTGGCTGAGGCACTCTGCCGCCGCCATCATGGCAACCGCCCCGCCATGTGAAGTTCCGAGCAGATCGAAAGAGGAAACTCCCAATCCATCGATAAATCGCAGCAGGCGTTTCGCCGTTCCGCGCATGGTGTGGTCCAGTCCTGCAGGGCGATCGGAGAATCCCGCGCCCATCATGTCCGGCGCGTAGACCGTGGCATACGGCGCGAGGGCCGGCATGGTGAATCGCCAGGAGAAGGAATAGCCCAACAGTCCGTGCAAGAGAATTAGAGGCGGCTGAACCCTAACTGAGGGGGCGGCATTTCTCGATTTTTTTGCGAGAATTAGGTCTTTTGATTCCGTGCGCAGATACCGCATGCGCGCCCCGTCGATTTCCATCCAGCACTCTTCGATACCCGCGTCCTGCGCGGGAGCGAGCGCCAAGAAACTATCCCTGTCTGCCGTCACTCCCAAATCTTCCAGCTCCGAGTTTTTTCGCCGCAAAAGTTTGTCATCCTGAGCGAAGTGACAGCTTCGCGGTAGCGAAGCTGTTACGCAGTCGAAGGATCCCTACCAGACGCATACCCTCGGCCTCGCAAGGAGTTTCTAACGCTTCTTCGTGCAGCACCACACTATGCAGCTGCCTTGCGTTTTTTCCGCAACAGTTTTTTCAGCACGCGGATCCCTTTATCCACATGCTTCTCCTCTAACAAGAACGGAGGCAGAAATCTCACTACCGTATCCTGCGTCGAATTGAAAAGCACACCCTCGGCCAAAGCCTCGTCCACGATAGGACGCGCCGGAATCTCCAGGTTGATCCCCTGAATAAATCCGCGCCCGCGCACTTCTTTCGCCGCGGCACTCTTCTCGACGACGGATTTCAATTCTTGCTGCAAGTAGGCGCCAACTTTGTTCACGTTGTCCAAAAGTTTTTCATCTTCCACAATCGCCAGGAACTCCAACGCCACGCGGCAAGCCAGCGGACCACCGCCAAACGTCGTCCCATGCTGCCCCGGAGAAATCGCATTGGCAAATTCTTCTTTCGCGAGGAACGCGCCCAGCGGCAGCCCTGCTGCGATCGGCTTCGCAATCGCCACAATGTCCGGAGTTACTCCGAAGCTCTGGAAGGCAAACATCGTCCCCGTACGCCCTAGCCCGCATTGAATTTCATCGAAGATCAGCGCGGCTTTGTGCCGATCCGCCGCCGCACGGCACTCCTGCAAAAACTCCACCGAGCATTCATAGATTCCGCCTTCGCCAAAAATTGGCTCCAGCACAATCGCGCAAGTGTTGTCGTTCACCGCCGCGCGCAGGCCTTCCAAATCATTCTGCGCGACGAACGTCACTTCCTCGAGCATCGGCTCAAATCCCTTGCGATGCTTTTCCTGCCCGGTCAGCGAGAGCGCGCCAAACGTCCGCCCGTGATACGAGCCTTGCAGCGCCACCAGTCGCGACTTCCCTTCGCCACCTGCGCGATGACCCGCCAGCCGTGCCAGCTTGATCGAGCCTTCAATCGCCTCGGTGCCCGAGTTCTGAAAGAATGCCCGGAACTTTATTTCGGAAGAGCCGCCTCCGGAAGCCCCGTCTCCGGAAGCCACAGCCGCGAGCGTGCACAACTTCTCCGCCAGCGCACCTTGATACTCGTGGTAATAAAGATTAGAGACGTGAATCAACTTCGCCGCTTGCTCGCGAATCGTCTTCACAATCCGCGGATGCGCATGCCCCAACGCATTCACCCCCAAGCCAGAAACAAAGTCGAGATACCGCCGCCCCTCCAGGTCGTAAAGAAACACGCCCTTGCCCCGCGTGAACACAACGGGATACCGGTTGTAAGTTCCCAGCAAATAGCGTTTCTCTAGGTCTGCGATCTCTTGGAAAGTTTTCATAGGAAAGATTGATTTTACAGGATGTTGCGAGCTTACGATGAAATGGCTGGGGCGATAATCTTCATTTATTCGCCACTACCATCCGATGCCATCTTCCTCCGCGCTTTCTTCCGCACATCGATGACGACAGTCTCGGCGAGCCGGTCTTGGGCGCACATGCGATTCTTGTCCCAGAAAAATTGCAGGAAGCCCAGGCCGCCTTCCAGAACTGCCGCTCCATATCCCAAGGCGCGTTCGATGGACTGCCATAACCCAAGGCGCTCGCTGGTAAGGGACATCGCCCGCGTCCCCGCCAGCCGTTTGCCCAGCGTCCGTCCGTTGCCGAAATAGTTGCATGTCGCCCAATAGAGCAAAAGGACGGCGATGTTGCCATACTCGTGAAGGTCCCATTTGAGGTCGATACGATCCTGGTGAAGCAGGTAGCGGCGCCAGGAAAATTCCAGCGGAATCCACAACAGAATCGCCACAAAAGTATCGACAAGGTAGCCAATCACCCTTTGCGCGAACGTAGCCAGCGGCAATCCTTCAAGCGTGTGAAGGCGTCCGGTTTCATGCATCTGGAAGAAACGGCCGCGCTTTCGTTCCATTTTCATGCAGCCATCATAAAGGCTGTGCGGAACTTCTGCGCCGGCTTTCGCTTCTGGCACGCGATCCAGCCCCTTCCATACACCTCATCGATTATTTCGATTGGACTCTCCCATGCCAGCGCCCCTAGAGTTGCTCTAAGATTGGTGCATCCGAAATATGGGTAGTGTGGCCGCCGCGATCGCACAAAGCTGTGGAAATTTCATCTGTCATACTGAAGGAACGTGGAAATAACGGGATGAAAACGGAACCCGCAAGGGCTACGTCCAACAGTACCGCCTCAAAACCGAAAGGTCAGATTAAACTGAAGAATGGAACCAGAGAGCCTGCAATTGGAACCGAATCACGGAGAAGTGGAAGACATGCATTCGCTCGGCCAAACCACGTCCGTTCGCCGGGACGATAGCCACGTTCTTACGCTCGAGGAGATCGCCAACCTCGCAGCGGAGGAAGGCCAGCCTGCCGAAACGTTGATGAACGTGGTTGCGCTCATTGCCAAGCGTTTTGACACGGAAGTTTGTTCCGCCTACCTGCTGGAACCTGATCGTGCAAATTTAGTTCTCGCCGCAACCGTCGGATTGCGTCGCGAGTGCGTCGGCAAGCTGCGCATGGCCATCCACGAAGGCCTGGCTGGCCTGGTGGCGGAGCAGATGAGCCCCGTGGCCGTGGAGCAGGCGCACAATCATCCGCGCTTCAAATATTTTCACGAAGCGGGTGAGGATTCGTATCAATCCTTCCTCGGCGTTCCCCTCATCGACCGCGGCGTTCTGCAAGGGGTTCTCGTAGTGCAGACGGTAGAGCCTCGAGTCTTTCGAGAAGATGAAATTCAAATGCTGCGCGAAGCCGCGGCGCAAGTCGCTCCAGTGGTCAGCGAAGCGCGCACTTTGGATCGTTTCATCGCCCCCGCGCAAGAGCGCTTGTGGGCGCTGGCGCGCAACCTTTGGTGGAGTTGGGACCACGATTCCATCAGCTTATTTCGCGATCTCGATCCGCTGCGCTGGCGCCAGTTGAATCAGAATCCAGTATCACTGCTGTCCGAGTTTCCGCTGGCAAAGCTGGAAGCCCGCTGTGCCGAACTCGTGCTGCACAGCCGCATTAACTACGCCTACCGGCGCTTGCAGGAATATTTACAGGCCGACCGCACTTGGGGAGCGCGCCACGCCGGGGTCCTGCGTCCGCGTCCCGTCGCTTATTTTTCGGCGGAATTTGGTATTCACGAATCGCTTCCCGTCTATTCCGGCGGCCTGGGTGTGCTTTCGGGCGATCACATTAAGAGCGCTTCCGATCTCGCTATTCCACTGGTCGGCATCGGCCTGTTCTATGGCCAGGGATATTTCCGCCAGCGCCTCGACCGCAACGGCTGGCAGCAGGAAGAATATCTGGTGACCGACGTTACGCAGTTGCCGCTGCAAATTGCGATTGGCAAAAACGGACGTCCAGTCGATATTCAAATCGCCACGCGCACCGGCGCAATTCACGCTAAAGTTTGGCGCGTCAAAGTGGGACGCTGCGATCTTTTCCTGCTCGACTCCGACGTGGAAGCCAACGCTCCCGACGACCGCATGCTCACCTCGCGCCTGTATGGCGGGAATGCGCGCACGCGCATCCGCCAGGAGTTGTTGCTGGGCGTTGGCGGCTTCCGCGCTTTGAAGGCCATGGGCATCACGCCGGGTGTGCTTCATTTGAACGAAGGCCATAGCGGATTCGTGGTGCTTGAGGCAGTCCGCAACCGCATGCAGGAGGAAGGCATTGCCTTCGATGTGGCCGTGCCGCGGGTCTCCCGCGAAGTGGTTTTCACCACTCACACGCCGGTGCCGGCAGGTCATGATCGCTTCGATGTGGAATTGATTGAAGAACATCTCGGACCGCTGCGCGAAGAACTGGGTTTGTCTCCTGAAACTTTGATGGGGCTGGGCCGAGAGAAACCGGGCAACCATCAGGAAACTTTTTGCATGACGGTGCTCGGCCTGCGGCTTTCGCGTCGTGCCAATGCAGTTTCCGCATTGCACGGCGAAGTATCGCGCGCCATGTGGACTGGCCTTTGCCCCGGCAAGCCGGAAGATGAAGTTCCCATCGGGCATATCACCAACGGGGTTCACGTTCCGTCGTGGCTGGCGCCGCAGATGTTCCGGCTCTACGATCGGCATCTCGGCACCAATTGGCACCAGCATTCGAGCGAAGCCAAGATTTGGGAAGGCATTGAAAACGTGGATGACGGCGAACTCTGGGAGACGCACCTTAGCCTGAAATCCCAACTTCTCGAATTCGTTCGCCGCCGCGCCGTGGAGCAGGCGGAGCGCCGCTACGAATCGCGCGAAACGTTGCAGCGCCTCAACAAGGTTCTTAGTCCGGATGCTTTGACGATTGGCTTCGCCCGGCGCTTCGCCACGTACAAGCGCGCCAATTTGATTTTGCAGGATCTCGAAAGCCTGGCTTCGATGGTCAACGATCCTAAACGCCCGGTACAGTTCGTCTTCGCCGGCAAGGCCCATCCTAACGACGAACCCGGCAAGAAAGTGCTGCAACAGATTGCCGAACTCATGCGCAACGGCCTCTTCACCGACAAGTTTGTTTTTGTCGAAGATTACGACATCAACGTCGGCCGCTATTTTGTGCAGGGCGTCGATGTCTGGCTGAATAATCCGCGGCGTCCTCTGGAAGCTTCCGGCACGAGCGGTCAGAAGGTCGTATTGAATGGAGGACTCAATCTCTCTGTTCTCGACGGCTGGTGGGCCGAGGCCTACGACGGCATGAATGGATTCTCCATTGGCACGGGCAGAACGCATTCGGAAATGAGCGTACACGACAAGCGCGATCAGGAGGATTTGCTTCGCACTCTGCGCGAAGAAGTGATCCCGCTCTATTATCACCGCGACCGCGACGGCTTGCCCCGGGGCTGGATCAAGCGCATGAAGCGCACCATCCGCACGCTGGGCTGGCGTTTTAACGCCGACCGCATGGTCATGGATTACACGCTGCAGTGCTACGTACCGGCTGCGGGAGGAACGTCGCGGGACTTGCGCTCGGCGTGGTAGGGCGGGTCGAGAAAGGTTCGGGACGGGGCGCGACTTTAGTCGTGCCGTTAGGCTCCCTAATAACTAGACGCGCTTGAGCGCCTGATCCGCCGCACGAAAGGAATTGCGAGATGCACAACGCGATCGTAATCCTCCAAGCCAACTCTACCCGCGCGGAAAATCTCGCGTCCAATTCTAAATCTGTCTCGCAGGCCGTTTTCATCGTGAAATCGCTCGGCGAACTGCAAGCGCTAATCGCGCAATTCCCCATCTCGGTCGGAGTCATCGACCTGGGTCTGGTATCGGTGGAAGAAGTGGCCGGCTTGAAAAACCACGGCATGGAAATCGTCTGCACCCACCACACGCCCGACGACACCATGTGGACCGAAGCCCTGAACGCAGGGGCCATCGACTGCTGCTTTGACGATGATGTGCCAGCAATCTGTCGAGCGATTCAGCAGTCCGCAGCGCATACTAACCCGCGCGCCTCGTAACGAAACCTCAGTACAGCCCCTTTTCCCCCGGAGGTCTCGTCTTCCATCGCCGGTGCACCCACAGCCACTGTTCCGGATACTTCCTCACATAATCTTCAATCACCGAAGTTAGTTTCTGCGTATTGGCGTTGATATCGGCTTCCAGATCGCCGGTTCGCACCAACTCGACTGCCGGGTCAAATCGCAATCGATATTTACCAAGCTTTTCATCCCAGATCGTGAAGGTCGGCACAACCGCTGCGTCGGTCTTCAGCGCAATCCGCGCCGGCCCCGCAGCGGTGCACGCCCGGACGCCAAAAAAATCCACAAAGATTCCCTGCGGCGGAGTCATGTTCGTATCCATCAACATGCCAACAACTTCATTCTTTCTCATGGCCGAGAGCAATCCGCGCACAAAATCGTCTTTGTCGACGGCTTTATTCCCGTGCATGGTGCGGTAGTGCAGAATCAACTGGCCCAGGTATTCGTTGTCCATGCCGCGCATGAGCACGTGCATCCAGTGGCCATGCATCGAAAGCACGAACGAAGAAAGCTCCCATCCGCCAAAATGCCCGGCAAACAAAAGCACACCTTTGCCGCGGGCTTGGGCGCGCTCGAAATTCTCAAAGCCGTCATACACGACGACATCGTCAACATTCTCCAGGGTGTATTCGGGAAAGTGGCAGACTTCGGCGAGTTGACGTCCCAGCGATGCAAATTCGCCGCGGAGAATCCGCACCCGCTCGGCCTCGGTTTTTTCGGGAAAAGCGATAGCGAGATTGCGCATGCCCACCTGCCGCAAGCGCACATGCAGAAGATAGACAACCTGGGCAAGCCCAATGCCGATCGCCCGCGCCAGGGGACGCGGCAACGCACCCATTATTTTGATGAACGGCCAGGCTGCCGCGTACTCAAGTCGCTGCCGCATTCAGGGAAGCGGAACGGTACCATCCAAAAACTTTATTTGCAAATAAAGAAATGTAAACGCACAGCTCTAAGGTTAACCCTGTGCGACTCAGAGCCCTCGGCGTTTAAGGATCTTAGCCGAAGCCCGATTCTACTTCGCCGCTTCCTGCCCCCACTTCGCCAGCGACGTCAAGAAGGCATTCGCTCCCGCCGGCGGCTCCACTTCGCCCTGCAACGATGCGGGAAAAGAAACCATGTGCCCGTAGAATTCGCGAGTACTGTCTTTATCCTGCTTAATGACGGCGCCATTCAAAGTGATGCCGGCAAACAATCCGCGGGCACGCGAATAGGTCAGAACCTCCGCACGCATCTTCCAGTCCGTATCGCCTTCCGCCTGACGCCCCACCGGACCAGCCGCGACGGAAGCGTCCGCGCCCAGCGAGAACTCGCTCGAGAGCAGATGTTTCATGCCATTCTTGTTCATGATAAGGAGCACCAGGTCGACCTCTTGCCCGCCAATCTGCCAGCCAATGCTGCCCCCGGTCACCACAAAAAATGCCGGAGAGCTCCATCCCTTGGGAGTGCGGCAACTGGCCAGGCCGCGGCCGTGTTTTGCACCTACGATAAAGCCGCCCTTAAGCATCCCCGGCACAACTGCAACACATTCCGCCGATCCCAGCACTTGTTGCGGAATTCCCTTATCCGGCGCTCCCTGAATTTCATCCAACACTTCGGCCGCCGCCTGTACCCGATCGGAAGCCTTACTCTCGCGGCCTTGATCGTCCGCTGCAAACGAAAACGAACTGACAGACAACATCAGCGCTAACAGCCATACCTTTTTCATGGTTCCTCGCAAAAGATTCTGGGTAATATTTGGATTGTAAATGAAGTCTGCCCGCGCCGTGTATGCCACACAATGCAAAGGTCAAGCGTGTTCAGTTGACTGCGGCTTTACCGAGCGCGCCCTCCCCATTATCGCTGTGATGGGATTGCTTCCCGGCATGCGATGGAGCGGGAAGATTTTTGGAGGGGAATCGAAAGTTTGGAGACAAAAAAATCGGGGCTGATCGTGGTGACCCTAATCGCCACGCTCAACCCCGTCTCCCAGGTTCTGTGGTAGGTGAGGCGAGTATGCGTTCGATTCGCTTTTCCTACAAGATTACTGTGGTCAGTGTCCCGAAGTAACCGATTCTTAGAAGTTTCACACCGAGCGAAGCCGTTCTTCGGGCGAAGTCGAAAGGATCCCCTGTTCCTCAAACCCCTCCACTCGCGACTGGCTACCAGGTACTGTCTCTACTTCGCCGCCACCAACGAATGCGTAATCGCATGCACCGACAGCGCAATTCGATTCTGCACGCCGACTTTGCGCATCAACTTCGCGACGTGAGCTTTCACGGTACGTTCTTCAATCCCCAATTGCGCGCCGATTTCTTTGTTGGAGCGTCCGGCCACCAGCATCTCCAATACTTCCTTTTCGCGGTCGGTAAAGGTCACCCGGCCTGCGGGAAAAATGCGTCCTGGCGCCGACGATACGCGCTCGATAAACATCGAAAGGACTTTGCGCGGCGCCCACACCGATCCCTGGCTCACGATGCGAATGGCTTGGGCAAATTCCGCCGGTGAAGCCGCCTCGTCCACATAGCCCTTGGCCCCGGAAGCAATCGCTTTCAGAATCGTCTCTTCGTCCACGCCCGAGCCGGTCACGATAATGCGCAGATCCGGCCGCGTGGCCTTAAGGCTGGCCATGACATCGAACAGGTTTTGTCCGGAGCGGTTTCCCAGCAGGATTAAGTCGACGCCCTGCAGCGTAGAAATCTCGGGCAGACCGGCGGAGATTAGTTCGAACTCAGGTTCGGTGTCGAACAGCGCACGAAATCCCACAAATCTAAGTGGATCGCTCTCCACAACTGCTATTTTGATGATCGGTTTTCTCGCTACTGCTGCTTTCATAGGTATCCCTGTAGGGCGTAGTGTTGTAGCTAGAGGATAGCGGCATTTGCTCTCAGAGCAAAGACAAGTGACCGATGTTGAATTACGGGAGTAACATGAAAAAGACGGCCTCAGAGGTGTCTACCTACTAGATTGGCGCGTGAATTCTCCCTGCGCGCTCGGAGAAAATTGCGAAATGAGAAGAAAGTCCCTGCGCTTTATTACGATATTTTCCATCCTCGCAATCATCGCTTCCCTGCAACTGGCGCTAGTTCCGGCCCTTTCGGCGCAGACGCCGGAGACTGCTTACAAGCCGAAATTTGCCGGCGACCCCGCCCGCTCTGACTCTGAAGCCGCCGCGCTGGCCTACATGCGCGTCGTCCTCCGCGCCCAGCGCCAGTTCAACAAGCAGTATGGACACTTCGCCACGTCGCTCCCTGAACTCGTGCACTCCGGCTCGTTCACCAAACGCATGGTCGATCCCAACCGCGGCGATTACACTGCTGGATTCAAGGGTAAAAAAGACAGCTTCATACTGACCATGACGCCCAAACAACTCGACGCCATGCACCGGTCTTTCTATGCTGAGGATGACGGCAAGATTCATGCCGATGACGAAAGGCCGGCGGATGACAAGTCTCCAGTCGTGAAATAGTGCTGCAGCTTCGCCGCTCATCAAGTTTGTCATCCTGAGCGAGGATTATCCTTCGCGGTTAAGCGCGAAGGATTACCGCAGTTGAAGGGTCCCTTTCACGTTGTTTTTAGGATTAGTGGCGAACGCAATTCTCCTAAGAGTTCGCGAGACTGTGAACTTATCCCAACTCTTCGTGTATAAAGATCGCCCATGAACGCAATTCTCCCAACGTTGATTCTGTTACTGGGTTCTTCTGGTGCGACCGCGTCAGAGGGAGTCTATGTGCCGCAGGCCGACATTGAGGCCAACGCCCGAATGGAACGCGATTTTCTAGCCTACGATCCGCACTACAGGGAAGAAAAAGCTCAACGCATCGAGCGCATTCGCGACATTGCCCGCAAAGTTTTCGAGAGAGAATCGTCGGGTCAGACAACGGCTTGCTCCCATCAGATTCTGTTCGAGGCCATGTCTCTTATCGTTTCTTCCGCCGACTTCAAATTGATCGATCAAAGGCTGAATGATGCCGAGGCCAGCCTTACCCAACCTGAACTCCAGGCCAGGGCGCAAAGGCCAGATCCGGTGGACGGCAGTTTCGGCGCCTGCTACGTCGAGTGGTATCTGCGGGTCGGTGCGTCCTACGATCAGTTTCGGAAATCTCTTGATTCCACAAACCCGCCCGCACCACTTCCACTCTGGCTCAATCGAATCTCAACTCCCGCGAAGCTTACCCAATACCTGACCTCGATCTCCGTATCGGACATTAGCCGCACCGGCATCGATCACGAGCGCGAATTGAACGACATGCTGGCCGTGCTCGCCAGAATGTTGCTTCGCGACTCGAAATTTTCAGTCGATCCACAACTGAAGCAAACTCTCTTGGATTTGATTCTGCATCGTCTCCGTAATGCGGAAACCGGGTGGTGGGGGGAAAGTTACACACGCAACGGGCACGTTGAATTTATTGACGATCTCAGCATCACGTTCCACGTCGTTTCCTACCTTTCGGGAAATGTTCCAGACATGGTTCGAGTCGTCGACACCAGCCTCGCTGTCAAGCATATGGATTATCCGGTGGGATGGCTTTGGAAGGGTCAGCCCTGGAACCATAACAATATGGACGTAGTAACGCTTTTCCAATACGGCTGGCCGACTGCGGCCGAAGAACAACGCAAAGCCATGCGGACCGAGATCGAAAACATGCTGCACTGGTGCCTGGCCGATTCTCTTCAACCCGACGGTTCGTTTAAACCAGTAATCGCCGACGGCTCGCTTGAGGAAGGTATGGAATATGGCGTCGCCTTCCTCGCCCGAATCGGCTTTTTTGACAAGTCAAAGCGCTTCTGGACAACTCAAGATTTTCCCGAGGCGGAAAAAGTCCGCAGTCGAATTCTGACTTACGTGAAAAAACACGAAGCCAGCGGCGGAGCAGGAGGCACACAATACCAGGGCGTGCTGGAAGACTTGAACGAGCTTCCATCCAAGAAACACCCGGACTGAGAAAATCACACGTGAGGCTGCCAGCATTTGGCTTCACTCGGCTATCATGTAAAAGTGAAACCAAAAATTGCTCCACGGAGACCTCATGCCCACAATCGGCCAACCCGCGCCTGACTTCACCCTGAAAGATCAAGATCAAAAAGAGGTAAAACTCAGCGACTTCCGCGGAAAGAAGAATGTCGTCCTTGTCTTCTATCCGCTCGACTGGAGCCCTGTCTGCACCAAAGAACACGCCTGCATGGTCAACGATAAAAAGCAATTTGAAGATCTCGATGCGCAAGTTCTCGGCCTTAGCGTTGACAGCGTCTGGTCGCACAAAGCCTACGCGGATAAGATGGGCATCCACTATCCGCTGCTCGCCGACTTCCAGCCGCGAGGCGCGGTGGCTGCCAAGTACGGCGTCTATCTGGAAGACAAAGGCATCACGGGGCGCGCCATCTCCATCATCGACAAGAACGGGAATTTGGCGTGGCACAAGAACTACGACATCCCAGTTGTGCCGGATATTCAGGAAGTTTCACAAGCGCTCGCGGGAGTGAAGTAGAGGTCTGGATTTGAAAGGCACGGTTTCAGCCGTGCCGTCCTGACCTAATCGGACTCGGACTTTAGCCCACTGAGGAGCTTTCGATGAAAGCATCCGTCTTTATCGGCACCAGCCTCGACGGCTTCATCGCCCGCCCCGACGGCGCTTTCGACTTCCTGCCGGCGGACGGCGGCGAACCTCACGGCTACGTCGAATTCATGGCCAGCGTCGACACGATCGTAATCGGCCGCAACACCTTCGAAGTCGTGCTGCCCATGAAACCTTGGCCTTACAAGAGGAAGCGGGTAGTCGTGCTCAGCAGCCGTCCGCTTGACTTCTCAGGAGTGGAGGGAGGGAAAGTTCAACAAATGTCCGGGTCGCCGGAGGAGATCGTCGCCAAACTCGAAGTCACTGGCGCACGTCACCTTTACGTCGACGGAGGAATTACCGTGCAGCGCTTCCTCCGCGCCGGACTGATTCAGCGCCTGATCATTACCCGTGTACCGGTTCTGATCGGAGAAGGCATTCCACTTTTCGGCGCCGTGCCGCAAGATATCAAGCTTCGGCACATCGCGACGAAAAGCTACGCCAGCGGCCTGGTCAGCAGCGAGTACGAAATCCTGAAATAAGTATTGCGTTTGAAAGGATGCCCCGTTCTCGCGCCGCCGTTCTTTGGCGGACGGGACGAGGATTTTGATATGCCTATGAACATTGACGGCAGCGCAGCTTTGTAGTCTCTAACTTCCCGCACTTACTGCGCTCACCTTATCGCCGCGATACTCCACCACCAGCGGCTTCCCGCCATTGGGATACCGCACTGTCCGCTCCGCCGACGTAGCCCCCGCATCCGGCACGCCCATACCCACCGCGAAATCCGCCTGCAAATCGTCCATTCCCGGCTTCACTTCATGCTGTGCGATAGCCTGCCAAATATCCGGCAGCCAGAATTTGTACAACTCATGCGGATCTTCCACGTAAAACATTTCGTCGGAATAAATCTTGAACTGCCCGTCGCTTTCAAATCCAATCGGGACGGCATAACTTTTTCCACCTTTCTGAAACACCGCCATCATCTGCCGCCGGCTCCCCGCTCCCGGACCCATTTCCTCTTCGACGTCTTTGAACTCCATGCGTTCGATGGGCAGCAGCAGCCCGGCGTCATGCGAAAAATCTGACCGCTTGCGCGCCGCGTCATACGGATAGTAGGTGTATTTATAGCCTTCCTTCACCCACACCGGCTGCTCCGTCAATTGCTTCGCCGATTTCAAATCGAACGGATGCAGCTTCTTCGGCGTCACATAATATTCCTGATTGGCATACCCGGCATTCCTGGCCGCAACTTGCTTCTCCGCCGCCAGATTATCCTGATGCCGCTGGTAGAGTATGTAGCCTGCACGCGCACCTACCATCACAACCACCAGCGCCAAAGCTATTTGGATTTTCTTTTTCGCGTCTTCCGTCATAGCAAAATCTTAACAAGAACCTGCTGGGATGCAGACTGCAAACGGCTCTGCACCCTGATAAACTGTCGTCATCGCCCGCTGGATAAGCCCATGAGAGCCCCTTTGATTCGGCCCCTACTAGGACTGGTTCTGCTGCTCGCCGCGACCGTCAGTTCGATGGTCGCGCAATCGGTCCCGTGCCCTCCGGACAAGGCCTTGCTTTCATCCCACGACCCCGTTTACTCCGATGCGATGGAATTGAAGCAACGTCTAGAGAGAAATGATTTTGCTGTCCGCTGCATCTTTCCCACTAAATTCGGTAGTGTCTTTATGACGGAGAAGAACGGCATTCTGCAGAGCAGCGTCGAAGGCGAAGCCTGCTTCAGCACGAATTACGGAGGCCTGGACGTTGTATTCCTTCCAAAGCCTCAAACCTTCTCCGATTTCGAAATTACCGAGCGGCGCAAAGACCGAGGCTATCTCTACCGCTTTACCGGAACACCCCAAGTCGCAGCAGAAGGTAAATTTAATTTTGGTACCGCTGCGCGGCAGTATTTCCTGAAACACGACAACTTCCTCATTATCGTCAGTGACGATAAGCTCCTCGCCCGCCTCCAGAAGGCGTTTTCTAAGCTTGAGCCTTAAGCGATCGGGCTTAGGCGGAATCGGCCTTCTCAAGCTCGCGCCGTTGTAGACTGAAAGTAGAGGAATCCCATGCCGGTCACCGAACAAGACGTCCTCAGCGCCCTGCGAAGCTGCTACGATCCCGAGATTCCGGTCAACATCGTCGACCTCGGACTCATCTACACCGTGACCTTCGCGGAAGTCCCAGCCGAAACGCCAGAGCAAACCAAGCAGGATGTCACCATCGAAATGAGTCTCACATCGCCCGGCTGCCCCGAGCATGTCAACATCAGCGCTCAGGTAAAATCCCGTCTTGAGCAATTACCGGGCATCCGCAATGCCGCCGTCAATGTGGTTTGGACTCCCGCCTGGACGCCGGAGCGTCTAAGTCCAGACGCGCGCAAGCAACTGGGCATCGAGTAGCGGTTTTCAGGCCATCGGCCGGACTGCGGCGTCACGACTAATCAATCGGACGAAGCAGCCGCAGAAGGTCGAAACCCGCATTTCTCACCCTCCAATCTCGTCCCAAACGTCCGCCGCGCCTCGCCCTGCCGCTTCGGTAATCCTCTCTCCGGCGCGCGACGCCATTGCCATCACTCGCATGCCACGGTCAAAGTAATCCGGCAGCGACTTCCTCACTTGATCGAATTTTTCCGGATACTCCGCCGCCACCACCGCCAACGCCACCCCGCTGGCTAACACCCCCGCCGATATCCTCTTCTTCAAGAACAATACCGTTGCCGCCCCCACCGCGCCTGCAATCACTGCTTTCTTCCAGCTATCCATAGCTCCCCCGCGAAAAAATTTCTCACGCGATTCTACTACTGGCACAACATTCCGATGCCGGTTCTGATCTCAACGTTGTGTCGCTTGTTCCGCGATTGCTGTCTCCTGTGAATCCTCCGGCACGATGTCATCCGCTATACTGCTGAGGCTCAGGAGGCTCCATGACCCTGCCATTAGTTCCGAAGCTGATTCTAACCACTGTTCTGCTCGTCGCAGCCGCCTCTGCACAATCAAAGCCTCGTGCCCGCGATCTCGGAGTCCCCTTCGACGGCACGCCCGGCGCAAACAACGCCATCACCGACGTGAAAGGCGTTGAGGTCGGCCACACCACTCTTATTTCGGGCGAAGGCAAGCTGGTGGTGGGCAAGGGCCCGGTTCGTACCGGCGTTACCGCGATCCATCCCCGCGGTAAAGCCAGCAACGACGCCGTCTTCGCCGCCTGGTTCACCCTCAACGGCAATGGCGAAATGACCGGCACCACATGGGTGGAAGACTCCGGCTTCCTCAATGGACCGGTAATGATCACCAACACTCATAGCGTTGGCGTGGTCCGCGACGCGGTCATCGCCTGGAAGGTCAAACACGGCGAGCCTGACATGGAAGGCTACTGGTGGTCGCTGCCGGTCGTCGCCGAAACCTGGGACGGCTGGCTGAACGATATCAATGGATTCCATGTGCGCCCAGAAGACGCCTGGCATGCGCTCGACGTTGCGCATACCGGGCCCGTCGAAGAAGGCAACGTCGGTGGCGGTACGGGAATGATCTGTAACGAATTCAAAGGCGGCATCGGAACTTCTTCCCGCGTTCTCGATGCCAAGTCCGGAAGCTACACCGTCGGCGTGCTGGTGCAATGCAACTACGGAGATCGGGAAGAACTGCGAATCGCAGGCGTTCCCGTCGGTAAAGAAATTCCCGAGCACACGGGCTGGAAAGACGATGTCGGCTCGATCATCGTTATCGTGGCCACCGACGCTCCGCTCATCCCTACGCAACTCAAGCGCATCGCCAGGAAAGTCTCGCTCGGTCTGGGCCGCGATGGCAGCTATTCGGGGGATGGCTCGGGCGACATTTTTCTCGCCTTTTCGACCGCCAATCCGGGCGCGGTGGGCACCAAAGGCTTGCACCAGCTAACCATGCTCCCGAACGATTCTCTCGATCCCATTTTCCTGGCCACAGTCCAAGCTACCGAAGAAGCTGTGGTGAACGCCATGGTCGCCGCCGAGACCATGAAGGGTATCGACGACCACGAAGTCATCGCCCTGCCCCACGACCGTCTGCGCGAGGTATTGAAAAAATATAACCGATTAGCGAAATAATTCTTCGGCTGCAAAGTTGAAAATTAATTTAACGGGGGGCTTTCAGAGCGAACTTTCTTCAATACAGCGCCGTCGTTTGCTACCGATGCAGCAAATGATTTAGTCTCGCCCCAGTCCACCATGACTTCGAACACGCCCGACGCAAACTCCGCGAGCCAAAACTTTCCCCATGCCATGCGGCGGGAAATTTACCAGCAACCCCACGCCATTGCCAAGACTATCGAACAACATCTCAAGGATGACATTCTTTTCCCCGGCGAGTTGGACCCGATCGAAAGCGCCCTGCTGACTTTTGAAAAGCTGATTATCGCTGCCAGCGGATCGAGCCGGCACGCGGGCTTAGCCGGCGAAATCATGATCGAAGATCTTTCTGGCGTCGCCGTTGACGTAGAGTACGCCAGCGAGTACTGCTATCGCTCCACCCACGCCGCCGTTGATCCGATCGTGATGGTCGTTACGCAATCCGGGGAGACAGCCGACACCATCGCAGCGCAGCGCGAAGCGCTAACCCGCGGGGTGAAGACCATCGCGGTTTCCAACGTGGGCGAAGCCACGATTCCCCGCGAAGCCAGCGCTGCGCTGATCACAGGAGCTGGCCCCGAACTCGCAGTGCCCGCTACGAAAAGTTTTACAACCCAAGTTACGGTTCTGTATCTCATGGCTTTATTTTTGGCGCGCAAGCGTGGACGCATGACTTCCGAAGTGACTCGCTCGTATTTGCAACGTCTGCGGCGGTTGCCGGAAGCCATCGACCGCAGCCTTCGCGCCTGGGACGACCTCGCCGAGCAGTTCGGCGCCAAGCATCGGCAGGCCGAAAAGTTTTTGTATCTCGGACGTGGCGTTCATTACGCAATCGCCCGAGAAGGCGCTCTCAAGCTTAAAGAAATTTCCTATGCGCACGCCGAAGGGTACCCTGCCGGCGAGTTAAAGCACGGCCCGAACGCATTGGTGGACGAGCATCTTCCCGTGGTAGTGCTGGCGACCTGCGACCATCACGATCCGGATTCTGTTCTACGCTATCGCCGAACGCTCGACGTGATGAAAGAAGTGAGATCGCGGCGCGGGCAACTCGTGACCGTCGCCACTGAAGGCGACGACGAAGTGGGAAAGATCGCGGACGACGTTTTCTTTGTGCCCGCCGCTCCTGAACTCCTGCTTCCCATTGTTGAAGTAATTCCGCTTCAACTGTTCGCTTATCACGTAGCCACAAAAAAAGGTTACAACGTTGATCACCCGCGAAATCTGGTAAAGGCGGTCGTTACGGAGTGACCTCCGATCCGACGCATATTGATCTTCAGGCCATTGCTAAAGAGGTGATGCAGCGGCGAGGTTTCCATCCAGAGTTTCCAGCGAACATTCAACAGCAACTGGCACAGTTGCGAGCGAATCCTCCCGCCATCTCAGCTTCGGCGAGCATCCGCGATCTGCGCGGCCAACTCTGGTCTTCGATTGATAATGACACTTCGCGGGATCTCGATCAGATCGAAGTCGCCGAACCATTGCCGAACGGCAACGTCAAAGTTCTGATCGGGATCGCGGATATTGACGCTTTCGTCCTGAAGAACAGCGCCATCGATCAACATGCCGCGCAAGAGACGACAACAGTCTACGCGGGCATTCGAAATTTCCCCATGCTGCCGGAAGAGCTTTCGACCGGTAAAACTTCGCTGTTAGAAAGTCAGGACCGCCTCGCCCTTGTGATCGAGTTCGTAGTCGATGGCACCGGCACAATCAGTAGCAGCGAGGTCTACCGCGCTTTGGTTCGTAACCAGGCGCAACTCCAGTACAACTCCGTTGGAGCATGGCTGGAAGGAACGGCAGGCGCGCCTCCGAAGGTAGCGGCATCGGCCGCGCTGCAGGCCCAGTTGCGGTTGCAGGACCAGGTCGCCCAGAAACTTAAGAGCCGGCGTTTTGAAAACGGGGCGCTCAATTTGCAGACTGACGAACTCCATCCGCTCGTTTTGAACGACCAGGTTGTCGATGTAGAGCAGCAACAGAAGAACCACGCAACCGAGTTGATCGAAGATTTTATGATCGCCGCTAACGGCGTTGTGGCGCGCCTGCTCGAGAAAGTTTCCTCGCTGCGCCGAATCGTCAAAGAACCAGAGCGCTGGGATCGTATCGTCCAACTGGCCGCCACCCATAACGAGAAGCTGCCGGCGAATCCCGATTCGAAAGCGCTTAATGATTTTCTGCTTAAGCGGAAAGCCGCCGACCCAGATCATTTTGCCGATCTCTCGCTCGCAGTCATAAAACTGATCGGTCCCGGGGAATATGTTCTCGAGCGACCGGGCGATCCGGTGTCCGGCCACTTCGGCCTTGCGGTGCAGGATTACACCCACTCCACCGCTCCTAATCGCCGCTTCGCCGACATGGTGACACAGAGGCTGGTGAAGGCGATGCTCGCAGGCCAGTCGAATCCTTACTCGGACGATGAACTCTCTGCCGTCGCCGCCAACTGCACCGCAAAAGAAGATGCCGCTCGAAAAGTGGAACGCGAAATGTCCAAGCGTTTGGCGGCGGTCGCGATGCAATCGCGCATCGGAACGACCTTCGATGCTATCGTGACCGGAGCGACTCCCAAGGGAACGTTTGTTCGAATACTGCAGCCGCGCGTCGAGGGCTTGCTCGCTCAAGGACAGCAAGGCGCCGACGTAGGAGACAGGCTAAGAGTGAAATTAATTCGCGTCGACGTTCAGCGCGGGTTTATCGACTTCGCCCGCGTTCCGGCAGAGGCGGCCAAACCAACGGGTTAATTTTTCGTGGGCTTTGTTCTTTCATCCTTCCACCTCGACACATAGCATTGCTCGTGCACGGGACGACCATCCTCATCGGCTTTGGCGTATTCAAGGGGTACGGGCTTGCCGCAAATCGCACACGTTCGCAGCGCAGACACGTTGTTCAAGGCAAAAACCTCCAGGCAGAAGGGAGCTTTTTCCTTGAACCCGAGCGGAAGGAATTTCTCTCGCTCGAAATTTGGCAATGATTGAATAGAAGGTTCTACAGAAAAGACCGTAGAGGCCTTCGTTCCTCGTTATTCCCATTCGATCGTTCCGGGAGGCTTGGAAGTGATGTCATATACCACGCGATTTACACCTTTCACTTCGTTCACGATCCGGATAGAAATTTTCTTCAACACGTCGTGCGGCAGGGCGACCCAGTCGGCGGTCATGCCGTCCTCCGAGCTCACCGCTCGAACCGCACACGTGTAAGCGTAGGTTCGCATGTCGCCCATCACACCCACGGACATCACTGGCAGCAGCACCGCAAATGACTGCCAGACCTTGGTGTAAAGTCCCGCGTTCTTGATCTCGCTGACCACGATGTCATCGCACTCGCGCAGCAGCGCCAGCCGCTCCGGCGTCACTTCGCCCAAAACGCGCACTGCCAGCCCGGGGCCGGGGAACGGCTGCCGCTGCAAGATTTCCTCGGGCATTCCCAGATCGCGGCCGATCCTACGAACTTCGTCTTTGAACAAATCCTTCAGCGGCTCGATCAATTTAAGCTTCATTTTTTCCGGCAGCCCGCCCACATTGTGATGCGACTTGATCACCTGCGATGGTCCGCGCACCGAGCGCGACTCGATCACGTCGGGATATAGCGTTCCCTGTACCAGCCATTTCACATTGCCTTCTTCTTTCTCGATGCGGCGCGCTTCCTTTTCAAATACTTTGATAAATTCGTTGCCGATGATCTTTCGCTTTTTCTCTGGATCGATAATTCCCTTAAGTTTGCCCAGAAAGCGGGAGGTCGCATCGACTGGGTCGAGACGCAGCCCCAACTTGTCGTGCAGCGTCTTCTGCACTTTTTCGAATTCGTTTTTGCGCAACACGCCGTTGTTGACGAAGATGCAGGTCAGACGCGATTTCCCTTTCGCATCCCGCAAAGCGCGATCGACCAGCACGGCAGCGACGGAAGAATCCACTCCACCGGAAAGCGCACAGATGGCGCGCCCTTTGCCCACCTGCAGCCGAACCTGCTCGATGGTCGAATCGATAAAGTGTTGCGGCGTCCAGGTTGGCTTGGCTCCACAGATTTGAAATATAAAGTTGCGCAGCATTTCCGTACCGTGGCGCGTGTGGTGCACTTCGGGATGGAACTGTACCGCGAACCATTTCTTCGAAATATTCTGAATGCCCGCGACCGCGTGAGATGTTTTCGCCGTTAGCTCGAATCCTGGGGGCAGTTCCAGCGCCTCATCTCCATGAGACATCCAGACCGGCTGGCGCCTGGCTAATCCCTTGAAGAGCAGCGATTCTGCCACAATGTCGACTTCGGCATGACCATACTCGCGCTTATCCGCCGGACGCACCTTTCCGCCGAGGGTATGAACCATGAACTGCAGCCCGTAGCAAATGCCGAGCACAGGCACTCCCAACTCGAAAATGCGCTTATCGGCGGGCGGCGCATCCTTGTCATAAACGGACCAGGGCGCTCCTGAAAGTACGATGCCTTTGGGCGCGCTGGCCTTCACCTCGTCCAGCAAGGCTGTGCAGGGCAGCACGACAGAAAAAACATTTTGTTCGCGGATGCGGCGCGCGATGAGTTGCGTGTACTGCGCGCCGAAATCAAGGATAACGATAGAGTCGCTGAGGCGGGATTGGTTTTCCACCGATGAGTTTCTCAAATCGGATGCCCGGTGTAAAGGCCCCGCGCGGCGGGAGAATGGCTGGCGATGTTTACGCGGGATTCGGAACGTCGCTGAGGATGAGTTCGTCGCGATCAAACGAAGCTGATGGCAATGATGTAGGAAGTGCAGGCGACGCCCATTCGTTCAAACCTTCAGCGATGAAAACGTATCCCGCGAGGCGTGCCATGTAAAGCCAATCGGCAACTGCGAAATACGTAAGCGTGACCACAATCATAGACGCGATCACGATCCGCGATGGCACAACTTGAACGAAGGCCAGGGGGAACGCGACGGCGGTACTCACCATGCTGAATGCCGTCAGGTGGGCCAACCCGGTCCATGTGCTAACGGCGGCCACCGGTCCCAGGCGTTCGCGGGAAAAAGTAACGGCAGCGCAGACCGAACCTGGAGCGTCCTCGCCATCGCGCACAGCAAATACTGCAGCCAGCGACAACAGCCAGTTGAATGTGGACCACGCGAGGCAAATGAAAACGGCCAGCGGCAGATACAGAAGGAATGCCAGACCCGGCCGCGGATTTTTATCCGGCGAGACAAAGCCAACCAGCACCCCTGCTCCTACGAGAGCCAGAACCGAAGCCAGAACCACGACGACGCGCAAGAAATTAATACCGATGAGCGGAAGCAGGACACGCGCTCGGGCCACGTCTTCGGTGGCAAGGTCCGCAGCATCTCTCCGGAAATAATCAAGCATGCCGCGTATTGTGACCATTCGTCCGATAGCGGCGATTACGATCCAGAGCAGCGACAGAGCAAGCAACCCGACTAATCCGGAGAACACAGCTCGTTCGAGGCTGCCACGAAGAATATGAGCGATTGCCCGTCCCACGAGAAAAGGCTGGCGGGTTGATAAGAGGGTCAAGTCTCCATTCGTCACCGGCAGCGACTTCAGATATTCGATGAACCAGAAAAACAACACCGCCCAAGCGATGGTGCCGACGGTCCAACGCCAGGCGATTTCCGCAAAGGTTAACCAAGGGCGGCGGAACGTGGCGCGGAAGCCTTCGAGAGTGGGAGAGACGCGGGACATGGGCTAACGCACAACCATGTTAAGCAGTTTGCCCGCCACATAGATTTTCTTCACAATCTGCTTGCCTCCGAGAGCGGCTTGAACTTTTTCATCGGCCAATGCGCGCTCGACGACAAAATCCTCAGTCGCATCGGCGGGCACAACCACGCGGCCGCGCAGCTTGCCATTCACCTGCACTGGGATTTCCAGCTCTTCTTCTTTGGCGAGAGCGGCGTCGTATTTAGGCCACGGAGCTTTGAGCAGATTTCCCTTTTCGCCAAGCAACTCCCAAAGCTCGTGCGCGAGATAAGGCGCGAAGGGGGCGAGCAGGAGGACCATCGCCCTCTTCGTTTCGGCCAAGTCCTCGGCAGGGATATTTCCCGCAGAGATGTCGTCGCTCATGCCCGAGAGCAGATTATTCAACTCCATCAAAGCTGAGATGGAAGTATTGAAATGCCAGCGGCCATCGAAGTCATCGGAGATACGCTTGATGGTCTGATGCAGTTTTCGTTGAAGACTGCGAGCCGACGGGCCGCGCTCACTCCCTTCCTGCGCCTGCACAGGAACAACGGCAGATCCCGGCCGGTCTGTTACCACGCGATAAATTCGGCTCAAGAATTTGCGAATGCCTTCGATGCCGGAATCCTGCCAATCCAAATCGCGATCGGGAGGCGCGGCAAACAAGCTGTAAAGCCGCGCCGCATCGGCGCCGTAGCGCGCCACGATTTCATCCGGGCTAACTACGTTGCCGAGGCTCTTCGACATTTTCGCGCCGTCTTTGATCACCATGCCCTGCGTGAATAAGCGCTCGACAGGTTCATCGTTGGTGATCATTCCAAGATCGCGCATGAATTTTGTCCAGAAACGCGAATAGATCAAATGCAAAATGGCATGCTCAACGCCGCCGATATATTGGTCAATGGGAAACCAATATTGCGCAATCTTTGAATCAAACGGAGCGCGGTCGTTGTGCGCATCGGTGTAGCGGTAGAAATACCAGGACGAATCGACGAACGTATCCATGGTATCGGTTTCACGTCGCGCCGGGCCGCCGCATTTCGGACAAGTCGTATTGACAAACTCGGGCAAACTGCCGAGAGGGGATCCAACGGCGTTCGCAATGTCGACCGCCTCCGGCAAAATTACCGGCAAGTCTTTTTCCGGCACTGGAACGATGCCGTCTTTTTCGCAGTAAAGCATGGGGATGGGCGTGCCCCAGTAACGCTGCCGCGAGATTCCCCAATCCTTCAAGCGATAGGTAACTGTAGCTTTGCCGAAGCCGCGTTTCTCGGCCTCCGCCGACATCTTTTTGATCGCCGCGCTGCACTCGAGTCCGCTGTATTCGCTGGAGTTGATCAGCATGCCTTCGTGCGCGGTAAATGGAAGCGGCGGCTCCGTCATGGTTTCTTCCTGGTCTTTCGCGATGGGAAGAACCACCAGGCGAATCTCAAGGCCGTATTTTTTTGCGAACTCGAAATCGCGCTCGTCATGCGCCGGCACGCTCATGATTGCGCCGGTGCCGTAGTCCATCAGAATGTAGTTCGCCACCCAGACTGGGACCTTTTCGCCGTTGAACGGATTGATCGCGTAGCGTCCCGTGAAGACGCCGTGCTTTTCAATCTCGCCAATGTCGCCGACTTCGCGAGCGTTGCGCTGCTCGGCAATCAGTTGATCGACCTTGCCGCGCAAATCAGGATTATTTGCGGCAAGATCGGCGACAATGGGATGCTGCGGCGCCAACTGCACCGAGGTCGCGCCAAAGATAGTATCGACGCGCGTGGTGAATACACTGATCGTCGAACCCGCCGGTCCGAATCCGGTGTGGTTTTCCGCGTAGTCGAGTTTGAAATCGACCAGCGTGCCTTCGCTGCGGCCAATCCAGTTGCGCTGCATGGTGCGAACTTTTTCCGGCCAGCCCCCAAGCTTGGCGAGATCGCGCAATAATTCATCCGCATACTTTGTAATGCGCAGAAACCACTGCTCGAGTTCGCGCTGCTCCACCAGTGTTCCTTCGTGACGCCAGCAGCAGCCTTCGACGACCTGCTCGTTGGCTAGCACGGTCGCGCACTTCGGGCACCAGTTCACCCTGCTCTTTTTGCGATACGCCAACCCTTTTTCGTAAAACTTTAAAAAGAACCACTGGTTCCAGCGATAGTAGTCGGGCAAACAAGTCGTAACTTCGTTGGACCAATCATAAGCAAAGCCAAGGCGCTTCATCTGCGCCTTCATTTTGGCGATGTTGCTGAGCGTCCACTGGCGCGGCGGAGTGTGGTTCTGGATCGCCGCATTTTCCGCCGGCAAACCGAAAGAATCCCAGCCCATGGGATGAAGCACGTTGTAGCCGTTCATCCACATATAGCGGGCGAGCGCATCCCCAATCGAATAGTTGCGCACGTGTCCCATGTGCAACGCGCCCGAGGGGTAAGGCAGCATTTCAAGGACGTAATATTTTTGCCTGGCCGACTCCGGCTCGGCAGCGTACAGCTGCGGATCGTTTTTCCAGCGTTCGAACCACTTGCTTTCTACCCGCTGGGGATCGTAGCGGTCGTCGTCTAAACGAACTGGGCTGGCGCTTGTGGCCTCGTCCTGCGTTTTGGATGGATGCGGCATGGGGATCGTCTGAATTGATCTGTGAACTCTAGATTCTACAATGCGGCGGCCGTATAAATCGCGCGTCCAAGACTAGCGGTAAACATCTTTTCGGTGGCCCAGTTCGAGTATCAGGACCGTGACGGCTTGGTCTTTGATATCGCAGATCAGGCGATAATCTCCAACGCGGTACCGCCAAAGGCCACGCTTTTCCCCTTGCAACGCCCGTCCCCACCGCCGGGGATTCGGCGCTGCCGATAACTTTTGCCGAAGAAAATTCAAAATTGCCGCTTGTGCCTGGTGGTCAAGTTTCGTAATTTGCCTGGTGGCTGTGCGGGTAATTTCAACGCGCCAGGCCGTCACTTATCAAACCCGAGCCGCCGCTCCAACTCATGCAATGTAATCGTAGGTTCACGACGCTCCAGAGCCGCGATTCCCTTCAGATAATCTTCACGGTCTTCCAGAAATTGTCGAATGGCCTCGCGAGCGTAATAGCTCTTGCTGCGGCCAGTTTCTTTCGCCAGAGAATCAAGCTTTTCTTCAAGTTCGGGTTCGAGTCGGATTCCAAGCATTGTTTAACAAGTTTAACACACTTGATTTAGCGAGTTTAGGCCGGCTGTAAATCGCGAAATTCTCTATTTCCTTTTTGTGCTATCGGCAGGGCGGTCCGAGACTCGCTTTGGCAGTTTGTCGTAATCGCGAACATAAACTCGCAGCCCATATTCCGGCGTGCTTTTGGTATAGCCCGCCACCAACTGGTCCTGATAGTGGTCGAGATAGAAATCAAACGGGTTGGCGGAGTCCATGTCGATCATGATGAGGTCGGCATCGTGCATGGTGAGTTTTCCGAATCGCATCTCACCATGCCGAAAAGCCATGTAGTTGCCGGCCTGGTTAACCACCAGACCCGCAGTTTGCGTCTTGCCGAATTCCTGCACGATGTCGTTGCCTTGCAGCCGGACGGATGTAACTTTGCCTCGGATGTGCGGGGCAGGAAAGATTTGTTCAGGATCGAGGATCACATCATCCTTCTCCAACGTAACGCCGTGGATTTTATGCGTGTCGATTAGGCGCGCGATGTCGATTCCCAGCAGATCCATCAATCCCTTCACCGGCACATGAGCCGCTTTCACATTCCCGGAGCGCAGGCGAATACGGCCGTCCGGATCGACAGAGAGAGTACCTGCAGTTTCAAATGCAATATCAGCTTTTTGCGGCAATTTGCCTTTGATATACAGCCGATTATCTTTACTCTGAATGCTTACATCCTTAATGGGAGTATCTTTCGAAGAGAAGACGTTTTTGTTCAATACCTCCGCTAGTGCGTTGCAGCTTATCGAAATCTCGGCGGATGTCAGTTGCAGATCGAACGAATTCTTATCGTCGAAAACTACAATGCCCTTGGGCTTCACTGGAACCAGATTTCCCTGAAGGCGGATGATATGAACTGCCAAATTATCGGAGTAGTGATACGTGACATTCTTCATGACCGTTTCGACCGCGTGAGCCTCGGTGGTTTCCGGCACCGGAACTTTCTCTTGCGCAGGGAAACCGATGGGAAGCAGAGCAAGCCATAGAAAAGTCTGGGACATGGTTCGAATGATCATGGCGGTAAGATGCCGCGAAGCGCAGAAGAGTAAGGCCTAAGCAACCAGCTTCTTCAGCGCCTCGACATTTCTACGGTCATCTCCCGGCTTGTCGATGGGAGTTTCGGCGATGAAGGCGGCATGCGCCAGCCGGAGATCGTTGAGCAGAACGCGAAACGGCTCCAGTCCGATGGTTCCCCTTCCGATCTGTTGATGGCGATCGAGCTTCGATCCACGCGGCGCTTTGGCATCGTTGCAGTGAACGACTCGCACGTTATTGAGACCAATCGTTGCATCGAGCTGAAGCAGGGTTTCGTAGATGCCTTCTGCGCTGACAATGTCGTAACCCGCTACGTGCATGTGGCAGGTATCAATGCAAGCCCCGACGGGCACGCTGCCCCGCAGTTGGTCCATGACTTCGGCGACCTGCTCGAAGTTGCCACCCAGGGAGAACTCCGAGCCAGCCGTGTTTTCAATCAAAATTGTCAGCCCCGAGGCGGGCAGGTCCAGACCCTGCGTGGCGGCGTTGATGGCGGCTGCGGTCTGCAACAAACCAGCTTCGCGGTCGGAGCCTCGAAAGGAACCCGGATGCAGCACAAGATAGTCCGCGCAAACCGCAAGCGCGCGCTCGACTTCTCCGCGAAAAGCTTCGATCGATTTTTTTAGAAACAGCGGATTCGTGCTCGCGAGATTCACCAGATAATTCGTGTGAACAACCAGCGGCTTCAACCCGTATTGGTTTCGAAGTTGCAGCATCTGCTCGCACAACGGCTGGCTGAGTTCGTAAGCAGCCCACTGCCGCGGACTGGAAGAGAAAATCTGGAGCGTGTTGCAGCCGATGCGATAGGCTCGTTCGGCGGCATTATGAATTCCTCCCGCCGTGGAGGTGTGAATGCCGATGCGCCGCGCAGTGAGGCGGGGCGGGCGTTTCGGCGTGGGACGCCTGAGAATATCTTGTTCCCGGGCGATGGATCGGAGTGGGGATCGGGGCATGCGGAAAGTATAAAGGCTTCGCGCCGAACGATTTAATCCGCATCAAGAAAGCGCGTCCGGGCCAGAGGGTGCCGCGTTTGCGGTGCAGCCCTGGCAACGGTAGACTTGATTCTGGTCGTACTCACTAAGGGGATTCCATGTTAGTCGTCATGAAGGCGCACGCTACTGAAGAACAGGTGCGAGGTGTCTGCGAAAAGATCGAAAAACTCGGATATCGCGCGCATGCCATGCCAGGCGCGCAACGCACGGCCATCGGCATCACCGGCAACAAGGGCGAAGTGGAGCAGGGCACGCTGGAGGAAATGGCGGGCGTGCAGGAAGTTATCCAAGTTTCGAAGCCCTACAAACTGGTCAGCCGCGACATTAAAGAAAACAACACGGTGATTCGCTTTGCCGGGACTGACGCTACAATCGGCGGACCCGGCCTGGCCATCGTCGCCGGCCCCTGCGCCATCGAGAGCCGCGAGCAGGCGTTCGCCGTGGCCGAGCGCGTGCATCGCGCCGGAGCGCAATTTTTCCGCGGTGGCGCGTACAAGCCCCGCACATCTCCCTATTCATTTCAAGGATTGGGTGAGGAGGGTTTGCGCATCATGGCGGAAATCCGCCAGCAATACGGCATGAAGATCATCACTGAGGCCATCGATAACGAATCGCTCGACCTGGTGGAAGAGTACGCGGATATGATCCAGATCGGGGCACGTAACATGCAGAATTTTTCCTTGCTGAAGCGCGCGGGGCGGGCCAGGAAGCCGGTGCTTCTGAAGCGCGGCATGTCAGCCACGCTGGAAGAATTTCTGATGGCCGCGGAATATATTCTGAGCGAGGGCAATTACAACGTCGCGCTATGCGAACGCGGCGTGCGCACTTTCGCCGACCATACCCGCAACACGCTCGACCTGAGCGTAGTGCCGGCAGTGCAGCGCCTTAGTCACCTGCCGATTCTTGTTGACCCCAGCCACGGCACCGGCAAGCGTAACAAAGTCACTCCTCTCTCGCGCGCGGCGGTAGCCGTAGGGGCCGATGGATTGATGGTCGAGGTACACAACAAACCTGACGAGGCCATGTCGGACGGTCCGCAGTCGCTCTTCCCTGACCAGTTCGATGAACTGATGAAGCAGGTTCGGCAGATCGCCGCGGTGGTGGGCAGGACAGTGCCGGAGATTGGGGTTCGGGAGACGGTGGGAGTAGATGTGAATCTATAAAAAAGAAACCTTCCTCGCTAGAGTTGCCCGGAAAAAGAATTCGCGACCTGGCCAGGAGTCTGCGTAGGTTCAAGTTGTCCGGCGCAGGGACCCAGGCATGGAATCGCGACTTGCGTGACGCCCGAAAGGCGTTGCTGCCACCGATCGATCGATGGCAACAATCTTAGAACCCAGTGTTCTTGCCGGGCACTCGATGTTTGTGCAAAGAACTGTAAAGCCTCTAGCCTTTTTTCGTGAGTTGAGCCAATCTAGTATCACGTCGCGCGATACTCCACCTTTCTGAATCTCACTTATGCCTTGCAAATTGAAACTTATCTTTCCTTTCCGGGCAGGAATTATTGTGGCTGCGTTGTTCGTGTCTTCCTGCGGACTGCTCGCGCAACGCGGCCCAGGCAGCACTGGCGGCGGATCCGCGGGTGGGGGTGGATTGAGCGGCGGCGGAGGCAGGGCGACCGGTCTTTCTGTAAAAGATGACTTGAAAGACTACCACCTAGCCTTGGCCGTTCAAGCTACCGGCCAACAGGTTGTCGCGTATCGGTCGATGATGAAAACCACAGACGCCGCCGACGCGGAACTGCGAGCCTTCATGCGACCGGTTGCGGAGCAAATGTCCACGAAGGAAATCGGCTCCGGCTCCGGCAATGCCGCTGTCGATCAAGCGACTGAGACCGCACGCATTGCTATCAAAAAGTTTCTGGAAGAACTTTCTCCGCAACAGAAATCCGGCCTCAAAGAAGTCATTAAGCAAATGACGAAGGCGGATTCCGAATTGGCTCAGCAAATCAAAATGTTCGATCTCGAAACTCGAGATACGAGGTTGGTGGGCCCGCCAATCGCCGCATCCGCGCTGCGCGTTGCCACCGCGCTCGCAACTTTCCGTGCCCGGGAGCTTGATCTCGGGGAAGAAATGAGCATTGGGAATTCGAACGGCGGGGCGGAGTCCTTCGATGTCCCGTCGGTGAGAAAGTCCCTTAAAATCGGCGATCAATCCGTCGCAGTCACCACCTCGGGAATCATCTCGAAGAATCCCAAAGAAACAGGCAATGTGTTTTCAGCGGAATTGACAGCCGACCTTTCAGACGTGCAGCGAAACATGACCGACTTGCTTCGCTCGAAGCTGGACAAATCCGAAACCTGCGGCGAACGTATTAGCATACAATCCGCAACCCTTACCCCGCGCCTCCAACAAAGCGTGGCAACGGTGCAGTTTCACTATGAACGCTGGTCCTGCCGGGGACGCGATCACGTAACTGAAATTGTGGACGGCAACGGCACGATCGAAATAAAACTGACGCCTTCGATTGGGAACACTGCACAACTGCAACTTGCGGCTGACATTGGCCGCGTGGACGCCGCGGGATTGCTCGGCGATATGCTGCGCTCCGGTTCCCTTGGGGAAACGCTTCGCGACGAAATCACCGAACTGGTTCTAACGGCGCTCCGCGAGGGCGCTGACTTCAGGGAGTTGCTTCCTTTGGCGGCGCGGCAGTCTGCTAGCTTGCAAACCGCTCACTTTCAGAGCACCGGATCAGGCAGGCTATTTCTGGCACTGGAGGGAACCTTTGAACTTTCCAGCGATGAGGCAACCGCGCTAACCACGGAGCTGAAAGAACGCGCGCCGTCCGCGCAAACCGTGCCGCGCTAACCTGGCTGCATTGAGGCGGTTCATGGGATTTTCTCTGGTAACCTTGCTTCTTAGCCGTAACATCCTTCAATTTTGAAAAAGCTTCTCATCCTGATAGTTCTGCTGCCTTTGTTGGGCGCCTTCGGCTGGTGGTACTTGCGCCCGCAGTCGTTGCCGAGTTATGCGCCGGCGTACCGCGAGTACGCCTACGTCACCAACGGCAAGAGCAACACTGTGAGCGTGATTGATCTGCGAACCTTTGCGGCGGTGAAAACGATTCCTGTCGGACTCAATCCGACCGGAATCGCCGCCAGCGGAACCAAGAACGAAATCTATGTGGTCAACACAGGATCGAATGACATCAGCGTGATCGATGCGGAAAAAAACATAGTAGTGGCCACCATCGGCGTGCACGGGACTCCCTACTTCATGGATGTTTCGGAGGATGGCAAGCGAGCGTATGTCGCGAATTCCGCATCCGCCAATGTTTCGGTGATCGATGTGGAAAAGCGAACCGTGCTGGGCAACGTACGAGTAGGTTCCGGACCAGGACTGGCGCGGGTTTCGCCGGACGGTGCGACCGTGGTGGTGTCCAATCGAAACGACAACTCCGTATCGCTCATCGACGCGAAACTCTTGCGAGTGCGGGAAACCTTGCCGGTGTGCCAGCATCCGGAGGACATCGCGATCCTGCCCGATTCGAGAAAAGCCTTTGTGGCTTGTTCGGGATCGTCGCAGGTGGCGTCGATAGCTTTAGCGGGCGCCAAGAACGCCGGTCCGTCGGGCGACCGCGTGCTCGCGCTGTTGGATGTTGGCCGAACGCCGGTAAGCCTGGCTTTGAAACCGGATGGCGGCGAACTGATCGTGTGTGACTTCGATTCCGATAGCATCTCGATTGTGGAAACCGGAAACGACGAAGTCAGCAGCAGCGCACTTGTGGGGCAGCATCCCACGCACGCGCTCGTGACACGCGATAACTCCAGGCTATACGCCAGCAACTTCGGCTCCAATAGCGTCGCCGTCTATGACATAGATGCCGGGCGAAGGATCGCCACAGTCGCCGCCGGCAGCCGTCCCGACGGCATGGCACTCTCGCAGGATCAGAATTATCTTCTTGTTCTGGATACGCAAGCCGGAGACGTTACCGTGATCCAGAAGCGCAATCCGCGCAAACTGGAGCCGACTGAGTACTCGCTGATGACCATGATCCCAGTAGGCATGCAGCCGAATGGGATCGTGGTCAAGGCCTTCATGATGAGCAATTCCGCCACAAAATAATCGGCAGCGGCATCAGGAGTAATCAGTCCCTGCTACTGCGTCACCGGCTTGGCGCAGAATTTATCGAGCGCTGCCTTCAATTCGGCGGCGATGGCCGGAGCTTCGCGCGATTCGATGTCGCGGCGGGGCATCATGTAGACGAGTTTTCCGTCGCGCAAAATGGCAATGGAGGGCGACGAAGCCGGCTGCCCTGTGAAATAAGCGCGCGCGCGTTCGGTCGCCTCAAGGTCCTGTCCGGCGAACACGGTGAACGCCTTGTCGGGATGGGTTGCCTTCTCCAGAGCCATGCGGACGGCTGGGCGCATACGGCCGGCGGCGCAACCACAGATCGAATTCACGATGACCATGGCCGTTCCTGGCTGCGCGTTCAACGCGCTGTCCACGGCCTGCGCAGTGCGCAATTCTTCAATACCTAGGCGGGTCAATTCTTCGCGCATGGGAATCACCACGACTTCTGGGTACATTGGCGAGTGCTCCTTAAGGAATGTAGTTACTTCGATTCTAACCCTAGCGGAGCGATTGCGCGGAGATTATGAACCTGTTTTCTGGAGCGCCTCTTGCGCCGTGCGAGCATCTTCGCCATTCAATCCCGCTTGCAGCGCAGTTCGCAAACAAGCGTGCGCCTGCGCCGGCTGTCCCGCCGCAAGGTACGCCATGCCCAGATGGTATTGATATCTGGCAGCGTTAGGATTTTTCGCGACCGCAGATTCGAGAACCGGCACTGCCGATCGGTACAGTCCTTGCTTGTAGAGAATCCATCCCAGGGTATCGTTCGCGCCAGGATCGTCGGGTTGCATAGCCTTGGCTTTCTGCGCCATTTCCAGCGCATCACTCAAAGAACCTCCATGATCGGCGTTGAGGCGCGCCAGATTGCTTAACGATTGATACGAATCAGGATCGACTTTCAGAGCGTCCTGGAAGGTTTGGCGCGCGCGCTCAACGTTGCCCACATATTCGTAGACCTGAGCCAGAAGAATATAAGTCGGAAGGTATTCTGGAAATTTTGCCCGGGCAGCTTCGTACTCTTGAATCATGGCGTCCGGCCGATTGGTGGCCGCATAAATGTGCGCCAGAGCCAAATACCCATTCACGTAATAGGGATTCAATGCCAGGGTTTGCTGATAGCTATGCTCGGCGCAGTCCCAGTTTTTTTGCGCAATACAAAACTCCGCGCGAGCCACATATAGCTGAAAAGCTTTCGGCTGGGCCGCGATCTGACGATCGATGCGAGTATTTGCTTCTCTTGTCTTGCCTTCCCTGGCTAGAATTTCTCCGAGGCCATTCAACGCCGGAGCATAATCGGGGGTTATCGCCAGAGAATTTTCGTAGGCTTTTTCCGCCTCCGGGTAATTGCCTTTCATGCCCAAGACTTTTCCGAGTCTCTCTTGCGCAGCCGCACTTTTCGGATTTAATCCCGCCGCCAGTTCGAAAGCTCTCTGCGCCTGATCCCGATCCCCGAGCAACAGATAAGAACCTCCGGCGAGCACATGGGCATCGGACATCCAGAAACTGGTCGCGATCACCTGGCTGGCATAGGCCAGGGCCGCCTGAGCATTGCTTTGCTGCAAGCTAATATTCCCCAGCCCTAAAAGCGCGGGCAAATAGCCGGGCTGAAGGCGCAGAGCCTGGGTCAGCGCGTCCTGCGCCTGTGCCGTCTGCTCCTGCGCCAAAAATACCTGAGATCTGTAGTAATACACCGCAGGCAAATCCGGAGAATCTCTTAACAGACTTTGCAGTTCGCTCTCGGCCTCGCGTAATCGAAACGCTCCCAGATAACTTCGCGCCCGCAGCAAGCGGAATTCCGGATCCTTGCGATCTTTATCTCGCTGATCTTTATTTCGCCCATCTTTCTCTCGCTGATCGATCCATTGATCCGCATCCTGCCAGCGGCCCAGTTGCAGGTAACATTCTGCCACTTTCCGGGCCGCAGCCTGATCCTGACCGTCCTTTCCGACAAGCGCCTGGAAGCGGTCCAGCGCGGCCGCTGCTTCTCCGTGATCCAGGTAGAACTGTCCCACGGCCCGCCGCCCATCGGGATAATGGTTCTGATCCGCCTGAATCTCATCGAGCACGCGTTTCGCGTCCGCCGGCCGATCGTGCTCCTGATAAAGAGCTGCCAGAGCGATCGGTAACTCGACGGCGTTCGGATCCTTCGCGATCCCCTGCTTCAGTATCTGCTCGGCGTGATCGGTGGCGTTTTGTCCTTTATAAAAATCGGCAAGGTTGATGTAGGTTTGCTGATCTTCTGGTTTCATCTCAACCGCAGTCTGAAAGCTCTTTTCCGCCGCACCATACTCCGCGTCAAGCAACTGCGCGAGGCCAAGCACTTCGTAGGTCTGGGGATCGCGCGGATCAAGGCTAATGGCCTGCTTCAACTCATTTTCCGCTGGAATATATTGCATCTGGTGCAGCGCAACCTGCCCCAGAAGGCGATGAGCTCCGGCGTTTTTCGGATCTTGCTGAAGAACCGCTTCCGCCTGGCTGCGCGCTTCCGAATATTGAGTGGATGAGATTTGCAAGTCGCCCAGTCGAAGCCGGGCGTCCATGTTCTTCGGATCTAACTCGACCGCACGAGCCAGCGACTGACTGGCTGCGGTGGGATATTGCTCCTGAATTTGCAGGAGCCCAAGGCGGTAAAAGGCGTCGGAAAAGTCAGGACTCACTTGAATAGCTTGGCGGTATTCGTTTTCCGCGGAAGAGAATTGCTTTTGAGCAAAATATTGATTTCCTTTCTCGACGTGTTCGCGTGCCCGCACCGAACTGCGGCAGGCAGGGAGAATCGCTAAAGTGGCCAGCAGGAGGATCGCAAGGCGGGCCGGGCGTTCGAACAACCCAAGGCTCAGCGGATGTCTTTTCTCGACCAGCATAACGTGTGCGCTTCGATTTTAACCCACAGTAAGAGAGCCCGGAACCACTGACCTGCGCCACAAATAAAAGAGGCATCGGGCAAGGGCCCCCACCCTTGACTCCGATGCCTTTATACCGCAATGACCGTTTAGTGCTTGCTTTTCTTATCGTCCTCGATCAATTGCGAGACCTTGGAATTTGCCCCGACCGGCTCGACCAGTACAATGTGGCGTTCGTTCAGGAACATGCGATCCGGACCGTGCCATTCGTTGCCGCGCCGCACCAGAACGTTCGAAACCGCTTTGGTCTCCTGGTTGACGGAACTCTGTATGTAATAAACGTCTGTCAACTCTGGGAAACTCGAGCCAGCCTTGGTCAGCTTACCGTAATACAACTGACCGGTATCGAGCAGGACCGCGGAGTACGCCGTCGTGACCTCCGGTCCATTTGCGTCTCTCCGTTCACAAGCCGTAAGTACTGCCAGCAGTAATACCGCTGCTACCAACACCATCTGCTTCTTCAAACGTATTCCCTCACTATCGTTCTCAATGCTTCCATTTCAGAACCCATCCCCTAGCGCGTAATCCGCGGAAGCATCCGGGGCAGAGTCTTAATCGGTGCCAGGCGATTGGTTGCCGCGCCTGTCAGAGGCGATTTCAATCCCACCAGGTTGCTCTGCCCCACCTTCGGATTTGCGATGGGAGTTGCCACGCGATTCGAGATTGCACTGGTCGTAACCACCGGACGGCTCTGGCCCATCGAGATTGCTGGCACGTTCTCCCAGCTGCGGAGGCTGCTCAATTCGGAACCAGACACTCTGACCGGCGATCCGGCCACGAGAATTGGCTTCGACATTTTTGCCACGCCGCTCACCGGACGCCGCAGTCCGCTGGCCGGCCCTGTGCTCTTGCTAAGGGCGGACACCGGTTTGGTGGAGGACACGGGGAACATAGCCACCGGCTGCGCCAGGCTGCCCGAAGAGACCGGAGCCGCACCCGTCGCCACGGTCAGCACCACTCCAGTCGACGTGTAGCTGACATTGAAGTGGAAGCTTGAGTTGATGGCAATCGTGCCGTTCGAGAACGTTCCACTCACGCTGCTTGCTGTCAGAACCGTGAAGGTCTCACCCGAAAACAGGCTGGACTGGAATCCGCTGGCCACAGTGAAGTTGATCGTTCCAGCCAGGGCTGCCGTGCCGGATACAGTAAGTTGGCTGAATCCGGAACCTGCGGTGGTGCCGTTGACCAGTCCGGTTATTGTGCCC